>Ga0114129_10010813_pt1 | contig 13003 bp, 10 predicted proteins | sample RhiMetdeltSRZDD1_FD_80071 | JGI IMG/M metagenome (GOLD analysis project Ga0114129, IMG submission 80071) | Populus rhizosphere microbial communities from Tennessee, USA - Rhizosphere MetaG P. deltoides SRZDD1 (version 2) (version 2) | ecosystem: Host-associated > Plants > Roots > Rhizosphere >...
CGGTGATCGAGAAACGGGAGGAAGTTATCGAGGCCAGCCGCCGTCGTGTGCCGGTCCTCCGCCCGGACGCAGCAGGGCACGGTCTCGCGCGTGAGATCCTGGAACGTGCGGTTCTTCAGATAACTGCGAAACGGGTGTTCCATCACCGGCTCGAACCGCTCGAGGTCGAAGTACTCGGGGTTGAGCGCCGCGAAGTACCGGCGGAGCCGCGTCCGATCCGGCCGGCACACGCCCGGACGATCGAGATCCACGAGCGTGCGCAGTCCGCTCTCGGCAACCTGGAAGTCTTTTCGGAAGATCGGATGATTGTGGTACTGAATCCACATCTCGATCTCGCGCCGCAGCCGCGCTTCGTCGCCGGCCGCGCGCAGATCGGCGAAGTGGAAGAAGAAGTGCTCGTATTCGCCGGCGTTCAGCTCGTCGCCGCCGAGCCCTCCGAACAGGCCGTCGTAGCCGCGGGCCGACATCTCCTCGCACAGGGCGTGATGCGACAGCCACGTCGCGGTCGCGACGGGCTCGTCCTGAACGGCGACAATGCGCGCGACTTCCGCAAAGACATCGGGATTTCCGACGCGCACCTGATGCCACGCCGACGCGGCCGGCTCGACCATCGCGCGCGCTTCGTCCGACTCGTCGTACGTCGGATCGTCGTACACCGCTGAAACGGCCGGCAACTTCGAGCCGCGCAGGCGCACCGCCGTCGCGAGCACCGATGACGAATCCATGCCGCCCGACAGCGTGAAGACCGGCCGATTCGCGGCGCGGAGGCGCAGCCTGACGGCGTCGAAAAGGAGCGCGCGATACCGCTCGGCGAGCTCGGCCTCGCTGCCCGCGACCTCGGGCCAGTCTTCGAACGACCAGTAGCGGCTCCGCGTGATCTCGCCGCCGCGGCACTGCAGGATCTGCGCGGCCGGCAGCTGCGCGATGGCCGCGTACGGTGATGTTTCTGGAGCGTTGTCGAAATAGCGGTAGTGCGCAGCGGCGAAGAGCGCGACGAACTGCCGGTTCTCCTCGGCGCTCACGCCGGGGAGCTGCAGCAGCGCGCGCGGCTGCGACGCGAACGCGAACAGCTGCGGCGTCGCGCAGTAATAGAGCGGCCTGATGCCGAGGCGGTCGCGCCCGAGCCACAGCGTATCGGTGCGCGCGTCGTACAACGCCACCGCAAAATCACCGTTCACCTTCCTCAACGCATCGGCGAACCCGTGCCGCTCGTAGAGCGCCGCCACCAGCGCGGCATCGTTCGCGGCGGCGCCCAGCTCCTCGCGGTTGAAGATCCAGCCGTCGATCGTGACGATCACCTGGCCGACGTGCGCGACTGTCGCATCGCGCCAGCCGCACCATCCGAGCGCGGTGGGCCCGGCCGTCAGCGCGCGGCAGGCCCATTGCGGCCCGGCGCACAGCGTACGCATCATCGAGTCGTGCAGCCGCGTGCGCGTGGCGGCATCGGAGAGGCAGAGTCCGGTTACGCGGGACATGAGACGTCTGTTACGCGCGTCGCGCGGAAAGAAGGAACGCCGACGCCATGAAGTGGCCGCGCCAGTCGGCGGGGTTCTCCATCGCGATGCTCTCCGCGCGGAACAGCTCCGGCACGAAGCGCTGGCACATCGGCGGCAGCGCGTGGAAATGGTAGAAGTGGAGCCGCACGTTCTCGAATCCGAGCCGCTCGAACTGCTCGCGCAGGACGAACGGATTGTGCATGCGCGACAGCACCTCGTCGTATCCCGGCGCGCCCGGTTTGCCGCCGCGCACCGGCGGCAGGTCCATGCGGAAGCGCTGCTGCATGTCGGCGACCGCCTCCGACAACCCGAACGAGGCCCCGCCGGCTTTCTGCTCCAGCGCGTCGATCCGAATCAGCTCGTTGGCGAAGAACTCGAACGACGGGCGATTGAGCGTGAACAGCGAGAACAGCAGATTGCGCGCCTCGACGATGACGAGGCCGTTTTTCTGCAGGCCCTGACGCAGATTGCGGATCACGGTGACGTCGCCCTCTGGCGGGATGTGGGGAAACACGCCCGCGCAGGTGATCGCGCTGAATCGCGCCGGAGCGCGGTGGCCGGGCGCGCGAAACGCGCGCGGCGAGAGCACGCTGCCCTGCCAGATCCGATCGGCCGGCACGCCTTTGGCCGCGAGCACGCGCCGCGCTTCGTCCACCATCTCGGGCGTGAGATCGAAGCCGTACACCTGAATCCGCTTCGGGTTGAGATGCCGGAGAAACGACGCTGGCCCGCATCCCGCATCGAGGAGCGTCGTCACCTTCGCCTTGCGCAAGAGCGAAATCAGGAGATCGCGATGCACGGGTGGATAGGGCGCGTCGGGCCCGTAGTACTCGTCGTAATAGGTGCGGCTCCAGCTCGAGTAACACGCTTTGACCGGTGCTTCGTAATCGCGAACGATGCTCATGCCACTCCTCGGGAACCCGGCATCACGCGCGCCGGCGCGCGGCGAGCCACATGTGCGACGACAAACCGTGGTCGGCGAGAAACCGCTGGAACGGCCAACCGAGCCGATCCCACTCGTCGACGAGGACGCGCTGCAGAAACGGATCGCGGGACACGTCGAAGCGGCCCTGCGCAATCGCGTCGTGCACGAACTCCGCATCGAGGCGGCCCGGCGTGCTCACTTCCAACACGTCGAAGCCGCACGACTCCACCAGCAGGCTCAACGATCGCGGGTTGAACAAATTGACGTGCTCGGCATCCACCGCCAGCGATCCGCTGCCGAGCATGGCGACGTCGAATCCCTGTCCGTTGGGGCACGAGAGCACGAGCAGTCCTCCCGCCTGCATCAGCCGCGCGCACTGCTCGAGAAAACGCCGCGGCGCGAACAGATGCTCGATGACCTCGAACGCCACGGCCACGTCGGCCGATGCGATCTCGTCGGTGATGTCCTCGATGCGCTTGCGGACGACCGCGACCCCGCGCGCGGCGCACGCGTCGGCCATCTCCGGCGTGGGCTCCACGGCGATGACCTGCTCGAAGAGTCCCGATCGCGTGGCGAGATCCGCGAACGTGCCGAACCCCGAGCCGATTTCCATCAGCACGCCGCGGCGCACGCCGAACGCGTCGCAGTACGACTTCACGCGCGCGAGCCAAGGGCGATGGAGCTTCTCGCGGCGCGATGCCTCCGACGCCGGAAAAATGTGCTCGGCCCAGTACTGGTAGTTCTCGGAGCTCGCGTAGTAGGCAGCCATCACGTCGGGCGACGGGCGCGGGCTCATGTAGAGCGTCCCGCACCGGCGGCACGTGCCGAAGCGGAACGTGAATTTCTCGAGCGTCGGCGAGGCGTCATCGGCATCGCACGCGGGACACGCGACGGACACGAACTCGGCGCGACGCAGCTTGAGCCGCTCGATGTCGCGCGCGAACGCGGCTTCCTGTCCGGCGAGCAGCGCGTCCGGGCACAGCTCCTTCTCGCTCAGCCGCTCCTCGAGCGCGGCCGGCACGCCCGAGTCAGACACAAGACACCGCCGATGCCGCGCGGAGGCGCGCGTACACTTCGGGAAAGAGAAACGACCGCCGAATCGCCGACTGGGCGGGAGCCGCAGACACTCGCGATCGCGCGAGCAACGCCTGCCGGAACAGCTCGAATCCGTAGTCCTGCTGGAGGTCGCCGAGATCGGTGCGCCAGTTCACCGGCGCTTCGTGCGTGTCCACCAGATAGTCGAGCACGTCAGGGTCGCCGATGCCGACCTCGTCGGGTGAGAAGCCGGCGAGGCTCATCTCGGGCCCGCACACCATGTCAGTCAGCTTCCGGATCGGCGGCGGCAGCCGCTGCCGCCATTTCTCGATCAGCGCGCGGTTGAAGCCTTCGGTCTTCCGCTCGAAGCTGCTGTTGCCGGCCCACGCCGCGCCGGTCGCGTAATCGAAATAGCGGCGGCTGTCGAGCATCGCCGGATCGAAGTCGACGTCGAGAAACGCGCACAGCGCGCGCGTTTCCGCCTCGGGATCCGCCACCAGCGCTTCGAGCGACAGGACGTGGAGACGGCCGGCGAGCCTCGGATCGTGCCGGTAGTGTTCGATGAAGGCGACGTGCTTCCGCCAGTGGCGCGCGTACGACAACGGGTGGGCCACCTGCGTGGGATCGTCGATGGCGAGCATCGACGCCATGATGGCGCGCGGATCGCGGAGCACGACCACCATCCGCGCGTCCGGATAGGTGCGCGCGATCGCGCTGAAGAACTCGATGATCCACACATCCTTGAAGCCCACCCATCGCCGATCGGCCGCGCCGCGCACCGTGGCCACGATCTCGAGCGCATGGCCGAAGATCTCCGCGTAGTCGCCACCGCGCAGGCGCCCGAACTGCGCGGCGAGATCCGGCGCCATCACGCTGCCGCGCGCAACGCTGCGCTCGAAGAACGTCTCCCATTCGTCCGGATCGAAGGGCACCGCCAGCGTCCCGCGCTGAATCGCGTCCATGATGGCGATGCGCGCCTCGGTGAAGTAGTAGTCCTGCAGCGGCGACGCGGGATCGAACGCGCGGGCGATCTCGGCCGGCTGATGCCGCATGATGGCGGCGCGCAGCGATCGGAAGAAGGTCAGATACGGGTCGGAGGCCACCGTGATCTCGCGATGCACGGACAGCAGCAGCGCGACCAGCGTGGTGCCCGACCGCGCGGGGCCGGTGACGATCAGCGGCGCGAATGTCGGCATGTGAATTCAGTCCGCCGATGCGGGTAGCGCGCGCTCGAGCGCGTCGAGACGCTCGTCGGTGTCGAGCCACCACACGATGCGCTGGTCTTCCCGGTCGAGATACTCGCGGGCGTCCTGCTCCTTGCCGCGCTCGATGAGGAACACGTAGTACCGGCCCTGCGGATTCTTGATGAGCGCCGGCCTCAGGTTGAATCCGGCGAGCCGGCCATTGAGCGACGGCGTGGCGTAGAACCCCCACGACTTTCGCGTGACGTCGTATTCGGCGCCGGCCGGCGTCACGAACGTCACCTGCTCGTCGTGCGCCAGCTCGATGCGCGCGCAGTCTTTCAAATCATGTTTGACGGTCCGACCCACCGTGAACGTGCGCGGCGGATCGATCGGAGTCATCTTCATGTCCAGCTCCAGTCGGGAACGAGAAAGCCCTCGATCATCCAGACGCCGTCGCGCCGCACCCACACGTCGGGATTGCGAAAACGCTCGATGATCTCGAAGAAGCGGCGGATGGTGATGCCGGTGAAGGCGCAGAACTTGTCGATGTCGTCGGCCGGCACACGATCGCCCTCGTCGCGGACGACCTGAACGGCCTGCTCACGCGTCATCCGGCCGTTGCGAATCTCGATCGAGAGGTTGTCGAACAGCCGCGTGAAGCCGAATTTGTACCACTTCAGATAATGATGAATCGCGATGAAGTCGTCGTCGATGTCCGCGTAGTCGTAGAAGCCGATCTTTGGCCCTTCGGGCCGCGGCTTGAATCCGTGCGCTGAAGCGACGGCCAGGCTGAGCGCCGGATCCCACGCGAAGTAGTACCCGAGAAACACGGCGAGCGTGCCCGCCCGCTCGAGGTCCGCGTCGGTCGGCCCGAAGTAGGGCGTGAGCTCCTTCGCGGTGAGCGACTCGCTCACCCAGTCCGCCGCCGTCGTGCCGTGGGTCACGCCGTACTTGCGCAGCCAGCGGCCATCGAGCTGGAAACCTTGCCGCTCTTCGAACGTGCCGCCGTATTCGAACGCCGAGTTCTCGCCCCAGACGACGAGCGGAATGCCGAAGCGAATAGCGATCGTGAGCGGAATGCTGAAGAGCGCCATGTGCATCGGGATCGCGGTCGTGCCATGGCGCACCAGCGATTCGTACAGAAATTTGCGCTCGACGTTCGGGTTCACCTGATAGTCGATATGGTCGACGCCGAGGGACACCAGGTTGGCCAGGTTGTGCGCGCCGATGTCGGTTCGCGCCGGCGGCTTCCAGGTGACCGCCAATGGCGTCAGGCCGTGCGCCAGACAGGTCACGACCTGCCAGGTGCTGTCCTTGCCGCCGCTGACGGGAATGACGCAGTCGTACCCGCGGCTCCGGGCTTTCGCGTGATCGACGACGTCACGGAACGCCGCCGCTCGCGCGGCCCAGTCGATCTCCACGCGGCTGCCGTGCGATCGGCACGCGTTGCACACACCGTCGGCGTCGAGCTCGATGTTGGGCCGCGTCGCCGGCGTGATGCACCGCTGGCAGTACGTCACGCGGCGAATTCCTCCAGGAACAGCTTCGCGTTGAGAAAATTGAAGAGGAACTTGCTCTCGCTGTTGGGCAGGAACGTGCGATCGACGAGCGCGGCGATCTTGTCACGCCGCACGTACTCGTAAATCGGACTGTCGTCGAGCAGCGCGGCGCCGAGATCCGATTCCTGTGCCAGAAACGAGAGGATCGGCGCGTTGAATCCCACCTTTCGCCGATTGTCGAGGATCGCGTCGGGCACGATGCCGCGCACGGCGTCGCGCAGCACGGCCTTGGCGCGCCCGTCCTGCACGAGGTGGCGCGTCGGAATCTGAAACGCGAACTCGAACAGATGGCGATCCAAGTACGGCGATCGGTTCTCGATCGAGAAGTACATCGCGTTCAGATCGTCCTCGTGAAGGATCACGGGGACCGATTCGGCGAACAGCTCGTTCAGCATCCGGTTCCGCAGCACCTCGTGGGTGAAAGCCGTTTCAGCAAAGGGCTCGGACCACGGCGTCCACAGGTACTCGGCAAATTCGTCGGCGCCGAGGTACAGATGATCGCGGAAGCCTGGCGTGCGCACGAAGAGATCGGCGTCCGACAAGTACGGATTGCGCACGACGGGACGAACGTAGGTGTTCCACGCAGCGAATGCGGGTGCGTACACGTCCGGATCGGCGTGGACCGCGGCGAGATAGGCCAGGTGATGATCGTAGTAGCCCGTGAACAGCTCGTCGGCGGCCGTGCCGCTCACCGCAATCCGATAGCCATTGCACGCGATGGCGCCCATCAGCAGCCAGTGCGCGAAGTACGAGATCGTGTAGACCGGCGCGTCGTGCTGGCGTATCAGCGTTCGCAGCCCGCCGAGAAAATCGGCGCATTCCGCTGGAATCGCGGTGTGACGCAGGCCCAGCTCACGCACCATCTGGTCGACGAAGTCCTGCTCGTCGTAGCGCTCGTCGGTATTCGCGACCGTGAATCCGTGGACGTCGTACCCGAGCACGCGCTTCGCGATGCTGATGAGCGCGTTCGAGTCGATGCCGCCGCTCATGCAGAACGCCAGCGGGACGTCGGCTCGCAGCCGGATCTCCATCGAACGGATCAGGCGCTCGCGCGATCCCTCGACCGCTTCCGCGTACGACATGTCGTCCTGGACCAAAACGCGCGGGCACCAGTACTTGCGCTGCCGCTCGGTTCCGTCAGCCTCGATCGTGAGCCGCGCCGCGCCCGGCAGCTCGGACACGCCGTCGAAGAAGCCGCGATCGCTCTTGTACAGCGACCGGTACCCGTTGACCATGTAGCGGAACAGATGATCGACGTTGACCGCGAGATGTCGTCCGAGAAGCGCCGTGACGAATTTGATTTCCGATCCGAAGTACACGCCGGTCTCGTCGCGATACAGGTACAACGGCTTCTCGCCGAAGCGATCGCGCGAGAGCGTCAGCGATCCATCCTGCTCGTCGTACAACGCCAGCGCCCACATCCCCTCGCAGCGATCGAGCACGTCCCAGCCGAACCGATCGACGCTCCGCAGCAGCACTTCGGTGTCCGATGTCGTACGGCAGTTCACGCCGGCGCGCTCGAGATCCGTCCGCAGCTCCAGATAGTTGTAGAGCTCGCCGTTGAACGCGATCGACTTCGTTCCCGCCGTCATCGGCTGATTGGCCCGCTCGTCGAGATCGATGATGTTGAGACGGCTGTGGAGCAAGTACACCTGACGATTCGCCGCGTTCACCCACTGCCGGTGCGCGGCGTGATCCGGCCCGCGGCGGCGCATCAGCCGCAGACAGCTCTCGAGCACGCGCTCGTCGATCCGCGCCGTGCCGGCGTAGCCGGCGATGCCGCACATCGGCTTACTCGATGTCGGCGAGCCGGATCGGCTCGCCGACGGCCACGGCGTGCTTCAACGCGTGACCGATCAACAGTTCCTCGTCGCCGGGTCGCAGACCGTCGGCCGGACGAATCCACATGAGATCGTCCGATCCGATCCGGTGACCGGCCGGCAGATTCGCCGCCGCCACAATCGATCGGCGAATGGCCTGCGCGTGGGCCGCTTCGCTCGGTTGCAGCGTCTTCTCGGGCCGGCCGAGCAGCTGCGCGACGCGGGCGACCGCGGCGACCAGCGCGCGCAGATTCTCCGGGTCCGCCGACAACTGGTGGTCGCGAAAGTCGGAGTAGTGCGTGTCGAGCGTGAAATGCTTCTCGATGATGCGCGCCCCGGCGGCGGCGGCTGCCACGCAGGCGTCGATGCCGAGCGTGTGATCCGAATAGCCAATCGTGCAGTTCAACGCGCTCGCGAGCGTGCCGAGCGCCGACAGGTGCACCTCTTCGGGCGGCGCCGGATAGCTGCTGACGCAGTGCAGGACGGCGAGCTGCCGCGCCGTCTCCGGAACACCGAACCGGCTCCACTGCGCTTCGATGTACCGTGCCGATCGCGTGATCTGTGTCAGATCGCTCAGGCCCGACGAGACGATCACCGGCTTCGCGCTCCGGGCGGCCTCTTCGAGCAGCGGGAAGAAGTCGTTGTCCCCCGACGCGATTTTCATCGCGTCGACCTGGCCGGCGAGGAACCGCGCGCTCGGCAGATCGAGCGGCGTCGCGATGAACAACAGCCCGAGCGATCGCGCGAGGCTCGCGAGCGAGGCGAACGTGTCGTACGGCAGCTCGAACGACGACAGGCGGGCGAAGCGCGCCTCGTCGCGGCGGCTGACGAAGTGGCTCGCGCGGAACACCTGGAACTTGACCGCGTCGGCGCCGCACGCGGCCGCCTGGCGGACGAGCGCTTCCGCGGCGTCGGCGTGCCCTTCGTGGTTGTTGCCGATCTCCGCGACGACGAGAATCTTCTCGGCGGTGTCGAACGATCCGATCCGCATCGTGGCCGGACGATCAGCGGCTGACGTGGCCGTGGAGGACGTATTGCGTTCGCGCAATGCTGAAGCCGAGCGCTTCGTACAAGCGCATCGATGGAATGTTGGCGGCCTGGGTGCCGACCTGCAGCTGGTCGCACGCCGGGCGACTCTCGTCGACGAAGGTCTGCACGAGCGCGCGGCCCACACCGCGGCGCTGCGCCCACGGCGCGACGGCGACCAGATCGATCGTTCGGATCCGCTTGCCGCCCGCGTGCGACGCGAGGATCGCCAGAAAACCGGCCGGCCGCCCGCCGACCGTCGCGACCAAAAGCCGCTCTCCGCGTTGTTTCAAGACGTAGTTCCGAATCCACTCGCGCTTGATCCGATGAGCGACCTCGATCGGGATCCTGGGATCCAGGTGAAACCGCGAGTACCGGAAGCTCGTGCCGGCGATCTCGAGCACCTCCGCCGCCTGAGCGCCGGCGATTTCGTCGACGCTGATACCGGCCGCGCGCGGCGCGATCGGCGCGACACGAACGCCAGGAGCGTCGAGCGCGAAGGTGACGTTGACGTCCACTGGCGAGAGGCCCGCCGCACTCAGGGCCTGCACGAGGTCAACTCGATCGGTCGCGACCTTCGCGTAATACATCGCCGATCGCGCATGCGCGACGTGGCGCCCGACCACCTGCGCCAGAACCGCCGGGCGATCGGCAAACGGATCGGTGTCGACCCGGAAGACGGCCGTGCCCACGACCTCGGAGAGCCACCGATCCGCCTGCACGGCGGCGGCGACGTCGGCGTCCAGCAGTTGTGGCTCCACGCCGGTTACTCGTTCACCTGCGCCTCGCCGACGACATGCGGCGTCGCCTTCATTCGGTCGAAGAGCCCGCGGTACCACGCGATGTACTTGCGGTAGCCGAGCTCGAGCGGATTGCACGGCGCGTAGCCGAGAAGCCGGCGCGCCTTGTCGATCGACAGCGTGCCGCGCTCGGGCATGAGCCCGTCGCGTTCGACGTGGCGAACGTTCACGCCGGGGAACTCCTGCTGAATGACCGAGGCCATCTCGTTGAGCGATCGTCCGCGCCCGTACGTGAGGTTGAAAATCTGATTCTTCGCCTCGGGACGCTCGATGCACTTGCACAGGCCGTCCACGAGATCGCCCACGTAGGTGAAGTCGAGCGCCTCGCGGCCGTCGCCCTTGATGACGATGTCCTGTCCGCGCATCGCGTTCTCGATGAACACCTGTCCAACCCGCCGGCTGATGCAGCGCTCGCCGTACAACGCCGACGGCCTCACGATCGTGAACGGCAGCCCGAACACCTGGTGGTACGCAATGACCAGCTTCTCGCCGCCGAACTTCAGCGCGCCATAGATCCCGAGCGGGTTGCAAACGGTCTCCTCGTTCACCGCCTCGCCGTCGAAGTTGCCGTACACCATGCTCGACGAGAAGAAGATGAAGTGCGCCGCCCGGCTGCGGGTGATGTCCAGCGCGTTCTCGAGCGTGCGAAAGCTGTGGTCGAAGGTGTGGTAGGGATCCTTGTTCGATCGGCTCGCGTGCGAGACCGCCGCGAGCAACACCACCACTTGGGGATTCAGTCGATCGATGATCAGGTTCAGGCGCAGGTAATCGCGCGCGTCCTCCACGTGGAGCGGGATGTCCGCTGCCCGCAGGAGCTCGATCCGCTCGTTGATCATCCCGAGGTACATCTGCCGATCGATGTTCGTGTTCAGGCTTTCGCAGTGCAGCGAGAGCAGATTGTTCACCTGCAGGCTGTCGACGACGGACACGATGGCCTGACGGCGCTTCAATTCCAGCGCCAGGTTGTGTCCGATGAACCCGGCGCCTCCGATGAGCACGATCCGCTTGCCGACGATGTCCGTATTCACGATCGGGCCTCCAGAATCGCCTGTTGCAGCGCGTCCGCGATGATCAGCATGTCGTCTTCATCGAGATGTGGGCCCACGGGCAGCGCGATCGACTGGTTGCTGATCCGCGACGCATTCGGAAACGCGTCCACGGCCGGGCGGTACTTCTGCCGGTAGTACGTCGTCAGCGGCACGGGCACCGGATAGTACACGCTCGTGCCGACGCCGCGGTTCTTCATCTTGTCGATGACCGCGGAGCGTCGCGGCGCGATCCGGTCGTCGAGCACCGCGACCACGCAGTAGTGCGCGTGCACGCGCCGCGCGTCGCCGTCGGCGAGCAGCTCGATCGCGTCGGCGCCGGCGAGGCGCGCGCGCAGGACGGCCGCGTTCGCGTTCCGCCGGCGCTGGAGCGCCGGCGCCTTCTTCACCTGCTCGAGGCCGATCGCCGCGGCAATCTCGTTCATTCGATAGTTCAACCCGAGGCGCGCGACGTCGTACACGCCGGGCACCTTGCGCTCGGCCGGCGTGCGATCGTATCCGAACGCTTTGATGTTCTCGATCGACGCGACCACATCGGCGTGCCGGCTGACGACCATGCCGCCTTCGGCCGTCGTCAGATGCTTGACCGGGTAGAACGAAAACACGCCGACGTCGCCCAAGAGTCCGCACGCGGTGCCGTCGAGGCTGGCGCCGACCGCCAGCGCGCAGTCTTCGACGACGAACAGGTCATGGCGCCGTGCGATCGCCAGCACGCCGTCCATCGACACCGGCAGACCGGGATAGTGAACGACGCTGATCGCGCGCGTGCGCGCCGTCACGGCCGTCTCGATCGCATCCGGATCGATGTTCCCTGTGTGCCGCTCGCAGTCGACGAAGACCGGCCGCGCCCCGGTGATCTCGACGGCGTGCGCCGTCGCGACGTGCGTCTCGGCCGGGACGATCACTTCGTCGCCGGGCCCGATCCCGAGGTGCATGTACGTGAGATGAAGGCCGGCCGTGCAGGACGACACCGTCGTCGCATGCGCGTCCGCGCCGAGCGCCGCGGCGAACGCGGCTTCGAACGCCTTCGCGCGGGGACCGTGGACGAGTTGCGGCGACGACAGCACGTCGAGGACCGCGGCGCGTTCTTCTTCGCCGAGCATCGGCCGGCCGAACGGAATGGCAACAGCGGTGGTGCGATCCAACGTGAAACTCCTCTACTCGGACGCGTACTCGACGGCAACGGCGCGCCGTTCGGAGACCGCCCGATCGATGGCCAGACAAACCGAGACTGCGGCGAACACCTCGTCCTCGTCGACGTCGGGCTCGCCGCGTCCGAGCACCGCATCGACGAAGGCCGGGATCAAATCGCCCTTCCTCACTCCCGGATACGCGGCGTCGATCGCCTGCGCCGGCGCGTCGGCGCAGCGGCTGTTCCACACACGCGCCGGCCCGGAGGGAAACTCGGGCGCGTTCTCGAACGTGGCTTTCGTCCCGTAGACGAGCACACGGTGGAAGTGCGGGTGCACGGACGCGAAGTTCGCGCCGATCTTGGCCACGAGACCGCTGTCGAACCGCAGCAGCGCGACGACCAGGTCGCGGCCGGTGAAGCCGCTGCCGCGGCTGGCGAGATCGCTCCCGTACGCGACCACTTCCACCGGACGCTCGCCCGAGATCCACAAGACGAGATCGACGAGGTGAATGCCGCCGCCGAGCATCACCGAATAGCCGGGAATGCGCCCGCGCCATCCGTTGGTCAGCTTGTGAAGCCGCCCGTACACGTAGTCGGCTTCGACGCAGAAGACGCGGCCGAAGCGGCCATCGCCGACGGCGTCCTTCAGCCAGCGGAAGCGCGGCGACCGGCGCAGCACCGTGTTGGTCGACAAGCGCGTGCCCGCGCGCCGCCAGGCGTCGCGAATCGCGCGCAACTCGGACGACTCGAGGCACAACGGCTTCTCGGCGAACACGTGCTTGCGCGCGCCGAGCGCGCGCACGATCTGCCCATGGTGATCGTCGTCGTGGCTCGCGACGGCGACCAGATCGACGGCCGGATCGTCGATCAGATCCTCGGCGCGATCGTAGAGCCGCCCGGCCGGAAGCTTCGCGGCGACCGCCGCCAGCTTGTCGGGATCGCGATCGCAGAGCGCGGCGAGGCGGCAGTCCGGATGCATC
>Ga0114129_10010814_pt1 | contig 13001 bp, 4 predicted proteins | sample RhiMetdeltSRZDD1_FD_80071 | JGI IMG/M metagenome (GOLD analysis project Ga0114129, IMG submission 80071) | Populus rhizosphere microbial communities from Tennessee, USA - Rhizosphere MetaG P. deltoides SRZDD1 (version 2) (version 2) | ecosystem: Host-associated > Plants > Roots > Rhizosphere >...
CAGACGGCAGCATCACATTCCCGCGCGTCTTCGTCGGCGCCTACAGCGTCTCGGCGTTCAATCCAGCGACGCAACTCTCCGGGTCGGCGAGCGGCACCGCCGTGCTCGGCTCGACGACCACGACCACCGTGCGGCTGCGCGCGTCCGGCACGGTGCTCGGAGTCGTGCTCGGATCGAATGGCACGACGCCGGCAGCGAACGTGAGACTGCAGTTGAGCGGTCCTGTCTCTCGCAGCACGACGAGCTCCGCGCTCGGTGCGTTCCGCTTCGACGTCGTGCCGACCGGCACGTACACGCTCGACGCGATCGACCAGTTCGGAAACATCCGCGCGCGCGCGACCGGCTTCGTGCTCGACACCGAAGCGCAGCAGGTCACGAAGAATCTCCAGATGATTGGCATCGGCACCGTGAACGGTATCGTGAAGAATCCAGACGGCGCGCCGGTGCGGAACGTCGCCGTGTTCCTGCAAGGCCCTCGCTCGGCGCAGGCGTTGACCGACACCAACGGCCGATACAGCGTGCCGGGCGTTCCGGTCGGCGCGTTCTCGGTCAGCGCGAGCATCCGCAGCGGCAGTCAGCAGCTCTTCGGATCGGCGCAAGGTCAGATCCTGTCGGACGGCGAGAGCGTTCAGGCCGACATCGATCTGTCGGCGAGCCTCGTGCCGACGGTGACGACGCTGCACGACGTCAACAACTTCGAGTACAACCTGCGCGAGAACGGCTCGATCCAGGACGGCACGCGACAGTTCTTCCTCGGCGACGGCGGCAGCCACCGCGGCGGCGCGCTCCTCGACATCATCGTCGGCGCCACGACGACACGCTTCGACGGACAGAGCCTCGGCACCTCGTCGAACGACGGCCGGCAGATCGGGATCACGCAGCAAGCCATCGGTCCGCTGAAGGTGATGCGCAAGATCTACGTGCCGCTCGCCGGATACTTCGCGCGCTATCTCGAACAGTTCACGAACACGAGCGCGCAGCCGGTGACGTTCGGCGTCCGTATCACGAGCTTCTCGCGCTACATCTCGAAAGTGCAGAACGGATTCCGTTTCGATCGCGAGCCGCGAATCGTCAGCACCTCGAGCGGCGACGCGACGCTCGACGTCGGCGCAGACCGCGACCACTGGGTCGTGTTCGACGACGACGAAGATCTCGATCCGTTCGCGACCAACAGCCTGCCGAGCGTCGCGCACGTGTTCGACGGGCCGTCCGCAGCATCGCCGGTCGACGCCGCTGCGTTCACGCTGCAGCCTGGTTACGGTCAGTTCACGCACGAGTGGCGCAACCTGACGCTGCAGCCCGGCGAGACGCTCGGGTTGATGCATCTCGTCAGCGAGGAAACGCGGCGAAGCGCCGCGCAGGCCGCGGCGGCCAGGCTGGTTCAAGTCCCGCCCGAGACGATCGCCGACAGCACGTTGCCCGATCTCGTCACGCGCACCGAGCAGCTGAAGGCGCTGACCGATTTGCTGTCGACGCAGGCACAGGATCTCCTCGCCGCGTTCGGCGGCGCCGCGAATACGTTCACGAGCACGGCCGTGGCGATCGCGACGCATGCGACGAACGTGAACGCGCTCGTGGCGGTCGTCGAGAGTCTCGCCGGTCAGCCCGCGCCGGCGGCGAGCGATCTGCGAAGCGCCGCGACGTCGGCGTCCGATCTCGCGAATCAAGTCCGCCAGGCCGCGCTCGACGTGCCGGCCACGCCGTACTGCGCGATCAATCGTCCGCCCGGCACGCCGTGCCCGACGATCAAGAACCTCGCTGACGCGTCGCCGGTCGGCAACGAAGCGAACTTCGCGAACACCGCGGCGACGACCGTGACGCGCGCGATCGCGCAGCAGACGACCGCGTCGAATCTTCTCGAGCTGCTGCTCGTCCGGAATTTCGCGCTGCCGCTCGCGACGGGCAGCACGGTGGCGCCGCTACCCGCGTTGACGGGACGCGTCTCGGGTCAGGTGTTCACGAGCGACAACCACACCGTGCTGCCTGGCGCGCCGGTGGCGTTCCACAGCAACAACCCGTTGTTCACGCGCATCTACAACGTCAACGCGAACGGCAGCGGCCAGTTCGCGTTCGAGTCGAACATCCGCGACGGCAACTCGACGCCGATTCCGATGGACGCGTACGCGGTGCAGGCGACGCATCCCCAGACGCTGCTGGCCTCGCCGATCGCCGATGGGATATTCGACGAGGGCGCGACGGGTGCGACGACGAACATCGCGTTCACCAACAGCGGTCAGCTGATCGGCATCGTGCGCCGCGCGAACGGCGCGGTGGCGAGCGGCGGCACCGTGCAGTTCACGGGCGGCGCGTTCGGCAGCGGCGGTCTTGCCAGCTCACTGCAGGTCGCGATCGGGATCGACGGCAGCTTCGGCGCGACCGGTTTACCGGCCGGCACGTACAACTTGATCGCGACATTGCCGGAACCGCAGGGAACACCGCTGACCGTCTCAGGCCTCGCCGTCATCGTCGAGGGGGAGACGCGGACTCAGGACCTGGTCGTCGCCGCAACCGGCGGTGTCGCCGGCGTCGTGCGGCGAACGGACGGCGCGCCGGCGACCGGCATTCCGGTCACGCTGCGAACGAGTACGCTGACGCGATCGACATCCACCGACACCGGCGGACGGTACGCGTTCTCCGATGTCTTCGCCGAATCGGCGAGAGTGGACGCGGTCGATCGCGGAACCAACACCGCCGCGACCGGGATCGTCGCCGTCGTCGCTGACGTCGTCACGCCTCTCGATCTTTCACTGACCGTCGGCGGCACGGTGACCGGCATCATCCGATCCGGCAATCAGCCGGTCGCGGGGGCGCAGGTGACGGTGCGGTGGAGCGACGGCGCGACGACGCTGCAGTCGGACGGCGGCGGCCGCTATCGCGTCGATCATGTGACGCCGGGTCCCGTGACCGTGCGCGCGCAGAACGCGAACGGACTCGGAGGCAACGCCGGCACGCTCGGCCTCTCCGGCGAAACGCTGACGCTCGACGTGGCGCTGTTCGCCGGCGGCACCGTGTCCGGCGCCGTCTTCCGCGCCGGAACGAATCCATCCGAGCCCGTGAGCGGCGTCGAGGTGAGCATCAACCGCTACGTGGCGGGCCTGCCGTCGACAGTGACGACCGATGCGCTCGGCCGATTCAGCTTCGAAGCGGTACCGGTCGGCACCTTCTCGCTGACGGCGAACGATCGCGCGACCGGCGATCGCGGCAGTGCGACCAACCAGGTGAACGCGAACGGCGAGCAGCGGACCGTGAACATCACGTTGATCGGTCAGGGCCGCGTCACCGTCACCGTGCGCGACGCGTCGGACAATCTGATCAATCACGCGCGCGTCATCGTCTACAGCCAGACGCAGTTCGGCGGCAGTCAGAGCGGCGACACGGCGCCCGACGGCACCGTCGTCTTCGACCGCGTGCTCACCGGTCCGTTCTTCGTGTCGGCGACCGATCCGGCGACACAGCTCGCGGGGTCGACGTCGGACAACATCGCGGCGGGCGGCGCGAGCGCCGTGACAGTGCACCTGCAACCGGCCGCGACGATTCTCGGACGCGTCTTCGCGCCGGACGGATTGACCGGAGTCGGCGGCATGCCGGTGCGGATCCTCACGTACTACTACGGCGTGCAGCGTCAGACGACCACGGCGTCCGACGGCACCTATCGGTTCGACGCGGTGCCGCTCGGCACCTACAACGTGGACGCGCTCGACGCGAACGGCGTGCTGCGCGCGCGCGCGGCGAACGTCGAACTGTCGAGCAACGCGCAGATCGTGACGCGGAACCTGACGTTCGTCGGCCTCGGCATCGTCACCGGCGTCGTCACGAATCCGAACGGATCGGCGGCGCCCAACGTCGGCGTGTCGGTGCGCAGCACGTCGCCGATCGGCGGCTTCTTCTCCGTGAGAACCGACAGCGACGGCTCGTATCGCGTCATCAATGTGCCGACGGGCGCGTTCATCGCGACCGCGCAGACGCAACAATTGATCGGCGAGACCAACGGTCAGATCTCGCAGGACGGTCAATCGGTGGTCGCCAACATCAGGCTGGCGAACAACGGCATCACGCTGCCGGTCAACCGCCGCGACGGCAACAACTTCTATTTCAACTTCCAGAGCAACGGATCGGTCCGCGACGGGACGAATTCGGTCTACTCCGGAGACTTCAGCGGCAACTACGGCGCGTTCCTGCTGGATGTGTTCAGCCAGGGGACGGCGAACCGGTTCACGGGCGGCACGATCGGCACGACGGAGGAGAACGGTCAGGAAATCGCCGTGCGGCAGCAGGGGCTCGCGGGCCTCGACGTCACGCGCAAGATGTTCCTGCCGAGGAACGGCTACTTCGCACGCTACCTCGAGATCCTCAGCAACCCGACCGCGAGTCCGATCACGGTCGACGTACGCGTGCAGAGCAACCTGCGGCCGAACTACGGGACCGAGGCCGTCATCACGACGTCGAGTGGCGACAACGTGATCGATCTCTCGAATGAGAGCGATCCGGATCGATGGGTCGTGTTGGACGACTTCTATGATGTCGACCCGATTCAGTACAGCGCTCCAGCCACGGCGTTCGTCTTCGACGGACCGAACAGCGCGGAGCGCGCGGCGGCGGCCGCGTTCCAGACGCCAGCGTCGTTCGGGCAGCTCGAATATCGCTGGAACAACGTGACGATTCCGCCGGGCGGCACCGCGGCGTACATGCACTTCGGCGTTCAGGAAACGAGTCGCGCCGCGGCGCAGGCGTCGGCGCAGCGGCTCGTGCAGTTGCCGCCGGAAGCGCTGGTCGGCCTGAACGCGTCGGAGATTTCCGAGATTCGCAACTTCGCCGTGCCGGTCAGCGGCGTCAGCGCGCTCGATCCGATCGTGCTTGGCGGCACGATCGCGGGGCAGGTGTTCGAGTTCGACGGAACGACCTCGATCGCGAACGCGTCCGTCCGCGTGCAGAGCAACAATCCGATCTATTCGCGGGTGTACGAGTCGAGGACGAACGCGAGCGGCGCGTTCAACGTCAGCTCGCAGATGCCGTGCATCGACTGCTCAGGAACGGTCACGATCCCGATCGAGCCGTTCACCGTGTCCGCCAATCATCCGCAGACGGGGACCCAATCGTCGAACGTGGCGGGCACGTTCGACACCGGCCAGACGATCGCCGTTCGCAACATCACCTTCACCGGCACGAGCATCGTCAGCGGTGTCGTGCGGCTCTCCTCCGGTGCCGGGACGACCAATTCCGGCTACGTGTATCTCGTCCGATCGACGCCGTCGTACTTGTATTTGTTCTCCGGGCTCGCCAGCGACGGCAGCTATCGCCTCGGCGGTGTGCCGCCAGGCGCGTACACGGTGAACGCGGTCGCGTACCACCCACAAGGATCGGTTCTGACGGCGTCGCGCGCGCTGATCATCGTGTCGAATCAGAACGTATCTGGCGACGTGGCGCTCCCACCGACCGGTCTGGTGACCGGCGTCGTTCGCAACGGCGCCAACAATCCGGCATCGGGCGTCTTTGTGCAGCTGCGCACGCCGAGCTTCTCGTTCAGCCGTTCGACCAACACCAATGCGTCGGGACAGTTCACGCTCACCGACGTGCCCGTCGGCAGCTACACGCTCGAAGCGTTCGAGCCGAACACCAACACGCCCTCCTCGGCGCCGGTGTCGATCGCGCGGAATCAAACGACTACGCAGAACCTCACGCTCATCGCGCTCGGAACGGTGCAGGTGCAGGTGAACCTCGCGAGTGGAGCCGCCGCGGCCCGAGCGCCGGTGGAGATCGCCGAGGCGGCGCGAGGTGTCAACTTCCGCGGCGTCGGCTCGACCGATGACGCGGGACGGTTGACGATTCCATTCGTCGCGGTCGGCGATTTCACGATTCGGGCGCGTCACCCGGGCAACTTCTCGTTGTTCACCGACCTGACCGCCACGCTCGCCAATGCTGGAGACGCAGTGCCAGTGACGGTCGCCGTGCCGGCCACCGGCGTTCTCACCGGCCGCGTGACGAGAGCCGACGGCACGACGCGCGTCCAGGGCTCGTTCATCGACGTGCTCGATTCCACGACTGGCGCGCGGCTCTACAACTGCTGCACGTACAGCGACGCGAACGGGAACTGCACGATCACGCAGCTTCCGGCGGGACGCCCGATGCGGCTGCGCGCGTACGATCCGAGCGGAACGGGATTGACGCGCGAGCTCAACAACCAGACGATTCCGTCCGAAGGCGCCACGCTCACGATCGACTTCGCGCTGCCGGCGATGGCGACGGTGCGCGTGACGGTGCTCAAGTCCGACAACACGCCGTTCCCGAACACGCGCATCGACATGCGAACGGCGCTCACCGGCACGTCGTACTGGTTCCGCGGCTACACCGGCGCCGACGGCACGCTGAGCGTGTCGAACGTGCCGGAAGGTCCGTTCTCGATTCTGGCGCGTGATCCGAGCTCGCTTGCCTCGCGCGGCAGCGCGTCGGGAGCGATCACGCCGGCCGACGACAATCGGACGGTCGACATCACGATCAACGCGCCGCTGTCGGGCAACGTCACCGGGACCGTCGTCGCCGGCGACGGCGTGAGCGCGATGGCGTCCGCATTCGTCGAGGCGCTCGACACCAGCAGCGGCGATCGGTTGACGTACGCCTACACGAACGCCGCCGGTCAGTACACGTTCAACGGGCTGACGCCGGGCGGCGACGGATTCACGATTCGCGCGCATTCGCCGAGCGACTTCTACCTCACGGGCGAAGCAACGGGGACGTTCGCGGTGACGGGCGAGACGCTGACGCGCAACATCACGGTGGCGGCGTCGGTCCTGCGCGGCCGCGTCTCGTTCACCGACGGCGCGCCGGTTCCGTATCCGACCGTCTTCGCGACCGAAGCGGGCGCGGACGGCGAGGCGCGCAGCTTCTACGCCAGCGTGTCGAACCAGGACGGGACGTACGTGATCTTCGGCGTGCCGGTCGGCAAGGACATCGTCGTGACCGCGCAGGATAATTATTGGCGCGGGTCGCGCTCGGGTCTCACCGGCACGGCAACGGGACGGCTGGACAGCGCGTCCACACCGGGCACAATCGACGTGACGCTGGCGCCATCGGGAACGATCGAAGGCGTCGTGCGCAACGCCGCCGGACCGGTGCCGTTCGCTGACGTCGCGATGTCCGGAGCGACGCAGTCGTTCGATCGCTTCGTGACGGCGGACGAAAACGGCCATTACCGGTTCGCGCACGTCGCATTCGGCGCTGTCAGCCTGCAGGCCTGCGACTTCAGCTTCGGCGGCGGCGTGTGCGGCAACGGTTCGTCGCGGATCGCGGCAGACGGCGAGACGCGCGTGGTCGACATCACGGTCGCCGAAACGGGCGCGGTCCACGGGACGGTGACCGATGGCGGCACGCCGGTGCCGAACGCGCGCGTCACGATCGAGAGCCTGAGCAGCATCGGTCCCTTCAGCCCGATCGAGCAGTCGGTGAACACCGATGGCGCCGGACAGTTCGTGTTCGCCGATGTGCCGGCGGGCGCGGTGCGCGTCGCCGCACAGGATCCGAATGCGTTCAATCGCGCCGGCCTCGCGACCGGCACGGTGACGGCCGGCAGCACGGCGACGATCGATGTGTCGATCGGCAACGCGTTCCGATTCGGCCGCTTGAACCTGGACGGCGCCGACGGCTTCCGCTATGACATCGGGTGCGACGGGAGTCTCGGCGACGGCGGCAACCTCGATCGATCGATGAACGATGCATACGACGGCGCGTATTATTTGACCGACACGACGTTCAACGCGTATTACGCCTGCGTGACCGCCGGCCTGTTGGACCAGAACGGGCGACAGGTGGTGATTGGACCGTCGCCATTCCTCGGCATGAACGTGACGCGGAAGATTTTCTCGCCCGCGGAGGGCGGGTTCGCACGGTATCTCGAAATCGTCGAGAATCCGGCGAACACGACCCAGACGGTCACGGTGCGCGTGTCGAGCAATCTGGGATCCGACGGGTCGACGCGTCTCGTCGTGGCGCCGTCGAACACCGGCCTGCATTACGCGGTGACCGATCAGAACGGACTCTGCTGCGACCCGGCGCTGGCGCACGTCTTCGGCGGCCCGGCGGCGCCGACGTCGGTGAGCGACGTCAAGTTCGCCGACGCCAACGATGACATCTTCTATCAGTGGACCGTAGACGTGCCGGCGAACGGGACGGTGATTCTGATGCACTTCGCGGTGCAGCGCGGCATCACCGACACCGCTGGCGCAGAGGCGCAGGCGGTGTCGCTCGTCGGCTTGAGCGATCCGAACGTGCTCGTCGGCATGACCGACGCGGAGCGCAGCCAGGTCGTGAACTTCCGCATTCCACCTCGGTGAGCAACCTATATGGCAGTGATTGAACTGGTGCAACTCGTCATGATGCTGGCGGCGCTCGCCGGAATCTCGGCCATGCCGCTGCCGGAGTTCGAGCTGACGAAACTCGACGGCACGGTGATCCACAGCAGCGCGGAGCTCCCGAGTGAAGGCAAATGGTTGCTGGTCTATGTGCAGGCCAACTGCCGGCCGTGCGATCGCTTGCTGGATCTCGTGAAGCAGGACGATCATCCGGAGCTGCCGTGGAAGATGGTGATCGTCGCGGGCGGCGACCGCGCGAGCGCGAACGGCATTCGCGACAAGCGCGCCGATCTCGCCGACGCGCAGTGGTACGCCGATCCGTCGCGTCAGGCGTGGTGGGCGCTGCGGATGTCGGGCGCGCCGATGGTGTTCGGCGTGCGCGACAAGACGATTCAATGGAGCCTGAGCGGAATCTTGAAGTCCGACAACGACGTGAAATCAATCCTCGCGAGCTGGGCAGCGGAGTAGCCAGTCATGCTGTTCTCGATTCAATCACTCGTCGTCGGACTGATGCTGGCGTTGCAGCCGGGGATTAGCGTCACGCAAAAAGGTCCGGACACCGCGCCGATCACGATCGTCGAGTTCTCGGACTTCGAGTGTCCCTACTGCGCGACGATCCCGCCGATCGTCGCGCAGCTCCTCGATCAGTATCCGGATCAAATCCGCTTCGTGTTCAAGCACAGCCCGCTGCCGATGCACAAGAACGCACCGCTCGCGCACGAAGCGGCGCTCGCCGCGGGACTGCAGGGCAAATTCTGGGAGATGCACGATCTGCTGTTCGCGAAGCAGAAGCAGCTCTCGATGAGCGATCTCGTCGGCTATGCGGAGCAGCTCCACCTCGACGTCGCGGCGTTCACGGCCGGGATCACGGATCATCGATTCAAGCCGATCGTCGATCAGGACGTGCTCGAGGCGCGCGCATTCGGCGTCAACGCGACGCCGACGTTCTTCGTCAACGGCCAGCGCTACAGCGGGGCGGCGACGCTGGCGACGCTGAAAGGCCTCGTCGATCGCGCGCTCGGAAAACCCTCGGCGATTGCCGTGGCGACGGCGTCGGGTGCGCAGCGCGTCAGCCACATCAACACCGACGGCGCGCCGCTTCGCGGCGCCGCCGACGCGCCGGTGACGATCGTCGAGTTCAGCGATCTGCAGTGCCCGTTCTGCGCGCGATCGATTCCGGTGATGGAGTGGGTAGTGACCGCGTACGACGGCCGTGTGAAATGGCTGTTCAAGCACTTTCCGCTCAACATTCATCCGAACGCGATGCTCGCGCATCAGGCCGCGGTCGCGGCCGGGGAACAAGGCAAGTTCTGGGCGATGCACGACGCGCTGTTCGCCGATCAGAAGAACGTCAAGCGCGAGGCGCTCCTCGCGACGGCGCAGCGGCTCGGCCTCGACGCCGCGCGCTTCGCCGCCGATCTCGACAGCGCACGGACGCGGAGCCGCATCGAGAACGATCGCCGCGAAGGCACGGCGCTCGGCATCACCGGCACGCCGACCTTCTTCATCAACGGGCGCCAGATCGTCGGCTACAAGACGCACGAGGAAATGAAGGCGATCATCCAGCAGGAGCTCATCGGCCGCCCCGCGCCCTCGGCGCTCGACGAAACCGCGGCGGCGGCGGCGATCGGTCCGGTCACCGGCAAAGGCGATCCGAACTCGCCGCTGACGATGGTCTGGTATTCGGATCTGCGCAGCCCGCTCACGCGCAAAGCCTCCGATCTGGTCAATCAAGTGATGGCCGCCTATCCGGGACTGATGCACGTCGTCGTCAAACACCGGCCGCTCGAGTCGCATCCGGACGGTCAGCTTGTTCACGAGGCCGCGGTCGCGGCCGCCGCGCAAGGCAAGTTCTGGGAGCTGCACGACCTGATTCTCGCGGAGCCCGCGGGCGTGGTGACGCGCGATCGCCTGATCGATCTCGCGAAGCGCGCGAAGCTCGACGAGGCGGCGTTCGTCAAAGACCTCGATGCCCGGACCTATCGCGCGGCCGTCGAGCGCGACCTCGAGGAAGCGCAGCGCCGCGCCATCCGCGGCACGCCGGTGTTCTTCGTCAACGGTCAACGAGTGGACGGCATTCAACCGCTGTCGTACTTCAAGCGCATCATCGACGAGGAACTGCGGAGACGAACCGATAAGTGACCCGACAAGACACGAAAAAAATGCAACCACGAAGGCACGAAGACACGAAGAACCGTTTTGTACAAAGCTTCTTCTTCGTGCTTTCGTGTCTTCGTGGCCGGCTTGTTTCTCGACAAGTGGCTCACGGACGGGCAGGAGTTAGAAGATATGGCTCGCTTTAATCGGTCATCCAGCAGACGCGACTTTCTCGTTCGATCCGGCATCGCGACCATCGCCTCGATGGCGTCACCGTTCGCGCGACACGCGGCCGCCGCGGCGCCCGCTGAAGGATCGCGGAAGGAGCGCGCGTACGAAATCCGGAACGCCGCCGCGATGTCTCACAAGAGCTCGCCCGCGTCGCGCCAGCTTTCGAACGGCGACGAGGATCGCTATCAGAATCGCATCGCCAACTTCACGAAGGCGTTGCCGCACAACCGGCTCGGTGAAGTGGAGCCGCAGGCCTACGACCGGCTGCTGAACGCGGTGAAGAGCGGCAGCGCCGACGATTTCGAAGAGATCCCGCTCGGCGGACTGGCGAAGCTGGCCGATCCGCTGGCGGCGTACTCGTACGTGCTCGAAGGCGCCGACCCGCACCAGTTCACCATGAGTCCGCCGCCGGCGTTCAGCAGTCTCGAGCAGGCGGGCGAGATGGTCGAGCTGTACTGGCAGGCGCTGCTGCGCGACGTGCCGTTCTCCGACTACGCGTCGCATCCGCTCGCGATCTCGGCGGCCGACGATCTCTCGCGCTTTCCCCAGTTCAAGTCGCCGGACGGAAGCGCGCTCGATCCGAAACGCCTCTTCCGCGGACCGACGCGCGGCGATCAGCTCGGTCCGTACGTCTCGCAGTTCCTGCTGAAGGAAATCCAGTACGGCACGCGGCGTCTCGATCAGAAGATTCGGACGACCGTCGCCGGCGACGACTATCTGGTGAAGTACCCGGCATGGCTCGCCGTCCAGAACGGTGGCGCGGCGGGCGCCAATCGTCTCGACCTGACGCTGCGCCACATCCTGACCGGACGCGATCTCACAGAATACGTGCATCAGGACTTCACGTACCAGGCATTCCTCGACGCGGCGTTGATTCTGTTGACGATGCGCGTGCCGTTCGATTCGAGGAATCCGTATCGGAGCTCGGTGACGCAATCGGGCTTCGGCACCTTTGGCGGACCGCACGTGCTCGATCTCGTGCCGCGCGTGGCGAGCTGCGCGTTGAAAGCGTGCTGGGCGCAGAAGTGGCTCGTGCACCGGCGGCTGCGTCCCGAGGAATTCGCCGCGCGCGTCCACAACATGAAAACGGGCGCCGCGGTCTATCCGATCCACGAGGCGCTCCTCGCGTCACCCGCGCTCGACATCGTCGCGCGGCGCCACAATTCGTATCTGCTGCCGCAGGCGTACCCGGAAGGCGCGCCGATGCATCCGTCGTATCCGGCGGGGCACGCGGCGATCGCCGGCGCCTGCGCGACGGTGCTCAAGGCGGTGTTCCACGAGCCGCAGGTGATGGCCGAACCGGTGGTGCCGAGCGCGACCGGTCTCGCGATCGTGCCCTACAGCGGATACGATCGCCTGACCGTCGGCGGAGAGCTGGACAAGCTGGCTGCGAACATCGCGTTTGCGCGGAACATGGCCGGCGTCCACTATCTGTCGGACGGCATCGGCGGCCTGAAGCTCGGAGAAGACGTCGCGCTGTCGGTTCTTCGCGATATGAAGGATTGCTTCACGCAGCTGTTCCGCGGCTTCTCGCTCACCAAGTTCGACGGCGCGACCGTCACCGTGTGAGTCCGGCGCCGCTTGCGGTTCCCAAGGATCTGCGCTGGGTTCAACCGCGCAGCCAGTCAGACCGCGAGCTGCGCGACGGCGACGATCGCGTCATCGGGACGTTTCGCTTCCTGCCCAAGCCCGCCGTCACGTGGGGATTCACCGATCGCCGGCGCGCGCGCGGCGATGTTGGCGCGGCGCACTGGGATCTGTCGATCGAACGGAAAGGCGTGTCCGGATTCTTCGGCCTCTCCGGCGCCGCCCTAATCGACGCCGGCAACACCGGCGTCGTGACGGCCGGACCGTTCTTCACCACCGGCAGCGTCTCGCTCGCGAGCGGCCGGAGATTTCAGTGGAAGGGCTCGCTGTTCGAAGGCATGCCGTCAACCTTCGTCGACGAGGGCGGCCGCACGATCGTTCAGTTCAGAAGCGGCTCGTTCGTCACGCGCGTGAACGCATACGTCGACGTGCAGCCCGAGGGCGGCGAGCTCGCCGAATGGCCGCTGCTCGCCGTCCTCGGTCTGTACCTCCGTCTGCTGATGAACAGAGTCTTCTGGTGACGCGCCGCTGACGAGTCGTACTACAGTCAGACTGCAGTCAGACTGCCTGAGGTCGGACTGTAGTCTGACTGTCTGAGGTCGGGACTGTAGTCTGACTGCCTGAGGTCGGACTGCAGTCTGACTGTCTGAAGTCGGACTGTAGTCTGACTGCCTGAGGTCGGACTGTAGTCTGACTTCACATCAGTCCTGCGTGCCCGACCTCGTCGCGTACGGTCCGACTTCC
>Ga0114129_10010815_pt1 | contig 13001 bp, 7 predicted proteins | sample RhiMetdeltSRZDD1_FD_80071 | JGI IMG/M metagenome (GOLD analysis project Ga0114129, IMG submission 80071) | Populus rhizosphere microbial communities from Tennessee, USA - Rhizosphere MetaG P. deltoides SRZDD1 (version 2) (version 2) | ecosystem: Host-associated > Plants > Roots > Rhizosphere >...
CCTGTCCAAGCGCGGCAGCGCGGTGATCGACGCGCGCTCGAACAAGCTGTTCATCAACGACACGCCGGCGCGGCTGGAGGAGGTACGCCGCATCATCCTCGGCGTCGACGTTCCCACGCGCCAGGTGATGATCGAGGCGCGGATCGTCGAGGCCAACGATTCCTTCGCCAAGAACCTCGGCGCGCGCCTGGGTCTGATGGAGTTCGGCCCGCAGGCGCGCCGGCCGTTCGGCTCCACCGCCGGCGTGGGGGTCAACGTGGGCGCGGAGCTGGTCAATACCAGCCAGGCTCTCGGCGTCACCACCGGCACGCCGGTCACCAACGCCGGCGGTCTCAACACGGACATGCCAGCGGCGGGTCTCAACACCTTTCCCACCGGGCGGCTGTCGTTCATCCTCTTCAACAGCAGCCTGAGCCGGGTGCTCAACCTCGAGCTCTCGGCGATCGAGGCCGACGGCAAGGGCAAGATCATCGCCAGCCCGCGGGTGCTGACGCAGGACAACGTCGAGGCACTGATCGAGCAGGGCACGGAGATTCCGTACCAGCAGGCGACCTCCTCGGGCGCCACCGCCGTGTCCTTCCGCAAGGCTAATCTGTCGCTGCGGGTCAAGCCGCAGATCACGCCCGACAGCAACATCATCATGCTGCTCGACGTGGCCAAGGACCAGGTCGGTCCGACCACCCCCGCGGGCGTGCTGATCAACACCAAGCATGTGAAAACCGAGGTGCTGGTGGAAAACGGCGGCACGGTGGTGATCGGCGGCATCTACGAGCAGGCCGACCGCACCGACGTGACCAAAGTCCCGCTCCTCGGCGACCTGCCCTACATCGGCTTCTTCTTCCGTAACACGACGACCACCGCGTCGAAGACCGAGCTGCTGGTTTTCATCACGCCGCGCATCGTCACGGAACGGCTCACGATTCGCTGAACGCTGCGTCTCCTGCTGCTGTAAGCGGTACGACGGCCGGGTCCTCCCGGCCGTTTTTGTTCCTACAATGCCGGACATGAAGAGCGCATCGCGCAACATTTTTCTGGTGGGAATGATGGGCGCCGGCAAGACCACGGTCGGGCGGCTGCTCGCGCGCCGGCTCAAGCTGCGCTTCGTCGACTCCGACCAGGAGCTCGAGAGTCGCTGCGGGGTCAGGATCCCCCTCATCTTCGAGATCGAGGGCGAGGCGGGCTTCCGCGCGCGCGAGGCGCAGGTGCTCGCCGAGCTGACTGCGCTCGAGGGCATCGTGCTCGGCACGGGCGGGGGGGCGGTGCTGGCGGAGGACAACCGCAGGCGGCTCAGCGCCAACGGCACGGTGGTCTACCTGCGTGCGCGGCCGGAAGACCTCTACGAGCGCGTGCGCCACGACCGCAACCGGCCGCTGCTCGCGACCGCCGACCCGCTGGGGCGGCTGCGCGAGCTCTACGCGCAGCGCGACCCGGTCTACCGTTCGATCGCTGACCTGACGATCGACACCGGCCGGCAAGCGGTGCCCACGCTTGGCCGGCAGCTCCTGCAGAAGCTGGACGAGCGATGGAAAGCCTCAGCGTAGAGCTCGGCAGCCGCTCTTACCCGATCCACATCGGCGCCGGCCTGATCGGCTCGGCGCCGCTGTATGCCCCCCACCTCAGGGGCGGCAGCGTGGCCATCGTCACCAGCGAGGTCGTGGCGCCGCTTTACCTCGCCGCGGTGAAGCGCGCCGTTTCCGGCGCGCGCGTCACCGAGATCGTCGTGTCCGACGGCGAACAGGCGAAAAGCTGGCAGACGCTCGAGCGCGTGTTCGACGCGCTGCTCGCCGCGCGCTGCGGGCGCGACAGCCTGATCGTCGCGCTCGGCGGCGGCGTCATCGGCGACCTCGCCGGCTTCGCCGCGGCGACCTACCAGCGCGGCATCCCCTTCGTGCAGGTGCCCACCACGCTGCTGGCGCAGGTTGACTCCTCCGTCGGCGGCAAGACCGCCATCAACCATGCGCGCGGCAAGAACATGATCGGCGCCTTCCACCAGCCCCTCGCGGTGATCGCCGACGTGGCGACGCTCGATACGCTGCCCGATCGCGAGCTGCGATCGGGACTCGCGGAGGTGATCAAGCACGGGCTTGCCCTGGACGCTGCTTTCGTCGACTGGCTGGAAAGGAACATCGATCTTTTGTTGAAACGCGATGCAACGGCCCTCACGCATGCGGTCAAAAGGAGTTGCGAGCTCAAGGCGCGCATCGTCGCCGCCGACGAGCGCGAGGCGGCCGAGCGCGCGCTGCTCAACTTCGGCCATACCTTCGGCCACGCCATCGAGGCCGGCACCGGCTACGGCGCCTGGCTGCACGGGGAGGCAATCGCCGCCGGCATGGTGATGGCGAGCGAGCTGTCTTTGCTCATGGGTCAGTTGAAAAAAACTGAAGTCTCGCGCGTGCGCGAGCTGTTGCACCGCGCCGGGCTGCCGGTGAAGGGTCCCGCGTTGGCGCCGGAGAAGCTGCTCGAGCTGATGTCGATCGACAAGAAGTCGGCGAAAGGAAAAACGCGCTTTGTTCTGCTCGAAAGCATCGGCCGCGCGGCGCTGCGCAGCGATGTGGAGGAGAGCCGGGTCCGCGCGGCCATTGTCGCTGCAGCGCAGTAACTGTATATTCAGTAGTCCAGTCATGAGCTTGTCTCCCCAGGGCCTGTATCACCCTTCGAATGAGCACGACGCCTGCGGCGTAGGCTTTGTCGCGCACATCAAGGGCAGGAAGTCGCACAGCATCGTCGAGCAGGGCCTCGCCGTGCTGAAGAACCTGAGCCATCGCGGCGCGGTGGGCTGGGACCCGAAGCTCTCCGACGGCGCCGGCTGCCTGATCCAGATCCCCGACCGCTTTTTCCGCGAAGAAATGGCGAAGCAGGGCGTGAAGCTGCCGCCTGCAGGTCAGTACGGCGTCGGCATGGTGTTTCTGCCGCGCAACCCGGCGGCGCGCAGCGCGTGTGAGTACGAGATCGAGCGCGCCATCAAGGACGAGGGGCAGACGCTTCTCGGCTGGCGCGACGTGCCGGTCGACAACTCCGATCTCGCTGCGCCGGCGGTGCAGCTCGAGCCGGTGATGCGGCAGGTGTTCGTCGGCCGCGGCAAGCGCGTCACGGTAACCGACGCGCTCGAGCGCAAGCTCTACATCATCCGCAAGAGCGCCGGACACGCCATCCAGGCGCTCAAGCTCGAGCACGGCAAGGAGTTCTACGTGCCGACCATGTCGGCGCGCACCATCTGCTACAAGGGCATGCTGCTCGCCCACCAGGTCGGCGAGTACTACCGCGACCTCAAGGACCCGCGCGTCGAATCGGCGCTGGCGCTGGTGCACCAGCGCTTCTCCACCAACACCTTCCCCTCGTGGGACCTGGCGCACCCGTTCCGCATGATCTGCCACAACGGCGAGATCAACACACTGCGCGGCAACGTCAACTGGATCCGCGCCCGGCAGGGCGCCATCTCCAGCCCGGTGCTGGGCGAGGACCTGGAGAAGATCTGGCCGCTGATCTACGACGGCCAGTCGGACTCGGCCTCCTTCGACAACGCGCTGGAACTCCTGGTGATGGGCGGCTACTCGGTGGCCCACGCCATGATGATGATGATTCCGGAGGCGTGGGAGCAGCACACGCTGATGGATCCGGCGCGGCGCGCGTTCTACGAGTACCACGCGGCGATGATGGAGCCGTGGGACGGCCCGGCCTCGATCGCCTTCACCGACGGGCGCCAGATCGGCGCCACGCTCGATCGCAACGGCCTGCGGCCCTCGCGCTATATCGTCACGTCTGACGACCTCGTGATCATGGGCTCGGAGTGCGGCTGCCTGCCGGTGCCGGAGGAAAAGATCGTCAAGAAGTGGCGCCTGCAGCCGGGCAAGATGTTCCTCGTCGACCTGGAGAAGGGCCGCATCATCGACGACCAGGAGGTGAAGGAGACGCTCGCCGGTGCGCGGCCCTACGCCGAGTGGATTGAGCGCATCCGCGTCAAGCTCGACGAGGTCGACACGGAGAAGACGCCGCCCCTCAAATCGGCGGTGGCGCTGCTCGATCGCCAGCAGGCGTTCGGCTACACCCAGGAAGACCTCAAGTTTCAGCTGCTGCCGATGGCGCAGGCGGGCGAGGAGCCGGTGGGCTCGATGGGCAACGACGCCTCGCTCGCGGTGCTTTCTGCGCGCAACAAGTCGCTTTACCAGTACTTCAAGCAGCTGTTCGCCCAGGTCACCAACCCGGCGATCGACCCGATCCGCGAGGAGCTCGTCACCTCGCTGGTGAGCTTCATCGGACCCAAGCCCAACCTGCTCGGCATCGACGAGATGAACCCGCCGCTGCGGCTCGAAGTGAGCCAGCCGGTGCTCGATTTCTTCGAGATGGAGAAAGTGCGCTACATCGAGCGCTACACCGGCGGCAAGTTCCGCTCGCTCGAGCTCGACATCACCTACCCCGTCGCCTGGGGCAAGGAGGCGATCGAGGCGCGCCTCGCTTCGCTCGCGGCGCAGGCCGAGGATGCCGTGCGCTCGGGCACCTCGATCATCATCGTTTCCGATCGCCTGGTCGACCGCGAGCGCGTGGCCATCCCGGCGTTGCTGGCGCTCTCCGCCATCCACCAGCACCTGGTGAACAAGGGGCTGCGCACCTCCACCGGCCTGGTGGTCGAGACGGGCAGCGCGCGCGAAGTGCATCACTTCGCGCTGCTGGGCGGCTACGGCGCCGAAGCCGTGCACCCCTACCTCGCGCTCGAGACCATTCTTGCCGCGTCGCCGGACAAGCCCAAGGCGGTGAAGAACTACGTCAAGGCGGTGGGCAAGGGCCTGAAGAAGGTGATGTCCAAGATGGGCATCTCCACCTACATGTCCTATACCGGCGCGCAGATCTTCGAGGCGATCGGGCTGGCGCACGCGCTGGTCGACAAGTACTTCACCGGCACGGCATCCAACATCGAGGGCATCGGCGTGTTCGAGGTGGCCGAGGAGGCGATCCGCACCCACCGCGCGGCGTTCGCCGACAAGGACCCGCTGCTCGCCAGCATGCTCGACACGGGCGGTGAGTACGCCTGGCGCGTGCGTGGCGAGGAGCACACCTGGACGCCCGATGCGATCGCCAAGCTGCAGCACGCCTCGCGCCAGAACTCGTTTCACACCTACAAGGAATACGCGGCGCTGATCAACGATCAGGCGAAGCGCCACCTCACCTTCCGCGGCCTGTTCGAGTTCCGCTGCGGCGCGCCGGTGCCGCTGGAGGAGGTCGAGCCCGCCAGCGAGATCGTCAAGCGCTTCTCCACCGGCGCCATGTCGCTCGGCTCGATCTCGACCGAGGCGCATACCGTGCTGGCGGTGGCGATGAATCGCCTCGGCGGGCGCTCCAACACCGGCGAAGGCGGCGAGGACCGCAAGCGCTATGCGCCGATCCAGCCCGGGGAATCTTTACAAAGCAGGTTAGGAAAAGACAGAGTTGAAGTCGACATCCCGCTCAAGGCTGGCGACTCGCTCAATTCCAAGATCAAGCAGGTCGCCTCGGGGCGCTTCGGCGTCACCGCCGAGTACCTCGCCAACGCGCAGATGCTGCAGATCAAGATCGCGCAGGGGGCGAAGCCCGGCGAGGGCGGCCAGCTGCCGGGGCGCAAGGTGTCGGAGTACATCGCCGAGCTGCGCTACTCGACACCGGGCGTCGAGCTGATCTCGCCGCCGCCGCACCATGACATCTACTCGATCGAGGACATCGCGCAGCTGATCCACGATCTGAAGAACGCCAGCCCCGAGGCCTGGGTGAGCGTGAAGCTGGTGTCCGAGGTCGGCGTCGGCACCATTGCCGCGGGCGTGGCCAAGGCGAAGTCCGACCACGTCACCATCTCCGGCTACGACGGCGGCACCGGGGCCTCGCCCTGGTCCTCGATCATGCACGCCGGCACGCCGTGGGAGCTCGGGCTCGCGGAAACGCAACAAACGCTGGTTTTGAATCGATTGAGAGGCCGAATCGCGGTTCAGGTCGACGGTCAGATGAAGACCGGGCGCGACGTGGTGATCGGCGCCATCCTCGGCGCCGACGAGTTCGGCTTCGCCACCGCGCCGCTGGTGGTCGAGGGCTGCATCATGATGCGCAAGTGCCACCTCAATACCTGCCCGGTGGGAGTGGCGACGCAGGATCCCGCGCTGCGCAAGAAGTTCGAGGGCAAGCCCGAGCACGTGGTGAATTACCTCTTTTTCGTCGCCGAGGAAGCGCGCGAGCTGATGGCGCGCCTCGGTGTGCGCAGCATCAACGAGCTCATCGGCCGCAGCGATCTCCTCGACACGCGCAAGGGCATCGAGCACTGGAAGGCGAAGGGGCTCGACTTTTCCCGCGTCTTCCACATGCCGCAGATGCCGCCCGAGGTGGCGCTCTACCACCGCGAAGCGCAAAGCCACGGCCTGGAGAAGGCGCTCGACAACCGCCTGATCGAACTCGCCGCACCGGCGCTCGAGCGCGGCGAGAAGGTGACGATCGAGATGCCGATCCGCAACATCAACCGCACGGTCGGCACCATGCTCTCCAACCGCATCGCGCGGCGCTACGGCCACGAGGGCCTGCCCGACGAGACCATCCACGTGCGGCTCGCCGGCTCGGCCGGCCAGAGCTTCGGCGCGTTCCTCGCGCGCGGCGTGTGGCTCGATCTCATCGGCGACACCAACGACTACTGCGGCAAGGGACTGTCGGGCGGCCGCATTTCCGTGCAGCCCTCGCCCAAGTTCCGCGGCGAGCCGACCGAGAACATCATCACCGGCAACGTCGTGCTCTACGGCGCGATCGCGGGCGAGGCGTACTTCAGAGGCGTCGCCGGCGAACGTTTCGCCGTGCGCAATTCAGGCGCCCAGGCGGTGGTAGAAGGGGTCGGCGACCACGGCTGCGAATACATGACCGGCGGCGCCGTGGTCGTGCTCGGCGCCACCGGGCGTAACTTTGCCGCCGGCATGTCGGGCGGCTTCGCCTACGTGCTCGACCTCAACGGCGAGTTCTCGAAGCGCTGCAACGCGTCGATGGTCGATCTCGAGCCGCTGGTCGGAGCCGACGACGAAGCGCGCGTGAAGCGCCTGATCGAGAACCACGCCCGCTACACGGGCTCGAAACGCGCCGCCGAGGTGCTGGCCGGCTGGGCGCAGTATCGCGGCAAGTTCGTCAAGATCTTCCCGAAGGAATACCGCCGCGCGCTCGCCGAGCTCGCGCAGAAGAAAGTCGCCGCGTAAGGGCCGTCGAGTGGGCAAGGTCACCGGATTCCTGGAATACGAGCGCGTCGAGGAGCCGCACGAGGCGCCGCAGGCGCGAAAGACACACTACCGCGAGTTCTACCTGCGCCTGTCCGACCAGGATGCGGGCGTGCAAGGCGCGCGCTGCATGGACTGCGGCATCCCGTTCTGCATGTCGGGCTGCCCGGTCAACAACATCATCCCGGACTGGAACGACCTGGTCTATCGCGGCGACTGGAAGCAGGCGATCGAGATCCTGCACTCGACCAACAACTTCCCCGAGTTCACCGGGCGCATCTGCCCGGCGCCCTGCGAGGAGGCCTGCGTGCTGCGCATCAACGAGGACCCGGTCGGCATCAAGTCGATCGAGCACGCCATCGTCGACAAGGCGTGGGAGGAGGGCTGGATCGCGCCGCAGCCGTCGGCGCAGAAGAGCGGCCGGAAGGTGGCGGTGGTGGGCTCAGGGCCGGCGGGGCTCGCCTGCGCGCAGCAACTCGCGCGCGCCGGGCACGAGGTCACCGTGTTCGAGAAGAACGATCGCATCGGCGGGCTGCTGCGCTACGGCATTCCCGATTTCAAGCTGGAGAAGCCGGTCATCGACCGCCGGCTCGAGCAGATGGCCGCCGAAGGCGTGAAGTTCCGCGTCGGGGTCTGCATCGGCGAAGCCAGGCCCGGCGCCGGGATCGCCAACGACGCCACGCAGCGCCTGTCGGCGAAGAAGCTGCTCGCCGAGTTCGATGCAGTGGTGCTGGCCGGCGGCGCCGAGCAGCCGCGCGACCTGCCGCTTCCCGGCCGCGACCTGGACGGCGTGCACTTCGCCATGGAGTTCCTGCCGCTGCAAAACAAGCGCGTAGCTGGCGACGCAGGCGTGCGCGAGCTTACCGCCGCAGGCAAGCACGTGGTGGTGATCGGCGGTGGCGACACGGGCTCCGACTGCATCGGCACCTCCAACCGGCAGAAGGCGAAGTCGGTGACCAATTTCGAGCTTTTCCCCATGCCGCCCGACGTCGAGCGCAACCCGGTGTGGCCCTACTGGCCGACGCGCCTGCGCACCTCCTCGTCGCATGAGGAAGGGGTCGGGCGCGACTGGGCGATCGCGACGAAGGAATTCAAGGGGCAGAACGGCAAGGTCAAGGCACTGAAGGCCGTGCGCCTGGCGTGGAAGGACGGCAAGTCGAGCGAGATCGCGGGCAGCGAGCTCGATATTCCCGCCGACTTGGTTCTCCTCGCCATGGGCTTCGTCTCGCCCATGCAGTCACTGCTCGACGAGCTCGGCGTAAAAAAGGATGCCCGCGGCAACGCCCAGGCAACCACCGATGGCGTCGGCTGCTACGCCACCAGCGCGCCGAAGGTGTTCGCCGCCGGCGACATGCGCCGCGGCCAGTCACTCGTCGTCTGGGCGATCCGCGAGGGCCGGCAGTGCGCTCGCGCGGTAGACGAATTCCTCATGGGGTCCTCAGAGCTGCCGCGCTGAGCGCGAGCACCGCGATCGAGGCGAGCCAATGCTCGCCGACGTAGTCCCCGCCGACGACGTGCGGCAGTCCCGCCGCAAGCTGCTTCTCATAGAGGTCGCGGAATCCCAGGTTGGCGAGGCACCACGCGCGCGACAGGCACAAGCCGTCGAGGTGGCTCTGCTTGGCGTCGGTGCGGTCGGCGACCCGCGGAGGTTCGGCCAGCCGGCCGATGCCCTGGGGCAGGAAGCGGTTGAGCCATGCGCCGAACTCGGCCGGCTCGAGCAGCTGCTTCATCAGCACCGCCTCGACCAGCGTGGGCGAGAGGAAGTCGTCGAGCGAAGGCTCGTAGGCGATCGGCGCGTCGCGGTCCTCGCCGTACCACCGGCGCGCGGCTTTCCTGATCTCGAACTCGAGCGCGGTATCGCCCGCCGCGCGCGCGTAGTCGAGCGCCAGCACGCCGGCGAAGGCGGTGTTGCCATGGGTGCCGGCGCGGATGGGGTAAGGACTTGCAGAAAAGAATGAACCCATCCTGTGCGCCAGCTCGCCCGCGAGCGGCTCGAGCGCGCGCGCCCAGCGTGTCTTTGCCTTGAGGGCCTCGGCCTGCAGCTCGAGCAGCCAGGCCCAGCCATAAGGTCTTTCAAAGGTTCTTTGGGTTCTGAAATAGCTCAGTTCCGTCTGCACCGATGCGGGCGAAAGATGCGCGTCGAGGGCGGCGACGATGCGCCCGTTCTCCGTCAGCATGGGGTGCAGATGCAGCACGCGCACGAGCAACCAGTGCATGTGCACCGCCGAGTGCCAGTCGTAGCTGCCGAAGAACGCGGGGTGTGCGGCCTGGTGATCGAACGGCGCGCCCGGCGCCGTGACCAGGTGGTCGAGGCGATGCGGATACTGGCGATCGATGTTGGCCAGCGCGACGCGCGCGAAAGCGCTGGCGAGGTCCGCGGTGAGCAAGCTGCTGAATATTAGCTAGAATCGCCGCATGCCGCTCGAAGTCATCGTGCTTGCCGCCGGTCAGGGCAAGCGCATGCGCTCCGCTCTGCCCAAGGTGCTTCACCCGCTCGCCGGCCGGCCGCTGCTGGGCCACGTGCTCGAGACCGCGCGCGCCCTGCGGCCCGCGCGCATCTTCGTCGTTTACGGCCACGGCGCGGAGCAGGTGCGCGCCGCGTTCGCCGAGGCGAAAGTCGAGTGGGTGCTGCAGGCGGAGCAGCGCGGCACCGGGCATGCGGTGCAGCAGGCGCTGCCGCGCCTCTCGAGCGGCGCGCAAGTGCTGGTGCTCAACGGCGACGTGCCCCTCGTGCGCGCCGACACGCTGACGCAGCTCGCCGCGGCCGCGGGCAAGGGTCTCGCCATCCTGAGCTGCGAACTGTCGGATGCCACGGGCTACGGCCGCGTGGTGCGCGATGCGCGCGGCCGCGTGCGCGGCATCGTCGAGGAGAAGGACGCGAGCGCGAAGGAGCGCCGCATCCGCGAGTGGTATTGCGGCTTCCTCGCCGCGAGCGCGAAATCGCTCGCCGGCTGGCTAGCCAAGCTCACCGACGGCAACGCGCAGAAGGAGTATTACCTCACCGACGTCATCGGCATCGCCGCCAAGGCGGGTGCGAGCGTGACGGCGGTCAAAGTGGCGGACGCCGCCGAGGCCGCCGGTGTCAACTCCAAAGAGGAGCTGGCCACGCTCGAGCGGGCGCTGCAGGCGCGCGAAGCGCGCCGACTGCTCGAGGCCGGGGTCACGCTCGCCGATCCGGCACGCATTGACGTGCGCGGCGTGCTCGAATGCGGGCGCGACGTTTCGATCGACGTGAACTGCGTATTCGAGGGCCGGGTCAAGCTCGGCGATGGCGTGCGCATCGGACCCAACTGCGTGGTGCGCAACTGCGTCATCCACAAAGACAGTGAAATACTGCCCTATTCGCATCTCGACGAGGCGGAGATCGGCGCCAACTGCCGCGTCGGGCCCTACGCGCGCTTGCGGCCGGGCGCGAGCCTCGCCGAGGATGTCCACATCGGCAACTTCGTCGAGGTGAAAGCGAGCCGCGTCGGCAAGGGCTCGAAGGCCAACCATCTCTCCTACGTCGGCGACGCGGAGGTCGGCGCCAACGTCAACATCGGCGCCGGCACCATCACCTGCAACTACGACGGCGCCAACAAGAACCGCACCGTGATCGAGGACGACTGCTTCATCGGCTCGGACGCGACGCTGGTCGCGCCGGTGCGCATCGCGCGCGGCTCCTACATCGGCGCCGGCTCGACGATCAGCAAGGACACGCCCGCCGGCCAGCTCACCGTGGCGCGGGCGAAGCAGACCTCGATCCCGGCGTGGAAGCCGCCGCGGAAGAAGAGCTAGCGCATGTGTGGCATCGTGGGCGCCGCGGCGCGCCGTGACATCGTTCCGCTGCTGATCGACGGGCTGCGCCGCCTCGAATACCGCGGCTACGACTCCGCGGGCATCGCGGTGCTCAACGATGCGCATCTCAAGCGCGTGCGCGCCGCAGGAAGGGTGGCGGACCTCGCCGCGCAGGCGGCCGGCATCGCCGGCCGCACCGGCATCGCGCATACACGCTGGGCAACGCACGGCGCGCCGACCGAGAAGAACGCCCATCCGCACGTCTCGGGCGAGCTGGCGGTGGTGCACAACGGCATCATCGAGAACCACGAGACCCTGCGCGAGCGGCTGCGGGGGCTGGGCTACCGCTTCATCTCCGAAACAGACAGCGAGGTCATCGCCCACCTCGTCGCCGAGCATTGCAAGGCGGGCGACGGACTGTTCGCCGCGTCGATCCGGGCGTTGCGCGAAATGGAGGGCGCTTTTGCCGTGGCGCTGATCTGGGCCGGGGATGCGGAGGCGGTGGTGGTGGCGAGGCGAGGCCCGCCGCTGCTGCTCGGGCTGGGGGAGGGCGAGAACTTCGCCGCCTCGGACGCCTCGGCCCTCGTCAAGGTGACGCGCCGCATCGTCTATCTGGAGAACGGCGACTGCGCCGAGATCCGTCCTGACGGGCACCGCATCGTCGACGCCGCGGGCAGCGCGGTGAAGCGCGAGATCCACCTGTCGGAACTGAGAGACGATGAAGTGGCGCTGGGGCCTTACCGCCACTACATGCAGAAGGAGATCCACGAGCAGCCCGGCGCGGTCGCCAACACGCTCGAGGTGGTGACCGGCGCGAGCTCGCTGCAACCGGGGCTGTTCGGCGCCGAAGCCGAGGCGTTGCTGCGCGGTGCAAGCTCGGTGCATATCGTCGCCTGCGGCACGAGCTACCACGCGGCGCTGATCGCGCGCTATTGGCTGGAGGAGATCGCCGGCGTGCCGACGCGCGCCGAGATCGCGAGCGAGTACCGCTACCGGCGCTCGGTACCCGACCCCAAGGGCCTCTTTCTCACCATCTCGCAATCCGGGGAAACCGCGGACACCCTCGCCGCGCTCGAGCATGCCAAGGCGCTCGGCTACCAGGCGACGCTCACCATCTGCAACTCGCCGGAGAGCTCGCTCCTCCGCGCCTCGCGCCTGCGCTTCCTCACCCGCGCGGGGCCCGAGATCGGCGTCGCCTCGACCAAGGCCTTCACCACGCAGCTCGCGGCGCTGTTCCTGTTTGCCCTCGTGCTCGCCAAGCTGCGCGGCCGGCTGGACGCCGCCGCCGAGCGCGCGCACCTCGGCGCGCTGCGCCACCTGCCCGCCGCGCTGAGCGACGTGCTGCACGTGGAAGCCCGCATCGCGGAGTGGGCGAAGCGCTTTGCGGCGAAGGAGCACGCGCTCTTCCTTGGCCGCGGCGTGCACTGGCCGGTGGCGATGGAAGGCGCGCTCAAGCTCAAGGAAATCTCCTATATTCACGCCGAGGCCTACGCCGCCGGCGAGCTCAAGCACGGCCCGCTCGCGCTGGTCGACGAGAACATGCCGGTGGTGGCGGTGGCGCCCTCCGACACGCTGATCGAGAAGCTGAAATCCAACCTGCAGGAGGTGCGCGCGCGCGGCGGCGAGCTCTACGTCGTCGCCGACAGCGGCGCCCGCCTGCAGGCGTCGGATTTCATGCACGTGATCGAGCTCGGCGCGCACGCCGGGCCGCTTTCCCCCATCCTGCACGTAGTGCCGCTGCAGCTTCTTGCCTATCACGCCGCGCTCGCGCGTGGCACCGACGTCGACAAGCCGAGGAACTTGGCGAAGTCGGTCACCGTGGAATAACCTAGACGCTCTTAGAGGAGGGAAGACCAATGCGTATCCCGCAGCTTGCGGTGGCCGTAGCCGCCGCCTTTGCCTTCGCGCCCAGCGCGCAGGCGCAGACCGAGATCCAGTGGTGGCACTCGATGGGGGGCGCGCTGGGCGAGGCGCTCAACGGTCTCGCGACCAAATTCAACGCCAGCCAGAAGGACTACA
>Ga0114129_10010817_pt1 | contig 13001 bp, 11 predicted proteins | sample RhiMetdeltSRZDD1_FD_80071 | JGI IMG/M metagenome (GOLD analysis project Ga0114129, IMG submission 80071) | Populus rhizosphere microbial communities from Tennessee, USA - Rhizosphere MetaG P. deltoides SRZDD1 (version 2) (version 2) | ecosystem: Host-associated > Plants > Roots > Rhizosphere >...
TAGGCGCAAGCTTGACCGTTTTCTCTAATGCGTCCTCTGCCGGCTTCCATTGCGAAGAGCGCGAGAACGCGACGCCGAGGTTGTACCATGCGCCGCTTGATTCAGCATGGGCTCGCGCAAACTTATCGAGCAACGGAGCGGCCTTGGCGTACTGTTTGTCGATCAAGTAAGCCTGACCGAGCAAACCCCAGGCGCGTTCATCGTCGCGCACAACGATCAATCGCTCACCAACCGAAATGACCTGCTTAGCCATTGCCGGATTCTGACGAAGCTGTGAGAAGTGTATGTCAGCGAGAAGTGTAAGCGAGTCGGCATCTTTAGGATCGATGGCCAGCGCCTGGTTGAGTGCGGTAACAGCTTGATCGCTGTGCCCAAGCTTATTCTGTGCGAAGCCAATGTAGTAATAGTTCGTCGCATTGGTTTTCATCTCAGCCGCGGCTGTGGTCAACACGGGGATTGCCTCGCTGAACCGATTGCTGAAGATGTAACTGCGTCCCAACGCGGCGCGTGCGGTGATCTCGACCTTCTGCTGCGTCTTCTCAGAGAGTGCGATGTAGCGAGCAAGCGCGGGGGTCGCCTTGTCGTACCGCTTCATTTGGTAGTGCGACATTCCGACAAAGTAGTTCCCGGTAGTCTGTGCCTTTTCATCTTTCTCCGCGCTCTTGATGTAGTTCTGAAATGAATCGATCGCGTCGTCATAGCTCTGAAGCTGAAAGTGACTGGCTCCGATGTAATACCACGATTGCCAGGCGGCGGGATTTGCCTTGAGGACTGCGTGAAACTCGCGGATCGCCGGACGATACTGCTTCTGGTTGAACAGCGAGACGGCGCGGTCCCAATCCTGAGCGGATATTGACCCCGCTGACACAACCATCAACGCCAGCACTGCGGCGGCTGCGGAAAATTTGCTTCTCATATAGCTCCTCCGACTAGGGGCGGGTTCGGGCAAGCGCTCATAATTCCTTATCAAATTGTAGTCGCGCCGACGCGGGCGAGACAAGACCAATGCTTCAACGATTCCAAAGCTTGAGACTCAGTTGCTCGCGCTTCAGGTTGCCTGTTGGCTTACGTAATCTTGCCTTGTTGCGATGCCGGTGTGCGACTGGCCTGACTTGCCAATATCCGCGAAAATCCTGCACAATATCAAACTCTGCAGTGGAATACTCCACGCGCATTTCGACTCTGTGTAACTAATGAGGAAGCAATGGAATCGACACGATCTAAGCTTATGACTGCCTCAGTGTGCGCTCTGTTGGTCACGATCCTCTCAGGCTTGACCGCGCTGGCTGCATCGCAAGAATACCGGTTTAACACCTGGCAGAATAAGGATCAGGCTAAGGACAAGCAAAGTGGTCCGCCCGCAGCGGAACAGAGCGCGATGGCAAAAATCGAGGCTGCTCCGGATGCCGCCGCAAAGCTCGCTGCGGCTGGCGAGTTTCTCAAGAAGTATCCGAAGAGTAGTTTGCGCCCCAAGATCGCGGCCTACGTTGCACAGGAGACAAACAAGATCGGAGATAGCGCGCAGCGAATTGCGCAACTCGAGAATATGCTGACGGTGTTTAAGGAGCCCAGCGATTCCGAGGTTATAAGCCCCATCCTTTTGGACTCATACTTCAGCGCAGGCCGTGCCGACGACGGCTTTCGAGTAGCCACGGCTTACCTCGCGAAGAACCCGAACGACGTTGCCGTTCTCACTCAGACCATGATCGAGGGTGTCGAACAGGCCAAGAAGAACAATCCAAAATACGTTCAGCAGAGTCAGCAGTATGGGATCAAGGCTATTGAGCTGATCGAGTCGGGCAAGAAGCCTGATACGTTTGATGACGCCAGATGGAGCGAGTATCAGACTCGATGGTTGCCGGTCCTGTACCAATCGCTCGGGTTGGTCTCTATGATCACTGGCAACAAGGCCGACTCGCGAGCCAAGCTTGAAAAGGCGTTGTCGCTCAATGCCGCCGATCCGTTCTCTTATGTTCTGCTTGGGAGCATGCTAAACGATGAGTATCAGCAACTCGCGCAGCAGCATAAGGCGCTTACGCCCGGGCCCCTGCGAGATTCGGTTCTAAAGCAGGCACACGTCAAGCTTGATGAAGTGATAGATATGTTTGCGCACGCGGTCGCGTTGTCGGAAGGCGACACTCGCTACCAGCAGCTCCACGATCAGATATTCAAAGACCTTGAGGCCTACTACAAATACCGTCACGGCGGATCAAGTGATGGATTGCCCCAACTCATAGAAAAGTACAAGAAGAAATAACCTAACAACAGGCGGTCAGTCATCGGTTGCTTGCGGATTTGACGATTGACTGACTACGGTCGCCCCCGGTGGCAACGAGTTGTCAATGCCAGTCAACAAGGATGAGTTCCGCAGGGCGCTAAGCCGGTTCGTCAGCGGCGTCACTGTTGTTACCACGTTGAGCAGGGACAATCGACCTGCAGGAATTACTGTGAGCGCATTTACCTCGGTTTCATTGGAACCGCCGCTGGTGCTTGCCTGCATTGACAGACGAGCATCGTTGCACGACTACCTCACCGAAGGCAGCCACTTCGCGGTCAACATTCTCGCCGAGAATCAGGAATACATCTCGCGACGGTTTGCTTCAAAGGACCAGGAAAGGTTCGACGTCGCTGGCTACAAATACGGCGTCAGCGGGGTGCCGCTCTTGGAAGGAGCCCTCGCTTACATCGAATGCCGGGTCGTGCACGCATATCCGGGCGGCGATCACACGATCGTAGTGGGAGCGGTAGAATCGACGGGCGTGGCCGACGACAGGCCCTTGGCGTACTATCGAGGCGACTACGCCCATCTCAAATAAGCTCCGACAATCTTCTCCCTCTTATGGCTTGATGACGTAATCTGGCCAACAGGTATCAGGGCTCCTCAAGAAAGAATCGAGTTCCTCGAAGCCGAAGATTCTCACCGGCGCTGCCGCTGCTCCGCTCGGCGCGAACTTGGGATCGAGGATCTTGGCAATCTGATCGCGCACGCCTTCAAGATGCACCCTGGTGGCCCGGTCGGTTGTCCTGACTAACGCAGCGCCGACCGACACATTCAACGCTCGAAGTTCGGCGCGATAGAACGGCCGCTCGTCGCCGCTTGTGGCGAAGAAGGGTGTGAAGGATGCCGGGAAGCCAGCCGGCAGAGTCGGCGCCGCGCCGTTTAGCTTGTTGTTCGCCAGATCAAGATAGGCCCGCTGCAGGTTGCGTCGATATGCATCAGTCTTTACATGCGGCGCGTCCAGTTCCCTCCAGACGCCCTTACGGACGTCGGCGAGAAACTCGGCGGGTTGATAAGCGGTGTCGCCGTCCACTGCCTGCTGCTCGACCAGTCGCGCAAACCGCGCGCTGGAGAGAAGGTTGTTGAGTACGCTGTTCTGCGCGTTACGCACCCGGCTGAGCGCGCCGATAGGTTCGATTCTCCTCAGGACATCTTTGTCGAGGGCCCAGGTTGGCGTGCTAAAAGCGTTCTCGTTTAGGAACTTCACCGCTTCGACCTGGCGCGCCTTTGTGACCGGGGTGAAACGCACGCCGTCCTGACCAACGTGTTTTTGCTGAGTGTTGAATCCGCCAACGACGGCCGCGACGTGGTTCAGCTCGAGCGTCCACTGGCCGAGCATTCGGCCGTACAACTCACCCAGGTCGTCATAGGGATCGCCTTTCTCGGTGGTTGTCGCCGTCAGCAGCATCTTGGACACACGCTGCAAATTCTTGATGCCCAGCGTTGTTGACTTCACGGCGTCGGCGTCACCGACAGCTTCGGTCAGCTCGCCCGGATCGCTGCCGGCCGCTCCTTCAGTCGAGAATCGGTACCACGGGGTCTTGTCCTGCTCGCGTGCCCACTGGTCAAGCGTCGCTTTCTCGTCATCCGGAGTCTGCGCACTCGAGATCGGCTTATAGCCCCACCTCGTAGCCCAGACGTCGTAGGGTCCGATGCCGGGAACCAGATCGGCGGGATCGATCTTGTCCTCGGGCTGGGCCACGTAATTGAAACGCGAGTAGTCCATCAACGTTGGCGTGTGGCCCATCTTGTGAACCCACTCACGATCGCGGACTTTCTCCTGCGCGTACAGCGAGCTCGCCTTCATGTTGTGCTGGAAACCAAGCGTGTGCCCGACTTCGTGTGCGACGACGTACTCGAGCAGCACGCCCATCAGATCGTCGGGTAGTGGGAGCTTCTGCGCACGCGGGTCGAGCGGTCCAGCCTGTAGGAAATACCACGCCCGCTGAAGGTTCATGATGTTGTGATAAAACTGAATGTCCGATTCGAGAATCTCACCCGTGCGCGGATCGTGGATGTGCGGCCCCGACGCGTTCTCAATCGTGGAAGGCAGCCAGCGGATCACCGAGTAGCGCGCATCCTCCGCCCTGAAGTCGGGGTCTTGCTGCGGCGTCGGCGCCAACTTGGCGATGATGGCGTTCTTGAAGCCGGCTGCCTCGAAAGCCTTCTGCCACTTCTCGACGCCGCGTTTCATATAGGGAATCCATTTGGTGGGCGTCGCTGAATCTATCCAATAAACGATGGGTTTCACAGGCTCCGAGATTTCGGCGTTGGGATCTTTCTTCTCAAGCCGCCAGCGCGTGACGTAGCGGCGTTCGGGTGCCTTATGCTCGTCGCGGCCGTAGTCCATTTGGCTTACGGAGAAGTAGCCGACGCGCTCGTCAAACAGCCGGGGCATCATCGGTTTTTCCGGCAGCTTTACCATGCTGTAGTGCAGGACGACAGTCGCACTGCCCGGCCCCATTCCTCCTGCGGCGACCGGAGCCGGAGTGAGTCCAGCGGGCGGGAGCGTACGCGTATAGGTGTGCGAAGCTTCCGCCTCGATGTTCTCCGGGTAGGGCGAGATGCGCTCGATGTACGAGCGCGATGCGTCCATCGTGGTGGCATTCAGCCGCTGCCGGGCGCTGAACTCGAAGACGTCGGTGCTATACAAGCGCCCGACCTCGATGACCGCCGAATCATCCGGACCCCATGCCGCCACCGGGAAGGTCATCAGTATCGAGTCGTTATTGGCAGCCTGCACAGCTTGCGCGATCGGCTTCTTGGGATCTGCGACCACGCCGTAGTTGATGTTTCGCAGATGAACCTTGGTGCCGTTACGCTCCCAGCGTACGACGCGGTTGCCCAACGCCTGCCCACCGTAGCCGACACCGAGGGTCGTTCGCGCGATCTGCGTAACCCAGAGAAATTCCTTGTTGAATTCGTTTTTGGGAATCTCATAGTAATACTTGTCCTTCACCTGATGCACGGTGAAGATGCCTTTCTTTGACTTGGCATCTTTCGTAATGACCTTGTCGTAGGGCTGCGGCTCCTGGGTTGGGGGAGTGAAACCGGGCCGCTGGGCGATTGCGGCCGGGACCTCTGGAGGCGGGTCCTGAGCCATCACCACGCTCGCCGCCGCCATCAGGCAGAAGCTCATAAGCAACACTGCTGTCATTGTTCGTCTCATCGCGCAATCCTCCTTTACTATATCTGTGCGCTCCAACCGTTCAGACTTGCCGAAGATTCGACAATCCTCGGGCCTCGGAAAGAGAGCCTCGAAACTAAGGCCACCTGCTTAGTCTTATTATTCGGGGCGAAGGCTATCACTGGAGGATTGTCCCTGTCTACAGATGTGCCGCCGCGGTATTTCACATTCGCGGCAGCTAATGCTCGTCGGCCCTCTGAATTGACAAACCCATCGGGGCGAAATAGCATGCGTCGGGAACAAGGAAAGGCCACTGGGTATGAAAATTTATGATGTGACGGTCCCGCTCTCAAAGGACCTCGTTGTTTATCCAGGCGATCCACATGTAAAGATCAATCGAAGAACTAAAGTTAATCAAGACGACGCGAAGTGGAACCTGAGCCGCTACTCGTTTAGCTCGCACGCCGGGACTCATGTCGATCCTCCGTTCCATCTGATCGAAAATGGAATCACGGTGGACAACCTCCCACTCGAGCTGCTGTTGGGTCGCGCGCGGGTGGTCGAGGTGACTGCTCCCTTGATCGACGAAGCGGTGCTCGAAGAGTTCGATTTTACGGTCGACGCTCGCGTTCTGTTCAAGACTCGTAACTCATACCTGTGGAGTCAAAAGACTTTCGTCAAAGACTATGTATACATAACGCCCGGAGCCGCGCGCGCGCTGATCAACGCCGGCATCAAGGTCGTGGGGATCGATTACCTGTCAGTGGACAAATTCGGCGCCGACCCGGAAACTCACCTGGCACTGTTAAGCGCCGGGACCGTAATTATTGAGGGACTCGACCTTCGCGAGATTGAGCCCGGCGATTACGAAATGATCTGTCTGCCCCTCAAGGTCAAAGATGGTGACGGGGCGCCGGCGCGCGTGGTGCTGCGACAAAACTAGAAGTCAGTCAATATAGAAATGATGGAACCTGTACGGGCGGGCCCTCCGTGGCCGCCCCTCTCGCCGAAGCGGAACAATCGAAATCGCAATAAGGGGCGGCCACGGAGAGCCCGCCCGTACAGGTTTGCTGGCGAGTTCTTCAGCTTCGGAATGACTGATGACAACTGACCACTGCGAACTCCTATGAAGGACGCCGAACTCGTACAATTCGCTGCGGCTCAGCGTGTCTTTGCGGTCGTGCGGGCGCGGTCGGCGGAGTCGGCTTTGCGCGCGGCCGAGGCCGCGATTGTCGGTGGGATCAAGCTAATCGAGGTCGCGCTGGCAACACCCGGTAGCTTCCGAGTGATGTCGGACCTGCGTCATCGGTACGGCGACCGCGTTTGTGTCGGCGCGGGATCGGTGACCAGTCACGACCAATTGGATCGCGCAGTCAAAAGCGGGGCACAGTTCATATCGATGCCTCACACAAGTACGCTTCTGGTTGAGGCCTGCCGCCGCTCATTTGTGGCTCCGTTGATCGGAGCGCTCACCCCGACAGAAGTCGCGACCGCGTGGTCGATCGGCGTGCCCATCGTGACGCTGTTCCCTGCCTCATCGTTGGGCGGACCGGATTACGTCGCGGCGCTAACGTCGCGCATTAACGAAGTAAGACTTGCGATCTCGGGAGGGGTCGGTCCGGAGAACATCATCGACTATTTTAATGCCGGGGCTTTCGCCCTCGCGGTCGGCGGCCGCCTGTTCACTAGCGGCGACATGAAGAATGACAACTATGCCGCGATTGCCGAGCGGGCACGGGGGATTGTTCGTCTTGCGGGAGTTACGTGAACTCGGTAAACGCGCCGATGCGCAACACGAATCGTTGGCGTTCTAAGATCTGTCCCGTCGTCGAGTTATCCAAACTGTCGTGGTCCTGACTCTTTATAAGGCTGTGCGCGACGAGCGAGCCTTTAGCGGCATCCCTTCCAAAAGCATCCAGGCCTTACACTTTGATAGCACCAGGGGTAGCTCGCAATTCGGTTTGCACTCACACGAAATCGTAAAGCTTCGATGAGGCAACCTTTCGTCTGCGCGACGTAACCGGCAGAGCTACACGAACTTGAGTCCCAGCCATTTCCGCAGGCTCGACGGCACAGCCGTTGCCCTTGTCATTGGCGCGGCTCATGAGTCGCGATTATTTGGCAGAATGGGAGAACACGAAATGTTTACATTGACCAAGAAACTGTGCGCCGCCACATTAGGGCTGGCACTGTTGTTCGCTGCTTCCACGTCCGTGAATGCTCAGTCCAGATTCGGCGGCCGGATGTCGACCAAAGAAAAGGCCGCTTACATCGGCGGAGGAGCCGCGGCGGGTGCATTAATCGGCGGACTTCTGGGCGGCAAAAAAGGCGCTGTGATCGGCGGCCTCCTCGGGGCTGGCGGGGGAACTGGCTACGTCTACTACAAGGGCAAGCGAGATGAGGAGCGCTACGGCCGCTACGACGGTTATCGTGACTATCGGTATGATGACTATCGCGGCTACAGCGACCGAAGAGTCTACGACTCTCGCGACTATCGCGGCTACAGCAACCGTCGAGTCTACGACTCTCGCGACTATCGAAATTCACGCGATTGTGATCGCAGCGGCTACTACTCGTTCCGCCGATAAGGCGCCGGCGCTGATTACGCTGCGGCAGTCCGTGATGCTAAGATCTGAATCGTGAGACGGTTCGCAGTACAGGCTTCAGCGTGAGGGAATCAATATGAGGAGAGCGGGTCTGCCGCTGATGATCCTGGCTGTCTGCTTGGCAGCCTCGTCAGCGGCATCTTGTTTTGGGCAAGCAACCTACAACCGGGTGGTGGCGCAACAAGGACGGCAAGTTGCCGGTCGCGGTTATTTGACCGGCGGCCGCGAGCTTCAACGGGTACTTACCTGGCAGACTTCGAACTCGGCTCATCTTGCGATCGAAACGGTCTCACGGCGTTCCGATGTTCTGTGGCAAGCTGACGGTGGTGAGTCGCTGCGTGTCGTAGATTCGGTTAGGATATCGGACCTGAACGGCGACAACATACCCGAGATCTTCAGCCTGTGGCGGGCGCGTGGGTCGATCGGGGCGGTTATCCGGGTCTTTCACTGGGATCGGGGCTTGAGGTCATTCGTTGAACTTCAATTCGAAAACGAACCGGGAGCCGTTTCCAGCTATCGAATAGTACCGGCTCGCGGAGCTGGATCGAATAACCGCCTCGCCGTGTACTTTCATCGCGGAGCGGGTGCAGGACGGACGGCCGTTACAAGCGCTGAGTATGAACTGCGCGGCTCGAAGCTCGTTAGCCGAAGAGGAGGTGGGGCGGTGACAACGCCGGGCGAATCGGGAATAGAAGGTCAGGCCATCATCAGCCCGGTACGTCCGGGCCCAACGAGAGAGGGCGACTCGGGCTCTGCCCCTCACAAGACGACGCTCGTCATCTGGAGGGTTAGCGACGGCCACGAAGTCGCCCGGGTTGAAACAGGCTCTGATGGCCGATTTCGTGTCGCGCTCCCACCGGGAACTTACACGGTTGGCCCTCCAAGGCGAGGCGGACGCATGCTGCCCCGAGGTGGCGAAGAAACGGTCACAGTCGTTCCAGGCAAATTCGCCAACGTAACGATCAGCTTTGACAGCGGAATGAGGTGAACGGGGAAGAGGAAAAGGTAAAAGTTAAAAGGCAAAAGTAAAAAGGTCAAAAGCAAGTTCTTTTTACTTTTGCCTTTTTACTTTTGCCTTTTTTACTTTTTACTTTTACTGACCGTTCTCAACAGCATGCTCTTGAGCCGGACTTCATCATCGCTTTGGACCTCGACGTTAGCCGCGTAGATAGGCACATCGCCTGGTGTTAGCCTCTCGAGCCGCACGGCGTCTTTCTCGGTAGTGATCAGTGCGTCTGCGCCTGACTCTTGCGCGGCGCGTGTTATTCGATCGAGGTCTTCTTGCGAAAAGGGATGATGATCAACGAAGAAGTTCTCGCTCACGATATTGATGCCAGCCTGCAAAATGTCTTCGGTGAAGGCATGCGGGTTGGCGATACCGCAGGCGACCGCTGCGTTCCACCCGGCGAAGTTCTTGACGTCGTAGATCTCCCCCGTCGCCAGATGACGCAGCTCTGTGATCGACGAGTAGAAATACATCACCGGGACACTGTCGCCGCAATAGTGTTTGATTATTCCCAAAGTCTGTCCCTGATCGAAAGGCCGGTCGGCGCGAGTGATGATTACGGCGTCCGCTCTTGTGAGTCCATAAAGGGGCTCGCGCAGGCGACCGAACGGGGGCATTTCAAAACTACCGAACGGGTCCGTTGCGTCGATCAGCAAGATGTTGAGATCGCGCGCAAGCGCCAGGTGTTGATAGGCGTCGTCAAGCACTAATACCTCTGCGCCCAGCTCGGCTTCAGCCCAGCGCCCACCCTCATACCTGTTCATGTTAACGACGATTGGAACATCCGGAAGAGAGCGTGCGAGCATCGAGGGTTCATCCCCGACTTCTCGATAAGAGATTTCAGGATTGGATCGAGCGTTGTTCGCAGGAACATTCAATATTCGCATACCCGACGATATGCGCGCGTAGCCTCGCGTCAGTATTGCCACCGAGTGATCTTCTGATCTCAAATAGCGCGCGATGTAGTCTACCATCGGCGTTTTGCCCGTGCCGCCCAGCGTCAAGTTGCCTACACTGATCACCGTTGCGTCGAGCCTCTTCTGTTTAAGGTAATCAGTCTCGTAGGCCGCCACGCGCAGGCGAACCGCAAGCTCATACAGCTTGGCGGGTAGCCATAACACAGCGCGCTTGAGCTTTTCGTCCTTGTTGATGGTCATGAGTATGGAATCAAGGCAGAACCGCAGAGGACATTCGCCCGTTCGGCTTCAAAACTTGATTCTCATGACTTCCTTGATCGCTGCGACGGTGCAGTCTGTCGCGCCTCGATTCGCACGAAGTATTTCACGTGCTCTTATGCCCATCGCTTGTCGCTGTTTATGATCGGATAACAAACGAATCAACTCGCGAGTCAGCTTATTCGCAGCGTTTGCTCCCGGTCCAGTGATTTGCACCAGCGCGTCCGCGCTCGCGAAATCCGTAACTATCTGTCGAAAATTCTCCGTGTGTGGTCCGACAATGATAGGCCTTGCGAATGCTGCCGGCTCGATGATGTTATGCCCGCCGCGCGGAACAAGGCTTCCTCCAACGAATACGACCGCGGCAAATCTATAAAGAGATGCCAACTCGCCGATCGTGTCCAGAAGGATCACATCGGCGCCTGACTCGGTTTCAATGGAAAAGCCTGCCCGGGCGAGGCGGGCGTCGGCTGCCACGATTGCTCCAGTTCTGGAACGGCGGGCGTAGGTGAAACCCGATCGCGCCAGCAAACTCGCCACTTCATCGAATCGTTCCGGATGACGCGGGGCAACGAGAAGCCGCGCGTCTTCCAGCCCGGGATGTGAGCGCACATCGCGAAGCGAGTTCACTAACAACTCTTCTTCCCCGGCCGCGGTGCTGCCGGCAACGATCAGATGAGGCGACGCGGACAACGCGAACTGATGATCGATCTCTTCGTGCGGGTCGGGGGTTAGGGGTTGGGAATTGGGGGATGCGGGATTGGGGCTAGCTGTTTCTTTCTCTTCCCCATCCCCCATCCCCCATCCCCTATCTCCCGGTATGTCGTATTTGAGGTTTCCGCAGACGCGTACGCGGCCCGACTGAGCTCCGAGAGAGCGCGCACGCTCGGCGTCCGCTTCCGATTGCATGATCATCAACGAGAAGTCTCCGACGACGCGGCTGATGAATGCGCGAATCCAGCGATATCGCCGAAACGAACGCTGTGAGATTCTGCCGTTAGCGAGCAGCGTCACTACTCCTCGGTTTCGACACTCACGTAAGAAGTTAGGCCACCACTCGGTCTCGAGAATGATCACCACAGAAGGTCTAACGCTTGCGAGGGCCCGCCGCACGGAGAACTTCCAGTCAAACGGAAAGTAGAACACGCCGTCGAACAAGTGCGACTGCGCCCGAGCGAGCTGCTGGCCGGTGAGCGTTGTCGTGGAGACGATTATGCGATAGCCGGGAAGCTCGCTCTTGATCCGATCAATCAGCGGTCTCGCTGCCAGGAATTCGCCAACTGAGACTGCGTGCAGCCAGATGGTGTGCCGGCCGTCGCTCGAAACTGATTTCGGCAGCCCGCCCATTCGCTCCTTGAAACTGCCGGCGTACTTGCCGTGACGCGCGGCTTGAAAGAGGAAGTACGGCAGCAAAGCGAGGGACAAGAGCGAAAGGCCAAGACTGTAGAGCAGGTACATGCTTGCGAATGCGACAGGTTTTGGGCAGAACGTCGAACAAACTCCAGGAGCTTTGCGAGTCTTTGCGAACTTTGCGCGAAACTGTGCTAGACGTCGCCGCAATCATGCCGGCGAGTGCTTCCTTACTTCGCGCGTTCCAGGTAGACGCCCTTCGATGGATCTACTCGAATGCGGTCGCCTTCCTTTATGAACGGGGGCACCTGAACGGTCACGCCTGTCTCGAGTTTCGCGGGCTTCGGGCTGTTCGACGCGGTCGCCCCTTTCAACTCGGGTGATGTCTCGACGACCGTCAGCTCGACAGCGGGCGGAAGCTCGACGCCGATAGGCGCGCCATCGAAGAACTCGACCTGAATCTTCGTGCCGACAGTCAAATAGTTGATTGCGTCGCCGAGCGATTCGGCGTCGAGGGGGATCTGATCGTAAGTCTCGGTGTTCATGAAATGATGCATATCGCCGTCGGAATACAGGTACTCCATCTCGTGATCTTCGAGCGACGCGCGTTCGATGTTCTCAGTAGAGCTGAATCGGACTTCGGTCGATGAGCCATTCTTCAGATTACGGATCTTTGCCTGAACGAAGGCGCGCAGGTTGCCGGGCGTGCGATGCTGAAAATCGAGCACGCGATGCGGCGCGTTGTTGTACATTATTATCATCCCGCGACGGATGTCATTTGCTTGCATGTCAGTTTGATTCCCTTCGAGAGTCAGTATGTCACGAATAAGGCCAACCGGCCAACTTGGGAGGATAGAGGATTCAACAGGAGGGATGCAAGGTTGCTGGGTGACTAACTCAGACACCACACATCCAGTTCTGTTACAACGTGTCGACAGTCGATTGGAATTAGGTCGTGAACGCGCCCTTTTATGTATCCAAACACAACGTCAGCGCGAAGCCCCTGATGTATAACGCTAAGGCTTTGATCGACTGGGCATGCACCGAAGGGAGCACAACTATGAGCACCGAAATAGGCTCGCTGATTGTAACCACTCCTGAAATACGGCATGCAGGCCTTGCATTGCAGGAACCGGAATCACGGTTCATCGAATAGCTATATGGTACAAGCTAGGCCATAGCCCGGAGGAAATCGCGCGCAGGTATGGCCACTTATCCGAAGCGCAAGTCTATGCTGCTCTCGCCTATTACCATGCTAACCGTAATGAGATCGAAGCCGAGCTAGCCGCTGATGAGGCAGATGCTGATCACATCGAGCAGGAATACTCGCAAGAGAAGCAGACCGCCTGATGAAGATTCGGGCTGTACCTCGACGGAGGAAATCAAAGACAGCATGGTGTTTCTGAGCGCGTGGTAATCCAAAGTCAAAACCTATCTCGAGGAACAAAACTATGAGGAA
>Ga0114129_10010818_pt1 | contig 13000 bp, 12 predicted proteins | sample RhiMetdeltSRZDD1_FD_80071 | JGI IMG/M metagenome (GOLD analysis project Ga0114129, IMG submission 80071) | Populus rhizosphere microbial communities from Tennessee, USA - Rhizosphere MetaG P. deltoides SRZDD1 (version 2) (version 2) | ecosystem: Host-associated > Plants > Roots > Rhizosphere >...
CTGTTGGATTGGGATATCAGCGAAGTAAGACCATCGTATCCTGCCCCGCAAATCGACCATCCCGCAACTGCTTTTGTGTTCAAAGGCGATTTGGCATCCCAGTCAGCCACCTTGGATCAAATTAATCTCCTTACGGGTGAAGTTCGAAAAGTAAAAAATCTGTCGTATACCAACTATATAATTATTAGACGAATGACTTGGTTAAAAAACATCCCGATCTTGGTAGAAGGCGAAATGCTTGAGCGCATTGCAGAAGATGGAACAGTACAGCTCATTGGAAATATTCCTGAGATTCAACCTTATGAGTATGCGAGATTGCTCGTGGGTGGAGCACAAGACCAGGTGCTATTCGTGACTGCAGTGGATAAGACCATGGATAAGGTCTGTCGTACTCAATATTCCTTATATATTGCCAAACTCGATATTGTAAAGTGACACCGCAATTGTTTTATAATTGAATCATCTAAACAAGAGGTTATCCATGTCCTTCAAACTCGTCTACCTCTCTCAGCAAGACCCAAAATGGAAAAGCGACATCCTGGGCTTCGGCGACCCGAGTGATACGATCGGGTATGTTGGCTGCGCGCTGACCAGCGTCGCCATGCTCCTCAGCGGGCATGGATACCCCGAAACCCCCAAGACTCTCAACCAAAAACTCAAGAACGTGCAGGGCTTCGTCAGTGCGGGGATTCGCTGGGGCTCTGTCAGTCAGGTCTACCCGAATGTGACAGTACGATCAAATATCTCATGTACGACCAGCGACGCGCCGCTCAACTTGATCGATGCCGCGATTGCATCTGGTCAACCCGCCATCGTCCAGGTGGATCATTCCAACGCGCCAGGAATTCAAACGCACTGGGTGGTACTCTACGGCAAAAAGGGTGATGATTATTTGATGCTCGATCCCTGGCCTTATCAGACCGACGTCACCAAAGAAGATTTCCTGATGAAACGATACGCGCAGGGAAACCCTCTCAGGCGCGCGATCTCTCATGTGATCTTATATGAAGCCTACGGCGGATCAAGTGGAACGACTTCGACTCCCTCCACACCAACATCGACTCCTACCTCAACGGGTGGGGTCTACGCCCGCGTCAAGGATTCAGTCACATGGGGACTGAACGTCCGCTCGAGTATTGACACGTCCAGTCTGGCGAACGTTGTAGCGACGGTCCCTGCCGGGACTCAACTTACGTTGCTCGAATCAGACGGAACATCCAAGATCGGCGCGATCAACCAGTGGGTACGCGTCCGCACGTCACAGGGGCAGGAAGGCTTCGCCGCGGCCTGGTATTTGGAAAAAGTTTCTGAGACAATGCCAGCGCCTACAACGGAACCAACTCCAGGTCCAGTAAGTGAACCGCCCGCCTCCACGCCAGAAACTCCATCCGCATCCGCGCCTTCATCCACAACCACACCGAGCACACCCAGTGCTCCTCAAACGCCAAGTACTCCATCCACGCCTGCAGAACCAACAAAGGAAGATAAAGATAAATTGGTCGTGGTCGTATCCAGTGCAGTTGGCACAAGTGGATTGCGTTTGCGAAAGACGGCTTCGAAAGGTGGCGCGTTGGTAGCAATTCTCAAGGCAGGGACGCGCTTGACCGTGATCGAGCCCGCCCAAAAAGCGAAAGCCAAGATCGGCAAAGTCAATCAATGGCTGTATGTGCGCAGCCCCAATAATCAGCGCGGTTATGTTGGCGCGGAATACGTCACCCTTCCCTAGTATCGTTCGTGAACCAAGCGTGTTACGGAGTGCCGCATCATATTGTACATGCGTGAGACAAGCGGTAAAATGCAGTGACTACAGTGAAGTGAGGAGCAGAGAATGAACAGTGACCTGATAATCTCATCCGAACAAATGCAAGCTGATGTACCAGTGACCGTATTACACCTGAACGGCTGGCTGGACGCACAAAGTGAAGAACATTTGCTTGAAGCCGCGCGCAGTGCCTATGATGGCGGCGCGCGTTTTCTTCTTATCAATATGCACGATCTCGATACACTGACCAGCGCCGGCATGCGGGCGCTTCAAAAGGTGTATCAAATTTTCACACCGAAAGAGGATCACTTCAAAGTTGCCCATTTGAAATTATGCAATGCACCCCCGCAAATTTATAATGTGCTTGGCATCACCGGTTTTTTGCAGAACATTCCCATGTATGAAAGTATGGAAGCTGCGCTTCAATCGTTCGGGAAGGAATGATCGTGCTCTGAGCACCACGGCAGCTAAAACAATCAAAGGCTCCTCTGTTCGAGGAGCCTTTTTATAATGGGCGGTATTTAATTCTATAACCAATTTAACCCACTTAATATCCACAAGTATTAGTGACGTACAACTGACTATCCGCAGGGATGCTCATCAATTTTGTAAGCCGCTTGCAAAGTAAATAATTATATGGGCGGCTACAATTAGCCGGAAAACTTAGACAAGCAATGCACATTCACATTCATCCATACGCAGTTTTTTCGATTTTTTCAGCTTTCATTTGTCTTATTGCATCACTCGTAGCCTGGCGCCGTTCGGCGCCGGGCTCTTTGATGTTAAGCTTGCTGCTATTCTCCATGGCAGTCTGGTCCGGGTTTTATTCCACGCGCTGGATGGAGATTTCTCCGGGGGTAAAAGTTTTTTGTTTGAGTATCATGTTCATTGGCGCGGCGGCTCTTCCCACTTTGTTCCTTCTCTTTGTCCTCACATTTGCTCATGGTGACACATGGCTGACTCGACGGAATCTGCTCCTGCTATCCATTTATCCTGTCGCCTCTATATTATTTCAATGGACAAATAATTATCATCACCTTTTATACCTGTCCTTGAAAATGGTCCCGGCGAGCGATTTTACAGCGATGGAATTCGTACGAGGACCATTGTATTTTGTAAACGTCATCTATTCCTATGCCATTATCGGAATTGCTCTCTTCATTTTGAGTCAGATGGCGTTGCGTTCGGGCCCGCTTTACCAGAATCAATATCGCCTGATCCTTGCTGGCTCTATCCTTCCGTGGGCTACCAGTGTTTACAGCGAAAATTATTTCGATGCCCTGCATGGTTTGGATCTGGCTCCATTGACTTTTGGCATATCAGGAATTATTTTTGCCTTTGCCGTTTTGCGAACCCGATTTATGGATTTGATCCCCATCGCGCGTGGTCATTTAATTGAACATATGGGGGATGGCATCCTTGTGCTCGATGCCCAAAACCGTATTGTGGATATCAACCCTGCCCTTGAAAATTTCATCGAAGGTAATGTCTCAAGTTATTTGGGGAAAAACGCCTTTGAAGTCTTTCATTCATGGATGGAAAAAACCGATCTTCTTTTGGATGGAATGGAGACACGCACCGAATTGAAGGTTCCAAAAGACCCGTCTCGTTATCTGGACTTGCGGGTGACTCCGTTATATGACCAGAATCAACTTCTAAACGGGCGCTTGATGGTGTTTCACGATATTACAGAACGTAAGCAGGTTGAAAAGAGATTGCGTTATGTCAATGACCGATTGCAAACACAATTGATCGAGATTGGTTTCCTGCAAAGCAAATTACGTGAACAGGCCATCCGCGATCCGCTTACAAATCTTTTCAACCGGCGTTATCTTGAAGAAACATTGGAACGTGAACTTGCCCGCGCGGCGCGCGAAGACTATTCTGTTTGCATCATTATGATCGATCTCGACCATTTCAAACGGATAAATGATACGTATGGGCACGAAGCAGGTGATGAGGTTTTAAAGGCTCTTGCAACCACCCTCTCTGATCAATGCCGTCGCGGCGACTTCGCCTGCCGCTATGGGGGTGAGGAATTCGTGGTCGTCATGCCAAACATCAACGTCGAGACCGCTTATGAGCGCGCCGCAAACATACGTCTGTCTCTTAATTCACTCTACGTACCATATCGTAATTACAAGCTGGCTATAACCATTTCGATGGGAATTGCCTGCTACCCGATCAACGGTGAGACACGCGAAGCAATTCTGCGCGCGGCGGACCGGGCAATGTATGGCGCCAAGGAAGCGGGGCGCGACCATATCCTTTCGTTTGACGAGCTCCAGGTGTTGCAGGATGTGCTGGAAGATTAAGTAGCGCCTGTTTGAAAAGCAAGAGCGGGGAATCATAAATTCTTACGAATTTCTGAACACATACACCAATTCATTTCTCATTGGGGTATTATTTAACTGATGAGTGAAAACCTGATCCTGATTGTAGAGGATGAAATCAGCATCGCTGAAGTGGTCAGCCTGTATCTCAAGCGCGCAGGTTATACCGTGCAGATCGCGGCAGATGGCAAACAGGCAATGAGCAGTTTCGAAAAGCGAAAACCGGACCTGGTGATTCTCGACCTGATGCTCCCTGAAGTCGATGGTCTCTCTCTTACCCGCTGGCTGCGCGACCGTTCCAATGTGCCAATTATTATGGTGACCGCCCGTCGTTCAGAGATCGACCGCATCACCGGCCTTGATTTGGGCGCTGACGATTATGTGGTCAAACCGTTCAGTCCACAGGAATTGGTGAGCCGCGTCCGGGCAGTGATGCGGCGTCTCGGTCGGGAACAGGAGGAGGCTGAGGCTGACAGTTACTTATCGTTCGACGAATTGACTATCAATCCGCGTAGTCGGGTTGTCACCGTCAAAGATATGCCGGTTGACTTGACTGCAAAGGAGTTTGACATGTTATATCTGCTGGCGCGGCATCCCAAACAGGTATTTACGCGTGAGCAATTGCTGGAGCGCATCTGGGGTGGCGCGCAATACATTGATCCCGGCACAGTCACAGTTCATGTGCGTCGCTTGCGCGAAAAAATCGAATTAGATCCTTCCCAGCCGTCACGTTTGTTGACTGTGTGGGGAGTTGGTTATAAGTTCGAGCCCTAATGTCATTGCGAGCGAACGCAGTGAGCGAAGCAATCTTTTACTCATGTGAGATTGCTTCGTTGCAGCAGGCGCTCCTCGCAATGACATAATAAGATTTATGAAACTATCTCTCGCCCGCCTTCCCATGCTTACCCGCCTCGCGCTTGGCATCATTCTGATTGTCCTGATTTCGCTGGCTTTCTTCAATATGCTCTTATCGCCACCATCCAATGAATTTGGTTTGATGGCAATATTTTTAGGGGTTACTGCATTTGCTTCTGCATTGGTTGGATACGGAGCCTACCGTTTTGGCTGGATCAATCTCTCCCCAACCCTGCGCTGGACCTTGCTTGGTGGCTATGCTCTCGCAAGCATTCTTACTTTCTTCAACGTTTGGTTCTCCGCCCAGCTAATGTTTGCCAGTCAGCACGACCTTCTGCTGGCGATTGTCCTGCTTCTCTTTGCAGGTGGTATCGCAATGATCCTTGGATATTTCCTCTCCAGCACTGTGACAATGCGGATCAATCTTCTAAAAGATGCCGCACAAAAACTTGCACAGGGCGATTTGCAGACGCGCGTTCCCGTCAGCGGGCGGGATGAGGTCAGCGCGCTGGCAAAGACCTTCAACCAAATGGCAGAACAATTGCAAACCGCTGACCAGAAACAACGCGAGCTCGAAACCCTGCGCCGCGATCTCATCGCCTGGGTGGGCCATGACCTGCAAACACCGCTGACATCCATGCGCGCTATTCTTGAAGCACTATCCGATGGAGTCGTGGAAGACCCAGAAATGGTCAAACGCTATCTGCTCACCGCACAACGAGATGTGATGTCCCTTTCTGCGCTGATTGACGATCTCTTTCAAATGTCACAGTTGGATACAGGTGGTTTTCCACTTAATCGCGCAGAGGCCTCACTCAGCGATCTCATCTCGGATACGCTTGAAAGTTTTTCCCATTTGGCAATACAGCATGAAGTAAAACTAGAAGGCCAGGTCGATTCGAATGTTGATCCTGTCATTATGGATACGCAGGCAATCGGCCGAGTCTTCAATAATCTCATCAGCAACGCGTTGCGGCATACGCCAGTTGGAGGGGAGATCAAAGTCAATGCGCGGCGAACAGGTTCAGGTGTGGAAGTGACCGTGACCGACACCGGCGAAGGCATCCGCTCAGAGGACATTCCGCACATTTTCGAACGTTTTTATCGTGGTGAGAAATCCCGCAATCGCGGCACTGGCGGGGCAGGGTTGGGTCTTGCGATCGCACGCGGTATCATACAGGCACATGGGGGTAACATCCAGGTTGAAAGCCGATTGGGGCAGGGAACCCAATTCACCTTTCACATCCCTTAACCAATCTCTCAGCCTTCCGTAATCTTTTCGTAAGGAAGTTTTCTTAGAATAAACCCATCAGGAAGGCTGACTATGAAACGTTTTCTTTTTGGGTTGATCGCTTTCATTCTTTTTGGATGCGCCCCTCAACAGATTGAAACACAGACACTATCAACGGATTCTTCCATGCCAAAGCACGCTTCTCTTCCGGATCTGGGAACTGCCCCCGAATTAATGAACGATACCTGGCTGAATGTTGATTCACCTTTACGCCTCGCCGACTTGCGCGGCAAGGTAGTCATCGTCGAAATGTGGACATTTGGTTGCATCAATTGCCAGCATGTGATGCCATCTTTGAAGGAATGGCACGCCAAATACAAGGATCAGGGATTGGTCATCATCGGTAATCATTTTCCTGAATTTTCCTACGAAGCTGATCTTTCAAATTTGAAAGATGCAATCGCTCATGATGGTATTCAATATGCAGTGACGCAGGATAACGACGGTGCAACGTGGAAGGCTTACAGGAATAATTACTGGCCCGCTTTATATTTGATCGATAAACAAGGTCATATTCGCTATGTGCATATCGGCGAGGGAAGATATAAAGAGACCGAAGAAAATATCAAGGCACTGTTGGCTGAACAATATTGATAGACACGTAAGGGTAACCCTCAAGATTGATTGTTCAAACTTCTGAATAAATCATGACAGGTTCCCCTATAACAAGAGGTAAATAATGGACAACAAATTTAAATCGGTACCTGTAAAATCATCTGAGATCACGTCATATTCGCAATACATCTCAAGGCGAGATTTTCTCAAAGCCGCAGGGATTGTAACCGGGTCCGCGCTGTTGGCAGCGTGCGCGCCAAAAGCATCAGGGTCGACTGTCAATGTAGGGAAAACGCCAGTTCTTCAAACCGGTGAAAAGGATGAATTGGGCGACCCCGCAAATTCATTCGAAGATATTACCAACTACAATAACTTCTATGAGTTCAGCACGGACAAGGAAGCTGTGAATCCCCTTTCGCAGGATTTCGTCACCGAACCCTGGACCGTGGAAGTCTATGGTTTGGTGAATAAGCCACAGAAATATAGCATCGATGATTTGCTGAAAAAATTCCCGCAGGAAGAACGCGTATACCGCTTGCGCTGTGTGGAGGCCTGGAGTATGGTGATCCCGTGGAACGGTTTTCCACTGGCAAGCCTCTTGAAGGAAGTGGAACCCACTTCAGATGCGAAGTTTGTCCGGTTTGAAACAGTCCTTCGTCCCGAGCAAATGCCCGGTCAGACGAGCCCGTTCTATCCCTGGCCCTATCAGGAAGGTTTGCGCCTCGATGAAGCCATGAATGATCTGACGCTTTTGGCAACAGGTTTATATGGTCAGCCAATGCCTAACCCAGACGGCGCACCGATCCGTCTTGTCGTTCCCTGGAAATATGGATTCAAGTCCATCAAGTCGATTGTCAAGATAGAATTGGTGGCTGAACAACCAACTACGCTCTGGAGCACGGTTGGACCCAACGAATATGGTTTTTATTCGAATGTGAATCCTGATCGTCCGCACCCGCGCTGGTCGCAGGCTTCTGAACGGCGCATCGGCGAATTGGGTCGCCGTGAAACTTTGATGTTCAACGGATATGGTGACCAGGTTGCATCTCTTTATAAAGGTATGGATCTAATTGCAAATTACTGATTTATCCAAGTGACAGTCACTACCAAAGTGACTGTCACCTTATAAAAGAAATAATGAAAACTTTCTTTCAACGCTACACCGCTCTTCAAATCGCAATCCATATTTACGGCTGGTCTGCTTTGGTGCGTCTCATCATTGACTTCTTTAATCATCACTTGACTGCCAATCCAATCCAGGCGCTGGAACAGCGCACAGGTCGACATGCCATCACTTTGCTCGTCTTGGCGCTGGCCTGCACACCACTCAACAACATCTTCGGCTGGCGCGAACTTCTCAAGCGCCGCCGCGCGCTGGGCTTATATGCGTTCTTGTATGCGACTATTCATGTAATCATCTTTATTGATCTTGATTATGGCCTTGCATGGAGTTTGATCGTTCAAACCATTTTTGAAAAGCCCTATATCGTTGTTGGCATGCTCGCTTTCCTAATGCTGATTCCTCTGGCATTTACCTCCTTCGACATCTGGAAGAAGCGACTTGGCAAAAATTGGAAACGCCTGCATCAATTCATCTATCTCATTGCACCACTTGCGGCCCTGCATTATGCCTGGGGCAAAAAAGGTGACTTCTTCCAACTGCGCGGTGATATCATCCGCCCGTTGATCTACTCTTTGATCATTATTATCTTCCTGATCGCACGCATCCCACAAGTGCGGAAAGCTCTTGCTTCTTTCCGGGACCGAATCCTGATCCCATTTCGAAGGCGAGAGCCTCAACCCAAAGCAAATGTGACTTAACGATCATCCCCTCTCAAAAAGAGGGGATTTTGTTTAGAAAATCCCCTTGATGAACAACAGTAGACCAACAATAGCGAGGGGGATTCCAACGATGGCGCCAACGAGCGTCAGGCTGACGATGACTCCAACGATCATTAATACAATACCGAGAATCATCGCGATGAGGCGGCCCGTCAATTCAACGATGACTGCCAGCAATTTCCAGATTGCCACAAAGGGCCAGAGAAACCACGGAATATGATGTCCTGTATGAGTTGTCATTTCGACCTCCAAATCAAAAATATCAGCGAGGTGACAGCCACGTTCAAGGAGCATTTTTGTGACTGTCACCTGCTTAAAACATACGCTCTTTCACTAAAAAAGTAGCAAACAGGCGACTTCTTTCCACATGTTATAATCCTCGTTATGCCTGCGAGAAAGAAACAATCCATTGAACCTGTCAACGAACCAACGATTGAGCCGGTGATCGAACCGGAAAATTCACAAGAAAATCAACCAATTGTCGTCCAGGATGATATAGTCACTTTTAAGCGTAGCCATTTCTACGCGGTGATCACGGTTCTGGCATTCTCGGCTGGCGTGCTTATTGGCTATATCGTCTGGGGATACAATACCCAGAGTGTAGTTGCACCGGCTCAAGCTGCTGCGCAAACAGCACCTCCTTCTGAACCGCGCGTCTACAAGATCGAAACCAAAGGCTATCCTAGTCTCGGCCCGGCAGATGCACCAATACAGATTGTTGAGTTTGGCGATTATCAGTGTCCATACTGTTATCGGTGGCACATTCAAGTCTATAAAGATCTCCTGGCAGCATATCCAGGAAAAATCCGTTTTGTCTATCGTAACTTTCCCCTTTCCTTTCATCAGAATGCGTTTGCCTCTGCTGAAGCTGCTTTATGTGCTGGGGATCAGAATATCTACTGGAAATTCCATGATTATTTGTTCGACCAGCAGGCTATTTTAAACAATCAGGCAGGCACGGTTCTCGATCAGGCGACCTACAGTCAATTTGCCCGTGATCTTGGATTGGATGTCACAACGTTTGAAGAGTGCATGACCAGTCATAAATATCGACAATTCATTCTAGACGATGCAAATTACGCCAGCAACCTGCCCGCCGATAGCAACGGTGAACCCGCGCTTGGAGGTACGCCAACCTTCTTCGTGAATGGTCATCGCTTGGGAGGCGCTTATCCAATCGAATACTTTAAAAAAATTATCGATGCCGAATTGGCAAAATTAAATTAGCACCGAGGGATAAGATGAAAAAGTTTGTTGCTGTAGCCGGGAACATTGGCGTTGGTAAATCCACTTTAGTGGAACTTCTTTCCGTGCGTCTGGGATGGGAACCGTTCTTTGAGCCAGTGGCAGAAAATCCGTATCTCGCCGATTTTTATGCAGATATGGACGCCTGGTCGTTTCATTCCCAGATTTTCTTTCTAACTCACCGTCTACGCTCGCATTATGATCTGGCGAAACATCCCTCTTCCGTCGTTCAGGACCGTAGTGTTTATGAGGATGCCGAGATCTTCGCCCAGAACCTTTATTTACAAGGGCATATCAAATACCGGGACTATCAGACATACCGCGAACTCTATGAGACGACCATGCGTTTCCTTCCACCGCCGGACCTGGTTGTGTATTTACGCGCCTCTGTCCCTACCCTGATGAACCGCATCTCAAACCGCGGCCGTGCCTACGAGCAGACGATCACTTCTGATTACCTGCATGGGCTGAACAGTCTTTACGAAACCTGGATTGATAACTTTACGCTTTGTCCCATCCTGGCTGTCCCTGCCGATGACCTCGACTATGTGTCACACCCCGGTCATTTGCACCTGATCACCCAGAAAGTGGAGGAAAAATTGACTGGTAAGGAGGAAGTAGTCTTCGAGCCAGAAGAAGTAGCAAGAGCGGCGGAAGACTAAAGTAGCATACGTGATTAAATTCGGGAAATTATCGCTTTCAAAACCCCAGAGCGCGTAACTTTTTACACAGTAGTGTGTCCTGTTATATATGAGGGTAATCCTCAGGAAAATCTTATTTAGAAAGGAATAATCACGATGTTATTCGCACCCAAAGAAAAAGGTCAGGGTCTCGTCGAGTATGCAATCATTCTCGCGCTCGTCGCTATCGTTGTGATTGCTGTGATGCGTTTGCTTGGTCCAAAGATCGGCAACACCTTCAGCACCATCAGCGAATCTCTGCCGTAACTTATAGTTACCTCTGAGAAAGTTTTAAAAAGTACTCTGCCTTGCGCAGAGTCTTTTTGATTCTATATTTCTGAAACATACTTGTGAATCCTGTTCATTGAACAATAATGGTTTTAATCTGCGAATACAGGCCATTTCCCCGGGCTTTCAGGCAAATACCTTTCATCAAACCACCCGAATTTATCCCAATAGGCAGGATTCCAGATGTTGTTCCCGAAGGGCAGACATTCGGCAAGCAAAAAGGCATTAGGGAGCGTATCAGCAATGGGACAAAGGTTCTCAGTACTATTTTCTGTGGGCGGGCTGACCGAACTTCCACTCAACGAGTTTTGCAAGCCGGGCGTCGGGAAGCAGTTCTGATTCCAGTCGTCAAGGCCACCGTTATCCGGCAGGCGGCAATAAGATTGATCTGGAAAACGGACAACAGAATAGTTATAAGCGTCTACCAACTGTCCATTTGGCTTGAGCAGACGCACGCCATCCCCACCATCACTCAACAACAAGCCAGTCTCACTTCCGTAAAAGACATGACGCTCACCGGGCTTGAGCGTGATCGCTGGAAGGCGATAGGGTGTGGAACCGATATTGACCTCGTCATCCAGGCTATAGCCACTGAGATTCACGTCAATTACACCATGATTGAGAAGTTCAATATATTCGTCACCCACATTGATCACACCGTCATTGTTCCAATCATGCCCGGGGCGCGGCACGAATTCGTTGATCCCGACAAGCGGCGGCGGAGGCAGGGGAGTTGGTACGTGAGTAGGGGTTTTTATCGCAGTGACGGTCGTAACCTGGTGGGGCTCGGAGTCAGCACTCCCGGAATGCGTATTGTCGCCAAGATAGGTCGCAGCAAGTCCTTTCGAGCCGGAAGATGTAAATATCACAGTGCAACTGCCTTTGCCGGTAGAGTTAAGCGTGATTGAGCAATTTGCATTGGCGCCGGTGATATTTACTTTACCAGTAGCTACCGGCGAACTACCCGGCACAGCTACAGTAACACTAACAAGAACACCTCCGTTTACTACGGATGGATCAGGACTGTCGGAGGTAATCGTGGTCGTGGTAGTGATGAGACTGGCGGGACCAGGAACTCCACACCTGCTTAATGGAGATGAATAGTTATGAGGACTACTTGGATTTATTAATTGAAAATCAGCCGAATTGTCGTTCGTATCCTGACAACTATCAGAGGCGCCGCCAAGTTTACGTTCATAACTCTGATTAGCAGTCCCGGTTAACGGAGCCAGAGTTGCCCCTTCCTTATAGGCAGAAGTGGCACCCAGCCCCACCTGGTCAACAATTGTATTATCAGGTTTCACCAGCGCAACACCACCAGCATCTGTGATACCTGTCCCATACGTTAAATTGGCCGATACAGTACCGCTATAACCACTTGTACTGGTGTTAGCAACCAAATAATATTGACCGGAGCGAAGGAGTGTCGATGCCGGGATCGTCGCTCGTGTACTTGTAGTTCCTGTATCATTGGAAGCATTAATTCTCCAGCCACTGATCTCAACCGCATTTGCAGTTGGATTATATATTTCAATAAACTCATCGTTAGCTCCATTTGTCCCTCTTGTACGGAATTCACTGATCACAACGCCAGCCGTAGAAGCAGAAGATGTACTTGTGGCCGTACCAGTATTTGTAGCTGTCCCTGTATTTGTTGGTGTCCCAGTATTTGTTGGAGTGCTTGTATTCGTTGGTGTCCCAGTGTCAGTTGGGGTAGCTGTTTGCATAACACTACAGGCTATTATTGGAGCGAATGCGGTATTGCGTGGATTAGGCGTACCAGATGTAAAATCTGCAGCATTATTATTTGTATCGCTACAACTACTGCCGTTTCGAAGATCAGCTGTCGTGTTGCCCATGGCAGGTGCGGCACCAGATCCTTCGTAAGCATTGGCCGATGTTCCATATCCAACAAGATCAACTATGTTAGCAAGGTCTGACGGGCTACAAGTACTACCACCATTGCATGGAAGTCCGGTAGTCGTGCTAGCTAAGATCACTTTCCCTGCAGCCGCAGCCAGATTCGTTGTGCCCGTTACATCAGGGGATGGCAATAAGACACCAACTCCTCCCCCTGAACCTAGTTGCACGAGATAGTATTGACCAGGAGCAAGCGAACCAGAAAGATTAGCTACATTGGTGAATGAAG
>Ga0114129_10010819_pt1 | contig 13000 bp, 8 predicted proteins | sample RhiMetdeltSRZDD1_FD_80071 | JGI IMG/M metagenome (GOLD analysis project Ga0114129, IMG submission 80071) | Populus rhizosphere microbial communities from Tennessee, USA - Rhizosphere MetaG P. deltoides SRZDD1 (version 2) (version 2) | ecosystem: Host-associated > Plants > Roots > Rhizosphere >...
CAGTACCAGCAGAGTCATCGTGAGGCCGCCCGCCATCAAGCTGCGCCCGAACGGAAACTGGAAAGGCAGCCCCAGTATATTGAACTGGTGAATCCCGGACTGATGAATGTTGAGATGGAAGGTCTTGACGAAAGCACTGTCCGGCTCCAGCAGGCCGAAGGCCCGCCCGAAGACCGCGAGGCCAAGCATCCCGTAGACAATCGAGGGCACGCCTGCCAGATTATAAATATTCAGCTTGATGAAATTGGTGATCGCGTTCGGCGGTGCGTACTCTTCCAGATAGATAGCGGCCCCTACCCCCAACGGGAAAGTAAATAGGGCAACCAGTGCCATGACGATCAACGTGCCGACCAGCGCAGATTTCAACCCGGCCTTCGCCGGAGTGCGCGAGTGGTAATTGGTCAGCAGCCCGGTGTTGATCGCGATGGTAGTGCTGCCGATGTGAAGATCGGTGTGATCCTCGAAGATATTATCCACGCTGTAACCGGGCTTAACAATCTGGACTAAATAGGGTGTGCCGGAATTGCCTATCTGCACTAGGAGCACGCCGAGCATCACCAGCCCGAACAGCGTGCAGAACAACAGCAGGACGGCAAAAAACCTCCCCATGATCTGCCGGCGGCGAGCTTCCGGCGCAGCAGCGAGAGATAAATCAGGCGTGTGTGAATTTGCCATCAATCGTACTCCTCCCGGAAGCGCCGGAGGACAAAATCGCTAATGAGGTTCATCAAGAAGGTAATCACGAACAGGGTTGCTCCCACTGCGAAAATCGACTGGCTGTTGATGCTGCCAACAGGCGCATCGCCAAAGCTCACCTGCACGATGAAGGCAGTCATCGTCTGAACGCTGGATAGCGGATTAAGTGTCATACGCGGTGTCGAGCCAGCCGCAATCGTCACCGCCATCGTCTCCCCGACCGCGCGGGAAAAGGCGAGGATAAACGCCGCGATAATTCCACTCAAAGCGGCGGGCACGACGATTTGCGTCGCAACCTCGAATTTCGTCGCGCCCAACCCGTAAGCACCTTCACGCAGCGCGCGCGGTACGGCGCGCATGGCGTCCTCGCTGATCGACGCGACCATCGGTACAATCATAATGCCGACCACAATCGCCGCACTGAGGGCGTTAAAGAAATCCATCTCGATCCCAATTCCCCGCGAATTCAAACTCTCCACAACCGTTTTGATCAACGGTGTGATCGCTGTAATAGCGAAGTAGCCATAAACTACCGTTGGCACACCTGCTAAAACCTCCAGGACGGGCTTGATGATGCGGCGGGTGCGGTCTGCTGCATACTCGCTCAAATAGATCGCGCTGCCCACCCCTATCGGCACGGCAATCAGCATAGAGATGACGGCGATCAGCATTGTGCCGTTGATCAAGGGCAGGATGCCAAAGTTCTCCGGCTTGGCGGGCGTGACGGTAGGCCGCCACGTCGTGCCTGTAAGGAAATGCCACAGATCGACTTCTGGTCGTGCAAAGAAGGAGATAGTCTCAGAGAAAAGGGCGAAAATAATACCGATTGTGGTGAGCACCGTCACGATGCCGCAGAGAAATAACAGGGCATTGATGATGATCTCACGCACCTTACGGAGGAATAAAGTCCTCTCTTGTGCCTTTAATGCTGATGAGTCGAAAGCTGCTGACGACATTTGGCTTGCTATTCGGCGTGGATGAGGTAGTTCAGTCACATGGATGATCCTTACAGGCTGTCCGTATCCCTCGCCTTAACCTGACAAGGGACGGGGCAGCCTCTTGACTAACTATTAGTGAAAGATGTAGGGGCAGGACGATGCCCTGCCCCTACAATTTACACATTTACTTGCTGCCGAGGAAATCCTCAAGAGCAGCGATATCATCGTCGTATGTTCCCTCAGGCGGCATACTGTAACCTATCTCAGCCATGACCGCCGGAGCGCCATTCTCGCTCAGGAAGAAGCGAACGAAATCGGCCACCTGCGGCTTGTCGGTCAGCGTCTGCTTGTTCACGTAGATGAACAGGGGGCGGCTGAGCGGATTGTAGGAGCCATCGCGCACGCTGGCATCACTTGGCTCGACGCACTCGCCATCCTTATTCTCGATGGCGACGGCGCGCAGCCGATCCGCATTTTCGATGTAGTAAGCATAGCCAAAGAAGCCAATAGTGTTCGTATCGCCAGCCACACCTTCGACCAGTACATTGTCGTCAGAGCTAAATGTCGTGTGATCATCCTGGCGCAGGTCGGCAACATCAGCTTCCAGGCCCAGACCCTTCTGAATGATCTCTTCGACGAAGTAGGTGCGCGTGCCGGAGTCAGGATCGGGGACGAAGAAGCTGATCTCGTCGGCAGGCCACGAGGGATCGATATCGGACCATTTATCGGCGTTTGCAGCATCATCTGGCCCAAACAACTGACCAAGCTGTGCGACAGTCAAGCATTGAACCCAATCGTTATCCTTGTTGACCACAACAGTCAGACCATCATATGCGATCAGGAACTCAAGATACTCGACATTGTTTTGCGCGCAGATGTCAGCCTCACCCTCAGCCTTAATCGGGCGGGAAGCATCGCTGATGTCGGTGCTAGGGGCTTGCTCAATGCCGCAGAACTTCTTGAAGCCCCCGCCTGTACCCGCTTCGCCGACACTCACGCGGACATCAGGCTGGGTTGCTGCATATTCTTCTGCAACTGCGGTTGTGATCGGGAAAACCGTACTGGAGCCGTCGATGACCACGTCGCCGGAAAGTGCTTCCTCAGTCGGTTCCTCGGTCATGACCTCGGTTGCTGCTACTGGGGCTTCAGTCATGACTTCGGTTGGTTCTTCGGTGGCAACGGGTTCCTGCGTGGGGGCTGCGCCGCCGCCGCAGGCCACCAGCATTGCTGAGAGCAATGCGAATAGGGCGAACAGAACAAAACGTTTATTCATGAAACAACTTCTCCTCTTAGATTTCTGCGGATAGGTTTTCCCAACTTTAACTATCACGAATTAAGAGTTTATACAGTTATTGTTAAATTCTTTTTAAGAAGATCGGCCTACAGTTCGGCATCATTGAAGCGGTAGCCGTGGCCTCTAACCGTCACAATCCGGATCGGATTGGCAGGATCGGCTTCGATTTTTTCCCTTAGCCACCTGATATGTACATCAACGGTGCGGGTGTCAAGAGGCTTATGCACGCCCCACACCCGAGAGAGAATAAGTTCACGCGATAGTACGACTCCCCTGTATCTTATCAATTCCACGAGCAAATCAAATTCACGTTGGCTTAATCTCAGTTCCTTGTTATTCATGCACGCCCGGCGCGCGACCAGCTCGATCACCAGATTCCCGGATCGTATTTCCCCAACATTTACACCTCGCTCTTCTCCGGCTGCGCGACGTAAAATTGCGTTGACAAGGCTAAGCAAAAGGCCAGAGGGAAAAGGCTGACCCAATAGGACATAAGAATCGGCTCCCTGATCGAGTGCCTGTTGGATCTCTTCATTCATACCGGGTTTTGCAGTGACAACGATTGGAATATGGCTGAGCAACGGATCCTTGCGGATTAACTGGCAAAAGGTCGTTGCTCCCATATCTCCGAGAAACAAGCTAAGCAGGATGAGATTGGGATTGTGTTCCCGTACTTTCTCAAGTCCACTAATGCCGCTTTCGGCTGGGAGAACGCCATAGCCCCCTTGCTGAAGTTTGCGGGAAATGAAGCTTCGTATATTCGGTTCCCCTTCGGTAACAACGACAGTATTCATTACTAGATCCTCTTGTCCTTGGTCTGACGTTTTGTGGAAGGACACCGAAATTGGGAGACGACAATATTAAACTCTTGTGCCTCCATCAGGAGTGCATATGATTATTTTGTGTTATTCGTTTTAAGAACCCTCAAAAGGGAGATTAAGAACGGGTTAAGAGAATTAATTAAAGCGCTTAAACCACTACCTCTGGCAGTGAGTAAAATGAGGAGGTTCAACCGTGAAAAGTGGGTATTATGAAACTCCCTAGAAGCGGTTTATAGTAGCTCTCAATGGCGAGACTATAGAACATTATTATTGATTTATCTCACTTTCGAGGACAAAGTGTTGGGAACAGATCAACGCAGGTCCATAAAACTCCTCAACGGTAACGCTGGGAGTTTTCGCTTTACTGAGGCTGCTGAGGCCGGATCAAATAGCATAATCTCAAAATCCTCAGTTCATTATAGTCCAACTGACCGTTGAGCTTATCGAATATCGGCTTGAGATAATCTGTGCCAAGTTGATCAAAGGCGGCGAAGGCAGCAGCCTGTTGATCGGGGGAAGCCGAGGCGAGGGCTAAAAGATCGCTATCGCTGCGAAGTTTGTGTCCGGCAGCAATGTAGCGGGAAAGATGATTCACGATGGTATCTGCTGTCACTCCATAACATCTCATCAGGCTTTCTACGCTCTCTCCATCGTTGAAAGCCTTTCCGACTGAGACATAGCGCCGCCCGGAATCGTCCTTGATGCGACGAGCCTCTTTCTGCCTCTCGGAAATAGCATGTTCTCTGCAATACTCCCTGATGATTGTAAGGAAAGTCTCGCCGTGTTGGCGGGCTTTCACCTGCCCTACACCTGAGATATCCAGCAGGCGTTCGGGTGATTGAGGATAGTAGGCGGCCATCTCAACCAATGTTCGATCTGAGAAGATGACATAAGGCGGCACGCCAACCTCATCAGCCAGCTCCTTACGTCTGGCACGCAGGAGCGTAAAAAGGGTCTGATCGTAGTCCATTTGTGCATCTCGGGCCTTCCTAGAGATGCGCTCTTCCGCTTCCTCTAGCTGGCCCATGATGGGCAAGCGGTTTTTGAGCGCATCGTAGGCTTTGGGGGTTAGTCGGAGCACCCGATATTCGCTATCCTGATCCAGGTAGCCCATCTGCACCATTTGGCGAGCCAGGTGCATCCACTGTTTCCGGTTGAGTTCAGTGCCGATTCCGTAGGTGGAAAGATGGTCATGCCCTAATTGGAGGATGCGTTCGTCTTTCGAGCCAAGCAGTACGCGAATCACATGCACTGCACCAAAACGCTCACCCGTGCGCTTGACGCAGGAAAGCAGTTTCTGGGCCGGAATGGTGATGTCAGTCAGGAGGATTTCGCTGGTGCAGTTATCACAGTTGCCACAATTCTGAGTGGTATAGGACTCACCGAAGTAATTGAGCAGCAGCTTGCGGCGGCAGTTGACCCTATCGTCAGCGTAGCGGACGATGGCATCAAGGTGCTGCATCGCTACTTGGCGCTCGACACCTTCCTTCTGTTCCACGAAATATCTGAGCTTGGCAACATCGCTGTAACTGTACAAGAGCAGACAGTGGGCAGGCAGGCTGTCGCGTCCAGCGCGCCCGATCTCCTGGTAATAACCTTCTATGCTCTTGGGCAGGTCATAGTGCAAAATGAAGCGTACATTGGGTTTATTGATGCCCATCCCAAAGGCTATCGTGGCAACGATGATCTGGGCATCATCGCGGATGAAGGCTTCCTGATTGCGGCGGCGATCATCATCTTCCAGGCCAGCATGGTACGGTCGGACTGAGTAACCGCACTGCGCCAGAAAATCGGCTAGCTGGTTCACCTGTTTACGAGAAAAGCAGTAGATGATGCCCGATTGATCCTTGAAGCGTTCTAGGAAACGGATGGTTTGATCAGCAGCATTGCGTTTAGGGGCAACCTCAATTAATAGATTTTCACGATTGAAGCTGGCAACATATTCGTTCGACTGGGAGAAACCCAGGCTGGACTTGATATCGGAGCGGACACGTGAAGTGGCTGTAGCCGTCAGCGCCAGGCAGGTAGCGGTGGGGAAGCGCCGGCGCACGCCTGCCAACTGGCGATACTCAGGGCGGAAGTCGTGGCCCCATTCGGAAATGCAGTGGGCTTCGTCTATGGTTAGGCAGTCGATATGCAAATCTGAAAGTAAGGCGAACAGGCGCGGCGTTAGGAGTGTTTCAGGTGCTACGTAGAGCAGTTTGACAACCCCGGCTCGCACCTTTCCTACGTTGTCCTGGTATTCTCCCAACTGGAGTGAGCTATTCAGAAACAGGGCCGGGACGCCCACCGCACACAGTTGTTCCACTTGATCTTTCATCAGCGCTATGAGTGGTGAAACGACCACAGTTAGCCCATCAAAGAGTAACGCTGGAATTTGATAGCACAGCGATTTGCCGCCGCCAGTGGGCATAACCCCCAGTGTGTCATGCCGGGCGAGGACGTTTTCAATGATCTCGCGTTGGAGCGGACGAAAAGTGTCGTAACCGAAGGTCTCTTTCAGGATGATTTGAGGGGTCATCATTTAGTTCATCCCTCCAGTGTGCCATGGCTCACAGAATTGTAACACAGGTTGATACTACCAACGGTATCTAGGCGTCTCAGTACCGGTCGGATCAGATGGATGTTAAGGATTAAGGAACATAGTGTTTGGTTGGTGCGATCTCACGATGATTAGGTTTGGCGAAATCAGAGCTACCAAACTAACAGAAGCGCAGGTGCTGGGCTAATAGTGTTCGGAAAAGATCAACTCAGACCCAACTGAGGGAATAGTATCGTCCCCTTAACGACAGCGATGAGCCAATGCCCGCCCTTTGGGTGGTGCTGAATCGGCCCTTATAAACCAGAGTGCCTTTTTGACAGTTTCTTTTTCCAGATGCCGAGCATGATCCGCACGCTGTATTAGGATAAGAGTTTTGTAACATCCATGTATCTTCGAGATCCGCGACGTACTTTGTTGAGTCGTCGAGTGGATTCTCCGTCAAGGTAGCAACTCTTTCCTCTTGCTACACTAACACAGGCTGTTATAGTTTTCCTCTGTTCCACGCGGCCTCGTTCGTGCTATACTTTTCCTCGCTATGAGCTACAGCGAAAACCACAACAAACTTCTGCGCGGGAAAACCGCCATCGTGACCGGGGCAGGGCATGGTGCAGGCGCGTCGATGGCACTTGCATTAGCGCAGGCCGGGGCGCGCGTGTGCGCCAGTGATGTCAACCCGGATCGTGCCAAACATATTGCCGATCAAATCGTCGCGGCGGGCGGAGAGGCGTTCCCTTTTCAGGCGGATGTCTCGAATAAGTTTCAGGTCGCCGCGCTGATCGAAACGACTCGCGACCACTACACTACCCTTGATATTCTGGCGCACCATGCGCACATCAACCCGGTGGAGCCGTTCCTGAAGATGGACGAATGGGAGTGGCGGCGCACCATCGATGTGAACTTGACCGGGACATTCTTCTGTTTGCAGTTATGTTCCCGTGTGATGGTCGATGAGGGCGGCGGCATCATCGTCATCCCCCTCTACGATTTGGAACACATGGGGGAGGGGCAGTCCGCCTTCGCAGCGACCCAATTAGGGGTGATCGGCTGCGTCGGCGTCCTGGAGATGGAGCTTGCCGGGACTTCTGTGTTCATCGAGACGATTCCCTTAGTCGGGCCTGAGGATACTGCCCGCCATCTGATGACTCTGTGCACACCGCAATAGGCCGTTAGGTACTTAGGCAGTCAGGCTATCAGGGTCACTTGGCTTATAGAGTTACATAAGAGTGAATCTACGAATGGCATGAATTTCACAAATGCACAAAGCATAATTAGTGCCATTTGTATCGTTCGTGGACTCTCCTGATAGCCTGATAGTCTGACCACCTGAGAGCCTAATTTGTTGAGATGCTGCCATGATTACCGTCGAAGTCGATAACCGCGTCCGTCTGATGTCTGCGCTACTGGCCCTGACCACGTGGCCGGAGCAGGAACAAGGCTTCAAGCCGCATGGAGTCCATGCCCATGCGCGCCGCACCCGCGAAGCGCTGGCCGAATTCGAGTACCACCCTGCGGTCATCTCGATGCAGGAGGTGCTGGAAACCGACCACCCCTTGAGTGAGATTTTTAGCTACTCGTCTTATCTCAGCTTGCCGGGGCTGCGCCTTCAGGGTCATGCTCCGCAGTGGTCCCCCACCGACTGGCACATTCTGATTCGTGATTTTGCGATTCGCAGCCATGTCAACGACGTATGGGAACGGGATCATGCAGCATGGGACAGCGCCGCCGAGGAGTCGCGCCGCGCGCTTGAACCCGGCGATCCGCGCGAGATGCTCGCACGGTTCTTCGGCCCGCTCAACGTGGATCTCATCTTTATGCCGAATATCAGCTATCCGACCGCCGATTCGCTGGGCTTCCGCGACAAGCGCCGCCTCATAGCAGTTGTGCCGCCGCCGATAGCTTGGGGCACGAACCCGCCCTGGCCTTACGACGATAACCCGGCTGACACCCCACGCGATGCGTTCAGCACGTATGCTCGGACACTGCTCCGTGAGATGCTCGATGCCCATCCTGAAGAAGCCGAGGCAGCACGCAAGGTCAAGCTGCCTGTGCCGAATATCTTTATGAGCCGCCACCCCGGTTGGTTCGATCAGTTCGCGGTGCTGTTCGTGAGCGGCCTGACTGCGATCTATCTGCGCGAGGTATTTGGTGAGGTCGAGTCGAAAGCCTACATCATGATGGTACACAAGGCGCACGGCTTCGAGGCGCTGCCGAGCGTGATCGATGTGCTGGAGAACTATCTGCAATTACAGGCTGAGGGAAAGTATTCGACTTTCATCGAATATCTACCCATTTTCACCAAGTCGCTGCGCGTGGCCGAAAACCTGAAGAAGATTTGATACTTGCTGTAGGTGTAAAAAAGGGCCAGCGGCGATGAGTACATCGCAATGGCTCGCCCTTTGAGATTGAACTTGATTATCTACTTTGTGGCAGCCGCCGGAACTTTGCGCGGCGTCCCGGTGACTTCCTCGTCCTCGAATTCTTCTGCCTCGGATTCTTCCTTCTCCACGAATTCGCGCCAGAATTCTGCGCGTCTGCCCATCGCAGCGACCAGCGCCGCCGCCGAGAGCACGCTCGCCACAATGGCAACAGGCAGTGATGCGATGCTGCCTACCGTCGTTTCAACGCGCGCCACGCCGTAATAGCTGAGTGCCATGACGAACGCCAGCGCGGTGGTGAAGATCATGCGGCGTATACGGTTATTGATGCGATTTGCCAGCAGAGGGGTCGCCATGACACGTTCCACCAACAGCACGCCGAACAGCGTCGTCACCAACTGCATCACAAGTGGGAACGGCTGAATCTCTTTGGCGGTTGCTACGAGCAGCACATGGCCCATCGCGGCCATGATTGCGGCGGGGACTTGTGCTTCGAGCGCGCCGATGCTCAGTGGGCCGAGCGGCAGCAGACCCGCCAGGGCCATACCAGGCGATCCGAGGATGAAGCCTGCTCCCAGTGGATTCCAGGTACGCGGGCGGCGCTTATCGAACAGCATGTTGACAATCAGGTAGCCGAACAGTAGCACGGCAACCGCGATCATCATCGTCGGGTTGATCGACACCAGCCCGACGACCAGCGAGCCGTAGACGAGCGGCGGCCCGATCAAGGGGTTGGTGATCATCGCCAGCGTTCCGGCAATACCGCCGATCCAGAATACGTCATACCACTGTGATCCAACCAGAAGCCGGGCAAAGAAGGCCACACCGAGCGCCATGAACAGCGCGCCCATCGTCTGCCGGAACATACGGAGCACCGTCCCGATCTTGTTGCCTTTGTTGGGATCGGCTTGCAGGGGCCATTGACTGAGTACAAATGCGAGAATGGCCGATGCGATAGCCATCGCTATGGCGGGTACGGTCGGCAGGAGGACGCCCGCCGAGGCACGCAGCACCAGATGAGTCACCAGCAGGAACGCCAGCGCCAGCGCCAAACCGAGCGAGCGCAACATTATATTCTCTGAATGCTGGTTCGATACACTGAGGATCGCCGCCAGTGCCCACGCGGTCGCAATCACAAGAGGCAGGCCACCCGTATCCGAAAATGCCTTGCCGATCCCGCCGAATGTCGCGCGGACGCTATCGACCACCCCGACAGGATTATTCTGATCACCGCCCGTCCAGGCGCTCCATGCATCCGGCTTGAACAGCCCGAAGTACGTTGTGTCGAAGGGGGTCATCTGGGCCTGGCTGATCAGATCGCTGCTGCTGCCTGCGACCGGGAGAAGCCTGCCCGCGTTCGGCCAGCCGAGGGTCAGCGCGAACAAGGTCGCGTAGATCACGCCGAGTGCCATCGGCAGTACTGTGCGCCGAGCCTTCAACCACCAGGGAGCCAGTAAAGGCATGATCCATCCGAGTGGATTCCCTGCGGCGATAATCGTCACCAGTGTGAGCATGATCTCGCGGGAATTCAACCGCGACCCTGCGATAATCACCAGCACCGTCCACAGTACGGCAAGCGCAGGCGCATGTGCGGCAAGCGGTACGAGGATCAAAACGTAGCTCACCAGCGCGCCGAGTGTTGGAGCGCGCAGCAGTCCGTACAGCACTCCTGGCAGCAGCGAGAGGATCAAAATCTCCGGCAGCGCATTCGCCGTGAGCCGGGAGAGAATCACAAAGGTCGAAATGCTGAGTAGTCCCGCTTGCAGCCACTGCCCGATCCACTGATTTTTATTGATCTGCTCGGAGAGGCCGTTGAAGGATACGGCGATGAAATCCGGCACAGCGCCGACCTGCGGCACTGGAATGGCTGCACCTGCGGGCATCACCATTGCTGGCACTGTGCCTACTGCTGCACCTGCCGCGCCTACCTGTGCAGTTGTGGCGGCGGCTCCTGCGACAGGGGCGGTCATCGTGCCGCCGACCGGTTTAGCGGGCATCGTCATCCCTGCGAGGGTCGATTCTGGCTCGGTGAATGCGGCTGCGACTCGCGGCACAGCCCCCGTCGTCACCGCCTCGTCGAGCGCATCAGCCATTTCGAGGGCGGTGCTATAGCGCACCGATGGTTCTTTCGCCAGCGACCGCATCACGACAGCCTCAACCGCCTGACTGATTTCCGGGCGTATATCGCGCAGACTCGGCGGCGCATCGTTGATGTGCTTGAGCATCACCGCCATCGGGTTATCGGCGGTGAAGGGGGGCCTTCCGGCCAGCATCTCGAACAACATCACACCGAGCGCATAAATATCGCTGCGCGCATCAAGCTGCTCGCCAAGACCCTGCTCCGGGGACATATACGTCGGCGTACCGACCACGCCACCTGTCCCGGTGAGGTTCGTCTCTTGCTCAATGGACTTTGCGATGCCGAAGTCGGTCAGGAACAAGCTGCCCTGCTCGTCGAACATCACGTTGCCAGGCTTGAGATCGCGGTGGATCACGCCTCGCCTGTGAGCATAATCGAGCGCAGAGGCAAGCTGGCGGAAAATGCTGGCGGCATCTCTGATCGGCATGCCCCCTTCCGGGATGCGGTCGCCGAGCGTGCCGCCCGTCAGATACCGCATCACGATGTACAACACGCCCTCTTGTTCGCCAAAATCGTAAACAGGCAAGACATGGGCGTGCTCAAGTTGTGCAATCATCCGGGCTTCGTTTTTGAATCGCTGAACGAACTGATCATCTGCGCCGAACTGTGAGGCCATGATCTTGATCGCTACGTTGCGGTTCATCGATGTCTGGTGGCCTTTATAGACGGCAGCCATGCCGCCCTTTCCGACCAACTCCATCACATCGTAGTTACCCATCCTCTTGCCGGTATACTGATCCATAAGCGCTCCAATCACAGACTACGGGGCGTGTGACGGTGTGTAGTGTACTAGCGGCTTGTATGAAGCGTCAAGTTGGCAGTGTAGAGGAGTTATTACAAATTGGAATCAATGTTATTAGCCGGATTCCCGCAGCTTGCCGTGATAGCGGCGCATTTTCGATCTCGCGCCGCAGGTATTCATATTGCACCAACGGCGGCTCTGATTCTTGGATGTATCCAGAAACAACCAGCCGCAGCCGGGGCACTCTTTGATCTGCGACAGGGCTTGTGAAAACAGAAGGTCGCCTGCGGAATACACGACCGGCCACAACACAGCATCATAAGATCGATCTACTTCCCATTGAGGCGTATAGGTGCTGCCCGTCCGCACAAGTTGGCTGTGGGATACAGCCTCCCCATAGAGAGCGATAAACGAGTCCATCACATCGGTGGGTGGCTCGGATTGTCTCGCTATGCTGGAGAAAAGATGGTAGAGCACATCTCGAAGCGCAAGAGCCTTGTGTAAGGCTGCCTCCGCTTCATCGATATTGTGCCGCGCCTGCGTCTGTAGCACATTTGCCTGATCTGCCGATAAAACGCCGACTTTCCTCATCCACTGCACCAGATCGGGATACGCCATCAAATAATCGTGCTCTGGCATGATGCGTGAATTAATCGTGTTCACGAAATCCAGACACAACACTCCCCCAACAAGTTCGAGAGTTTCCAGAGTTCTCCATGATTCAGTCACATCAGAGCCTTTACCACCAAAATGAGTTTGACAGGTAAAACATTCTTCTGTAAGATGTTACCACTAAAACCTTATTAAGTGGTAAAAGAGGGGCGGAGATGGAAACCAGCAGCGCAGTAGACGAGCATATCACTGGAACACTCACTGTATCAGCTAAATACTCATCAGCGAATTTCTGGAAATTATGGAGCGCGAATAGTTTTTCAAATCTTGGCGATGGCCTCTACCAAATCACACTTCCTCTGCTGGCGGCCCGGCTGACCAACTCGCCCGCACTCGTCGCAGGGATGAGCGTGATGTCGAGCCTGCCCTGGTTGATCTTTGCGCTTCAGGCCGGGAGCATCGTCGATAGGGCGGATAGACGCCGGGTGATGGTCTGGGTTATAGGCGGTCGCGTAGTGATTCTCATGGTTCTCACTCTGGCAGTGATCAACCAAGCGATCTCTATCCCACTGCTCTACGCCGCCGCGCTTCTTTTGGGCTGCGGCGAGACTCTGGTTGATACAGCGCTGACCTCTATCGTGCCTTCTATTGTACCGAAGGATCGGTTGAATTGGGCAAACGCGCGGATCACCGCCGCGCAGACTGTGACCAATTCGTTCATTGGCCCACCTCTGGCAGGCTATCTCGTCGCAATTAGCTTTGCCTTTGCTACAGGTTCCAGTACCGTTCTCTACATAGCGGCGGGCTGCGCGCTGTTCCTGATGCACGGCAGTTTCGGCG
>Ga0114129_10010821_pt1 | contig 13000 bp, 10 predicted proteins | sample RhiMetdeltSRZDD1_FD_80071 | JGI IMG/M metagenome (GOLD analysis project Ga0114129, IMG submission 80071) | Populus rhizosphere microbial communities from Tennessee, USA - Rhizosphere MetaG P. deltoides SRZDD1 (version 2) (version 2) | ecosystem: Host-associated > Plants > Roots > Rhizosphere >...
ACGGGATGGCGGCTCACGATGGCAGATAAGAAGGACGTAGAGAGGCTGCTCGCCGCATCCGATAACGCCGCGTTCCGGCACGCCCCCCCAACGGGCCGCTGGGGGGCTCGGCGCCCCGTCTCTCGAGCGCGCGCCGACAACGACGCTGTCGTTGCTCTTTCCCTCGATGAGAAGCTGATTTGCGTGGTTGAGCGCGAGCCCCCCGGCGGCCCGCCGGGGGGCGGGCCGAAGGCCGCGCAAGGGGGGCAGTGCACTGACGCCCGCTGCGCCCCGCACGCAACGACCGTGCCGGACGCACGGATCAGGTTGTCGAGGAGATCAGATCATCGAAGAGAAGTGCGGCCGGCGCGGGCGTTGCCGCGGGGTCCGCGTCTCGCCCAAGCGCGCCGTGGATCAGCAGCGCACTTATTACGCGGCCGTTCACTGCTCTTGCTTGAACGTATGGAAGGTTCCAAATTTGAACCCTCCGCACTCTTCGATTTCCTCTGCAAGGGACATTAGGTCATCATCTATGCTCGTTCGTGTTAAGCGAAGGCGTAGCGGTTCGATGTCTTCCATCTTAACCGTCGTGAGGCCACGCTCGCTCGTCGCAGCGTGAACGCGGGTTCTATACTCCGATTCGGTTGCGGCGAGGACGAGAAAGTTGACAAAGGCCCCACTGACCGTCCCTAGGAGGTCAACCCCCGGTCGAGGGACAACCTCAATCAAACCAATCCACACTTCCTTCCCTGCTTGCCTCGTCATTCGATCACTTGGGTGTGTACGTATGATGCGTGGCACCGGGCTTCCTGTTGCCTTGGGCATCGGTAGGATGGTAGTGAGGTTTTGTGGCACCTTTTGCGTGTGCCGGGTCCTTAATAGGCTTGCTTCCCTTATTACCATCAGCACGAGCAGCGTCCTTCGCGGCCTTAGGAGAATTGCCATGGTCAGTAATCTTGGGTCGGGCCTCGCCGCTCCCGCCAAGCTTGTTCCCGTACTCGTCGGTCGGGTGGCCGTTGTATGTCTGACCTGGTGATTCGCTCGCCTTCACGAGGTTGTTGGTCGCAGTGCCTACTGCAGCCACACCCTGAACAACTGCGGCAGTACTGGCAATACCTACCGGTACACCAGCCACCGCACCGACACCTGTGGCATCGAGCGTGACCCCGCCAACCTCGCCGCCGAGACCGGCCACAGTTTCGACCGCTCCAACGACGACGGCTGCCAGATCACCCAAGATCTGGCCATTCGTGAAGTCTGTCCCGGGGTCTTGAATACGACCCGCCCCACCTGCCATGTCACTTCCGAATGCATTTGCGATCCCACTCGCGAAGTCAGCAAAATCCTGTCCATCTGGATCTAGGTTACGGATCGGGTTATTCCCCGCATAAGAATACCGATTCCAACTTTGTGGGTTCTCTGGAACCGCACTGTCTAAAGCCGGATCCACGGCCGTGAACCTTCCGAGCGACGAGGAGTAGTACCTCGCCAACAGTAAGTTCGCTTGCGGTTCGGTCCGCGAAAGATGCAAGTGATTCATTTGCCTTGCTTTGGGCGGAAGTGCCGCATTGTTACCCGCATGGCGACGATGGCCACGGTTGGAATCACTGTCAGGAGTCGGCTCCTGCCACTCTAGAGAATCCTCGTAAACTCCAGTTCGTAGCGCGAATCGCTCCGCTTTGCCTCGAACAACTTGACGTGAGCCAGCCGGCCTTTAACCCGATCGCGGATCTTTACCTTGTTTCTCGCACTCATTCGACAACCAAGGTACAGAGTATCGATCTCTTCGGGTAAGAGGCCCAACAACACGTAGCCCCGGCCAGCATCAGGTTTGCCCATAGACGGAAGACGCCACTCCTTCTCATATGCCCAGTGCCGGCTCTTCGTGCAAAGGAACCGGGTGAAAATGTCTCTACCTACTTCGTCCTTCGATTGACCCGTCATGCGCTTCACCCACGGACCTAGCTCCGAAAGGACGGGCAGCGTATCTGCGTACTGGACGGGCAGCGCGGCGCAAAGGGCTGTATCGAGGGCAGGGACACACCGAAGTTTCATCACCACGCCTGTGTGGCGGGCGGCGTAGTGGGCCCACATCAAGAGGTCATCGTGTTCCTCTGCTACGCAGAAGAGCCTCAGTTGCGAGGCCTCGACACGCCACTGCTGATTCCAGAGCTTCAGTATTCGGCCACCCATCTCTCGACCACCAGTTTCAAACGGCTCGCTCATCACCCGTACTACTTCATCCCGGGGAAGAGAGTCGCGCCTTGCCCACATTCCCTTCATCATGCGGAAAATGAAGTTGCGCTCGTCGCCCTGTGGCTCCGTGTCTTGGAAAACCACCCGCACGACCTCGGCCGCCAGTTCCTTCATGAACTCCTCGGTCGTGAATCCAAATCTGATTTCCGTCTGAAGATCGAATGGGTCATTGAACCGGAGAGGTGAACTCCACCGCACACGGAGCGTGTCGAGCACGGAGAACGCGACCGGCGCCGTCATGTACTTCGAGAAGAATTCCCTGTTGTGCGTAATCATGTCGAAACCGGCACTCCATGTATCTTGATCAGCGACCGCCAGAGCCAGAGACTTCAGCCCGATCCCTGTGTACGGACGGCGTTGTTCGCGGCTGACCTGACGGCCACGAGAATACCGCGACCAGGCGTGAACTCTCAAGCTATTCGCAGTGTCGACCGCGGATGGTGCCGCCAGTGGGCCGCGGCTAGGTCATCGACGGCGACCCGCGTGTAGATCTGGGTCGTGGCGACAGAGGCGTGGCCGAGGATGAGCTGCACGTGCCGCACGTCGGCGCCACCCTGGAGAAGATGCGTCGCGCAGGTGTGTCGCAGGACATGGGGCGTAAGGCGCTTTCCGAGGCCGGCGGCCTCGGCGCGCTTCGCGACGATGAGGTTGAGGGTCTTCACGCTGAGCCGTCGGCGCGTGACTGCCGCGAGAAACATCGCCGGCTGCTTCGGCGTCGCCGTCAGGCTCGACCGGGCCTCCAAGAGATACCGCCGGAGGGCGGCCAGGGCGTGGGCTCCGATCGGCACGATTCGATCCCGGCCCCCCTTGCCACCCCGAACCCGGACGGTCCCGCCCTCCGGGTCGAGGTCGAAGAGGTCGAGAGCGCACAACTCGGCGCGCCTGAGGCCGGTGGAGTAGAGCGTCTCGAGGATAGCTCTGTTCCTGAGGCCAAGGTTGTCGTTCGCCGGCCCCTCCAAGAGGGTTCGCACCTCAGCTTCTGTCAGGACGGCCTTGGGCAGGGGCGACGAGCGACGGCCAAGGCTCAGCCCCTCCGCCGGGTCGAATAGCAGAAACCGGCGCTCGGTGAGCCAGCCGAAAAACGAGCGCAGGACAGAGACCTCCGCCGCGAGAGTCCTGGCACTCAGTGCCGACGGGGCAGAGCGGTGGTAGGTCGTCCGGCGATTCCGGAGGTGGACGAGATAGTTGCCCAGCACACGAGCTGTCACTTCGCGCGGTCCAGTGATACTCCGCGACTTCAGCCAAGCCAGGAGCTGCCGCAGATAGACCCGCCGGTAGGCCACGGTGCCGGCGCTGCGGCCCCTGGCGAGAGCGTCAACGAGATGCAGGTCCACGAGACCGGCCAGACTCTCGGGCATCAGGGACGCCTTCATCGCCGCTCCCGGGGGTGGCAGCGGCGGTGCACAACCTTGAGGTCCGTCACCTCGACGCGGGTGTAGATCTGCGTCGTGGCGACCGAGGAGTGGCCGAGCATCGCCTGGATGTGGCGGATGTCGGCGCGGCCCTGGAGCATGTGGGTCGCAAAGGTGTGCCTGAACGTGTGGGGTGTGATGGTCCTCTCGATCCCTGCCCGCTTGGCGTATTTCTGGATCGGGTAAATAACCCCGAGGGTACGCAGGGGTCGGCCGGTCCTCGAGAGGAACAGTGTCTGCTCGGCGGGACCGTCGCCGTTCCGGCCCGCCAGGAGTTTGGGGCGGGCCTCGCTGATGTACTCGCGGACGTAGCCGCAGGCTGCCCGGCCGAGAGGCACGACACGGTCCTTGGCGTTTTTCCCCTCGTTGACCCGCAGCAGTCCGCGGTCGAGGTCCAGGTCGTAGATTCTCAGGGCCCGCAACTCGGCGTTGCGGATCCCGGTGGAGTACAGGACCTCCAGCATCGCCCGGTCCCGCAGGCCGAGAGGTGACCGGGTATCCGGGGCACCCAGGAGGCGAGCGACTTCCTGCTTGCTCAGGATCGACCGCGGCAGGATGCCCTTGCGTTTCGGGGGCATCACCCCGGCCGCAGGGTCGTGAAGAAGGACATCGGTCTTCACGAGGTGGCGGAAAAACGACCGTACAGCGCTCAGGCGAGCCGCTTGGGTGGCGATCGACAACCCCCGGCCGGTCTCGTCCGTCCAAGTGTAGAGGTGCGTCTGATAGGCGTGCAGCGTCTCAGGCAAGACTTCGGTCAACTCCTGGACGTCGGTTTCTCCGTCAAGATGGGCGACGAAGAAACCGAGATGGGACCGGTAGGCCTCGAGCGTCCGGGGGGACCAGCCGATCACCTTCACCTGCTCAAGGAAGCGCTCGATCTGGAGTACGAATTTTTGGCGGCTCTCCTCGAGCATCATCGGAGGTCTCTGTCGCGGTGTCGCTTCCGGGTCGCACCGCAAGGTCCAGCGTTTCCGTCGCCAGGTAGTTGTGGCGGCTGCACTTCAGCCTTGCGGTCGCCGGTCCGCAAGGTGTCGCCAGCCGACGCCCGCCCCTCAACCTCAACGAGCCCGGCCAGGACCAGGCGCTCCTCGTCAGGGTCGCCGTCAAACAGGAGTCGGTAGGTCATTCGCTTGCCGTTCCCTCCGCTCTTCACGACGGCGTACTCCATCTTGACCAGGTGGGCGAGATGCTCGCGCACCGACCAGTAGGACCAGCCGGTCTGCCGCCTCACGTCCTCACGGGTGAAGCACTGCGATCCTGCGGCGGCCATGCGGACGATATGCCTGAGCAGGTCGCGGGTGTGGGGGGCCAGATCGTCCAGGCTGTGGCTCAGGACCTCGCGGGCCAGACGGTTGGCGAGCGTGATGTCCTGGGGCTTGACCTCGATGTACTCGACGACCTTGTCGCCAACCTGCTGTCGCTTCACGTCGCGCTGGTGCTGATGAAGGAGCGCGATCGCCTTGATGAGCGTCAGGTATTTCTTCTGCTCGCGGCGCATCTGCAAGCGATCTCCGGGGTAGGTCAGCACGGGGGCGAAAGGGTTCGCCACCGCCAGCGGCCGGAGCAGTCGCTGCATGTTGTGGTGCTTTCTACGGATCGCACCCGCCTCGTGCCTTTGGACGAGCCCGTCGAGCGTGTCCAGCGCGCGCTGCCGCTCCAGGATGCGGCGCGTCTGCTCGGGCGATTCGTCGATGCTGACCTGGACGAACCGGCTGCGGGTCTCGGGGTCCAGAACATTCGGTGAGGCGGTGGTCAGAAAGATCGCCACCGGTCCCCTGACCCGGTATTCCTGTGTCACCAGCTTTCCGCTGTGCGGGTCGGTGCGAGTCGCGCCGATTGTGAGCTGCTGTGCCGACTGGAGTATCCGGAGCGAATACGTGGCCTCGGTGGCGCCCCGCTCTTCGTCGACCGCAAGCACCTTGTGGACGAGACTTTCCTCGCCCTTGTAGAAGAGCGCCTGTTCGGTGATTCGCGTGTACCGGACGACCGCCTCCGGGGGCACGAGGTCGCAGACTGCCTCCTGCAGGCTCGTCTTGCCGGCGCCCGAGCGGCTGGTGACGAAGATACCCAGCGGCTCGTCGAGGAATCTGGAGACGGCAGCGAGGTAGCCGACCGTCAGCGGCCCCCTTTCGCCCACGAAGCCGATCTGCTCGAAGTCCTTGAGGATGTTCTCGACAAGGGAGGGGTTCCGCAGAGCCCGGAGAGCCGCTTCGCGCTCCTGGTCGGGCATCTCGACTTTCGCTTCTTCCTCCTTGCGCTTCCGGAGCGTGAGTCGCAGTCCCTCCAGCGTCTCGATGAGCCGATGGAGCTCGGGGATCAAGTCTTCTTCGGGGACGCCAAGCTCGCGAGCCGCCTCCCGGAGCCAGCCCGAACGGGATCGGTGTCCGTAGAGGTCCAGAGTTTCGACGTACATGCGCTCGTTGCCGTCGACCCTCACGTTCACCCGCAGCTGGTGGAGGTTGTCTCCCCTCAGACCGCGCACCCTGTAGGAGCGTGTCGGGAACCGGATAACAAAGCCGCCGCCCTCGGCCCCGGACACCACGGGCTTTGCGACCGTCGGCACCCCCGTCGATATTAGGGGTTGCGGACGGGGGGCCTCCCCTTCGCTGACCCTGGTGCCCCTGAGCTGAGAAGGGACCTCCCTGAAGCCCTCCCCAGAAGGCTTGGGTTCGGCGTGCTCCGTCGAGCGACGCCGCGCGCCGAACCAATCTCTGAACATCTGAGTGGACTTCTCTGCGCCGAGTGCCAGCACTACCGCATTTGGGCCCGCGCCGCCCGGGGGGTCCAAATCCACCGTGTCGATGCCCAGCCTGTGGAGAGCCGCGGCCAGTGCCCCGATGAGGTCCGCCAGGGGCGCCCGATGACCGAGGCAGGCGAGCACCCGGCGGACACGGAACCGCGCGAAGAGGCCCATCTGATCCGCTGCCAGCTTGGTGGTCGCAGTGAGGGCGATGACGTTTCGGATACCCGCCTGGTACAGGGTCAGGGCGTCGAAGATCGAAGCCGTAAGAATGACCTCTGCGCTTCCCTTCATGGCCTGCCAGTGGAAGATCGCACCACCGGGGACGCCGACATAGCGTTCCACGCCACTCGTCACGTCCCTGCCAATGAGACCGATGGTGCCCTGGTCGGGGCTGGTCACCGGGAACACCACGTGGCCTATGAGCACTTCCCGACCGTGTGGAGTGATGATTCCTAGGGCCCGAAGTTGCCTCCCCGTGACGGAGGTGAGCATGCTCTGGAGGCTCCCGTCCACGTAGCCCACCCGGAAAGAGTCCAACATCTCAGGGCTGGTCAGCCCTCGGCTCCGAAGGTAGTCCTGAGCAGCCGGGCTTTCCCTGAAACTGCGGTGGTAGTGATCTGTAACGCGGCTCAGGAGCCTGCCATCGTCGCCAGGCGCCCGGGCCCCACCCTGCCCGGGAGGAATGGGCTCCTGGTAGCCCAGCCGGCGGAGCGCCTCCGGCAATCCCACGCCGTCCCGCTTTGCGACGAAGGCCACCACGTCCCCGCCTCTGGACCCCGCGCCTGAGGCGCAGGCACCCTCGCAGGTCCAGCGCTGTTCGTGAGGGTGGATGACAAGGGACAGCGTGTCATCCTGGTGGAAGGGACACTGACCGACGAAGTCACGCCCGCGGGGTACCAGGGCAATGCCGCGGCTGCGGACAATCTCTATCAGATCGTTGGATCTTCGAACTACCTCGATCGCTTCCTTGGTGACGTACATGGCGGCTTCCTCGGATCGGCTTCATAGTGGTATGTTTACACTTAATGTAAACTAATGTCAAGCGCTTTGCCTGAGACGCTCGCGCGAACGCAGAGTCTTGACACCGCGCCTCAGCGCGGTCACAGTTGCCGCCGACATGAAGCCGAAGACCCGCAAGCCGACAGAGAGGATCGCCGTACGGTGGAAGCGAACTTCCGCCTCAGGGCAGGAAGTCATCATCGAGAGGTACGTGCGTGGACACCTATACACTCGCCAGGTAGGGCCCGGGGGATTCCTAAGTCCTCCGGAGGCAGCTGTAGCCCTCGGCGTGACCCGTGAGTTCGTCTATCGGCTGATCTGGGACAAAAAGCTGAAGACTGTCCGGCAGGAAGGCCGAATCGCAATCCCCGTGACCTCCGTCAGCGCGTATAACACCCGCCCTTCGAGACGACGGGGAAGGACAAGGCCGTAGAGGTTGCGGGCCAGATTTGCCGGGGGGAACGAATCCGTGGCGCGCCGAAGGCCGGCGCAAGGGGGGGGCAGTGCAACACGCCCGCTGCGCCCCGCCTGCGGGCGGCGTGACGGACGCGCGTGATCGAATCGACTACGAGAGGTTCACTTCAGTGCAAGCGCGGACGGCGCGACGCCTGCCGCGGGGTCCGCGTCTCGCCCAAGCGCCACTTCTGCTGCGTGGTCCGGAGCGCTCTTTGCGGAGGCCACGTCAGCAGAAGTCCCGCTTGGCGAGCGCGGATAGCAGCGCACCTGATTGCCCCTGCACCAGAGGACTATTCGTAAGCCACCGGTTTCCCGTGAATCTACTTGGAAACGATTCTGGCGATCATTCCAACCGTCAGTACCAATCCCCCAACACCCGTGATGATGAGACGCCACGCCCAAGGGAAATAGTCCTTCAAACCTTCGCTAGGGGTCCGTTGACTTCGCAATACAGAGCGAACACCGAGAAGAATTGAGAGAACGCTGCTCGTACCGAGTATCAGGCACAGCCACCAGCTGTTCATGAGTAAAACTCTGGCGCAAAGGATCGGCGAGTGAGCGCCTTGCCTGTTCGCGTTGCAGTAACTCCATCCCTATGCGGTGCTATCGGTTGGCGTTGCACCATATTCCATGCGGCCGAAATCTCTCGTGAGGCCCAAGCATGACTGCCGTCAATGAATCTGACACTCCGTTGAGAGCTCAATCCTTAGGTTTGCGCTCAGGGCCTTTCCGCGCGCGCGCCTCCTTATCCGCGATAGCTCTATCGACCGACGTGTCATCTCCTCCGGAAGGTGCCGCTTCCTGCCCGCTCCCCAGCATGCTCGTCGCACCATAGGTCACGGCAGCTGCGGTGAGATCTGCATGGCCCTCCGCCACATAGGCGGTCGTCGCATTTAGCACCGGTTGGCCTAGTTTTCCCCACAGCGCATTACCGACCGCCTGTACCCCCGCACCTGTCCCTTGTCCAGCAAGATCACCAAGGACCGCACCAACGTTCTCAGGACTGGGGTCCTGTTGCGCCGCCACGATGTCGGCTGCCGCTTCAGTGGCGCCTGCCGCGCGACTTATCCCAACGAGTCCCGCGCTCACACCCTGCCCACCCGGTATAAATGCCGCGACAAACGCCCCCCCGAGTGCGCCCCACTTCGTAAACTTTGCGCCTTTCGCAACGTCCTTCGCACGCCCAGCAGCCTCTTTCCTTTCCGCAGCCCGCTGCTCGGGAGTCTTTCGGGCTTCCTTGTGCTCCCTACGATATCTTTGCCCACTTTCGACGGATAAACGGTGAACTAACTCGCCGCCTTCGGACCAAAAGAAGACCAGACTCAATGAGGGCGCGACCGATCGCGACGCGATCGATCGATGCCCGCTGACGCTGATTCGGTGCTTCAATACGGCGTTCCTGGCGCTCGCGTTCCGCATGCGTGTTGTATGAGGACCGGAAGGCCGTTCGTTCTTCGTCGGTGAAGCGAACGCGTGAGTGCCATGCCTGGTCGGGGGTCGGCCCGGTCGTTCCGTGCGGGCGGGCCGTCTCGTTGGCCTGGCGACATGCCGCATCCAGGTCATCGCAGGTCCATTCCCACATCCGGTCGTGACGTGCCGCCTCATAGTGCGCCCGGGTCTTGAGGGATCCGATGCCGGCCTCGACGCTGCCGTTGTACGCTGGTGTGCCCTCCGGTGAACGCAACTGTAGCACGCCCCACTGAGCCAGGAACGCCGAGACTGTCGCGCAGATGAACGGCGCGCCATTGTCCGATTTGAGCACCAGCGGTGCTCCCTGCCAGGCGAACAGCCCGTGCAGTGACTGTCTGACCAGCTCGCCGCTTTCGCCTGGCGCCGGCAGAGCCATCAACTGATAACCGCTCGCCAGATCCCGCACCACGAACACGCGGTCGTAGAGACCATCGATCGGCCGGGGCGGCTCGGCAAAGTCCATGGCCCACACCGCACCGGCCCGCGTCCAGCGCAGCACATGGAGCAGCATGCGGTTCTTGCGCCGGTACACATGCCGATAGCGGCGCTGCAGCTCTTCGAGCTCCCGCCGCGCCACGCTCGGGAACAGGTCCATCAGCGTCGGCAGGCCGAGGCCCGGGCCCATCAGTCCGAACAGGGCCAGGACCGCCACCCGCTCCTCCCGCTCGGCGCGGTCGAGCGGCCGGCCACGCAGTCGCAGGGCCAGGCGATCGTCGTCCCACCGTCCAAGCCAGCTGCGCAGCGTCGAGGGCGCCATGGTCAACCGGTCCGCCGCCTCCGCCAGGCTCAAGCCATGCCGCTGTGCCCAGCGCGCATAGGTCACCGCCGAGCGACGGATGCTCCGCTCGATGGCGCGCCGGCCCCGTTGCAACGGCACACCGCGACGCCACGCCCTTCGCTGTCCCGCCTCGATCCCGGTCACCACTGCCTCCAGCCGTCTCCGATGCCTCTGAAGATGGCGGCTCAGCCCGATTTCGCTCGTCCGTTTTTTTTACCGTCGCGCAGCAGCGTCCGCCGCAGGACGTTCGGCAGCGTCAGCGCCAGCTCCGTCCGCACCAGCGCCGCCTGCAGGTCGAGCTTCAGGCCCTCGACCTGCTCCTGCAACTCCCGCACTCGCGCCGTCTCCTGCGCATCCGGCGCCCGCGGCCGGCCTGACATTCCCGGCTCCAGGCCATCGAGCGCGGCCTGCAGCGCCTGCTGCCGCAGCGCGTGGAAGCGTGTCTTCCCGACACCCAGACGCCGGCACGCCTCCACCACACTGCGCTGTCCCGCGATCGTCTCGAGCACGATCCGCAGCCGCTCCTTCGCCTGCGCGTCTCCCTCGAGACGCCCGACCTGCCGCGATCCCCTCGGTGGCCGCGCCACGTTCAGCCCTCCTTCACCGTCTCCCCGTCTGCTGTCGACCGCAGGGTCGCCACCACCTTGAGCGCCCTGACCGTCGGCCGCCGTCGGCGTCGCCCCTTCGGCAGCGGCTTCGTCACGATCCCCATCGTCCGCTGCGCCGCCCGGACCAGCGCCCGGCTCCGTCCCAGCTCCCGCTCGAGACTCATTTTCTCCTTCTGCAACGCCGCCAGCTCGCTCGCGGCGCTTCTCTGCCGTCCCTTGGCGCGCGGTTCCAGCGCCCCCACCAGGCCCTGCAAGGCCCGCGTCTCCAACGCGTAGTACCGCGGCAACGACATCTCCGCCGCCGCGCTCGCCTCCGCCGGCGTCTTCACCCCGCTCAACACCTCGAGCACCACCACCCCGAGCCGTCTCGCCGTCTCACTCCCTTGCAGTGCCGCGCTCCGCTTCGGTGTCTTCACCTCACACCTCCTTCGTCCAGTAGCCCGTCCAGCGCCGAAGTCCCCGGAGCCTGTTCCCCCTCGTCCTCGGTTCCCGGCAGAGCTGGCGAGGTTCCCAACACCGCCACCGGCTCCGGCAGTACCTCCTCCTTCCCCGCGTCCGCGCGCCGCCCCGGCGCCTGCAGATCGACCTCCTCACGCTGTCCGTCCTTGGTCAGGATCACCTTCTCCCCCTCACCGTGCAGCGCGATCGTCTGCTCCCCCACGCGCCCGGCCAGGTAGAAGCTCTTGCGCGGGACTCCGTGTCGCGCCAGGTCCAGCGCATTCGCCGCCACCCGCTCCCGCAACACCTGCTTCACTTCCGGCGCCGCCCCAAAGTACCGATCCGCAGGCACCAGCCCCTCGATTCCCTGGTGGGGCCTCTGGAAGTTGTAGTGATCGATGAACAACCCGATCCGCCGCCGCCCGTCATCCAGCCCCTGGAAGATCGCCGCCTCCAGACACTCTCGCCACAGGGTCCCCCAGAACCGCTCCGTCTTCCCCAGAGTCTCCGGATGCCGCGGCCGCGCCACCACGTGACGCACGCCACGCTTCTCCAGAAGCCGCGTGAACTCGCTCTTCCCGCGCCAGGTGTGGTACTGCGTCCCGTTGTCCGTCAGCACCTCCACAGGCGCCCCGAAGTTCGCAACCGCCGCCTCGAACACCTCCCTCACCAAAGACCCCGAGGCCGACGCGTGCACCCCATAGCCCACCACGAACCGGCTGTGGTCGTCCAGGAACACCACCAGATACACCCGCCGGTTCTCGCGTTTCAACAGGAACGTGAACAGGTCCGATTGCCACATCTGGTTCGGCGTCGCCCGCTCGAACCGCCTCTGCACCGGCGCGTGCGGCCGCGTCGGCACCTCCTCCGTCTCGTAGCCCTCTTCGTGCAGCAGCCGCGCGATCGCCGACGCACTCGCCCCGTACCCTTCCACCCGCATCAGCATGTCTCTCAGTCGCTCGCATCCCCACTCCGGATGCGTCTGCTTCATCATCAGGATCGCCCGCTTCGTCGCCTCCGCCAGCCGGCTCCCTTCCTCACGCCCTCGCGGCTTGTCCGCCAGTCCCGCCGGCCCCTCGTCTTCGAACCGCCGCTTCCACACGTACAGCGTGTGCCGCGACACCCCCACCATCGCCGCAAAGTCCTCCGCCGGTAGCTTCGACCTCATCCACGTGTCCAGGATCAGCAACCGATCTCGCGCCGTCAGTCCCGTCACTCGTCCCGGCTGCTCTTCCGGCTTTCTCAGGGCTCGACTCCCTCCACCCCTTCGGCCGCCCGTCAGCCGCGGCACCGACACTGCCTCGCCGGCGCTCTCCTCGGACACACCCGTGCTCTCCGCGCTCCCGGGTTCCGCCTCTTCAGGCTGTCCCTTCGTCGGATCGTCCATCGTTCCCCCTCGCCGCGGCCTGTCGCCGCCTCAAGAAGGGGCTGAGTTAGTTCACTGATTTATCGCCAAAATGAGCAGACATTTCGGGGAGGATCACAGGCCACGAAAGAGTCGAGATCCTCAATCAGTTCTTTTTCCATGGCCTGAGATTCGAGGTCGACGACAGCCCAGACTCTCCCGAGGGGCTTTTCCCCGCAGATGTGCTTGCGCGACGCCGTGGGTCCTGCGTGGGCTTGGCCGGAGCTTATTTGGCGTTGGCTTCGCATTTCGATCTGCCCGTGACAGCCGTCAGCACGCCGAACCACATCTTTGTCCGCTTCGACGACGCGCACGAGAGAATCAACGTGGAGTTGCTCCAAGCCGGGGCAGCGCTGCCCGACGACTGGTACGTTCGCACCTATAAGGTCCCTCTCTCGTCCATCGCGTCTGGTGTTTTCCTGAGATCCCTTAGCGACCATGAATTCCTCGGGAGCG
>Ga0114129_10010822_pt1 | contig 12999 bp, 7 predicted proteins | sample RhiMetdeltSRZDD1_FD_80071 | JGI IMG/M metagenome (GOLD analysis project Ga0114129, IMG submission 80071) | Populus rhizosphere microbial communities from Tennessee, USA - Rhizosphere MetaG P. deltoides SRZDD1 (version 2) (version 2) | ecosystem: Host-associated > Plants > Roots > Rhizosphere >...
CACGTATTCGGATTCTGCGAGTTGTCGAGGATGTTGTCGACCCCTCGATACACCTTGAAGGTCGGCGCCAGCTGCGTCACCTGCACCAGGTTCGTGATCGCGCCCGGCTGCGGCATCCAGCCCCAGCGGCTGACGAACGTCGCGTATCCGGCTTCGAAGATCAGCTTGTTGGTGATGGGTGATGACCACGTGACCTGCGAGATGATCTCACGGGCATCCCAATAATTCGTCACCGCCTCCGGCGAGAATCCCGAGCCAAAGACACTCCCAGGAACCCAGTCCTCACCTCTCGGCCGGCATCCTTCGGTCTTGCTCATCGAGCCCTGGTCGCAATCCCACTGGTAGTCGTAATAGAAGCTGAACTTGTTCCGTGGCGTCGCCTGCGCCGTGAGGCGGACCGAGGTGACGGTCTTCGACGTCGCTGTTCGCGCTTTGACGGACGTATCGGGCGCGTAATCCCAATGCGTCGGGTCGCCCGCGAACTTATTGGCATAGAGGCCTGGAATCTCTGTGTGGTTGCCGAAGTCGCGTACGTTGGCGAAGAACCACAGCTTGTCGCGCTTGATCGGACCACCGAGCGCGAAGCTCAGATCCCAGAGCTTGATCAGCGCAGCCTGCTCCGCGATGCCCAGGGCTTTGAGATTGCTATCGAGGTTGTTTCCCTGGGCCCATTCGCCCGCCGTGGTTCCGAACGCCGAACCGTGAAACGCGTTGCCGCCCGTCTTCGGCACGATGTTCAGCAAGGGTCCGCCGACTTCGGCTTCACCGAGCGAACCGGAGAGCGAGATCTGCATCTCTTGCGCATTCGCCGTGTCGTACGCATTGCCTGATACACCACCACCATTGAACGCCGCGCCAACACTCAACCCATCGAGCTGCACGCGTCCTTCATTCGCAGGACCACCATGTACCGTGAAGAAGCTGGGATTGACCGACGAGGAGGAATTCGCGCCGGCGCCTTGCAAGGTCGGTACGGCCGCCAGGATCGCGCCATACCCACGAGCCACTGGGAGCTCGTTGATCACCTTGCTCTCGAGCACCGCCTGCCGACGCGTGCTCTGCACATCGACGACGGGCGTTTCGCTCTGCACGATGACGGTTTCAGTGACGCCGCCGACGCTGAGATCGGCATTGATGGTGATCACGCCCGCGCCGCTCACCACCACTCCTTCTCGCCTCACGGGCCTGAACCCGGAGAGCGTGAACGTGAGCGAGTAGGTCCCGGGGCGCAAATCGACGATCTGATACTGGCCCGTGGAGTCGGTGGTCGCTGTTCGGACTTTTTCGATCAACGCCGAACTGGCGGTCTCAACCGTGACGCCCGGAAGCACTGCGCCGGAGGAGTCCTTGACGACGCCGGCCAGCGTCCCTTGTGCAAAAACGGCCGATGGCAGCAACAGGGCGACCACCGCAAACACAACCAGGTGTCTGGTAGCTCTCATCACGAACATGCAGATCCTCCGCGCGCACGCAACCAGCACTTGTATACCCAGATGGTATGAGTGTCAGACGAGACTTCGGCACTCACACTCCCGCACCCGGTCGGATTCGCTCGCGCGCCCGACAAGGGAAACGCACCATCCGCTGCTCGAAACCCGGCGACTATAGCACCTTCATACTAGACACACGGGACAGAAGCTATTCCCGTCAGCTATGTGCGAACTGCATAGAACAAGGCAACCAATCAGACGAGCGGCTAGTGCGAAGCAATTACACGGCCTCATTAATTCGTAGTTCATGCGCCTGATTTCAACGACTTAGCCGGGTAGATCGAATCGGTATCCAATCAGCCGAATCTCGGGATTCGGGATTCGGGATTCGGATTCGACGGGGACGACTGGAAGGGCGAGACAACGACACGACCGGCCAACGGCCATCGTCGGTCCTCAGCCATTGGGCCGGTGTCGTGGAGGCGCAAACGTAGGGGCGACGCATGCGTCGCCCCTACCTGTCTAAAAATTGACCGTCAGGTTGAACCGCGCGAACCGAGGCTGGAGGATGCTCGTGGGCCTCCCCCACGTGCCGCCAGTCGCGGGATTCAACGGGTCGTACACCTGATTGAACGCGGTACCGGTGTTTTTGTTGAACAGGTTGTAGAAGTCGAAGCCAACGTTGGTCGACGTACGACCAAACCGGATGATCTTCGCCACCCTCAGATCGACGGAGTTGATCCGATCTGGATAGAGCTGACCGGGCAGCGTCAGATCGACGGTCTGGAAGGCGCCTCCAACCAGCGGACGCGCCAGATTCGAGGTCTGAAGAATGGCGCTGTTCACATTGTAGTTGGCCGGCAGGGATGCGCCATTGGTCGCCACAAACGTGTTGATCGTCGATGGCTGCGTGTTGGGCGTCGATCGAATCGAGCCGCTGAACAACACGTCAACTTTCGGAATCGTGTACGCCACCGAACTGCGATAGGTCGTCAGCCACGGTTCGGTGACGGCGCACGCGGCCTTTTGTGCGTTGGCGAGAACTGCGCCGACGGTCACGAAGAGCTCCGGGAGTTTGTCCGTAACCTGACAGTAATCGCGAACGCCCCTTCCCGTGCTGGTCCCTCCCTGGAACGTGATGCCGCTGCGGGTCCGCGCGTTCACGGAGAAATCGACGCCATGCCAATAGGTCGTCACATCGCCGTAGTCGCTGGCGAACGTGTAGTAATTGTCCGAAGCGCCAAACAATGTGCGTGAGTTTCGTGTGACGAAGGTCACGGGATAGCCGCCGCCGTTCGGCAGGTTGGGATTGGCCGGTGCCGTGATCGTCGCGGTGTCGAAGTCCTCCGGCCCGATCGCTCGGTTGTCCGTGAAGAAGTGGTTGCCCCACGACCGGCGGTTGTAGCCCACGTCGACCGACACGCGCGTCAACAGCTCGTGCTGAATGGAGACGCCATACTGCCAGTCGTACGGCCTGATCCCCCAGCCGTGGAGCACGTCCGGGTTCACGGTGGTCGTATTCAACGGGTTTCCGAAGTTGAGGTTCGACCAGTCGCCGCAGATGTCACCACCAGTTGCCGTATTGTTCTCGGCCACCTTGTTCGCGAGATTGCAATCCACAACACGATTGCCGTTGGAGTCGGTCCACAGTCGATTCGTCGTCTGCTGGAATGTCACGGCCCGGTTGGCAATGGTGTACTGCGCATCGTTGTTGGCCGCCTGCAGATACTTGCTGACGTTCACCTTCAACGACGTCTTGCCGTTGCCGAACACATCGTACGCCGCACCCATCCGAGGTGTGATGTCGTGATAGCCAGTGACGCCATCCTGTTCATCGAAGAGGAACTTCGAGCCGAACCTGTTGTCGGCGACGACGCCATTTTCGCCTCCGGGGAACCAGCTCCATGCGTGCTCGTAGCGCACTCCACCTTGGAGCGTCAGCCTCCCTCGGGTGTACTGGTCCTGCACGTAGATGGCGTCGAACCGCGTGCGATTGCTCTGCCAGAACGGCGCGTCGCGCATCGTGAACTGAATCGGATTCGTGTTGTTGAACGTGTAACTCAACTGGCTGCCCGCATTCTGGAAGTTCTTCTGAACCTGGAAGGCCGCCTGATAACCCACCTTCAGGCTGTGTGCGCCGGTGACATACGTGCCTGACGCACGCCAGACGTTGTGCGCCTGCTCATTCGAGCCGGCCGACGACCAGCCGCGGTACGTGAAGTTTCCAACCGGCGTGCCGGTCAAGGCGTTCGAGATCTGCTCCTGCACGGGGATGAAATCGATCAGCGCGCCGCCAGGAATCTGTCCGCCAAACCGGCTCGCAAACTGGGAGAATCCAGCCTCGAGGAGGATCTTGTTCGTGAACGGCGATGTCCACGACGTTTGCGTGACCTTCTCTCGGTTGTCCCACACGTTACCTGCTTCCGGCGCCAACGCACCGAAGAAGCCCGCGCCAACGCTGCCCAATGCGATCCAGTCGTCTCCGCGATCGCGGCACTGTGCGGCACCCTTCGCATACGCGGACCCGTTGCACACCTGCTGATAGTCCAGATAAAAGCCAACCTTGTTCCTCGGCGTCACCTGTCCCGTCAGGCGGATAGCCTCGATCATTTTCGCGGCGGCCCCTCGCGCCGGCACGGTTTCATCTTTCAAGTACGTCCACTTCGTCTGGTCGCCGGCGTTCTTATTCGCGAAGAGACCGGGAATTTCCTGCTGATTACCGTAGCTCCTGACGTTGTTGTAGAACCACAGCCGATCCCTGACGACGGGCCCACCCAAGGCAAAATTCGTGTCCCAGTTCTTGATCAGTGCCGGGACGTTCGTCAGACCATAGCTCTTCAGCTGGTCAGTGAGGTTGTCGCCCTGCGACCACTTTCCCGCTGTGCTGAGAAAGCCAGTACCGCTGAACGTGTTCCCGCCGGTCTTGGGAATGAGGTTGAACTGAGGGCCGCCGCGATCGACCTCGCCGAGTCCGCCCGAGATCGTGACCTGGATCTCCGACGATTCGCCGATTGGATACCCGAAGCCCGCAACGCCACCGCCGTTGAATGCCGACCCGACATTCATGCCGTCGATCTGAATCGTGCCCTCGTTGCCGCGGCCACCGCGTGCCGTGAAGAAGTTTGTCGACACGCCGGAGCTGACGTCCAGGCCGGTGGCCTGAATACCCGGCACCGTTGCGAGCAGATTGCCGTACCCTCGCGACGCGGGAATCGCCTGGACCACCTCCCTGGAGAGCACCAACTGCTTGCGAGTACTGGTCTGCGTGTCGACCACAGGCGTTTCACCAACGACCGTGATCGTCTCCTGAATGCCGCCAATCCGCAGCTCGGCGTTGAGGCTGATGACACCTGAGCCGCTCATCTCCACGCCGTCGCGCTTCATGGTGACGAAACCGGGGAGCGAATAGGTCACGGTGTACGTGCCCGGCGGCAGGTTCTCGATTCGGTACTGGCCGGTGCCGTCCGTCACACCGGTCCGGACCTTTTCAAGGAGCGTCGGGCTGGTGGCTTCGACGGTCACGCCGGGGAGAACGGCCCCCGACGCGTCGCGAACGATACCTGCCAGCGACTGCGCGTCGGCAAGGGTTGGGAGCAGAACGACGGCCGCTAGGATCAGGGCCTTCGTGACGTAACGCATCGGTTTTCCTCCAAAGATTGGCTTGTTCGCACACCAACAACACAACCCCCGCTCACGGAACCGATCCGCGAATATAGCATCCGGATCAGGGTCGCACGCCTGGGAAGCTATTCACATCAGCTATGCCTCGGTGGCATATATATGCACGCCACCATTCGCAGAGCTGGATGATCAAAGCAATTGCGCGGCCCTCATCAACTCGCGATCCGCGGACGGATTTCAACGAGTTAGCCAGACTGATCGTCGTGATATCCAATCGATCGAATCGCGCGATTCGGGATTCAGGATTCAGCACCCGTACATGACAACTCCCAACTTCCAACTCCCAACCCCCAAATTGTTTGGGGCGTTTGGGAGTTGGAACGTTGGGAGTTGGGAGTTTGAAGCGAAGCTTCTAAGCCCAGCGCAAGTCGTGCTTCGAGAGCGGCAGCGAACGTACGCGGATACCCGAGGCGGCGAAGATGGCGTTCGCCACGGCCGGAAGCACAGGAGGAAGCGACGGCTCACCGAGACCCGTCGGTGGGTTGTTCGACTTCAACCAGTGAACCTCGATTGCCGGCGGCGCCTGAGCCATACGAAGCAGCGGAACCTGGTGGAAGTTGCTCTGCACGGGCTGGCCACCCTTGAAGGTGATCTCCTGCATCATGTGGCTGATGCCTTCGATCACGCCGCCCTGCACCAGGTTCTCCGCATGCATCGGGCTGATGATCTGACTGCCGATGTCGCCGGCCACCCAGACCTTGTTGACCTTGATCCGCTTGTCCTGCACGGTTACTTCAGCGACCTCGGCAAAGTAGCCGCGATGGCTGTACTGGAAGCCGATGCCCATGCCGGTGCCCTTGTCCAGCTTCTTGCCCCAGCCTGATTTCTCTGCGACGAGCTTGACCACTCCGGTCATGCGAGCCGCATCGAATCCGTCGCCGCCTCGCTCTGGTGCCTGATACACCTTGTTCGCGAGCAGGTCGAGACGGAACTGCACCGGATCCTTCCCCGCGGCATGCGCCAGTTCGTCGATGAACGACTGGAACACGAACGAGAAGGCATGACTGCCTGGCGCGCGCAACGCTCCGGTTGGAACACCGAGCGGAATCTTCGAGTCGCCGAAATCGAAGTTCTCGACGAAGAGCGCCGGGAACTGAATGCCAGCGATGTTGGCCGACGCCACGTAGCGTTCGCCTTCGCCGTAGGTGACGAAGTGATTGCGCCACGCGACGAGCTTGCCTGACGCATCGACCGCGCCTTTTAGATAGTGGAAGCCCTGCGGACGATACATGTCGTGGCCCATGTCGTCCTCGCGGGTCCACAACAACTTCACTGGCACACCGATCTGCTTGGCGATGTACGCGGTCTCCGCCACGTAGTCATTCGTCAACCGTCGTCCGAAGCCACCACCGACCTTCATCAAGTGCATCGTGATGTCGGACTGCTGGATGCCGAGCGTCTGCGCGACGATCGCGAGACCCGCCGCCGGCGTCTGACTCGGCGCCCACAGTTCCATCTTTCCGTTCTGCCACCGCGCAACACAGTTCATCGGTTCGAGCGGCGTGTGCGAAATGAACGGATACATGTAGGCGCCTTCGACGACCTTCACGCCGGGCACCGCAAAAGCTTTCTCGACGTCGCCATCGGTACGGAGCTTCGTCGCGTACGGGCCCTTGCCGAGTTCATCAGCACGCGCCTGAAACGCTTCGCTCGACTGCGTTGAGGTCGGATGATCGGCCCATTTGACCTGCAGCTGTTTACGCGCGGAGTTCGCTTGATACCAGCTGTCGGCCACGATGGCCACGCCTGGCATCAGCCCCTGCAGGTTCGTCGTGCCCTCGACGACAAAGGCGTGCTTCACGCCAGGGAGGGCTTTGATCTGATCGAGGTTCGCCGACTCGACCTTCGCGCCGTAGACCGGCGACTTCTGATACACCGCCCACAGCATGCCGGGCAGCGTAAAGTCGATGCTGAAGATCGGTTTGCCAGTCGTGACCGCAGCAGTGTCGACGCCGCGCACCGGCTTGCCGATGATCTTGTACTCCTTCGGATCCTTCAGCGGCACCATCTCGAGCGCGGGCACCGGCTTGGTCGCCGCAGCCGAGGCCAGTTCCCCATAGCCAGCCGACCGCTTGCTCGCGGAATGCATGACGCGTCCGGATGCCGTCGTCAGCTCGGTTGCAGGAACGCTCCACTTCTCGGCCGCAGCCGCGAGAAGCATCTGACGAATCGCGGCGCCTACCTGACGCATCGGAGTCCAATTCGTCGGCGTGGCCGTGCTGCCTCCCGCCACCTGCGCACCGTACTTCGACTGATCGGCGTCGGCCTGATCGATCTTGACGCTGCTCCAGTCGACGTCGAGCTCGTCGGCGATGATCATCGGGAGCATGTTCTTGATGCCCTGCCCGATCTCAGGGTTCTTCGACGTGATCGTCACGGCACCGTCGGGAGCGATCTTCACGAAGGCCATCGCATCGAGGCGCATCGCGGGCGCTCCCGGCGGGGCCTGTGCCAACATCTCGACCGGATCGAGATGCAGGGCAATCAACATTCCGCCGCCGGCCGCGACGCTGACCTGCAGGAAGGAGCGACGATTCAGAAGTGTGCTCGCCATGACTCCTCCTTTACTCTGCGCCGGCGCCTTGCGCCGTCGAAGTCGAGCGCGACGTCCCGATGGACGCGGCGCGGTGAATGGCCTCGCGGATCCGTGTGTAGGTTCCGCACCGACAGATGTTGCCCGTCATCGCCGTGGTGATCTGCGCGTCGTTCGGACGGGGCGTCGTCGAGAGCAGCGCCGCGGCAGTCATGATCTGTCCGGCCTGGCAGTATCCGCACTGCGGCACGTCGAGCTCCTGCCACGCCTGCTGTAACGGATGCGTGCCGTCGGGCGACAGCCCTTCGATGGTCGTAATGGCCGCACCGGCCGCCGCCGATACGGGCGTTTGACAGGAGCGTTGGGCGCGTCCGCGCACGTGCACGGTGCACGCGCCGCATTGCCCGATGCCACAACCGAATTTCGTGCCCTTGAAGTTCAGGACGTCTCTGAGGACCCAGAGCAGCGGCATGTCTCCCGGGACATCGACCGTGGTCGTCTTCCCGTTGACGTTCAATATGAAAGGCATAGCGATAACTCTCTCGAAAGAAGGGAGATCTCGGCCAGAAAATGCTGGCAGTATTAGACGGGACTCCCACCCGAAAAGCAAGCGGACTCCTCCATAATGAGGCCTCAGGGATCAGGAATCAGGGTGTTATGCGTGTGTTCTTTCTGTTGGCGATCCTGGCGGTTGTTCAGCCGCCGCAAACCACGACGCAGGCGCCGGTTACTCCCCCTGCGCCCGATCTCGCGGTCGCCGCGCCGCAGAGCTTTGATGACTGGCTGGCGATGTTGACTCAGGAAGCGCGTCAACGCGGCTACAGCGATGAGCTCGTCGAAGAAACACTCGCGGGACTCGAGCCGCTCGAGCGTGTGATCCAGAGTGATCGCAGTCAGGCCGAGTTGAATCCCGGCTTCGCGCGCTACGCGGGCGCGCGATTGACCACCACGATGATCGGTCGAGGCAAGGATCTCGAGCGCGTGCACAAGAGCCTGCTCGACCGCGTTGAAAAGACCTACGGCGTCCAGCGCCACTTTCTCGTCGCGCTGTGGGGAATGGAATCCCGCTACGGCCGCCTCACCGGGCGAACACCGGTCTTCCAGGCACTTGCCACGCTTGCGTGGGAACCGCGACGCGCTGCACTCTTCCGCGGCGAGCTGTTCAACGCGCTGACGATGGTGCAGCGCGGTCACATCGACGCGCCCTCGATGACCGGGTCGTGGGCCGGTGCGATGGGACAGACGCAGTTCATGCCGTCGAGTTATCTCAAATACGCGGTCGACTTCGACGGCGACGATCGCCGAGACATCTGGAAGTCGACACCGGACACGCTCGCGTCGATGGCGAACTACCTCAAAGGATCGGGATGGAAAGCCGGCGAGACCTGGGGACGCGAGGTCTCGATCACCGACCACGTGAAGGACAAGATCACCGCGTCGATCCCTAAACGCACTGAAGGGTGCTACGCCCTCCGCAACATGACCGAACGTCGTCCGCTCGCGCAGTGGCAAGCGCTCGGGGTTCGCCGCGTCAATGGCAGCGCGCTGCCGAAGTCAGACATGCCCGCAGGCCTCGTGGATGTGGGCCAACGCACGTTCCTCGTGTATCCAAACTACGACGTAATCCTCGGCTACAACTGCGCGCACTACTACGCATTGACTGTCGGTTTGCTCGCGGACCGACTACGGTAGCTCGCCCGCGACATTGGCCTCAGGAATCAGGCCTGGAAGGATCGCTTTGAGCACGCCTTATGAGAGCGCCACGCTTCTGATTCGTTTGTACGAGCTCCGTCGCGAGACCACGATGCGCGAAGCACGCGAGTGGTATGCGCGCGGATTCAATCCGTCGAGCGCCGACGAAATCCCGCAGATCCTGTCGGGACCATACGGCGGCCACTTTCGCATGGTCACGAGCTATTGGGACATGGCGGCGTCCTTCGTCCTCAACGGCGCCATCGACGAGACGATGTTCAACGATGCCAACGGCGAGCACATGGTGGTGTTCGCGAAAATCGAGCCGTTCATCGCCGACTATCGGGAGAAGATGGGCAACCCCGCGTATCTCGCGAGTCTCGAGAAGTTGGCGATGAAGCGCGAACGCGCCAAGGAACAGTTGGCGTCGATCCGCGATCGCTTCCGGGCGATGGCGTTGGCGGCGCGATAGCAGGCCTCAGGGCCCAGGCCTCGGGCCTCAGTGCTGTCTTGGGATCGCATGGCTGACCCAAAAGCCCTGAGGCCTGAGGCCTGATTCCTGGGCCTATATTTTTCCGATCAGATAGAACGCGCCGGTGGGTGCGGGCACGCCGCCCGCCGGCTCGATCGTGACGGCCACCATCACGGGCGCGCCGACATCGGGCGCCGTGCGGAAGACGCCGCTGCTGCGTCCCATGTCATCCGGCGCGATGAGCCCTGCGCTGACGGGAGCTGCGCCGGCCACGAGCCACACCTGATAAACGCGCCCGGCCGGAAGCGGCGGCATATTGGCCGCCGTGAACACCATGCCGCTCTGTCGGCTCCACAGCGCCCGACCGATCGCTTGCGGCGCAGCAGGCGCACCCTTTAACTCGACGCGCACGAGATCGGGGGCTGTCAGCACAGCCATCGCCGATTGCATCTCGAACGACACTCGCTGTGCGTCAGCCACCGCGCGATCGGCCGCCAGCAATCGAACGGATGCCTGCTCCAGACGCGCCTCGAGGCTTTCGATGCGCGACCGCAAGTTGATCGCATACAGACTCATTCCGGTCACGAGCGCCACCAGCGCCGCGTAGGCCAACCAGTTCCCCATCGTCCAGCGCGGCGTGACGACGTCCTTCATCGGACGCACGTGGGAAGGCGCGATCGCATCGAGCACTCGCGATCGCAATTCGGGTCGCGGGGTCACGAGAGGGACCGACTGCGCAAGACCCGCGGTGACACGTCCAAGCGCCTGCACTTCGCCGGCGCAGATCTCGCATGTCTCCAGATGACGCTCGAACGCGCGCCGCTCGTCGGGCTCGAGCGCGCCGAGTACGTAGGCCGGAGCGAGGGAGACCAGCTCGTCGTGCGCGCCGTTCATGAGCCTCCCTCCGTGACTGCCCCGGCCAACGCATCCCGCAGCCGCAGCATACCGGTGCGAATGCGCGTCTTGATGGTGCCGAGTGGCTCGTCGAGACGTTCAGCCACTTCGCGTTGACTCAGCCCCTCGAAATACGCCAACTCGATGGCGACACGTTGAAGCAGCGGCAGCTCGGCCAGCGCGCGTCGAACCGCATCGGCTTCTTCGTGGGCAATCAGTCCGCCAACGACGTCGGCTGGTCCAGCCAGGCTGCGCTCGACGTGTTCCATGTCAACAGACGCCCGTCCCTCAGGACGCACGCTTCGTGCGCGCAGCCGGTCAATCGCACGCGTCCGCGCCATCGTCAACAGCCACCCGGCCACCGAGCCGCGACCGTGGTCATATCGGGCAGCCTGTTGCCAGGCTTGCACGAAGACATCCTGAACAATGTCCTCTGCCTCAGCCTCGCTTTGAAGGATCCTGAGGACCAGCGAATAGACGATGCGGGCGTAGCGATCGTAGAGGTCGGCCGCGGCGCTCGAGTCGCCCGCGGTGAGGCGGGCGAGCAGATTGCCGTCACCCGTGTCGGCCCCGCGATCGGCGCCCGGCCTCGACAACGCCGCAACTAGCCACATCCCACTGAAGCTTACGTCAGGGCTGGGGGATTGGATTGGGGAACTGGAGTTTTGGAGTTTTTGAGTTTTTTTGAGTTTTGAGTTTTGAGTTTTGAGTTACGGATTCCGGTCCCCTCCGAAGTTCACGCTGACTCCAGCGCGGATCGTGAAAGGTAACGATGGGAATCCGTAGGAAGCCGCGTAGTCCTTATCGAAGAGGTTTTCGATGGTCGTGTAGATCCGCAGCCGGGGATGCACGCGATACGAGGCGCTGAGATCGACCTTTTGATAGGCGGGATCGAGATCCTGATTGGGCAGCAGCAGAGAATTGCCGAAGAAGCCGTCGCTCAGAAATGTGCTGTCATCGCGCTTCCCGGCGAAGTACGCGGCGAGCGTGACCGCCGCAGGGCCGTTTGCATAGCTGACGAAGAACGTACCCGAATTCGCCGGGCGTCTGAACGGACGCTCACCCGCCAACGGCGAGAACGCGCCGATGGCGACACCGGGAAATGTCGGATTCGACGAGGCGCTCGCACTGAATGCCTCGGTGACTTCGGCGTCGAGATAGGTGTACGAGGCATTGACACGAACGACTCTGCCGATCACGCCATCGGCGGAAAGCTCCGCGCCCTGCGCATGGAACGATTGCGAATTGATGTACGCGCCGAAGGCCGTCGCCGCCGCGACGCTGGCGGGAACGCCGGCGCGTGTGAGTGCGGTCTTACTCAGGAACTCGAGCAGATCGTCGAAGTCGTTGTTGAAGTAGCCGACTCGCGCCCTGAAACGGCCCCCTGCAAATCCTTGCTCGAGGGCGACGTCGAATCCGCGGCTCCGCTCGGGACCAATGGGTGACACACCAGCCGCCGCATTGGTGCCCTGCACCAACGCGAAGAGCGCGTTCTGGTCTTGGTAGACACTCGGTGCCTTGATGCCTTTGCCGACGTTGACGCTCACCTTCGTCTCGCCCACAGTTTGCGCGGACGGATTTCGCAGGTAGACCGCCGCGGAGAAGCGCGGCGTGTATGCCGTCTCGAACGCCGCGTTGTGCTCGACGCCGATACCGCCGCTGAGATACGCACGATTCACGAGAGACGTGCGTGCCTCGACGAACGCGCCACCGTTGTTTCGTGTCGCGGTGGGGTCGCCGTCTGGATCGTCAAAGCCCTCTTCACGATCGTAGCGAGCGCCCCCCGAGATCGCGATCTGGGGGCTCACCTGGAACGTCGTTTGTCCGAAGAGTGCGCGGCGTGTCATGCGGCTCTCGAACGTCTGGGGATACGTGCCGCCGTAATCGAGGATCGCCCGGCCGGTGACCGAGGCGCCGTTGGCCCCCGTTAGGGTGACGATGTCGCCCAGAAAGTTGGCGCCGAAGCCGAATGGGTCGAACGGTTGACCAGTGGGCGTCGGGTTCACGTACCGGGTCGTCTGATCGGCCGATCCGAAGCGGATCGTGCTCTGCCAGCGATCCGAGAACTGGGAATCGGCGGTGATGCTCGCGTATGTGAGGCGGCTCCCCTGCGTCGAATCGTCTGCAATCAGATACAGATCGAACCCATTGGCGCTTCCAAAGTCCCCATCCACGCGTCGCAAGGTCCCGCTCAGATTCGTGCCGCCCCCGGCTGCCACACCGAAGCGACCGGCGTACGTGCTGCGGTTATAGCCGCTGTTCGGCGTCTGGTTGTCGGTCGTGAAGTACGCGTACTG
>Ga0114129_10010823_pt1 | contig 12998 bp, 12 predicted proteins | sample RhiMetdeltSRZDD1_FD_80071 | JGI IMG/M metagenome (GOLD analysis project Ga0114129, IMG submission 80071) | Populus rhizosphere microbial communities from Tennessee, USA - Rhizosphere MetaG P. deltoides SRZDD1 (version 2) (version 2) | ecosystem: Host-associated > Plants > Roots > Rhizosphere >...
GAGGTGCGCATCATCACGGGCTCGTGTCGAGTTGATACCTCGGCAAAACGTATCCCGCGCGTGCACCGTCCGCGACATCGGCGGTCAGCCGCTATGGCGTGCCAGCCGAAGCTTGAGATGCCGGCGCACATCCGGCCACTCGTGCGCGAGCACGCTGTACATGTACGAATCGCGCGCCGTGCCGTCGCGGCGGGCCTGATGATGGCGAATCACGCCGTCCCGCTTGGCGCCGAGCGCCTCGATCGCGCGCTGCGACGCGAAATTGAAGTTGTCCGTCCGAAGCCCCACGGCCTTGCAGCCCAGCGTCTCGAACGCGTGCTCGAACAGCAGCAGCTTGCAGGTGGTGTTGACACCCGTCCGCTGGCAGCGCTTCGCGTACCACGTCCACCCGATCTCGACGCGGTCGATCTCGGGCACGATGTCGTGATATCGCGTCGTGCCGACTACCGTCCCGGTGTCGAGCTGGCGGACGGCCCACGGCAGCATGTGCCCCTTCGCCTGGCCGTCGAGCGCCGTCGCGATATACGCGCTGACCTTGTCGGGTTCGGGTACCGACGTGAACCACAGCTCCCACAACCGCCCATCGCTCGCGGCGGCGGTGAGAGCAGCCTCGTGTTCCAGCGTGAGCGGCTCGAGCCGAATCCCGAAGCCCTCGAGAGGTGTCGCCTCGATCTTGATCACGTGTGTCCTGGTAGGTTCGCCCTAACGTACACGAATCCGGCGAGCCGAGTCGGCGCATTCATCTCGACTCGCTCATGTACCCTATTCCATATTTAGCCTCGGCGCTCAGCTCCCGCGAAGTCGGGGAAGCAGGCAGCACGTCATCACGCTGGAGATTCGTATGTTACGCGCTTCGGTCGCTCGTCTGGTGCTTTACGCGTTCACCGTCACGGTCCCGGCTGCGACGCTCGCCGCCCAGACCGGCATGCCGCCGCGCTCCATCATGCTGGTCGATTGGGAGCGGCAGAAGAAGAACGTTCTCGCCTACATCGACGCGATGCCTGATTCCGCGATCACCTTCGCGCCAACGCCCGGTGTGCGGAACTTCGCGCAACAGATCGAGCATTTCGTTGGCACGAACACCGAGATCGCCGCCATCACGCTGCGCGGTCTCAAGCAACCGCCGGCGTTAGGCGACACGGCAGCCTACCGCCACAAGAAGCCAGCGCTCCGCGAGTACACCGTGAAGTCGTACGACTACCTGCTCGAGTCGCTCAAGGGTGCGACGCCGGAGCAGTTGTCCAAGTCGTTCACGCTGTACAACCAGCCGGCCGCGCCGGCGTGGCGATGGCTGGATCTGTCGAAGGAGCATGCCGTGTGGACATTCGGCCAGTTGATTCCATATCTGCGGCTCAACAAGGTGACTCCACCGCCGTACGATATGCCGTTCTGACGCGCGCAGCGCGTCAGAACCATCAGCCATCAGCCATCAGCTACCACCGAGCACCCAGCATCCAGGTCCCAGCCTCTTTCAATGAAACGCGTATCTCTTTGCCTGCTGATCCCGGCGATTGTTGCTGCTCAGCAACAGCCTGCCGATCTGATCGTCACTAACGCTCGCATCTACACGGTCGATGAGGCTCACCCTCTGGCCGACGCGATGGCAGTGCGTAGTGGGAAGGTGCAGTTCGTCGGCTCGTCAGGCGCTGCGATGGCGCTCAAGGGCGCGTCCACACGAGTGATCGACCTTGGCGGTCGCACCGTCATTCCGGGAATGGTCGACGCGCACGGGCACGTCGACAACCTCGGGCTCGCGCTGCGAATCGTCGACCTCACGGGAACGACGTCATACGACGAGGTCGTTGCTCGCGTCGTCGCTCGCGCGAAAACGACGCCCGCCGGCCAGTGGATCATTGGCCGCGGGTGGGATCAGAACGACTGGGGTGATACGCGTTTTCCAACGCAGGAGAAGCTCTCGGCTGCGATACCGAACAACCCTGTCTACCTAACGCGTGTGGACGGCCATGCGGGGCTCGCGAACGCCGCCGCGCTCAAAGCGGCAGGCATCACGGCACAGACGAAGGATCCGGACGGCGGGCACATCGAGCGGACGTCTGACGGCTCGCCCGCCGGCGTCTTCGTCGACAACGCGCAGGGGCTCCTGCGTCGCGTCATTCCCCGCCCCACTCGCGGCCAGGTGAAATCGGAGGTGCAGGCGGCCATCGCCGACGCGCAGAAGTGGGGACTCACCGGAGTGCACGATGCCGGCGCGTCGTCCGAGGTGCTCGACATCTACGAGGAGCTCGGCAAGGCGGGCGCGCTCAACTTCCGCATGTACGCCATGATCGCCGACGATTCGGCGACGATCGCGCGATGGTTCGCGCGCGGGCCGCTCGTCGGCGGATACGACAACACGCTGTGGGTCCGCAGCGTCAAGCTCTACATCGACGGCGCACTCGGCTCGCGCGGTGCGGCGTTGCTCGATCCCTACGCCGACAACGCGAGCACGAACGGTCTCCTCGTGTCGAAGCCCGAACACATCGAAGCCGTGGCCGAGCGCGCGCTCAAGGCAGGCTTCCAGGTGAACACGCACGCGATCGGTGACCGCGGTAACCGCATCGTGCTCGACGCCTACGAGCAGGCGCTCAGGGCCGTCCCCGTCGCCGACCATCGCTTTCGAATCGAGCACGCGCAGATCATCAATCCGGACGATATTCCGCGCTTCGCGTCGCTCGGCGTCATCCCCTCCATGCAGGCGAGCCATCAGACGAGCGACATGTACTGGGCCGGCAACCGCCTCGGGTCGACGCGGCTGCTGGGCGCCTACGCGTGGCGCTCGTTGCTCGACAACGGATCCGTGATCCCGAACGGCAGCGACTTCCCTGTCGAGCAGGTGAACCCGCTCATCTCGTTCCACGCGGCGTTCTCGCGGCAGGACGCGCACAACTGGCCGCCTAACGGGTGGTATCCCGAGCAGAAGATGACGCGTGAGGAGGCGCTGCGATCGATCACGTTATGGCCGGCGTACGCGGCGTTCCAGGAGAGCATCATCGGCTCGCTCACGCCCGGCAAACTCGCAGACTTCGTCGTGCTCGATCAGGACATCATGCGGATAGCGCCCGAGCAGGTGCTGCAGACGCAGGTGCTCGCAACGTATGTTGGCGGTAAGGCGGTGTATGAGCGAAAGGCCGTCGTTCCGTGACCGCGGGGAACGCGACGCGCACGCTCGGACTGATCCGGATCGCGATGCTCGTTGGTGTGCTCGTGTTCGGAGGCGTCGTCTGGTATCTCCGCCGCTCCGGTGATCAATCGTATACGGTGAATCCACGCGGGCTTCGTGTCGCCGGACAGGCGATCTGGGGGCTCGCGACGCTCGGTACGCTCGTCCTGTTCCTGACGGCGGCCCGCGCATCACCAGAACGGCGTACGACGTACAGCGTGATGGCCTGGGCACTTGGCCTCGCGACCGCGCTCTACGGCGGCCTGTTCTGGCTCTTGCTCGGCGACCCGCAATGGTATCTTTACGGCGGCGTGTGTCTCTTGCTCACGTATTTCATCTTCCCGATCCGCTACACCCGTTAGGCGTGCGCGTCGTCTCCTTCCTTCCCTCGGCCACCGAGATCGTTGCGGCGCTTGGCCACGTCGAGTGTCTCGTCGGCGTGTCGCACGAGTGCGACTACCCGCCGGCTGTCCGGTCGCGTGACGTCGTGACGTCGAGCGCCATCGATTCCAAGGCGGCACCCGGAGAGATCGATGTCCAGGTCCGTGATTTCGTCGATACCGGGCGGCCGTTGTACGACGTCCGCGAGGACCGCGTTCGAGCGCTCACGCCCGATGTGATGGTCACGCAGGTCGTGTGCGATGTATGCGCAGTGAGCGAAGCCGATGTCCGCGCGCTTGCCACGCGACTCGTGCCGCGTCCGGAAGTCGTCACGCTCGGCGCGACCACGCTGGATGGCATTTTCGACGACATCCGGCGCGTGGCCGAGGCGCTGGGTGTGGCCGATCGCGCCGACGAGCTCATCGCCCGTTCACGCGAGCGAATGCGCGCCGTCCACGATGCGCTCAAGGCAGCGCGCGCGCCGCGCCCTCGAGTCGCGGTGATCGAGTGGACCGACCCGGTTTTCGCAGCGGGCCACTGGGTTCCTGAGATGATCCATCGAGCAGGCGGAGCCGACGTCCTCGCCGAACCCGGCGAGCACTCGACGACCCGCGCCCTCGAAACGGTGCGAAGCGCGAACCCCGATTTCATCCTGATCGCCCCGTGTGGCTTCGACCTGGAGCGCGCCGCGGCAGATGCGGAACGCGTCCTCGCGACGGATGATTGGAGCTGGGCTCGCGAAAAGGAGGTGTGGGCTCTGGACGCGAACTCGTTCCTGAGCCGCCCGGGCCCGCGGGTAGTCGACGGGATAGAGCTAGTTGCGAAGGTTCTTCACCCAACGCTCCTCGGCCCACCGGATGCGTCGGCTGCGCGCCCTGTCGCGGTAGTCCCTCGTCACGCCTAACGGCATTAGCTGGCTCGTTGCGCTATTTGGCAACCCACATTCGAATAGCGACGACGACGAGTAATAACGAGAACGCCCGCTTGAACACGAGTGGCGTGAGCATCTGCGCCATCTTCGCCCCGAAGAACGCTCCCAGGAACAACCCGACCGCGAGCATCAAGGACGCCCGAACGTCCAGGTGCCCGTTCCGGTAATACTCCAGCGCCCCTAGCAGTCCGACCGGCAGCAGCAACGCTCCAAGCGAGGTCCCCGTCGCCGTCAGCGGCGACATGCGGGCGAAATACAGGAGTGCCGGCACAATGACCACGCCGCCACCGATGCCGAACAACCCGGCCAGCACGCCTGCGCCGGCCCCGATTAAGATGTAGATCATCGTCATTCCACCAATGTACTGCACGCATGCTCTCCGATTCCTCCATCTCGTTTCTGAAGCAGCTGCTCGACACGCCGGGACCGTCAGGGTTCGAATCCGCTCCCGCCAGGCTCTGGCGCGATGAAGCCCGCGCGTTCGCCGACGTGTCGAATGACGTCGCCGGAAACAGCATCGCGTCGGTGAATGGCGCCGGCGCACCGACGATCATGCTCGCAGGGCACATCGACGAGATCGGCGTCATTGTCACGTACATCGATGACGATGGGTATCTCTACATCGGTCCGATCGGCGGTTGGGACCCACAGGTGCTCGTCGGTCAGCGCATTCGCATCATGGGCCGGAACGGCGACGTATTCGGCGTGATCGGCAAGAAGCCCATTCACGTCATCAAGCAGGAGGATAGAAAGAAGGCGTCGGAGCTGACGGATCTGTGGATCGACATCGCGGCGACCTCTCGCGAGGACGCCGAGCGACTCGTGTCGGTGGGCGACGCCGGCGTGATCGACTCGCGCACGATCGACTTTCCGAATGGCTGCATTGTTTCGCGCTCGATCGACGATCGCATCGGCGCGTTCATCGTCCTGGAGGCGCTGCGACGCTACGCGAGCCAACCCGGGGCGGCACGCGTCGTCGCCGTCGCTACGACGCAGGAAGAGATCGCGTACCAGGGCGGCGGTGCTCGCGTGAGCGCGACCCGCATCGGGCCGCAAATGGCGATCGTCGTCGACGTCACGCACGCGACGGACTATCCCGGTGCCGAGAAGAAGGAGCACGGCCACCATAAGATCGGCGGCGGCCCTGTGCTCACGCGCGGCTCGATCATCTCACCCGTCGTCTACGCCCTCCTCCGCGATACGGCGACTCGACTCACGATGCCGTACACGGTGCACGCCGCCGGTCGCGAATCCTGGACGGATGCCGACGCCATTCACGTCGCGCGCGAGGGGATTGCGACCGGATTGCTGTCGATCCCGAATCGCTACATGCACTCACCTAACGAGATGGTCAGCCTCGAGGACCTCGATCGCGCCGCAACCTTGATTGCCGAGACATGCCGCGCGGTGACGCCGGCAACCGATTTCACGGCGCGATAAGCTCGCAGCCGGACGCTGCTAGCCCTCGGTTTTGGGGCGGAGTGCTCTCACGGCGGCATCGCGAACGTCGCGGTCCTTGTCATCCGCGAACCGGCGCAGTGCCGCAAGCGCGGCGGGCGTGTTTGCTTCGGCCAGCGCCTGAATCGCCGACAGGCGTACCGCTGTCGGCTTCCGTCTGAACAAGCGGCCCTCCGACTCGGCCGCCTTGATGAGTCTCGCAACCGCTTCCTCGGTCGCCTGTCGGCCGAGCGCCGCGAAAATGACCGCCTGAACCTCCTGGTCGCTTTCGCTGTCCAGAGCGCGCGCGAGCACGCTCACCGCGCGTGGCGATTTTACGCTTGCCAATCCCTGCACCGCGTGCACGCGCACCTCGACGACGGCATCGGTCAACATCTGCTGCACCACCTGGATCGATCGCATCGTACCCAGGCGCGCGAGTGCCGTCGCCGCGGAACGGCGAACGCGCTCCTCTTGATGGTTCGCAACCTCGGTCAACGCATTCTCTGCTTCGACCGCTCGCATCTCGCCGAGCAGGTCGATCGCGTTGCGCACGACGTACCACCGCTTGTCGCCGAGCAGGTGAATCAGCGTCGGCACCGCATCACGACACTTCACCAGTGCCGCCAGATACGCGCGTCGATCCGTTTTGGACTCCGCGACGGTCAATAGCTCGATCAATGCCTCGGCCCCGTCGGGACCGAGACGCAGGAAGACTTCGTGCAACGAATCGCGCATCTCCGGCAGACGCGGAAGCAGTCGTCCAATCCCGCGCAGCATCGATGGCGTGGTTATTCGACGCAACGCTATCGTGTACGCGCGACGCAATTCCGCGTTGTCTTCTGCCGCGGCACCGTTGCGAACGAGGGTCGCGAATACCCGGCCAACCACTTCCCACCGATTTTCGCGAGAGCGCGACTCGGTAACGACCGCGACATCGTCGAGCAATCGCATGGCGTTCTGCGGCGTCACTCCAGTGCGCAGCTGCTCGATCAGCTCGTCGTCGGACATGAGCGCGAGCGCCTTCGTCTTGATCGCTCCCTCGATGATCCGCGGCGACTCGTCGCGGATCGTCGGAACTCCCAGGGCTGGTGAGCGTCGTGCTGGAACCGCAGACGGCAACGAGGCGCCGAGAGTGAGCGGTCCCGAGGGGGTCACCGAGCCGCTACGCGCCGGGGTGGCGCGCACCGCTCTGTTTGCGGGCGGGGTCGGAACAGGCGTGGCGGACCGCGGAGGGGTAGCCGAGCCGTACGCCGGCGCACCTCGAAATGGCGTCGCCACGCGCGGAGAGGAGCCGGCCACGCGTGGGGACGTACCCGGTGTCTTGCTGCCGGATCGCACGAAGCCGTTGCGGCCCAGGTGCACTTCGACGTGCGTCACGTCGAGCTTGACGAACTTTTCGTCGAACGCAGCGCCGTCATCGTTAGGTCGCGCATCGCTCGCCAGAATGCGCGCGACACCGATGATCTGGTCGCGCGGCGCGTTGGCGAGAAAGTCGATCTGATGCGCCGAATGCGCCGACATATGCATGACGAGCTCGTGCAATCGCACGCCATCCATCGACTGCCCCTCGTCCAGCAGGTCGACGTTGAGCTGGCTCGTCGTCAGGGAGGCGTCACAGCCCTTGAGGGCGAGCGTCGCAGCGCCTAACACGTGCTCCTGCTCCACCACCGCATCCGGCTCGTGGGCAAGTAAATACACAAGCTCGGCGAACCGAGCCGGAAACGTGGTTTCGCTACTCGACATGCGACATCCGAAGTCCCGGAAATGAGAACTCTCCCACATGCATGACGCGCGACGCGGGCACTCGGATACCGTCGATGACGCTCGTCGTCGGCCTTCCTCGGACCCGCGCGCGACCCATAAGATTCTGTCCTCTCATTCGGAAGTTCTGGCTGTCATGACCGGTCGTTTTCACTCGTGGCGAGTAGCCACCATTGCCGCGTGCACGGTGGTGATGTTCGGCACGCTTGCATGCCATGGCTCGGCACGCGGACCTGCGCCCACGGCAACGCCCGACACCGCAGCACTCATGCGTGACGTGCGCTATCTCGCGAGCGACGCGCTCGAGGGGCGCGGAACGGGCACCGCCGGAAACGACTCGGCGGCAGCGTACATCGCCCGACGCTTCGGGAGCATCGGCTTGTCACCGGCTTTCTCGCCTGGCGCCGCGCCGTTCGTTCAGCGCTTCATTGCCAGATCGGTCGCGGCTCAACACGCCGGGCTCGCTGGTGAGCTGCCGACGCAGAACGTCGCCGGCATCGTGCGCGGCACGGACCCGTCGCTCAGAAACGAGTATGTGATACTTGGTGCGCATTTCGACCATTTGGGCCGCTCGACGATGGGCGCACTCGATGCCGACGTGCCGAACGCGATTCACAACGGCGCCGATGACAACGCATCCGGCACCGCGGCGGTGATCGAGCTCGCGAGGCTGCTCGTGCGCAATCCTCCGAAGCGGTCAGTGATCTTCGTCACGTTCAGCGGTGAGGAGCTCGGGCTGTTAGGGTCACAGTACTTCGTCGATCATCTGCCCGTGCCGCTCGAGAAGGTGCGAGCGATGCTCAACTTCGACATGGTCGGTCGAATGCAGGGCGACCGCCTGATCGTGTACGGCGTCGCGACTGCACGGGAGTTGAGCGACATCGTTGCCCGCGCAAATGCCGTCGCGCCGCTCACGCTCACCGCGACGGGCGACGGTTTCGGCGCCTCCGACCACAGCTCGTTCTACGCGAAGAACCTGCCGGTGCTGCACTTCTTCACGAACGTGCACGAGGACTACCACAAGGCGACCGACGACGTGGACAAGGTGAACGCGACCGGGATGGCGCGCGTGGTGGCGCTTGCCGAGCGTGTTACGCGAGAAATCGCGGATCGCTCCGAGCCGCTCACATTCGTTCGCGCCGTGGCTCAAGCGCCGACGAGCTCGACGCGCGAAAACACGAGCGCCTACCTCGGCTCCATCCCCGACATGGGCGCCACGGAGGTCACCGGCGTTCGTCTGACTGGTGTTCGTGCGGGGAGTCCGGCGGACAACGCGGGGATGAAGGCCGGCGACATCATCGTCGAGTTCGCCGGCAAGCCGGTCAAGGATCTCTACGCGTACACCGACGCGTTGTATGCGCAGAAACCGGGTGACACGGTTGATATCGTAGTGCTCCGCGGGACCGAGCGGGTGACCGTGAAGGTCACGTTAGGCAGACGAGGATCGTAGCCAACAACAAGAACTGCTTAAGCAGTGGCCTCCTAATTCCAATGACAATGCGTAAACTGCTCGCACTGACGCTGGCGCTTCCGACGCTGGTGGTTGCTCAAGCTCCCACGAACCCGATCAAGGGCTCGGGAACAGTCGTGCTCAAAGCCGCCCGGGTTATCGACGGCACAGGCGCGGCGCCGATTCAGAATGGCGTGGTGGTGGTGACGGATGATCACATCGTCGCTGTCGGACCCGCGGCATCAGTCACGGTGCCGGCCGGAGCCCGCACCGTCGATCTCGGCAACGCGACGCTTCTGCCTGGCTTCATCGACGCGCACACGCACGTCATCGGTCGAACACTCGGCGACCCGGCGGGCGATGACGCCGCCGTACGCGACGTCGACTCGTTCGGCGCGATCCTGAGCGTTGGTGCCGTGCGCAATACCCTGCTCGCCGGCTTCACGTCGATTCGCAACGTAGGCGCGCCACACTTCGACGACATCGCCATCCGCAAGGCGATCAATGAAGGGTGGGTCATCGGGCCACGCATGCAGACTGCCGCGCATTCGCTCGGCATCACTGGCGGCCACTGCGACGAGAACGGCTTCAAGCCCGGACTCGAGGATGGCGACTTCAAGACCGGGATCGCCGATGGTCCGGATCAGATACGTGCAGCGGTTCGCTACCAGGTGAAGTACGGCGCGGACGTGATCAAGACATGCGCGACAGGAGGCGTGCTGTCCGAGGGTGACGCCGTCGGCACCACGCAGTACACGTACGACGAGCTCAAGGCGATGGTCGACGAGGCGACGAAGCTCGACCGAAAGGTCGCGGCGCACGCGCATGGGACCGACGGGATCAAGATCGCCGTCCGTGCTGGCGTCGCGTCGATCGAGCACGGGTCGTTCCTGGATGAGGAAGGGGCGCGACTCATGGCGCAGAAAGGCACGTTCCTCGTTCCGACCCTGAGCGCCGGCGAAGCTGTCGAGCGCGCCGCGAAGAACGGTGTGCTCAAAGGGCTGCGCGCGGAAAAAGCGCTGGCGGCAGCACAGGCGATGCGCAATGCGGTGAAGATCGCCGTCGCCAACAAGGTGCCGATTGCGTTAGGCACGGACGCTGGAGTCGGTCCGCATGGCGCCAACGGCCACGAGTTCACGCTCATGGTCGAATGGGGCGGGATGACGCCCATGCAGTCGATCGTGGCGGGCACGAGCAACGCCGCGAAGCTGCTGGGCTGGGACAGGAACCTTGGCACGCTCGCGAATGGCAAATGGGCCGACGTCGTCGCCGTGCCGGGCGACCCGATCGCGGACATCAAGGTAATGGAGAAGCCCGTGTTCGTGATGAAGAACGGCGTCGTGTACAAGTCGCCCGGCGGCACACCGGCTATGTGACTGTGCGGCCGCTCGCAGCCCGCGAGCGGCCGGGAGCCTCCCGAGCGCAGCGAGGGATCCCTCTGCCCCTCCATTGCTGGACCTCGGCGCGCTACACCATCTCGCTGCCGCCGCGTCATCGGTTCCCGATCGCGAAGTATGCGCTGCTTCGCGACGCGGTCATGGCGAGCGGCCTGGTAGCCGCCGGTGACCTCCACGAGCCCGAGCGCGCCCCTGTCGAGTCGCTTCTGCTCGTGCACACCGAGCGCTACGTCGACGCTGTCGTGTCCGGCCGACTCACTGAGCTCGAGCAGCGCCGGATCGGTCTGCCGTGGTCGGAGTCGCTCGTCGAACGTTCGTTTCGCGCCGTTGGCGGCACGTGCGAGGCAGCCGCGGCCGCGCTCGACCGCGGCCTAACGATGAACCTCGCCGGCGGTACCCATCACGCGTTCCCCGACCACGGCGAAGGCTTCTGTGTGTTCAACGACGTCGCCGTCGCGATTCGCACGCTGCAGCGGGCCGGCCGGATTCGACGGGCGGCGGTTGTGGATCTGGATGTCCACCAGGGTAATGGCACACACGCGATCTTCGGCGGTGATCCCTCGGTGTACACATTCAGCATGCACGGCGGCCGCAACTACCCGTTCCACAAGGTCGCCGGGTCGCTCGACGTGGAGCTCGCGGACGGCACGGCCGACGAGCACTACCTGAGCGTGCTGGCGGAAACGCTTCCGCGGGTGCTCGCCGCCGCGTCGCCCGACCTCGTCGTTTATCTCGCCGGCGCGGATTCGCACGAGGGCGACCGTCTCGGCCGCCTGCGCCTAACGTTCGACGGCCTCGCCCGCCGCGATGTGCTCGTGCTCGACGCCTGCCGCGACGTGGGAATTCCCGTGGCGATCACCATAGCCGGAGGCTATGGGCGGCGGATCGAGGACAGTGTGCAAGTGCATCTCAACACGGTTCGGATTGCCAGTGAGTACTGAGCTATCAGCTATCAGCTAAAGCAGAACCCTCGGGATGCTTCTCTACTCTCGCCAAGAGAAGCGTCCCGAGGGTTCAAGGCTGATGGCTGATGGGCGATGGCTGATGGCTATTTGCTGATCTTAAAATCGGAGATGTGAACGTCCAAATTGTGGCTCACCCGAATCCCTGCGATGCCATCCGTCGACGTCAGCATTGTGCCCGGGCCGACGGCCTTCGCGCGGTCGATGCTGTACACTTCCTTGCCGTTGATCATGCACTGGATCTTCTGCGGACCGACGACGACTTCCAGCTTGTCCGTGCTCTTGCCGCTCGCGTCCGGCTTCGAGATCGCGTCACTCGGCGTCCAGTTCACGATCGTATGGATCAGCGAATCCGCGTCACCCGCGCGATGCTTGATCAGGTACGTGCCGTTGCCACCGAGCGTGAAGTACACGTAGTTCTGGTTCGGACCCGTTAGGTCCTTGCCAGCGAAGATGAGCCCGTACGCTTCCGGGTGACCGGGCGGCTTCGTCAGCGTGAACGTCGCGCTGACCGTGTAATTGCCCTTCGCGACGTCACCGGGCCGCCAGTAGATCGCACGCGAGCCTGACGTCGCGTGGAGGCCCGAGCCCATCGCGACGAACTTCGGTGGCGTTCCGCTGCCCGCACGCGGGTCGACTCGCATCTGCCACCCGGGAGCGAGATCGCCACCACCAGTCACCTTCTTGTCCGTATCCTGCGCCGCGACGATCGCCGGCGCGATCATGGCACCGAAGGCGAGTGTGACCACCGTCTTCCGCATATGACCTCCAAGGGAATGCCGTCCAGGAGTAGGGCGGTTCGCACTGACATTATCAGCCGCACCGCACCCACGCCAACTGCCGGCGGGAAAGATTGCGCATTGTGCACAGTGAGCGCTGAACGCACCGGGCACCGATTACTGTAGAACTCAATACCGCTGACGACGGTCGACTCGATGCCTCCCATTCCGCCTCCGCGCGATTCCGGATTCACCACGACGACCGAGGTGCCGCTCTACTGGTGCGCGTACGGCCCGGTCGGCAGGCGACGCCTCCTCGTACTCCACGGCGGTCCCGGTGCGGACCACCAGTACCTCCTGCCGCAAATGCTTGCGCTGGCCGAGGACCACGAGCTCGTCTTCTACGACCAGCGGGGCGGTGGCCGATCGCGAACAGACGACCCGACGCCGATCACGTGGCAGACTCACGTAAGCGACCTCGCCGCCGTCGCGCACGAGCTCGATTTCAACCCGCTCGAGATCGTCGGCTACTCGTGGGGTGGTTTGCTCGCGATGCTCCACGCAGTGAGCCGCTCCCCGCTTCCCGATACTCTCATTCTCCTTGATCCCGCTCCAATCAACCGGACGTACCGCGAGCAGTTCGAGGCGGAGTTCGCGCGCCGCCAACAAGGGCCGGTTATACAAAAGCTTCGCGACGAGTTGACCAGCTCGAGCCTTCGCGACCGTGACCCGGCGGCGTATCGGCACCGCGCCTTCGAGCTGAGCGTCGCCGGATACTTCGCCGATCCAGCGCGCGC
>Ga0114129_10010824_pt1 | contig 12997 bp, 11 predicted proteins | sample RhiMetdeltSRZDD1_FD_80071 | JGI IMG/M metagenome (GOLD analysis project Ga0114129, IMG submission 80071) | Populus rhizosphere microbial communities from Tennessee, USA - Rhizosphere MetaG P. deltoides SRZDD1 (version 2) (version 2) | ecosystem: Host-associated > Plants > Roots > Rhizosphere >...
CGCGAAGGACCAGCTAAAGGTTTCGATTATGCTGAGCCTGGAGTCGACCTCGGCCCGAATGAGCAACCTCGCCAGACAAGAGATATTCTTCGGCCGCCAGTTCACGCTCGACGAGATTCTCGATAGGATCAACCAGGTAACGGTTGCCGATGTGCAGCGCGTGGCGGGCGAGATATTCTGCAACGACGAACTGGCCATAACAGCCCTCGGACAGCTTGGCTCCCTCGATCTGGATCGCGCACAGATTGCGGTATAGTCCGTAGTCAGTGGCCCGTAGTCCGTTGTCGACGGCTAGCAACTGACCACGGACCACTGGCAACGAACTCTTCCATGAGATTGATCGTCCTAGGCAGCGGAAGCTCGGGCAATGTGCTCTACGTCGAGTCGGGCGCGACCAGCGTGTTGGTCGATGTAGGGCTCTCGGCAAAAGAGACCGCCCGCCGTTTGACGGATGCAGGACTCGACCCTACAAAACTCTCGGCGGTCGTCATAACTCACGAACATACAGATCATGTAAAAGGGATGCGCGTCTTTTGTTCTACCGCGGAAGTGCCCGTCTTCATGTCCGAAGCCACGCGGGCGGAGTGCAAGTTTCCCGACGACGGCGAGAAAATTCCTTGGGGCGAAACTATCGCTTCCAGCGAACCGTTTCAGATCGGTTCGCTGAATTTCTACCCGTTCACGATTCCTCACGATGGCGTGGATACTTTCGCGCTCACGATCGAATCGGAAGGCGTCAAGGTTGGAGTGGTAACCGACCTGGGCTACATTACCCAACTGGTGGCTGAGCGATTGCGAGGCTCGACTCTGGTGTTAATCGAATCGAATCACGACCGGGATATGCTGAAGGTCGGACCTTACCCGTGGTCGGTCAAGCAGCGCATAGCGAGCAACGTTGGGCATCTATCGAATGATGAGACGGCTCGATGGATTCGCGAAGACTTCGACGGCGGGGCTGAGTATCTCGTGCTCGCCCACCTGTCGCGTCAATGCAATCACCCCGAGCTCGCGAGGCTGGCTGCGCTTCAAGCGCTCGATTATCATGGCTCGTTGTTTTTTCGGAGAGCGGAGGAACGCGTCAGGATCGCTTTGCCAGATCGCGCGAGCGAATGGTTTGAACTCTAGCGAGCGGGGTTGGGGGTTAGGCGCCCCCGACACCTGACCCCAGTTTATGATTGAACGATACACGCTGCCCGAGATGGGCGCGATTTGGACAGAACAGAATAGATTTCAAAAGTGGCTCGACGTTGAGATCGCCGTCTGCGAAGTCCACGCCGACATGGGCACGATCCCTCGCGACGCCGTCGACAAGATCAAACGCACCGCGAACTTCACCGTTGAACGCATCAACGAAATCGAGCGGACTACCCGGCACGACGTGATTGCCTTCACCACGGCGCTTGCGGAAAGCATCGGACCAGAATCCCGGTTTGTTCACTACGGGTTGACCTCTTCCGACGTTGTCGATACGGCTAATGCGTTATTGATGCGTGACGCGGCGACGCTCTTGCTCGAGGATCTTGACCGTTTGGGCCTCGTGCTCAAGCGACGCGCGAACGAGCACAAGCACACCGCAATGATGGGCCGCACCCACGGCGTTCACGCTGAGCCTACGACGTTCGGGCTCGTGCTTGCGCTCTACTACTCAGAGAACGAACGGAACAAGGAGCGGCTGCGCCGGGCGCGCGAGGCGATCAGCTACGGCAAGATTTCCGGTGCGGTTGGCACGTTCGCGCATCTTGATCCCGAAGTCGAAGAGCGCGTCTGTGCGAAGCTCGCGTTAAAGCACGCGCGTATCTCGACTCAGGTCATTCAGCGCGATCGGCACGCAGAGTTTCTGGCTACACTGGCGATCATCGCATCCTCGATGGAAAAGATCGCGCTCGAGGTTCGTCATCTTCAGCGCACCGAAGTCCGCGAAGTCGAAGAGCCGTTCTCATCCGGTCAGAAGGGCTCATCGTCAATGCCCCATAAACGCAATCCGGTGACGTCCGAGCAGATTTGCGGCCTGGCGCGAGTGGTCCGCTCGAACGCGCAAGCAGGATTCGAGAACATCGCGCTATGGCACGAACGTGACATCTCGCACTCGTCGGTTGAGCGAATCATCCTGCCCGACTCGTGCATACTCACCAACTACTTGATCAACAAGACTGAGTGGCTGATCGATGGGCTTGCTGTCTATCCGAATCGTATGCGAGCGAACCTCGAGTCGCTGGGCGGCGTGACGGCGAGCGGGCGTTTGCTGCTCGAACTGACGCTCAAAGGCCTCTCGCGCGAGGACGCTTACGCGATCATCCAACCGCTTGCGATGCGTGTCTGGGATGAAGGCTCGAACTTTCGCGACCTGGTCATGAACGACACGCGCATAACGGATAAGCTATCGCGTGAGGAGCTCGACGCGCTCTTCGATGTCGATAAACAATTGCGCAACGTCGATAAAGTATTCGCGCGAGTCTTTGGGGAATAGCCGGTAGTAGTCCAATCAAAACGTCGGCTTATCCAGCGGAGGCTGCGTAGCGTAGAAGTCTTCGTAGAATCGGCGGCTGTACGCTTCAAGCAACTGCTCGACGCGCCGCGAATCGCTCGACGCGACAACAAACCCGGCGTGGTGAAGCTTATTCAAACGGTAGACGATCTCGGGATCGTCATAAGCAGTAGTATCCGGGTGGTCTTGCCGCGCAAGTGAAATGATCACTCCAGCGAAGTCGTCGCGTTGCGGAGACACTTCGTATGAACCTTCCTCACCGGCGATCTCGATCTTTGCCCACTCGGCCCACAGGTTCAGACCGGTCGCGGCTTCGACAGTTTCGGCGATGTTAGCTCCTCCGACCCGCGCGGCCGTCTCGAGAAAGTAGAAGCGCCCATCGTCTCGGCCCTTGATGAATTCGGTGTGAGTTACGCCGCGCACCAGGCCCAGCGTCTTGACCACTTCGCGGTTGAGCGAATCAAGTTTCTGCGCGTCGGCTGAGTCCCGCGAAATCTTGCGCGTGGTGAAGATGCCGCCAAGCGAAACGTCCATCGGCGGGTGCCCGTACTTGTGAGGCACAGCGAACAGAACCTCTCGCCCGAAAACAATCGAATCAACGTGGTAGATGTCACCCGGCCGATACTGCTCGAGGACGTAGAAGGATTGCCGGTCGCCGAGCGCCTCGAGCAGCGGCCAAAGTTCATCTGCCGCCGCGATCTTCTTTATGCCCATCGAAGCCGCTTCCGAACGCGGCTTCAAAACCCAGGGCGGCGCGACGTTCGACATGAACTCGCGAAGCCGGTCGTAGTTCAAAACGTGCACAAAATCCGGAACCAGTATGCCCCCAGTTCGCGCCTTAACGCGCATCGCGAGTTTGTCGCGGAAGTATCGGGCAGTCGTTTCGCCCATGCCCGGAACGCGAAGGTGCTCGCGCAGCAGCGCCGCCGTCTCCTGATCGTACTCGTCGAGCGGAACGATACGATCGATCGTCTGGGAACGAGCCAGGTAGCTTACGCCTTTGACTATGTCGTCGCGCGAATAGCCGTCAGGCATGTAGAAGATCTCGTCGATCGCTTCTCGCGGCCAGTTCGCCTCGCGCAGCTTTTCAACCGTGATCAGAAAGACGCGGCAGCCCTGACGCTTGCATTGACGAAGGAAAGCTTCGCCCTTCTCGTAACTGGCCAGGCAGACCATTGTAGGCGGACGTTCGTTAGGCACGACGCGCTCCTTTGTGGCGGCCAAATTATATAGCGCGCCGCGCCCCCGCGATAGCTCACCTGTCGGATCAGATGGGATTTGAAATCGGGAAGACTACTGACGTTGGTTCATAGGCCGGCTCCGAAATCTGATTAACCCGTCCAGCCCAACTCACTGAAAGTTGGGTGTTAATGAAAGCTCGCAAAGCTCAACACGTTGAAGCTTCCGCCCGGCTACGATAGCATTCTTCGTCTGACAAGGGGGCTGAAAAGTGAGCGCGAATGGAACCGCCGTCGAAAGAGTTCGTGATGTCGCAACCAATGTGATAGGTCCCGCCGCTTCGGAGAACGATCGAGCCGGAAACTGGCCAGATGCGTCGATTCAGACGCTGGCCGGCGACGGTCTGCTTGTCCGTCATCGCTACGCGCGGGAACGAAGCGCGTCGCCGAGTTGTACGAGACTATGCACGTCAATCGAATGAAGCGACTGGCAGCCGCGGGCTTCGACGTCGATCATGCGGATCATATGTCGAGGCTGCACACGCCGAATTTCATGTAGGTTGTTAGACTCGAAGCGCTGCCAAACTCCGGCATGCAACGGAGCGCGCGCGTCGGTGCTCACAGTGATCCGAGTGCCACGCTGCGCGCCCGCTGACGCCTAGCGTTATGTTGCAGTTTTCATGGGCAAAGAAGCTAAAACCAAATACCTTGAAGATCTAGACGTTGTACTGAACGCACGCGGTTTTCGTCGCCGCCGGACTCAACAGGAATGGAAATGTCGTGCGGGTTCAGGGGACGAGTTGTGGATCCATATCAACTTCGGCAAATCAGTCGTCAATCCCAGTTTCGGCGTCAAGTACGTCGACCTGGCTTCCGTCCTCCCGGAAGAGTCCGGTGCGGTCACCGGAACGATGGTAATGCTCTCATACGTGTTCGATCGACCGCGTCGCTATATCATCGAGGAAGGTAGCGAGGCTGTTGCTCGCGACCTCTGTGCAAAAGGTTTGGAGATGTTGGCCAGCTTGCAGGATCGAGGGCTTGTCATCGAGATGCTCAAGAGTAAGTTTCCATCGGATTGGCCTGTCGTCTCCTATTCCCACAGAATCAGACTGCTTCCGATCCTTCTCGCAAATGAGGGTCGAATTAGAGAGGCTCTCGATCTCCTAGAGCACTTCCGGTCCGAATCAATTGGCCGTGATCAGATATTGCCCCAATATGAGCCATTCGCGACGATCTTCAGTGAGCGATTCGCGACATAACTCGCCGCATGTGCACCGTAGCCGCAAACTACGCAGCACGGTGATGCGAGGCGTTAGCAATCTCCATTGTGTCGCCTCCTACTGATGAATTCTTCCATAAAGCTCGGTCAGCGCGCGGAGCCTTTCGCTGATCCTTTTCGTCAGCGCGCCCGCCCTGAATCGCCATTGCCAGTTACCCTGTTGGCTCGCCGGGAGGTTCATCCTCGCGCGCGAGCCGAGTCCAAGCACGTCTTGAAGCGGGGCAATAGCTGTGTTCGCTATCGAAGCCCACGCCGCGCGAATTAAGTCCCAGTGAATCTCACTCCCGTCTGAGTTCAGATACTCGAGACAATACGCGCGCTCGCGTTTGATCTGCCGGGCGTCCCGAGTCGAGCCCTCGCCGGCCCTACTGTTGAACCAACCGACGGTCGTGTCATTGTCGTGCGTGCCTGTGTACACGACGCAGTTCCGCACGTAGTTGTGAGGCAAGTCGATGGTCTTGCTGTCGCCGCTGAATGCGAACTGCAGAACGCGCATTCCCGGGAATCCGAAGTCGTCGCGCAAGGCTTCAACATCCGGGGTTATGACGCCCAGGTCTTCGGCTATGATGGGCAGTTCACCGAGCGTGCGCTTGAAGTTTGAGAACAGCTCACGGCCGGGCACCGGAACCCACCGGCCGCGCTCGGCCGTCTTGTCTTCGCCGGGCACTTCCCAGCACGCGGCAAACCCTCGAAAGTGATCGATGCGAAGCAGGTCCACTGTCTGAAGCGTCGCTCTCATACGATCGATCCACCAGCGAAACCCGGTCGCGCGCATCTTTTCCCAATCGTAAATCGGATTACCCCAGAGCTGTCCGGTCTTGCTGAAGTAATCGGGGGGAACTCCGGCGACGACTATCGGGCGCCGGTGGCTGTCCAGTTTGAACTGCTCAGGATTCATCCACACGTCAGCCGAGTCGTACGCAACGAATATCGGCGCGTCACCGATGATACTGATGTTTCGCTCGCGGCAGTAAGCCTTGAGCTGCGACCATTGCTTAGAAAATAGAAACTGAAAGAATTTCTCAGCTTCGACTCCGGCGCGCAGGGCTTCCCGTGCCGCAGTCAGCGCGCTGAAATCGCGCGCAGCGAATTGCGGCTCCCACTCCGTCCACGCTATTCCGCCGTGTGCATCTTTCAGCGCGCGAAACAGCGCGTAGTCTTCAAGCCAGGCCGAGGCCTCGTGACAGAAGCGTGAAAACTCTGTTCGCAGCTCGGGGTTCGGGTTGCGTTTGAAATTGTCGAATGCTCTTTCGAGAAGTAATTTTTTGTATCCGATCACGCGGCCGAAATCGACTCGGCCGGCTGGGAACCGCGGCACACGAATGATGTCTTCATCGGTCAGCAATCCAGCTTTCATCAGACGGTGGGGACTGATCAGAAGAGGATTGCCCGCGAATGCAGAGAAGCACTGATAGGGCGAGTCGCCGTAGCCAGTCGGCCCCAACGGCAACACTTGCCACAAGCTCTGCCCGCTTGCTGCGAGAAAATCTACAAAGGCGTATGCTTCGTCGCCGAGGTCGCCGATGCCGTATCGGCCAGGCAGTGATGTCGGATGAAGCAGGATACCGCTCGCTCTTGGAAAGCTCATTCATCTCCGATCTGTTCTTCGAGCATTGGATGGATTGATACCATACGCGGCTCGGTTCCTCAATCGACCTGCTTTGCCACAAAGACTCTCCAAGACACGAAGGGCGGCTTTGCGTACCTTCGCGTCTCGGAGTCTTTGTGGCAAGTCTCTTTCGCGGCGCACATTGACAATCGCGCGCACCACAAATTAGATTTTAGGCAACGATGAAAGCGCTTTTCAGTACCCTCATCCTGATCATGTCAGCGGTAACGGCGATTGGACAATCTGCCGAGTCACCGCTTGCGCCGCCCAAGGCTCCGCCGGGCGCGCGAGGAACTGCACTCAAAGTGGGAGACAAGGCTCCGGACTTCGCCCTGCCCAACGGTGATGGCAAGTTGGTAGTACTCTCGGAACTTACGCAACGAACACCGGTGGTGGTTGTCTTCTATCGCGGATTCTGGTGAGGCGCGTGCACACAGCAACTCACCAGGTTGGCTGAGGACTACGATAAGATAAAGCAGGCGGGTGCGGATTTGATCGCTGTCAGCGTTGACGAGCAGTCGTACGCGTGGTCGATGGCGCAGACCACCGGCGCCAAATTTCAGATTTTGTCTGATGCGGACAAGAAGACTATCACCGCGTATGGAATCGTGAACGCTGCCGAGCACGGTGGCATTGCTCATCCGTCGATCTTCATCCTCGATAAGGAAGGACGGATCAGATACATGCACGTCGGCAAAGACCCTCAAGACAGGCCGCCGGATGAAACTATTCTTATAGAAATCAGGAAGATTAAGTAGGCTGGTCCAGCCTCAGCCTTGCGCCTAACCAAATGTCACCGTTAGCTCCCGCCCGAAGCTAAACTGCGGGCGGCGCCGTTGCTTGAGCGCTTTCGTACCGGTCTGTGAAAGCGCGGTCACCAGGATCGGCATCGCGATCGTCGGGTCGCACAGCACCGACACAGTCTTCGCGTCCTTCGCTACGCGGCCCCACGTTTGAGCCTCTTCAAAACTCCGTCCCGAAGTTGCGCTGCTCTCGGGTAAATCGAGTGCGATCTGCAAAGCGTATTTGTGACCCCTCATTGTCTGCTTGATGATCGAGGCGGTGACTTCGGTCTGTTGCACGAAGCTTTTCGGAGGTCCGCCTCCGAACAAAACGACCGACGTGTTTACCGAGCGAGCCATTATCTGCGCAGCTTCTACGACGTCCTGAATGATGTCGAATTGAAAAGGGTTCTTGCGATTCACTCGCGATGTTGCGATACCCACAGCTATGGCCGAGTCTGCAACGCCCGGACAGAAGACCGGGACTTTCGCCTTATAAGCTGAAGTGAGGATTCCGTCTTCGGTAGCAATCTCGGCGAGTTCACGGCCTAGCAGATGCAAAAACTCGCGAGTCGAGTAAGGCCGGGAATGGTCCACGGTGTTCGCGAAGTTACCGACCCACTCATCGGCCTCGCGGTACTCGTGCTCGCTTGCCAACGTGTCGTAGAACCGACCGACCTGAGCCTCTTGAAGCTCTTCGTCGGTCACGTCGGGCGGGGCCTGATAGTGGTAGCGGCCCAGCGTCTCGTGGAGATCGTGAAAGAGGTTCGCGCCGGTTGACACGACCACGTCGACGAAGTGGTTCTTGATCAAGTAAGAAATCAGCCGGCGCATTCCGGCTGCAACAAGCGCGCCGCTCAGCCCCATGAGTACCGTCGAGTTGTCTTCCAGCATTTCGAGCCACAGGTTATGTGCGTCAGCCATCGCGCGCGCTTGAAATCCTGCCCCCTCCATCTTCTGCAAGATGCCCGCAACAGATCGGTCGCGGTCAATCTGAATGGGACGAGTGGGAATCGTCAAAAACTTTGTGCTTTTTTGCTTTCTCATCATTGCTGTTTAGTCCTCGGTCCGTCGTCCGTAGTCCGTAGTAGTCGCAACGGGAAACATCCACGCAACGGACTACTGACTACGGACCACGGACAGCCTACTCTAGATATGTGTACCGGTTGATATCGGATTCGTACTCCTTCATCAGCGCCTCGGCCTCTTCCTCGCCTAAGAAGCCGCCAGACACGCGAGTGTTTATCACTCGCTGCATGCTCTCCCACGCCTGGCCTTTGTCGTAGCGCGCGACCCCGAGCATGTCACCGATGCGGCTTCCCTGCACGATCTTCTTGATGTGGTATCGGCCTTCCGTGTCAATGATTACGTGAGCCTCGTTGGGGCGGCCGAACAGGTTGTGATTGCTGCCCATCACTTCTTGATACGCGCCGACCAGGAAGATTGCAATGTAGTACGGGTCCCCGGTGAACGGATGCAGCTCGAGCACCTCTTTCACGTCCTTCAAGTCAACGAACTTGTCGATGTGCCCGTCCGAATCGCAGGTGATGTCCACGAACGTCGCGTAATCGGTGGGCTGCTCGTTCAGCCGGTGAATTGGCATGATCGGGAAGAGCTGGTCGATCGCCCAGTGGTCCGGCGTCGAGCGAAACACCGAGAAGTTGCACAGGTACTTCGACGCGAGAATCTTCTTCAAATCGTCGAACTCTTCTTCCTGCACCTTGGTCGTCTGAGCAAACCTCGACGCGCGCGCGCAGACTTCCCAGAAAAGCACTTCGCCTTTGGCGCGATCTTCCAGGCTGATCAGCCCGAGATTAAACTGGGTGTGCAACTCGTCCTTGTGGTCGAGCGCGTCGTGATAGTACTCGCGGTAGTTTTTCGCGCTTATGTCGTCGTAAAGCGCCTTGAGCTCGACGATCACCTGGGGAGCGTCTTGATCGACGTTGACCTCCGGTTGGTCGTCGGCGAACGTCTCTATTTCGTCTCGAATCGACGTGACAAACACCGCGTGATAGGCGCACATCACTCGCCCGCTTTCGGTTACGAGGTTCGGCTCCGGAACGTTTTCGTCTTCGCAGACCGATTTGATCGTGTAGACCACGTCATTGGCAAACTCCTGCGTCGTGTAGTTCACCGACGACGCAAAAGTGGTTTTCGATCCGTCATAATCGACGCCCATCCCGCCGCCAATATCGAGGAACTCGACGTCGATGTGCATCTGACGAATCTTGGAATAGACCCTTGCGGCTTCTTTCATCGCCGCCTTGACGCGTTTGATATCGGTGATCTGCGAGCCGATGTGAAAGTGCAACAGCTTGAGCAGGTCGGTCATCTGAAACTCGCGCAGCAGTCGAATGCATTCGAGCATCTCCGACGGCGTAAGCCCGAACTTCGCCGACTCGCCGCCCGACGAAGCCCACTTGCCCGAACCCTTCGAGTACAGCTTCGCGCGAATGCCGATCCCCGGCCTGATCCCGGTCTCTTGAGAGCGGCGAATGATCATCTTCAATTCGTTTAGTTTTTCGACGACGATTATCACGCGCTTACCGATTTGAACTCCCAGAAGCGCGAGGTTGATGAACGATTCGTCTTTGAAGCCGTTGCAGACCAGCAGCGACTCCGGCGTTTGTTCGAGGGAGAGCGCCGCGTACAGTTCTGCTTTTGAGCCGCATTCGACTCCGAAGTTGTACTTACCGCCTTCTCGCAGAAACTCCTCGACGACTTCGCGGCGAGGATTGACCTTCATCGGGAACACGCCGAAGTGCCCGCCGGCAAAGTTAAATTCGCGCGAAGCATCCTGGAACGAGCGTTGAACTTTTTTGAGTTGGTTGGTGAGGATCTGCGGGAATCGGAGAAGTATCGGGAGCTGCAACCGGCGCTGGTCGACTAGATCGTCTATGAGTTCCTTTATATCGACAGATCTGGGGTCGCCCTCGGCAGGACGGACTGCAAGATGGCCCTTCCGGTTTACCTCAAAGTACCCTGCTCCCCAGTTTTCCACACCATAGGTCTCAATGACCTCTTCCAGTGTGATATTCCTCATCTAGCGCCTTCCCTGCCGGAACTCATATGCATGCCATGAAAATAGATGAGCTTATAAGCCTTGGAATTTACCAGATTTAACGGAATAGTGTCTAGAACTTTTTTTTGTGGGTCTATCCGTTATCACTACGCTTCAAGTGGTTGCATCTGCCCTTGCTCGGGATTATCTTTCTCGTAGACCTGAATCATTCAACTATTTCCTGCTTGAGGAACCTGTATGCAACGAATCTCCGAGCTTCACGTCAACGGAACCAAACTTCGAATCCATGCCGACGCTGACCGAAGCCTGCTCAGCGTCTTGCGTGACGACCTTGATCTGACTGGAAGCAAGTACGGTTGTGGCGAGGGCCAGTGCGGCGCGTGCACGGTGCTCATCGATGGTCAAGCGACTCGGTCGTGCGTCACAAAGGTCGGCGCCGCCGCCGGGAAGAAGATCACGACGATCGAAGGTCTCGCAAAGAACGGCCGCTTGCATCCGCTCCAGGAAGCGTTTCTCGAAGCCGATGCGATGCAATGCGGCTACTGCACTCCGGGGATGATCATGTCCAGCGTCGCCCTGCTAAGTAAGAATCCGAGTGCGAGCGAACAAGAGATCGTGAAATTCATGGAAGGGAATATCTGCCGGTGCGGGACCTATCCTCGAATTGTGGCGGCCGTGCGCAAAGCCGCGCAGTCGATGAAAGGAGGTGGAAGATGAGCAAGCATCCGGTCATCGACGAATCCGTTGAGATTGAACGCTACGAACTCTTCGCCGAGCCCGCTTATCACTTCAACCTCGATCTCGGCAGGCGCGATTTCTTCAAGCTGTTGGGCGGCGGATTGGTGCTTGTCTTCGCGCTCGACGCGTTTGCACAAGAAGGAGACAGGCAGGCGGGCGAGTCTGGCCGCCGCCAGACGGGCGGCTCGACCCCAAAGGAAATCGCGGGTTGGCTTCACATCGGGGAGGACGGCTCGATCAACGTGTATACCGGCAAGGTAGAGTTCGGTCAAAACATCCGCACTTCGCTTTCTCAAGTGGTAGCCGAAGAACTTCACGTTGCTATCGGATCGATCCGCGTGACGATGGGTGACACTGACCTGACGCCGTTCGACATGGGAACATTCGGAAGCCGGACGACCCCGACTATGGCTCCGCAGCTCCGCAAAGCGGCGGCCGCCGCGCGCGAAGTGTTGATCGATCTGGCCGCCGCGGAGTGGAAAGTTGAACGCGCCTGGCTAGCCGTGAACGCCGGGAAGGTGATTAACGCACACTCGAAACAGTCCATCGAGTTCGCAAAGCTGACGAAGGGACAGAAGCTGCTGAAATTGATTTCCGATAGCACGCCTACAACTCCTGCAGAACGGTGGAAGGTCGCGGGCAAGTCCGTTGGAAAGGTCGATGGCCGCGACTTCGTGACCGGGAAGCACCGCTACACTTCTGACGTCAAGCTTCCCGACATATTGTTCGGAAAGGTGCTGAGGCCTTCTCACTTCAATGCCTCGCTCGCATCCGTCGATACGCGCGAAGCCGAAGCCATTCCCGGAGTGAAAGTCGTTCGCGACGGCAGCTTCATTGGAGTCGCCGCTCTCGATGCTCAGACGGCGGCGCGCGCGATTGCTGCAATGAAGCCCGAATGGAAAGCGCAGCCGCAGCCGTCAGCGAAAGATCTTTTCGACCATCTCAGAAAACAAGCGGTCCAATCGCCGCAAGCCAATGTGCGCGGCTCGATCGCGGAAGGACTTGCCGCCGCGGACAAGAAGTTGGATCAGACTTATACCGTCGCCTACATTGCTCACGCGCCGATGGAACCGCGAGCCGCAGTTGCGGAATGGAACCAGGGCCGGCTTACGGTTTGGACTGGGACACAGCGGCCGTTCGGGGTTCGCGGCGAGCTTGCCGAAGCGTTTCGCATTCCAGAAGAACGTGTTCGCGTGATCGTGCTCGACACCGGCGCGGGCTACGGCGGCAAGCACACCGGCGATGCAGCCGTCGAAGCAGCTCGTCTCGCAGAAGCCGCGGGAAAACCGGTGAAGCTCGTGTGGACCCGCGAAGAGGAATTCACGTGGGCCTACTTCCGTCCCGCCGGAGTGATCGACGTTTCGAGCGGCGTGCGAAACGACGGGACCATCACCGCGTGGGAGTTTCATAACTACAACTCGGGCTCGTCCGGTATTCAGCATCGTTACGACATGGCGAATCAGAAGATCGCGTTTCATCAAGCGAAGTCGCCGTTGCGGCAGGGCTCTTATCGAGGGCTCGCGGCCACGGCAAATCACTTCGCGCGCGAGACTCACATGGATGAGCTTGCGCACGCAGTGAACATGGACCCGCTCGAGTTTCGCCTTAAGAACTCAAAAGACGAACGCTTGAAGGCTGTTTTGACTGCTGCCGCGAAGGGCTTCGGTTGGGGCAAGGCGAAGAGCGGCGACGTAGGCTTCGGAATCGCCGGTGGGTTTGAGAAGGGTGGATACGTTGCGACGTGCGCAGAGGTCTCGGTTGACCGTTCGACGGGAAAAGTAAGGCTGGTTCGCGTGGTTGAGGCATTTGAATGTGGCGCGATCATCAATCCGGATCAGCTCAAGAATCAGATCGAAGGCTCGGTGGTGATGGCAATCGGAGGTGCGCTATTCGAAGCCATCGAC
>Ga0114129_10010826_pt1 | contig 12996 bp, 10 predicted proteins | sample RhiMetdeltSRZDD1_FD_80071 | JGI IMG/M metagenome (GOLD analysis project Ga0114129, IMG submission 80071) | Populus rhizosphere microbial communities from Tennessee, USA - Rhizosphere MetaG P. deltoides SRZDD1 (version 2) (version 2) | ecosystem: Host-associated > Plants > Roots > Rhizosphere >...
CGACTACCGACTACCGACTACCGACTATCCCCGCCACGGCCGCGAAAACGTCCGCGGCGATCACGTCTTTTTGTCGTTCGCCGTCGAGCACGATCCAGCCCTGCGTGGCGGCCTGCCGCCGATAGCTCTCGCGCACTCGCTGCTGGAGGGCCAAATCCCGTTCGTAGCGGTCCCGGTCCATGGACTTTCGTTTCACAGCGGTCTCGGGGGCGATGTCGAGCATAATCGTGAGCGCAGCGCGTGGCAGGAATCGCTGCATGTCGTCGAGCCAGGCCGGATCGAGCCCTTGCGCTTCGCCGTACGCCACGCTCGACGCCGTGTACCGATCGCAGACCAGGATGAGACCGCCGTCGATCCAGCGCTGCAGGTCCGCTTTCCGCTCGTAGCGGTTTGCGACGTACAAGAGCTGCATCACGTCCGCCTCGTAGTCGCGCTCGCCCGCCAACGCGCGCGCGATCTCCTCCCCGATCGACGTCCCGTAATCGGGAAACGACACCAGCCTCGACTTGTGTCCCGCCTCCTTGAGGCGATCGCGCAGCAGCTCCGCCTGGGTCTGCTTACCGCTCTGGTCCAGCCCCTCGAACGCAACGAGCAGTCCGGACATGATCAGTAGTCACGAAACCACGAAATCACGAAACAAGGTCGACCTATTTCACGTTTTCGTGTTTTCGTGACTGTTGGCAATCGGTGGGGAATCATCGTCGATGCGTCGCTAGTCTTCGAGCGCCAACATGTCGTCGACGGTCTGACGCCGGCGGACGACGCGCCACGCACCCCCGTCGACCAGCACTTCCGCGGGCAACGGCCGTCGGTTGTAGTTCGACGCCATCACCGACCCATACGCACCGACGTCACGGATGGCCACGAGATCCCCGACCTGCAGCCGGGGCAGCGTTCTGTCGCGGCCGACGACGTCGCTGCTCTCGCAGACAGGCCCGACGATTTCGTACGCGCGCTCGGGCTCCGGGACCGCCACGACCGGCTCGATTCGGTGAAACGCGCTGTAGAGCGCCGGCCGCATCAGCTCCGTCATCCCGGCGTCGATGATCGCAAACTCGGTCTCTTCCGTCCTCGATTTGAGGTCGATCACGCGCGCGAGGAGCACGCCCGCCGGGGCGGCGATGGCGCGGCCAGGCTCGAGGACGACCGGCAATCCGGTGGATCGAACCTCGTCGAGAAGCGCCGCCACATACTCGCGCAGACCTGGCACATCGCGGCCGTCGTACGAGACGCCAAGGCCACCGCCCAGATCGACGTACTCGAGGTGCGCGCCGGCTTCCTGCATCTCGCGGCTCAGGCGCCCCGCCAGTGCGGCAGCGCGGCGCAGCGGATCGAGCGACGTGATCTGGGATCCCACATGCACGTGGACGGCGACGAGCGTCAACGACGGCCGATTGCGGAACGAGGACAGCAGGGCCCGGGCATCGTCGAGCGGCACGCCGAATTTGTTGATCTTGAGGCCTGTCGAAATGTGTGGATGGCTTTGTGCGTCGATATCCGGATTCACGCGCACCGCCACGCGCGCCGCGCGTCCCAGACGCGACGCAATCGCCTCGACTCGGGCGAGCTCGCCGGCCGATTCGACGTTGATCGCCTTCACGCCGAGGCCGACGGCGCATTCGAGCTCCGCGGGCGACTTGCCGACGCCGGTGAAGACGATCTGCGAAGGCACAAACCCCGCCTTGCGCGCCACCTCGACTTCCCACACGGTGTTGGCGTCGGCGGCGCTGCCAAGCTCGCGTAGCAGGCGCGCGACCGCCAGCGTCGAATTGGCTTTGAGGGCGTAGTGAAGCGCGTGCGGATAACCGTCGAACGCCTCGTCTATCGCGCGGTAGCGGGCGCGCAGCGTCGCGGCGCTGTACACGTACAGCGGCGTGCCTTCAGCGGCGGCGATGGACGAGAGCGGCACACCGTCGCATACGAGTTCGTGTTGCTCCCGGGAGAAGCCGACCACTCGTGTCGATGTGGGCACGTGATAGGGTATTCTACTCAATCTTTCATGCTCCCGGACTCATCGGACGCGGTCGAGGCGCTCATCAAGCGGTGCCTGAACGGCGACCAGATCGCCTGGGAGCAGATCGTCCGCCAGTACTGGCGCAAGGTCTTCAACGTCGCCTACAAGTTCGTCGGCAAACACGACGAAGCGGAAGATCTCACGCAGGAGATCTTCCTGAAAATCTTCAAGTCGCTCGACACGTTCGATCGACGCGCGAATTTTCAGACGTGGTTGATCAGCATCAGCCGCAACCTGTGCATCGATCATTACCGCAGTGTCCGAAAGGAGCGCGAGACGATCGACCGCGACGTCGACGCCAGCGACCTCTCGCCGGTCTCGCGCGAGATCGGACCCGTGGCGGCCCTCGAGCAGCGCGACCGCGTGGTGCTGCTGCGGCAGGCAATGGCCGCGCTGCCGGAGACGCTGCGCACCGCGGTCCTGATGCGCGACATCCAGGAGCTCTCGTATCAGGAAATCGCCGACGCGCTGCGGCTGCCCGAAGGCACCGTCAAATCGCGCATCAACCGCGGCCGCACCGAGCTCGCGCGCCAGATCCGCAGACTCCGCGGCGACGATTTCAGCCCGAACGACGCGGTCGCTCGAAGAACCGCCAAGCGCACTGGAGCCTACTGATGAATGTCAAAACTGAGCAGGTCGGCGGCATCTCGGTCGTCCGCGTCGGCGAGACCCGCCTCATGTATCCGATCCTGTCCGACTTCTCCACCGCGGTCAGTGGACTGATCACCGCCGGCAAGCGCGAAATCGTCATCGACCTCGCACCGGTCACCTATGTCGACAGCGCCACCATCGGCTGCCTGATGGATCTCTACCGTCAGGTGGCGACGGCCGGCGGGCACCTGAAGTTGTCTGGCGTCCAGAAGCGCGTCGAGACGATGCTGACGATGACCGGCGCGCAGAATTTCCTCGAGATCCACGCCGACGAGTCGAGCGCGGTCAAGAGCTTCGGGGGATAGCGATGCGCACCATCAAGACCACCAGCGGCGCCGACATCGCGCTCGACGGCGATTTGCTCGCCGTCATGGAAGCGCTCTATCGCGAGGTCACCGCCCGGCGCGGCCTCGAGCGCTCCTTCGAAGACATGGTGAAGGAGATTCACCACCTGATCGACCAGATGGACGAGGGGGAACGGCGAACGTATCTGGCCGAGAGCATGTTCCTGAACACCGTGAAGTACGAGAACGACAAGCTCGAGTCTTATATGCGGAGGCTTACCAAGAAAGCGTAGGGGCTAGGGGTCGGGCTCGGGGCTAGCTGAGGGGACTAGGGGACTGGGGACTTGGCGACTGGGCGCGCGAAAACGGCGAGGCTGCTGCCGACGGATCGACCGCCCGGGTTGTCCTGGTCCGACGACACGTTGACCATCGCGCGCGTGTGGGTCGCCTGATCTTCCATCGCCATCGACGTCGACCCGCCGCCGTCCAGGTTCAGCGCGTTCCAGACGCCGTAATCGGTCATCAAGAGATCTGCCACTTCGCCCACACGCATCCCCCCGCTGCCACCTCGCACATCGACCGTGAACAACGTCAGTGTGCGCCCGTCGCGCGAGAGGCCGATCGCGGTTCGAGCGGTCGCCACGTCGTACCACGACTTCGCGTTCGAAAACGTACCGGGCCCGCCCGGCTCCAAAAGCGCATCAGGATGTTGCGCATCCTTGTACTGAGGCACGGTTTTCACGCCGTCGGTGACGATCTGCGCAGAGCCGGACACTGTCGTCCAGAGCGTCACGGGTTCGCGGACGTGTTGTCCATCCGCGACGTCCCGATTGCGGTGGACGACCGTCGCGTGGTTCTCGCGGTCGATGTTGAGGCCGGCGGCGTCCCGCACCAGCGCAAATGACTGCTCCGGCGTCTCGAACGTGGAATAGACCTGACCATCCGAAGCGGCGATACCGATGACCCACGCTTCACGATCGGGCGAGGGGAACGGCAGGAAAAAATGCGCGTTGATGACAACCTGCGCGCCTTCCTGCGTCAGGTAGTCGAGCGTGGTCTGCCTCACGACCTCGCGGCCGCCCGCCGGCGGCGACAGCTTGAAACGCAGGCCCGGCGCCCTGAGATCGATCTGAACGACGTGCATGTGGACGGCGCGCGGCGACGTCTCGGTACGATCGATGTAGGTGATCCCGACATACGGCTGGGAGACCAGCGTGACGAGAATCGCGAGCAGGCGCATGGCGCGATAATATGACACCGACCATGTCGCTGGCCGCAGGATCCCGGCTCGGGCCGTATGAAGTCGTCGCGCCGTTGGGGGCCGGAGGCATGGGCGAAGTGTATCGGGCGCGCGACACGCGTCTGGATCGCGTGGTCGCGATCAAGGTGCTCGCAGCGCATCTGGCCGACGACCCTCAGTTGCGCGACCGCTTCGAACGCGAAGCCCGGGTGGTCTCTCAGCTGTCGCATCCCCACGTCTGCGCGCTCTACGACGTCGGCCGTTCCGCGGATGTCGAATTCCTCGTCATGGAGCTCCTCGAGGGCGAGACGCTCGCTTCACGCCTCGAACGCGGGCCGATAAGGATGGACGAGGCGCTGCGCATCGGCATCGAGATCGCCGGCGCACTCGATGCCGCGCACCGGATGGGCATCGTGCATCGCGATCTCAAGCCTGGCAACGTGATGCTCACGCGGGCCGGCAGCAAGCTGCTCGACTTCGGCCTCGCGAAGCCCGCTGCGCCGCGATCGATGGCTGCGGGCATGACCGGCATGCCGACGACGCCCCTCAACATGACGGCGGCAGGCACCATTCTCGGTACCTTTCAGTACATGGCGCCGGAGCAGCTCGAGGGAAAGGATGCCGACGCGCGAACCGACATCTTCGCGTTCGGCTGCTTGCTCTACGAAGCGCTCACTGGAAAGAGGGCCTTCACTGGCCAGAGTCAGGCCAGCCTGATCGGCGCGATTCTTCGCGACGATCCGCCGCCGCTGTCGGCCGTGCAGCCGCTCGCGCCCTCGACGCTCGATCATGTCGTGCGGACGTGCCTCGCGAAGGAACCGGACGAGCGCTGGCAGACAGCTGCGGACCTCAAGCGCGAGTTGACGTGGGTTGCCGATCAACAGCGGGCTGGCGTCAGCGATGCCGCGCGGACGACCGTCGCGCGGGCCGTCGACACGACGGCCGCGCAGTCCGCCCGGTCGTCGCGCAGATGGCAAGAGCGCTTCGCGTGGGTCCTCGGCGGAGCGGTTCCTGGTGCCATCGTCGCAGCAGTCCTGACGCGGGCGCTGGTCACGCGCGGCACCGTCCTCCCCGCCGCGGTGACGCACGCGGTCATCCGCGTCGAGCCCGGCACGCGGCTGCTCAGCGCCAACAACCTGGATCGTTCGCTCACCGGGCGCCCCAGCCGGAGAGCCGTCGCGCTCTCGCCCGATGGCCGGACGCTCGTCTTCAGCGCGGCGGACAAGGACGGACCTCGACTTTACAAGCGTCCGCTCGATCAGCCTGACGCCACACCAATCGCAGGGACACGTGGGGCCGAAAGTCCGTTCTTCTCTCCCGATGGCCGATGGATCGGCTTTTGGTCTGACGGCGCCGTAAAAAAGGTTCCGACCGTGGGGGGACCCACGATTGCCATCGTTCAAACGCCGGAGATCAGTAGCGCCGACTGGGCGAGGGACGACACGATTGTGTTCGCTGGGCTCACAGGCGGCTTGCTGCAGGTCGCGGCATCCGGCGGTCAGATGAAGCCGCTCACCACCGTCGAGCCGGGCGCTCACTCGCACCGCCTGCCGCACGTGCTGCCGGACGGGAACACCGTGCTGTTCACGGTTGTGCCGTCGACAATGCGGTGGAACGACGCTCGCCTCGCGGCCGTCACCCGATCGTCCGGTCAGGTGAAGACGATCATCGAGAACGGGTCGGACGGCATGTATGTCCAGGGCCATCTCCTGTTCGCGCGAATGGGAACACTGCTGGGCGTTCCATTCGACGCCGCACGGCTCGAAATCCGCGGAAACCCGGCCGGCGTGCAGGACAACGTGATGCAGTCGATCAACGCGGGGAACTCGGAGCTGGAAACCGGCGCGGTTCAAGTGAGCGTGTCGAACGCGGGAACCCTGGTGTACGCCTCAGGCGGTCCGGTGCCGGACTCGACGCGATCGGTGCAGTGGCTGGATCGAACCGGAGCGAGATCCGCGTCCATCCCCGTGCCGCCCAATGCGTACCTCGCCCCGCGTGCGTCGCGCGACGGACGGATGATTGCGGCGTTCTCACAGCGCACGCTGAAGACGGAAGACACGGACATCTGGACGTACAGCCTGAGCGGAGGCGTCGCCACGAAGATCACGGCGGCAGGCGGCCGCAACAGCTGGGTGACGTTTACCGCCGACAGCCGCCGCGTCATTTTCTCGTCGCGGACGCCCGTGAGCAATCTGTACTGGAAAGCCGCCGACGGTGGTGGCGAGATCGAGCGGCTGACGACCAGCGAGTTCACGCAGTCCCCAGGCGACTGCACGCCAGACGGACGCTACCTGATCTTCGTGCAGAGCGAACCGAAGACCGGTTATGACATCTGGCTGCTGTCGTTGGCCGACCGAAAGACGACGCCGCTGATGCGTTCCCCAGCAGAGGAGCGCTGGCCGGCCATTTCACCGGACGGCCGCTGGCTCGCGTACGCGACGAACGAAACGGGCAGGGATGAAGTCTACGTCCAGCCGTTTCCGGGGCCGGGACCGCGGACGAAAGTGTCGTCCAACGGGGGCATGGGTCCGGCATGGGCGCCCGGCGGGAGGATGTTGTATTACGTGGACTACCGCGCCGACGGCAAGGCGCCCGTCATGGCTGTCGACATCGTCGCGTCGCCCGTTTTCGCGGCGGGGACGCCAAGGTTTCTGTTCGACGCCACCGATCTAGCCGGGGGCATTCCGCAGCGGGCGTGGGACGTCGCGCCGGATGGGCGCTTTCTTGTTGTCGAAAACAAACGTTCGATGGAGACAACGACCGAGCTCCACGTCGTGCTCAACTGGCTGGAGGAGCTGAAGACGAAGATGGCCGAGGTCAGGTAGCAGCAGCCGGTGTCCCTCAATTTCCTCGCCACTAGATTTCAATGCAGCTGGCCGTGGAGCACGCTCGTCATGCTCTGCGATGGCCGCCTGGTCTGCGGATGTGCGGACCCGTACGGCAAGCGTGTCCTCGGAGACGCACGCGCGTCCTCGATCCACGACGTTTGGAGCGGTCCGATCGTGTCTGCGCTGCGCGCGGACCTGAACGGGGGCGGATCCAAGTTCTGCGGCGACTGTCCGCTGAAACTACCGCTCAAGAAGGGCGAGCCCGCCGTTGTGCGGTCCGTCGACGCCGGAGCGCAGCCGTCGCGCATGTACATCGAGTGCACCGCGGCGTGCAACATCTCGTGCGCCCAGGCCTGCTGCGCGCCTGAAACCGGCATCACCCGAACGCGCCAGGCAGGCATGCTCGACTTCGATCTCTTCCGCCGGGTGATCGACGAGGTGGGCGCCTCGCTCGTCCGGGTGGACTTCTTCAACTACGGCGAGGCGTTCCTGCACAAGCGCGCGGTCGAGATGTGCGAGTACATCAAGGCAACCTTCCCGCACATCTATCTCTACACCAGCACGAACGGTCTGGCCCTCACCGACGCGCAGGCTCGCCGGCTGGTGCACTCCGGCATCGACGAGGTGACGTTTTCAATCGACGGCGCGACTGCCGAAAGCTACGTGAAGTATCGGCAGCGCGGGCGGTTCGATGTCGCTATTGCCACGCTGCGCGCGATGGCCGACGAGAAGCGAAAGGCGGGACGCGATCTGCCGTTTCTCAACTGGCGCTACATCCTGTTCACGTGGAACGATAGCGACGCGGAGATGGCACGCGCTCGAGGGCTCGCCGCTGAGATCGGTGTGGATCGTCTGTGCTGGGAGCTGACGGACCATCCGGAGGACTCGTACTCGCGCCGCTTCGTGGCGGGATCTCCCGCGCTCGACGTCATCCGTCACGAGATCTGGGACGACAACAACCTGGGCAACGCCATCCCGGGCGCGACGCCGCGGGCGCGCATCGACGTGCGCACGCTTGTCCCGGGCGTCCCGCTCGTGGCGCGCGCCGGCCGTCCGCTGCAGGTCCGCACCCGCGTCCACAATCTCTCGACCCGTCCGTTTCCGGCGCAGGCGACGTATGGCCGGCGCCTCGTCCGGCTCGGCGCGCAGCTCTGCGCCGAGGACGGGACCGTGATGAACCGCGATTTCGCGCGCGCCTGGCTGCCCGCAACGCTCGGGCCGGGGTCGCGCGCCGACATCGCCATCGAGATCCCGGCGCCCGAGCAGGCAGGCCGCTACGCCTTGAAATTCGACCTGGTCAGCGAGGGGATCGACTGGTTCGAGCGCTGCGGCTCGCCCACGACGACACGCGCCTTGTGGGTGCGGTCATCTTGAGCAGTCTCGGGTGGAAGGTTTCAGGCAGTCTCAGGCAGCCTCAGACCGTTGCTGACTGAAACTGTCGACGGTTCCGACTGAAACTGTCGACGGTTCAGAGAGCTGGGTAATTAGTTCGCGAGACGTGGCGCGACCGTCTTCACGGAGGCGGCGAGCGGCAGCGCCGCGGCGTCGACCGGTGCCTCGACGAGGCGCCACGCATGGGTCTCTTCGAGGATCTTTGCCGCGAACTCGGTGTGCAGGGCATGGCCCGCGCGGTGCGCGACGAGATGCCCGATGACGGGGTACCCGACGAGCGCGAGGTCGCCGACCGCATCGAGGATCTTGTGGCGCACGAACTCGTCCTCGAACCGGAGCGCGTTGTTCAGCACGCCGGTTTCGCCGAGCACGATGGCGTTCTCGAGCGAGCCGCCGAGTGCGAGGCCGTTCTGCCGCAACATCTCGACGTCTTTGAGGAACGTGAACGTTCGCGCGGGCGCGATCTCCTCGATGAACGATTCCTCGGTGACGCGGAGCGTGCGCGCCTGGTGCCGGAGTAGCGGATGGTCGTAGCTGATGCTGTACGTGACCTTGAAGTGATCCGACGGGAAGAGCGCGATCCGCTTGTCGCCGCGCGAGATGGCAATCGGCCGCACGATCTTCAAATACTTGCGCGGCATCTGAAGGGCCTTCACGCCCGCCTCGTGAATCAGATAGATGAACGGCGCCGCGCTGCCATCCATAATCGGTACTTCCGGCGAGTTCAACTCGACGATGACGTTGTCGACGCCCATGCTGACGAGCGCCGCCAGCAGGTGCTCCACCGTCTCGACCGACACCTCGTTGCGCGCGAGCCCGGTCGCGAGCTGGATGCCCGCCAGGTTGTGCACCGTCGCCGGCACTTCGTGGTCGCCCAGGTCGGTACGACGGAAACGAATGCCGAAGTCCGCCGGCGCCGGCTTGAGTGTGAGATTGACCTTGTTGCCGGAGTGAAGACCGATTCCGACGCAGGAGATTTGGCGACGAAGCGACCGCTGTGCGTCCATTAACCTCTCGGACAAAGGAGGACGTGCGGGGTACGGCTGAGCAAAGTCGATGCCTGTCGAGCCGTGGCGAAAAACTCAGCTGTGAAGTTGTTTAGGATCAGTGACTTCAGAGGAATTGGCACGAGGCGAATCAAGCGCAGCGTTACGATTTTGTGGTACTCACACCACAGCCGACTTTGCCGCAGTTGTGGCTATCCTACCACACAGCTCCGCGAGGTAGCGCCCTGTTGCGGAGGCCCCATTTCGGGACACTTCCTCGGGTGTCCCGACCGCGACAATGCGGCCGCCCGCCGCGCCACCCTCGGGTCCCAGATCGATCACGTAGTCCGCCGATTTGATCACGTCCAGATTGTGTTCGATCACCACGATCGTATTGCCTTGATCGACCAGCCGCGTGAGGACGTCCAGCAGTTTCCGCGTGTCTTCGAAATGCAGTCCGGTTGTCGGCTCGTCGAGGATGTAGAGCGTGCGGCCGGTGCCGCGCTTCGAGAGCTCCTTCGCCAGCTTCACGCGCTGCGCTTCTCCCCCCGACAGCGTCGTCGCCGACTGTCCGAGCTCGACGTAGCCGAGACCGACGTCCTGCAGCGTGCGCAGCTTGTTCGCGATCGCCGGAAAATTCTCCAGCAACGGCACCGCCTGGTCGACCGTCAGCTCGAGGACGTCGGCGATCGACTTGCCGCGGTATTTGATGTCCAGCGTCTCGCGGTTGTAACGGCGGCCCTTGCACTGTTCGCACGTGACGTACACGTCGGGCAGGAAGTGCATCTCGATGGCAATCACGCCGTCGCCCTGGCACGCTTCGCAGCGGCCGCCCTTGACGTTGAACGAGAAGCGTCCGGTCTTGAAACCGCGCGCCTTGGCGTCCGGCATCATCGCGAAGAGATCGCGGATGAAGGTGAACAGGCCGGTGTAGGTCGCCGGGTTCGAGCGCGGCGTCCGGCCGATGGGCGACTGATCGATTTCGATCACCTTGTCGATGAGCGCGATCCCCTCGATCTTGTCGTGCGCGCCAGGGTCGTCGCCGGCCTTGTACAGCGTCCGCGCCAGCGATTTATACAGAATGTCGTTGACGAGCGTCGACTTGCCGGAGCCGCTCACGCCGGTGACGGCAGTGAGGACGCCGAGCGGAATCGTCACATCGATGTTCTTCAGGTTGTTCGCGCGCGCACCGCGGATGACCAGCTCGCCTTTCAGCGCGGGGCGGCGGCTTTTCGGTGTCGGAATCTGGCGCACCCCAGTCAAGTACGCGCCGGTCAAAGAGGCGGGGACGGCGGACTGTTCGCCCGTCGCCGCACTCTCCATCAGCGCCTTGGGGGTGCCCTGAAAGATCACGTGGCCGCCCAGATCGCCGGCGCCGGGCCCCAGATCGATCACGTAGTCGGCGACGCGAATCGTTTCCTCGTCGTGCTCGACGACGATCACGGTGTTGCCGAGGTCGCGAAGCCGCGAGAGCGTGCCGAGCAGCTTCCGGTTGTCACGCTGGTGCAGGCCGATTGACGGCTCGTCGAGCACGTACAAGACGCCGGTGAGGTTGGCGCCTATCTGTGTGGCCAGCCTGATGCGCTGCCCCTCTCCGCCTGACAGCGTCGCCGCGCTCCGGCCCAGTGTGAGGTAGCCGACGCCGACATCGTTCAGGAACCGCAGGCGCTCCTGGATTTCTTTGAGGATCCGCTCGGCGATGATCGCCTCGCGGTCGGTGAGCGTCAGCCCGTCGAAGACCTCCAGCGCCTCGGAGATCGGCAGGTTGACGTAGTCCGACACGCTCCTGGCCTTTACCTTCACCGACAGGCTCTGCTGCTTCAGGCGCTGACCGCCACACGTCGGACACGGACGCAGCGACCGATACGGTTCCAGCTCTTCCTGCTCCGACCAGCTGCCATCGTCGTACCGACGGCGGAGGTTGGGCACCAGCCCCTCGAACTGTTTGCCCGAACCAAAGAGCAGGATCTCTCGCGATTTCCGCGGCAGCCGCGAGAACGGGACCGTCAGATCGATGCCGAAGTCGCGCGACAACCCCTGCAGCGCGTCGCGCACCAGCTTCTTGTCGCCGCGAGCCCAGGGCGCGATCGCGCCGTCGGCGAGCGACTTGCTCTCGTCGGGCACGATCCGCTGGGGGTCGAAGTCGATCATCGACCCCAATCCTTGGCAGTCCGCGCACGCGCCGTGCGGCGAGTTGAACGAGAACGCGCGCGGCGTCATCTCGGGCATGCTCAACCCGCAGTCGACGCACGCAAGCCGCCGCGAGAACAATCGATCGCCGCCCTCGTACGTGTTGATGACGACGATGTCCTCGGCCAGGTTGAGCGCGGCGTCGACCGATTCCATCAACCGCCGTTCGATGCCGCCGCGGACGATCAGGCGATCGACGACGACCTCGATCGTGTGATTGCGCCGGCGATCCAGCCTGATGTCCTCTTCGAGCGAGCGGAACTGACCGTCGACACGCGCCTTCATGTAGCCGCGCGAGCGCAGCGCCGCCAGCTCCTTCTTGAACTCGCCCTTCCGCCCGCGGACGACCGGCGCCAGGACGTTGATCCGCTCGTCTTGCGGGTAGAGCATCACCATGTCGACGATGCGCTCGAGCGACTGGCTGGTGATTTCCTTGCCGCAGTTCGGACAGTGGGGCACGCCGATGTTGGCGAACAGCAGGCGCAGGTAGTCGTAGATTTCGGTGACCGTGCCCACCGTCGATCGCGGATTGGACCCGGTGGTCTTCTGCTCGATCGAGATGGCCGGCGAAAGTCCGTCGATGAGATCGACGTCCGGCTTCTCCATCTGCTCGAGAAACTGACGGGCGTACGCCGACAACGACTCGACGTACCGGCGCTGCCCTTCCGCATAGATCGTGTCGAAGGCGAGCGACGACTTGCCGGAGCCCGAAAGACCGGTGATCACGACCAACTTGTGGCGGGGGATGTCGACATCGATGTTCTTCAGGTTGTGGACGCGCGCTCCGCGCACGGCAATCCAGTCGTGGGCCATGGGAATCCTTGATGGTAGCACTTCGCAGTCGGCCTGAGAGCCCAGCGGTATCGCTGAACTACGAGTGCAGCGTGAGGTCGGGAACGTCCGCGAAATCCGACCGGTTCAGCGTCCAGAGCGACGCGCCATGCAGAATTGCGCACGCGGCAATCGCGATGTCGATTTCCCGCCCTCGTGGCCGCGTCACCCGCGTGTACAGACGGGCGGCGACGGCCGCCGCCTCGCAATCAAACGGTACGGCAGCCTCGCGAGGAAACAGCGCCTCCTGATCGTCGAGCTCGATCGGGCGCCGAGGACCGCGCAACCACTCATACAACACGATCGTGCTCACGTGGACGCGTTCGCCCAGTTCAATCGCGCGCCGCAGGACCGGCGCGGACCGGCGTGAACCACTCAACGCGTCGACCAACACCGAGGTATCGATGTGAAGCACGGCGACCGGATCAGGCGCGGTGGCGGCGGCCGCCGCGCCGTCGCGCCGCTCGAATGGCGCGTAACTCGGCGTCGACGTCCGACTGCGGCCGCGACGGCTTCCGCTTGACCATGGTGTCGATGGCGGCGAGCAGGCGCAGCCGCTCGGCTTCGCTGAGCCGTCCGA
>Ga0114129_10010828_pt1 | contig 12995 bp, 11 predicted proteins | sample RhiMetdeltSRZDD1_FD_80071 | JGI IMG/M metagenome (GOLD analysis project Ga0114129, IMG submission 80071) | Populus rhizosphere microbial communities from Tennessee, USA - Rhizosphere MetaG P. deltoides SRZDD1 (version 2) (version 2) | ecosystem: Host-associated > Plants > Roots > Rhizosphere >...
ACATTCTCAATCAACTTCACAAAGAGGATCCCGAATTCAGCGCATCCGCGAAGTTTCTGTTCTCTCGTCCTCCGTACCTGATGCAGCCTTCGGATGGCGACCTCACAAAGCTCATCGCCGCTGCGATCACTCGAAAACGTATGAAGCCGGTGACCGGCGGTATGAGCTTCTGGACCGATGCTGCGATCCTTGGCGCGTCCGGTACACCATCAATCGTCTTTGGTCCTGGAGGGGCAGGACTTCATAGCGTCAGTGAATATGTCCTCTCGGACGATGTGCTGACTTGTCGTGACGCCATTATCGAAGTAGCAACGGAGTTCTGTTCCGGTAAATAATCCACAATGAGAGCGCGAAGATTGCGGCTGCCGCAGCGTAGTGCGTCCACAGCAAGATGTCTGGACGAAACCAATCTCCAGCGACGACTCCCAAGGCATTGTTGCCGGCGTGGAGCAACATTCCGGGAAATACAGAACCTGTCATGATTGCGATGACAGTAAGTATCATCCCAAGCGCGGCAGTCGGAGCGATTCGATAAAGAGTGACGTGGAACAATCCGAAAATCAGGCCAATTCCGATTACCAGTGCGACCGGCGGCAGTTTTCGCCGCAAACCGCTCAATAGAATTCCACGAAACGCGAGTTCTTCACAGATGGCCGGGAGTACTGAAATGTATAAAAGAAGCTCCCATGTCGGCATGCCTTTAGGAATGATCTCTGCGGAGAACCGTTCAAGCAATTGCTGAGGTGCTGGAATGAAGACGTTCACGATTCGAAACACACCGATCGCGGTGAGATAACCTGAGGGAATCGAAAAGAGAATTGCAAGCCACACGGCCGGCTTTACCGGCTTCAGAGACAGGACTTCTTTTACATTGAGCCGGTATATTCCAATCATCAGAACTACCGCCCCGAACATCACGAAGATTTCGTTGAAGATCAGCTGCCGTCGCAAAGTTGCAAGAGCGGGAACGTTGGTTGCAACCGCGAACGTGACCACCCACATCAACGCGAACCAACGCAGCACGCGCTTCTGGAACAGGGCAGGACCGCCCAGAAATTCCGCCGCTTCGAAATGTGCGGGTATGATCAATTCTTCGCGCGTGAGCATGCGGGCAGAAGCACGCATCAAGTAAGCCGCAGTGCATGTCATGACGGCGAATGTGACGGCAATCATCGGTGCGTCCGGCCTGCCGACCATGATTTCATGCGCGGCGACGCTGACATTTGCCAATGGGACGAACGCAATTGCGGATCGCAAAGAAAGGCCCGGCATCAGTGAAGCCAAAGAGGGAATCAGACTGAGCAGGTAAACGGGGAAGAAGTACATCTGCGATTCTTTGTAGCTTTTCGCATAAGCCGAAATCATTAACAGTACTGAAGCAATCGTTGCTGCGAGTGGAATGAATAGCAACAGCAGCGTCATCGCCATCCCGGTGGGTAGTTGGAGATCGAAATCCTTCGGCAGCGAAATGACCTTCAACTTGATATAGAGCAAAAAATTCAGACCTTGGATGAGAGTGATGACGAGGCCCACTGATGTGATCGCCAGTTGTTTGGCAACCACGATTTCCGATCGTCCGGCGGCTGTGGTCAGGAGCGTCTCGAGCGTTCCGCGTTCCTTTTCGCCGGAGATGATATCCATCGAGGCGACAGCGCCGCCGGTGAACATCATCATTACCAGAAATAACGTGATGAGACGTCCTACCATCGAGCCGGTAACCTGGCTGCGCGTTGCGATGTTTATATCGTCGCTGAGGAAAAGTTCTTTTGGATCGCCGGGGAATCCGTGGTCAACAAGCGCGAGCTGCGAATCCCTTTGTCGGGCCAAACGCAACAGCGCCATTACGCGGTCGTGCCCATTGTCGGAGGCATCGCGGTCTTCGGAGTACACGATGTTAACCAAAGGAACACCCGGCAGTCGTCCAGGCGCAGTGCTGTTTCTAAATAAGTTTGGTCGGCGTTGCGCCGTTTCTTTAGGAAGCTTATCGGTGTCTGCACCGGTCATTGTTTCGAGGTAGAACTCGATTTCACCCCTCTTGAGACTTTCGGTCGGATTCGGCACACGAACTTCGACTAACTTGAACTGGCGGAGCTTCTCGACCTCCGCATCGGGAATGCCATCAAGATTTTGCTGCGTCTGATGGATGAGTATTCGCAGCCGGTCGGCCTGAGGACCGGTGACGGCGTAGCGGTAAGTCGTTCCTGCCAGCAATCGCTCGCGCCGGTTAACGGAATACTTTTGTGCATACAGCATCAAAGGCATGATCACGGCGGGCAGCACCAGGGCCATGACGACGGTACGCCGGCCCCGCACGAGCATCTTCATTTCGTGGATGTAGAGCAACCGCAACACATTCCAATTCATATGGTTGCCTGTCCGGCTTTCACGTACAACACGAAGATGTCTTCCAGATAATGCTGTTGCGTACTTTGCCGCAAACCGGCGAGAGTGTCGCAGGCGAGAATCTGTCCGGCATGAATGATCGCGATGCGATCGCACAAGCGTTCAGCTTCGCTCATGATGTGCGTTGAAAAGATGATGGTCTTACCCTCAGAGCGCAATTCGCTGATAGATTCCTGAACATCGAGCGCATTCAAAACATCGAGTCCAACCGTGGGCTCATCGAAAATCAAAATGGACGGATTGTGGGCAATCGTTCGTGCAATCGATACCTTTTGCTTCATGCCCGATGAGAGCTTTTCGATACGGGCGTCCGCGTATTTCGTCAACCCGAAACGGTTAATCAAATGTTCAACGCGTTCAGGTACAAGATCCGCCGGATACTGATTGATGCGGGCGAAAAAATCGATCGTCTCGCGTGTCGTCAGCCGCGGATAGAGAGCCGTAGTCGCGGAATAAAAGCCGAGGTTCTTGCGAACGCCCTGCGGACTGGAAACGACGTCATGACCCATAATCGTGGCAGTACCCGACGTCGGGGTCAGAATGGTGGAAAGCATGCGTAGCGTCGTCGTCTTGCCTGCTCCATTAGCGCCGAGAAGGCCGAAAATTTCGCCTTCACGACAGTCAAAATTGACGGCGTCCACAGCTTTTATTTCGCCGCGACCCTCGTCGTAAAAAGTCTTTCGAAGATTGCGTACAACCACGGGTTCATTCACTTGAACAATCTCTCCTTGATGAACTTGCCGAAGCTTCCGTTGTAGCTGCCCATGATGAAATCCTCGTGCTGGATTACGAGCATCGCTATCCGTAGCGCCAGGATTACACAGGCTGCTTCGACTACAAGAGTAATTGCTATGAGACGCCAGTGGTAAATGCCTTGGAATGCTTCGCGGATCATCATCATGACGTTTGCTACCGGAATTAGAGCGATGCGCCACGTGAAGTCGAGTCCTGGAGTTTGAAGAAACATTACGGGAATGATCAGCGCGATATAAAAGGGACTCGTCATGGCCTGGCCTTCTTTATAGGTCCTTGCGAACGACGCGAGAATCATCATGCCGGCCGCAACGAACAGGGCAAGAAGGAAGGCGCCAATCAATACAACCGGCGCTGACCGAATTGGAATTCGAAGCGATAAATTGCTGCCAAACAGCGGACCCAGGATTGTACCCATCGAGAAAATCATCGCGAAAAGGTTCAGAAATGCTGCCACAAAAGCCATAGTGGCGACATAAAGATACTTGGCAATCAGAATATTCGCGCGCGATGTTGCAGCCGTCATGACGGTTTCCCATGTGGAATTTTCGCGCTCTCCGGCCGTGGAATCGATCGCTGGATGCATGCTGCCGACGGCAAGCATAATGATGAAAAAGATTGGCAGCGCCACCATGAATGCGCCCACTGCGCGCCCGCTTGAAACATTCCGCTCGTCCATCCAAAAATTTTGAAAATCCGCGCGTGACATTCCCAGCTTCGTCGCTTGCTGCTCCAGATATTTTTCTCGATATCGTGTGAGCTTCTGGGCTGCCCGGCTCTTCGCACGGTTGCTTGCATCTCGCGACTCATCGTAAGTGATGCGGGTTGCGAAGTTTTCAGGAATCGTGGGGGCTGAGTTTGCCGGCATAAACTCGACGATTGCGTCGAGGGTCCCGTTGCTCAAAGCTGCGGCCGGATCGGCGGAAGTTACAAGAACGACCGACTCATCGCTCTCGAATTCTCTTTTCAGAGGTTCATGCGCCGGCGGAACGTCCTTCAACATGATCCGCGAATCGAGTCCTTCGTTTTGCCCGGAAACAAAGGTTATTCCGGTATACGCGATCCAGATGATCAAGGGATAAAGGAAGATCGGCAGCAGGATGCTGTTGGTTACGATGGTTCGGTCGCGCAGGGCCGACCGGATCTCGCGCCAATAAAGGATTCGAATAGCATTCAGATTCATCGACCGTAATTAAGCGCACGGCAGAATACCCCAAAAGCGTGGAAATGTCCGCTTGACTTTTCTCGGGAAGTCATCCCGCGCGAATTGCTGTAGACATTCTACGGCCTTTACAGGTACAACTTCGTCCATGCGAAACAGTGAAGCGTACAAGAACCGCATCGAACTGCTGCAGGGAACTTTGGACATGCTCATACTCCAAACGTTGCAGTGGGGTCCGCAGCACGGTCACGGAATCGGGCAGGCCATTCGGGCGAATTCCGGCGAATTGCTCCAGGTGGAAACGGGATCGCTTTATCCCGCCCTGCATCGTCTCGAGAACAAAGGTTGGGTAGCTTCGGAGTGGAAGCTATCCGAAAAGAATCAACGCGCCAAGTATTACCGGCTGACGCCTGCCGGAAAGAAACAGTTGTCGGCGGAACAATCGCAGTGGCGATTGCTGGTGAAAGCGATATCAAAGGTAATGAAACCGGCGTAAGGAGGCTAAATGGCTTTCTGGAATTGCCTATTCAACCGCAAGCGAAGATATCAGGAATTACAACAAGAGATCGAAGCTCATCTTGCGTTCGAGACGCAACAACGGATCGAGCGCGGCGAATCGCCCGACGATGCCCGGGCTAACGCTCGCAGGGATTTTGGGAATGAGCTTCTCATATCGGAAGTCACACGCCGGCAGTGGACCTGGCGATGGTTGGACGAACTTGAGCAGGATTCGCGATATGCGTTCCGGACTCTTTTCACCAATCGCGTTTTTACTCTTGTGGTCGTGGCGACGCTCACCTTGGGCATTGGCGCGAACACGGCCATCTTTTCTGTCGTGAATGCTGTACTCCTGCGGCCGCTCAAAGCTTTAGAAGCCGAAAGGTTGGTGCGCTTCATCACGACCTACGGCACCGTCTCTTCAGCGACGGCCGCGGGCCGCGAGTTCGATGAATGGCGGCAACAGGCATCGGTATTTGAGGACGTCTCCGCCCACCGTCTGGAGTTTATGAACCTCATCGGCGGAACGGAGCCGGAGCAGATTCCCGTAGGCCGCGTAAGCGCGGATTTCTTCAGCCTATTCCGGGCGCCAGTATTGTATGGACGCGTGTTTACCAGAAACGAAGATGTGCCGAATGGCGGCGCTCTCGCTGTGTTGAGTCATGGAATATGGGTCCGGCGATTTGCATCAGACCCTTCGATTGTCGGGCGAACGATCTTACTGGGCAGCACTCCCCATATCGTGATCGGAATACTTGCGCCTGGGTTCGACACTGAGCAATTTGAACCGCTACCCGATGTGTGGCTGCCATTTCAAATTGATCCGCAGCGAGTCGACGGAGGAAATTTGTTCCTCGTGACCGGCCGCCTGAAGCGCGGTGTCATACTTGAACATGCAAACGACCGACTGGCGGCGGCTTTTGCGGACTACAGCCGACGCTTATCCCGTCCTTCTACTGTGACAATGTGGACTGTTCAGCATCTCCAGGACGCGATGGTTAAGAGCATCCGTCCATCCCTGGGTCTTCTGTTTGGTGCCGTCTCTCTTGTGCTGCTCATTGCTTGCGCAAACGTTGCGAATTTGTTGCTGGTTCGAGGCGATGCAAGAAAACGCGAGATGGCCATCAGAAGAGCGATCGGTGCGGGCCGCGCGCGAATTGTCAGGCAATTGTTAACGGAGAGTCTCCTGTTATGGGCGGCAGGTGGTGTTTTAGGTCTGGGGTTAGGAAGTCTGGCAACCAGAAGGCTTTTGTCGCTCTATCCCGGAAACAATCCGTTCAATCTTCTCGATGCCTACTCGCTTCCACGACTCGGTGAGAATGGTTCCGCTGTTGCGATGGATTGGCGCGTCGTCGCCTTCGCACTTCTGGTCTCTGCCGTGACCGGCATTTCTTTCGGATTGTTTCCTGCATTTCATGGCGCACGGGGTGATCCCCAGGGCGCGCTAAAAGCAACCGGAAGCATAGTAGCCGGTGCCCGTCGCACAAATCGGAGCCGCGGCATATTAGTTGTGACCGAGATCGCACTGGCGTTGATGCTGCTGGTGGGTGCGTCTCTTCTCATTCGCACATCAATTGCATTGGATGAAGTCCGGCCGGGAATCGATACTCACAACGTTTTAACAATGCGAATGTCTGTTACGGGGACTCGATTCGAGCGCCGTGACGGAATCGCGGAACTCACCCGTGAGGGCATGCGGCGCATTGGGGCTTTACCCGGTGTTCTGGCAGCGAGCATGACTTGCTGCATGCCGCTCGAAACCGTGTGGCAGCTCCCTTTTATCGTGGAGGGACGGCCGCTCACCAGCCGCTGGCATGCTTTCGGCGGATGGACGTTTGTGTCGCCGGGATACTTTGAGACGTTCAAAATTCCGATCATTCGAGGCCGCGACTTCACCGATGGTGACAATGCGTCGGCGCCTGGTGTCGTCATTATCAATGAAGCCATGGCGCGCCGGTTCTGGCCAAACAGCGATCCGATGAACGATCGTCTGATCATCGGCAGAACCATGCGGCCGGAGTATGACGGCGATCCGGTGCGTCAGATCGTCGGCATCGTAGGAAACGTCCAGGATACGGGCCTCACACATGATGCGCGGCCGGCGATGTACGTACCGGTCGCACAGCTTCCAGACGGCGTAACCATGTTGAACGTGAAGCTGCTACCCATTGTATGGATCGTTCGCACGCAAGGACGCCCGTACGTCGTTTCTCAACCAGTTCAAAAGGAATTACGAGACGTCAGCGGAGGACTGCCGGTCGCGCGGATCCGTTCGATGGACGAGGTTGTCTCGGAATCCACAGGACGCACGAGATTCAACACATCCCTTATGACCATCTTCGCCATATCGGCTGTGTTGTTGGCGATGGTGGGTGTTTACGGACTAATGGCGTACTCAGTGGAACAACGAACTCACGAAATTGGGATTCGGATCGCGTTGGGAGCTGCCGGACAACAAATACGGAACATCGTCGTTGTTCACGGAGTAGTGTTGATGCTGGCTGGTATCGCGTCCGGCCTCGTAGCGGCTTACAGTCTGTCGCACTTGTTGGCCGGGTTTCTGTTCGGAGTTGCTACTCGAGACCCAATCGTTTTTGTGGCCGCGCCCGCAATACTCGGTGCCGCAGCGCTCTTAGCAATATGGATTCCTGCGCGCCGTGCAACTCGCGTCAGTCCAATGACCCTGCTGCGCAACAATTAACCTCATTCGTCGGGAAGAGGCATCGGTTTGCGCGACCGGACCATGAATACTCCGACAAGCACTAATGCCACACCGAGGAGCTGTGCCAAGACCGGCTTCTCCGCAAGCACGATCCATCCGGCGAACAGCGCAACGATCGGTGTGACATTGTTGAATACCGACGTGTGCGCAATCCCAATGGTGCTTATGGCATACGCCCAGACAAAGTAGGAATACGTGATCGAAAGCAAAGCGGAATAGGCTAAACCCAACCACCCGATCAACGGAACGGCTCGCCAGTTCTGAGCCGTAAGCCACGGAGCGGAAAGCGGCACCATCATGCACGTGCCGGCAACCATCGCGAAGACCGTCAACCGCAATGGTCCATACTTGGGCAGGAGCCGCGTGGATTCTGCACTCTGCCAGGCCCAGCAAATAGCTGCAGAAATCATCAGTAGATTGCCGACCCCGGAGTCGATAATGGATAGTTCGTTTGCCCCGAATACGACGATCGCCGCTGCGCCGGCAAATGAGAGAGTGATCCCAACCAGAATCTCGCCGCTGAAACGCTCCTTCTTCATCGCGACGCCGATGAGAAACGCGAAGACCGGGGTCAGTGCCATAAGCAGCGCGGCGTTGCCGGCTTGGGTTCGATCTAGACCTAACACAAAGATGAATGGGTACAGTGTGTTTCCTAAGAATCCCAGCCAAAAAATCCCACGCACGTCGGCGGGATCGATATGCGCCTTTTCGCCGCGCATCTTGAGAATGGTCATCATCGCGATGGAAGAAATGACGAAGCGAACAGCGTTGAACGCGATTGGATGAAAGTACGCGTACATGGACTTCATCAATGCGAAGTTGAAGCCCCAGATCACAACGGCTGTTACCAGCAGAGCGTCGACGATATAGCTTTTGCGCGGAGCCACGCTCACACGTTAACACGCGGCTCATCATGAGTAAGTACGATGCCTTCACGCCTGTGAACTCCCCTCCTAAGTTAGGAGGGGTGCCCGCGAGGACGATGGTCCGAAGCGGGCGGGGTGGTTCTCAAGCCGCCACAGTTCGGCACTAGAACCACCCCTCGCACGATCGCAAAAGACGCGATCGTGCTGCCCTCCTAACTTAGGAGGGCAGTGCTCATTGAATATTTGCTATTTCGATGCCGTGTGGATTTCGGTAGAGACGCTGGTTTGCAGACTGAGGGAATTTAACAAGGTATCCAGTTGCTGCAGTACTTCCTTGGACCAATCGATCAGCTTGCGCGCTGTGTGAATATCGTTGACGACGAGCAGGTCACCGTACTCTGGCGATTCTTCATTCTCTAAAATTCCTTCGGCCCACCGCTGCAGATACATCACCTGCGCCCGCGGACTGGCAGGAGTGTATGGAAGGATGGTCGATGCCTCATCCTGAAATCCGGCTCGCCTCAGCCGCTCCAGCCATTCGTCGCTCGTTGGCCGGCGGTGACGGAACTTGCCCTGAAACCACTGTTGCTGTGCCGTGCTCATTCGTTGCCACCAGGCATCATCAGCTTCTTTGATAGGTGTCACGGCTCTCAAATCATTAACGGCATTCTCTCGCAGGAAGAGCCGCCCGCCCGGCTTCAACACGCGATACATTTCGCTGAGCGCCAGCTGCGGGTCTGGCAGGTGATGATGAATAACGCGGCTGCACCAAAGGAGATCGAACTCACTGGCCGGAAATTGTAATTTTTCTACGTCTCCAAATGAACAGACAACACGTTGCGCACAGTTCGCATGGCGCGCCGACATCCTTGTTTGCCGCAGGTGATTTCCTTCCGGGTCAAGCGCGACGACGACACCGGCCGTCAGTGATTGTGCAAGCAAGATGGAGACTCCGCCTGCACCACATCCGACATCCAGCGCTTTCATCTCAGGCGACGGCCGGATCACGTCACGCACGATCCGCTTGTGGACTTCTGTAAAAAATCCGTCAAAAGCTTTTAGCCGCTCGAGCACGCTCATCAGAACTGCATCTTAATCCCTACAGATCGGAAAGCGCTCGTTTTGTGTAGTGGTGGTCGCAAAATGGTAAGGTGTGCGAAGGAGTTTGCCTTGAACGAAACCGATCGCTGCCCATGGCCCGGCGATTTACCTTTGATGATCGAATATCACGACACCGAATGGGGTTCGCCGCTTCACGACGATAAACAACATTTTGAGTTTCTTGTGCTCGATGCTGCACAGGCTGGACTCAGCTGGAGGACGGTTCTCTTTAAACGCGAAAATTATCGAAAAGCGTTTGACAGCTTCGATCCGATGAAAGTGGCGCGCTACTCTGAAAGACATGTCCGGAAGCTTTTGCGCGACCCCGGTATCATCCGCAACGAACTCAAAATCCGCTCCGCCATTACGAACGCAAAACGGTTTCTAGATGTTCAGGAGGAATTCGGTTCGTTCGACGAATTTATCTGGCGGTTCGTCGACGGCCGCCCGCGTATTAATCAATTCAAAATGCCTACGGAGGTTCCGGCGCGAAGTCCGGAGTCTGATGCGATGAGCAGGGAATTGAAGGCGCGCGGGTTCACGTTCGTCGGTTCCACGATCTGCTATGCGTATATGCAGGCCGCAGGCTTGGTGAACGATCATCTCGTAGGTTGCTTCCGGCATCGAGAAGTCAGCCGGCTTCGATAAGGCAAGTTGCGGTGAGTGACATGGTATTCTCACGCAATGCAACTGATCGCTATTCTCCTGGCGCTTGCGATTCAGATTAGCGCCCCGCCTACGATCGTCGCCATCGGAGACAGCATGACGGCCGGATACGGCGTTCAACGGGACTCTTCTTATCCGGCGCAATTGCAGAAAGAATTGGGAAAACGCGGATATGGATATCGAGTTGTCAATCAGGGTGTGACTGGCTCGACGTCCCTCCAGGCATTCAGTCGATTGAATCGCGCACTTGCGGCTCAACCGGAAATCGTCATCATTCAGTTGGGCGGCAATGACGCCGCACAGGGAATTTCTCGCGAGGTTTCGCGTGAAACCCTTCGCAAGATGATTGCTCGATTCAAGTCAGGCGGTGCACGGATTTACTTTGCGGGCGGCCGATTTCCTCATCTGGATGAAGTGGCTCGGAAAGAAAGCATTCCGGTAATTCCGTTCCTTGATGGTGTCGTCGGTCATGATGAACTGCTCTTAACCGACGGCGTTCACCCGAACAGCGATGGCTACGCCATCGTCGTACGCAATATCCTGAACATAATCGGTCCTGACCTTCGAAGAGCGTTCTGATGCGCGCGGCTTAACGCCCAAGAAGTTCAGAAGGACTCACGACGTCTCTGATGATCAAAGCGTTTCGGGGGCGATAGACAACAACAGATCCCCGAGCCGTGAGCTGCTTCGATACGACGACGGCCATATCCTCTGCCTTCGCGTAGTTCAAAAAGTAGATCTGCGTTTGTAGCGGCAGAGCGCTCAGGCGGGCTTCTTCGATAGCTGCCGTTTGATGCTGTTCCGCGGCAAAAACTGAAGCCGGCGCGATTCGCATGATATTGCCCTCGACTTCCTTTCGGAGTCCGTAATTCTTTAGTACGGAGTCCAACACCTGTTCCCACGGCGCATCCTTCACCATAAGGTTCACTTTTCCTTGTACGGCGGGATGAATCACGATGTTCATGTTTCCCATCATGGCCATCAGACGGAGGAAGTCGCTCAGGTCCATTTCTTTGGTATCGATCGAAACCAGTTGGGCGGCGGCGAAAAACGCGCCGAGAATCAAACTTGAGATTGTCATGACTTGTTCTCTTCCGATGAATGTTGTTGCCGGATTGTGGTCGTGAGATACGTTCAGCCGTTTAGTGCTGCGCGCACTGCTTCGAGCACCTTCTGGTCGCTCGGAAAGCGGACCCATCCTTTACTGGCGACGACTTGATCGCCAACCCAGACGGTGAACTCTCCTGTCTTTCCGCCAACAGCTTCGACTTGGACGCCGAGTTCTTTCTTGAGCAAGGCCGCTACACGAGCAGCACGAGGAGGGTAGGAAGCTCAGATCAAACAGTGGCGGATCACGACCTTCTTCATATCGCCAGTATACTGCGTTCGCGTTGAGACGGTGTGGTCTCGCCAGTTTCCATTTCGGTCAGGAAATCCGGGCGCACGTTCAAAAAGACTCAGGTTGACGCCGGTGCGGCTGCGATATATCGTACGCAATAGCGTACGTAATAACGGAGGAAGAAATGCGTAGGCGGCGAGACGACTGGAACTTCGGCGAGCTCTTCGCGGACTTTGATCCCAAGGGATGGGCCGGGGCGTGGGCGCGTGGACGCGGGCGCCGGAATCAGATGTTCGAGTCCGGGGAGGTGAAATACGTCATCCTTCGCCTACTTAAAGAAAAACCGCGTCACGGCTACGAAATCATGAGGGCGCTGGAAGAAAAGATGGCAGGTTGCTATACGCCTTCGGCAGGAACGGTCTATCCAACGCTCCAAATGCTGGAGGATCAGGGTTACATTCGCGCCGTGGAAACCGATGGAAAAAAGGTCTATCACGTGACGCCGGAAGGCGAAAAATTTCTCAATGAGCACCGAGATACATTGAATGACATTTTTGAGAAGGTTCGCGACACGGTGCGGGTTTTTGCGGGAGGGGACATGGGTGAACTGCACAGTGCATTTGCAAGAGTGGCCCGTGTGACTTTTGGCAGAGCCTGGCGGAAGGGACCCGAGCACCCCGGATTGAAGCGAGCGGCGGAGATTCTCAGGAAAGCGGCCGATGACATCGAGAAGGCTTGGGAAAGAAATTGAGTGATCGCTTCCAGCGGGGAACTCTACTGCCGACAATCAGAAACTACGAAGCTGACCGAATTTGATAGAACTCCACCGACTTCGATGCGGAGGCTATGTTTGCCTTCCGCTCCTACAGTGAATGTTCCTGATTGCGAGAGCGCTCCGCTCGCATCCGTTGTATTCCAATCGGGCACTTCCCATAACCGATCATTACTGGAGCCGAGGAGTTTTGCGGGGGCGTTGGGCTTCGCTTTGCTCAGTCTCAGTGTCCACGCAGATCCGAGACATTGCTCTGTCTCGACAGCAAGAACGGGCAAGTCATCCGTTATCTTGAACACACCGGACGGAGTTGCCGCATATAACGTGTTCGGAATGCCTGGAGCCAACGCGAGGGAGCGGACATTCAGGTTTCCCAGGCCGTCATTAAACGCCGACCACATTGTGCCACCGTCAATGCTGCGGAATATGCCGCCCCCAGACATTGCGAGATAAACAACGTTGGGGTCATCCGAGTCGACGACCAAGGCCGTGATGTTGGATCGACTCCCAATGAACTGACTCAGTCCCCTGTTAATTGCGACCCAGTTTGGTCCGCCGTCGATCGTCTTGAACAAGCCCTGAAATTGCCGGTTGTAATCGTAAATACGGCCAGTGGCTGCGTAGATGACCCGCGAATTTCTGGGATCAACGGTCAGGGCGGAGATGCCAACATTGGTGAGACCGGTGGGTTCCCACGTTGCGCCTCCATTGCT
>Ga0114129_10010829_pt1 | contig 12994 bp, 9 predicted proteins | sample RhiMetdeltSRZDD1_FD_80071 | JGI IMG/M metagenome (GOLD analysis project Ga0114129, IMG submission 80071) | Populus rhizosphere microbial communities from Tennessee, USA - Rhizosphere MetaG P. deltoides SRZDD1 (version 2) (version 2) | ecosystem: Host-associated > Plants > Roots > Rhizosphere >...
GCCCGGCCGCTTGGGCACGCCGATGTGCCTCCAGAAGCCGCTCAAAACCGAACGCTTGCGGCGTTTGCACCATGCGGAGCTGTGCCCGTTCGATGGTACCGGTGACCGTGCCCGCGGCATCGACGGTTTTCACCGTATCGGCAACGGGAATAGCCGGAATTGCCGCTCCCGCCTTGCGCGCGGCCGCAATGGCGCGGGCAATCAAGGCGGTGGAGGCGAAGGGCCGGGCTGCATCGTGCACCAGGACGATATCGGGATGCCGGGCACTGATGGCCTCCAGGCCAGCCCGGACGGACGTCTGGCGCGTCGCACCGCCAAAGACCGGCGGCAGCACATTCAGGCCCGAAGCGGCGGCCTCGTAGAGCGCCGCGTCATCCGGATGGATCACCGGCTGGACCATCGACACCTCGGGATGCCGCGCCAGCAAGGCCAGGCTTGCCCGCATCGCCGGCTCACTGGCGAGTGGCCGATATTGCTTCGGCAGGTCGCCGCCGGCCCGCAGACCGCGCCCTGCCGCGACCACCACCGCTGCGACGTTTGCTGCCATGTCCCCGCGCTGAATGTGAGAGCAGTTCAAGGCTTAGCGCGTTGCTTCGGCAGGGCAAACCGCGATTTCCAACGCTGCATTTCCCATGTTGATTACAAAGGAGAGTTTTGCACTGCAGCACTTGCACATTTCAACAATTTGGCTAAACTCTATGCAGCCGGGGACAGTCGCCTAATTCGTGTGCAAGGACGCTAAGTGGCTCTAACTACCTCGGATTCTCCCCTCGAACCGCTCGTTATCGGCTCCGTCGCCGTGCCGAACCGGGTCGTTCTTGCTCCGATGTCGGGCGTCACCGACTCGCCATTCCGGCGCATGGCCGCGCGGCTGGGCGCTGGACTGGTCATTTCCGAAATGACCGCGAGCGAGGGGCTCGTCGAGGGCGATGCCGATGCGCTCTTGCGTGCGGAGGCGCCGGGCGTCGGCATACACGTCGTCCAGCTCGCTGGCTGCGAGGCGCGCTGGATGGCGGAAGGTGCGCGCATCGCCGAAGCGTCAGGCGCCAGCATCATCGATATCAACATGGGCTGCCCGGCGCGCCACGTGACCGGCGGGCAAGCCGGCTCCGCGCTGATGCGCGATCTCGATCACGCGCTGACCCTGATCGAGGCAACCGTCGCCGCAGTCAGCGTGCCGGTGACGCTGAAGATGCGGCTCGGCTGGGACGACCGCACCATCAACGCCCCCGAGCTGGCCTGCCGCGCCGAAACGGCGGGCGTGCGCCTGATCACGGTGCACGGACGCACCCGCTGCCAGTTCTACAAGGGCCGTGCCGACTGGCGGGCGGTGCGCGCGGTGAAGAACAGCGTTTCGATTCCGGTCGTAGTCAACGGCGATATCGCGTCTGCCGAAGACGTACGGGCGGCGCTTGTGGCTTCGGGCGCCGACGCCGTGATGATCGGGCGCGCGGCGCAGGGCCGGCCTTGGCTGCCGGGGCAGATCGCCCGCGAGCTCGCCGCCGGGCGCCGCCAATTTGATCCGCCGCTGGCAACGCAGTTTGCGATCGTCGAGCAGCTTTATGACGAGATGCTTCGCCACCACGGCATCCGGATCGGGCTCCGACATGCGCGCAAGCATCTCGGATGGGCGCTGGATGCCGCTGCGGCAAGCGCCGACGGACCGGACGAACTGTTGCGGGCGCACCGCCACTGCGTGCTCACCGCCGACGACCCTCGCACGGTTCGCCGCCATCTTGCCGAAGCCTTCGGTGACTTCGGCGCCTGGCAGAGAGAGGCCGCATGAGCCAGCTGGAGGCCATGCCGACGCTTCCTTCCAGCACCGCCGATGCCGTGCTCGACGCGCTGCCGCATCCGGTCATCATGGTCTCGGCGGACGGCAAGATCGCCAATGCCAATGCGGCGGCCGAATCCTTCTTCGAGGCGTCGCTGCCGCTGCTGCGCCGTCACATGCTCCAGGAGCTGGTGCCGTTTGGCAGCCCGCTGCTCGCGCTGATCGACCAGGTGCGCACGCGCGGCGCGGCGGTCAACGAATACAAGGTCGATCTCTCGACGCCGCGCAACGCCGGCGAACGCCTGGTCGATCTGCACGTCGCCCCGCTGCCGGAGCGAGCGGATCATGTTGTCGTGATGCTGCAGGAGCGCACCATCGCCGACAAGATGGACCGTCAGCTCACGCATCGTGGCGCGGCGCGCTCGGTGACCGCGCTTGCCGCCATGCTCGCGCACGAGATCAAAAATCCGCTGTCCGGCATTCGCGGCGCGGCGCAGCTGCTCGAGCAATCCGTCACCGACGACGATCGCAGCCTGACCAGGCTGATCTGCGACGAGGCCGACCGGATCGTGAAGCTCGTCGACCGGATGGAAGTGTTCACCGACGAGCGGCCGGTGGAGCGCGAGCCCGTCAATATCCACGTCGTGCTCGAGCACGTGAAGCGTCTGGCCTATTCGGGTTTCGCGCGCCACGTCAAATTCGTCGAGGTTTATGATCCGTCGTTGCCGCCGGTGCTCGCGAACCGCGACCAGCTCGTCCAGGTTTTCCTCAATCTGGTGAAGAACGGGGTTGAATCGATCGGGGAGGGGGCGACCGATGGCGAAATCGAGCTGTCGACCGCCTTCCGGCCGGGCGTACGGTTGTCGCTCCCCGGCAGCAAGACGCGCGTGTCGCTGCCGCTCGAATTCTGCGTGAAGGACAACGGACCGGGCGTGCCCGACGATCTGTTGCCCCATCTCTTCGATCCCTTCGTGACCACCAAACCGACCGGTTCGGGCCTCGGCCTTGCACTCGTGGCCAAGATCGTCGGGGATCACGGCGGAATCATCGAATGCGAGTCGCAACCGCGACGAACCATCTTTCGGATTCTCATGCCCATGTTCCTGGGTGTCGACGCCGAGCCGGGCGGCGGTGCCTGAGGGAGATGTTGATGCCGACTGGAAGCATCCTGGTGGCCGACGACGACGGGGCGATACGCACCGTCCTCAACCAGGCTTTGTCGCGCGCCGGATACGAAGTGCGTTCGACCAGCAATGCCGCCACGCTGTGGCGCTGGGTCAGCCAAGGCGACGGCGATCTGGTCATCACCGACGTGGTGATGCCGGACGAGAACGCCTTTGACCTGTTGCCGCGCATCAAGAAGCTGCGGCCGGAGCTGCCCGTCATCATCATGAGCGCCCAGAACACGTTCATGACCGCGATCAGGGCGTCCGAACGCGGAGCCTACGAATATCTGCCGAAGCCGTTCGACCTCAAGGAACTGATCTCGATCGTTGGCCGCGCGCTATCGGAGCCGAAGTCGCGTCCCAGTGCTCCCGTGAAGGCCGAAGATTTCGACTCCATCCCGCTGGTCGGCCGCTCGCCTGCCATGCAGGAAATCTACCGGGTGCTCGCACGCCTGATGCAGACCGATCTCACGGTCATGATCACCGGCGAGTCTGGAACCGGCAAGGAACTGGTTGCGCGCGCACTGCATGATTACGGCAAACGGCGGGCCGGGCCGTTCGTCGCCATCAACATGGCCGCGATTCCGCGCGATCTCATCGAGTCGGAATTGTTCGGCCACGAGAAAGGCGCCTTCACCGGCGCCAACGCCCGCAGCGCCGGGCGTTTCGAGCAGGCCGAGGGCGGCACGCTCTTCCTTGACGAAATCGGCGACATGCCGATGGAGGCGCAGACCCGGCTTCTGCGCGTGCTGCAGCAAGGCGAATACACGACCGTCGGCGGACGCACGCCGATCAAGGCCGACGTGCGCATCATCGCTGCCACCAACAAGGACCTGCGGATCCTGATCCAGCAGGGCCTTTTCCGCGAGGACCTGTTCTTCCGTCTCAATGTAGTGCCGCTTCGCCTGCCGCCGTTGCGCGAACGGATCGAGGACGTGCCCGATCTCATCCGGCACTTCTTCGCCCTGGCTGAGCGGGAGGGTTTGCCTCCGAAGCAGCTCGACCAGGCCGCGCTCGACCGCCTCAAACGCTACCGCTGGCCCGGCAATGTCCGCGAGCTCGAAAATCTCGCGCGGCGGCTTGCTGCGCTCTATCCGCAGGAGACGATCGCCGCCGCCGTGGTCGAGGCCGAGCTGTCGCAACCGCCGGCCACGGCGACGCAGGACGAACCGCGCGCCGAGGAAGCACTGTCTTCCTCGGTTGAGCGGCACCTCGCCGCCTATTTTGCCGGTTTCGGCGATGGCCTGCCGCCACCCGGCCTCTATCACCGTATCCTGCGCGAGATCGAGCACCCGCTCTTGTCGGTCACGCTGGCCGCCACCCGGGGCAACCAGATCCGGGCCGCCGACCTGCTCGGGCTCAACCGCAACACGTTGCGCAAGAAGATCCGCGACCTCGACATCCAGGTCTTCCGCAGCAGCGGCTGAGTTGCGTGCCGCCGCCGGTCAATCGTCCTCGCTGAAAACGCTGATGCCGCCCCATCCGGGACGTGCCCCGGATTTGTCGCAATTCGGCAACATTGTTGTATAAAAGCATCAGTGGGGCGGCCGAAAGGGGGGACTCTCGCCGGCGCGCCTTCTGCTTCTCTCCCATCCTTTTCAGATCGTCGATCGCGTTCATGACCAACGTCGGCCAAGCCGCCACCGCCGAACTCGCCGCCGTCACGGCACCCGCTCCAGGGAGGCTGGCCCGAATGCTTGGGCTCAGCACGGTCGCGCTGGCCCTGCTGTCCGCGGCTGCGACCTTCCTCGTGCTCACCAACTTCACCCCGATCCGGCCAACGCACGAGGTTGCGATCACGCTGCTCGGCTTCAACGCTCTCACCATGCTGTTGTTGGTCGGGTTCATCGCGTTCGAGGCCTGGCGGGTCTTTCAGGCGCGGCGCCGCGGTCGTGCGGCCTCACGGCTGCATGTCCGCATCGTGGCATTGTTCTCGGTCGTGGCAGCGGTCCCTGCGATTCTGGTCGCTGTGGTCGCAACTCTCACGTTCGAACGCGGGCTCGATCGGCTGTTCTCGCAACAGACCTATTCGTTGATCGAGAATTCCATGGTCGTCGCCGAGGCATACGTGGGCGAGCATGCCCAGATTGTTCAGGCCGACGCCATCACTGTCGGGGACCTCCTGGCCTTCCTCAAGCCCATGTTCGACCAAAACCGCGAGCAGTTCCACCAAGTCCTGCTTCAACAGTCCACTCTCCGCGTGCTGCCGGAGATAACGATGCTGGATGGCGATCTGAACGTGGTCGAACAGGCGCTCGCGCCGGTCGGACAGACGTTCGTCAAGCCTTCGCGCGAAGCGCTCAGAGCGATCACTGAAACGACGCCGCAGCTGGCGGTCTTTCTTGATGCCAATTACGTGGTCGCCGTGATCAAGCTGCGGGAATTCACCAACACCTACCTCTACGTGGTGCGCATGCTGGACCCGCGCGTGATGGCGCAACTCGTGGCGACGCGGGAGGGCACCAGGCAATTTGCTGAGTTGCAGGCACAGCGGATGGGCGTGCAGATCGCCTTCGCCTCGATGTACACCGTGATCGCGCTGATCATGCTGCTGTCGGCGGTATGGATCGGGCTCAATTTCGCGAATTATCTGGTGGCCCCGATCCGCCGCCTGATCGGCGCTGCGCAGATCGTCGCGACCGGCAATCTCTACGTCCAGGTGCCGACCCGCCGCTCGGAAGGCGACCTCGGGCAGCTCGGTGAGACATTCAACAAGATGACATATGAGCTGCGCACGCAGCGCGACGATCTGGTCCGCGCCCGCGACCTGATCGACAGCCGCCGTCGCTTCACGGAGGCAGTGCTGGCCGGCGCCAGCGCCGGCGTCATTGGCGTCGATCCCGAAGGCCATATCAGCATCCTCAACCGGTCGGCCGAAAAGCTGATCGGTTGTTCGGAGGCGGACGCGCACGGTCGGCCGCTCGCCGAGGTCGTGCCGGAGCTCAGCGAATTGATGGCGACGGCCCGCTCCGGGCTACAGCGCCTGGTGCAGGGGCAGGTCACGATCAGCCGCAACGGCCGCGACCGCAATCTGTCGGTGCGAGTCACCAGCGAACAGTCGAGCGAAGCCGGGCATGGCTATGTGGTCACGCTCGATGACATCACCGACCTCGTCAGCGCGCAGCGGACGTCGGCCTGGGCCGACATCGCGCGCCGCATCGCCCATGAGATCAAGAATCCTCTCACGCCCATCCAGCTGTCGGCCGAACGGCTGCGCAGGAAATATGCGTCCGTGATCAAGGACGACCCGGCGGTCTTCCAGCAATGCACCGAAACCATCGTGCGGCAGGTCGACGACATCAAGCGCATGGTGGACGAGTTCTCCCAGTTCGCCCGCATGCCGAAGCCGGTGATTGCGGCCGAAGACGTGGCGGACACGGTCCGGCAGGTTGTCTTCCTCCAGCGCGTCGGAAACTCCGAGATCGACATCGACGTCGATATCGCGGGGGACCCGATGCCCGCACGGTTCGACCGCCGGCTGATCTCGCAGGCGCTGACCAACATCATCAAGAATGCGGCCGAAGCGATCACCGCCGTCCCGCCGGCCGAGCTGGGCCGCGGCCATATCCACGTGTCCGCCTTCCGCGAGGGCGGCGATATCATTATCGACGTCGTGGACAACGGCATCGGCTTGCCGAAAGAGAACCGCAGCCGGCTGCTCGAGCCCTATGTGACCACGCGCGAGAAAGGCACCGGCCTCGGTCTCGCGATCGTCGGCCGGATTCTCGAAGACCATGGCGGGCGCATCGAGCTCGCCGATGCGTCCGGGAAAGTGCCAGGCCAAAGAGGCGCCTGGATGCGACTCCGTTTCGCGGCGGAGGCAGTATCCGCAACAGCCAGCGTTGAACCCGAAATTCCGCAAGTTGCGACCGGGGCTTGATCATGGCAGCAGACATCCTCATCGTCGACGACGAGGCCGATATCCGGGAATTGGTATCGGGCATCCTGGAGGACGAGGGCTACGTCGCGCGTACCGCGCGCGACAGTGACGAGGCGCTTTCCTCCGTCGCAGCCCGTCGGCCCAATCTGGTGTTCCTCGATATCTGGCTGCAAGGCAGCCGTCTCGACGGCCTTCAGCTCCTCGATGCCGTCAAGCAGCAGCATCCGGAGATGCCGGTGGTGATGATTTCCGGTCACGGCAACATCGAGACCGCGGTCGCTGCCATCAAGCAGGGCGCCTATGACTTCATCGAGAAGCCGTTCAAGGCCGACCGGCTGGTCCTGGTCGCCGAACGCGCACTCGAGACCTCGCGCCTTAAGCGCGAGGTCAAGGCCCTCAAGCAGCTGGCGCCGTCCACCTTGGTCGGGCGCTCGCCGTCGATCAATCAGCTCCGGCAGACCGTCGAGAAGGTGGCACCGACCAACAGCCGGATCCTGATCGTCGGGCCGCCCGGCTCCGGCAAGGAGCTCGCCGCCCGGGCCGTGCACGCCGCGTCGGGACGCGCGCAGGGGCCATTCGTGGTGATCAACGCGGCGGCGATCACGCCGGAGCGGATGGAGGTCGAGCTTTTCGGGGTCGAGCAGTCGAACGGGTCGCAGGAGCGCAAGGTCGGCGCGCTTGAAGAGGCGCATACCGGCTCGCTCTTCATTGACGAGATCGCCGACATGCCGCGGGAGACCCAGAACAAGATCTTGCGGGTGCTGGTCGACCAGACGTTTCAGCGGGTCGGCGGGAGCGGCAAGGTCTCGGTCGATGTCCGGATCATCTCCTCGACCGGCCGTGACATCGAAGCCGAGATCGGCGCCGGCAAATTCCGCGAGGACCTCTACCACCGGCTTTCCGTCGTGCCGATCCGCGTGCCGCCGCTGGCGGAGCGGCGCGAGGACATTCCCGATCTGGTCCTCTACTTCATGAATCAGATCTCGCTCGGCACCGGCCTGCCCAAGCGCCTGATCGGCGAAGATGCCATGGCGGTGCTGCAATCGCACGACTGGCCGGGCAACGTGCGCCAGCTGCGCAACAACGTCGAACGGCTGATGATCCTCGCAGGCGGCGAGCCGGAAGCCGTGATCACCGCCAGCATGCTGCCGCAGGACGTCGGCTCCATGGTCCCGTCAATGCCCAATGGCAATGGCGGCGAGCATCTCATGGGGCTGCCGCTGCGCGAGGCGCGCGAAGTCTTCGAGCGTGAATATCTCGTCGCGCAGATCAGTCGTTTTGGCGGTAATATTTCGCGCACCGCCGAATTCGTCGGCATGGAGCGCTCGGCGCTGCACCGAAAGCTCAAGGCGCTCGGTATCGACTGATTGCCTTGCCGATTGCCAGGCCCCACGGGGGCTGTTTTATTGTCCCGGAGGGCGCAAGAGGGCACACGATGAGTCGCGTGGAGGCTGGCGGCTGCGCGAAGAGTGTCCGGCGAGCGGTTGCCGCTATTGTCGCCGTCCTGGCGCTAACCGGCCCCGTTCTCGCGCAGGCTCCCAAGGACGTGCAGCGGGCCGCCGAGCAGGCAGCCAAACGGATCGACCTTCCCACGCAGTCACCCCAGGAGGTGCAGCGGATCACCGAGCAGGCGATCCGGCGGCTCGATCTCCAGACCGAGCTTCCGCGCGGCATCGAGCCGTGGCGTTTCTCGCTCAAATTGCCATCCGAAGTCCTCTGGCTCGTGGTCGCGATCGCGATCGGCATGCTGCTCTATGCTTTCCGCGACGCGTTGCTGTTCTGGCGGCCCGGGCAGGGCGGAGCATGGGGCACGGAGGAAGACGGGTTTGGTGATGCCGAGAGCCGCACGCCGGCGGCGGTGCTCGGCGCGGCCGACGATCTTGCGGCCCGCGGCCGATTCGTCGAAGCCATGCACGTCTTGCTGCTGCAAGCCCTGGTCGATATTCGCCAGCGCCTCGATGAGCAATTCGCCGACTCGCTGACCAGCCGCGAAATCCTGCGCAGCACCAAGCTCTCCGATCACGGACGCACTTCGCTGCGCGACATCGTCAGCCGGGTGGAGTGGACATATTTCGGCGAGCATCCGGCAGTGCTGTCGGATTATCAGACCTGCCGTGCAAGCTTCAACGCGCTGATCCGGGCGCTGCACGGGAGCGCGCCGGCATGAACGGCGAACCGGTCTTTTCCCGAAATCTGCTGACGGGATGGATTGCCGTCGCCGTCGTGGTCTTCGCGCTGTCGATGTACTTTATGGGAACCGAGAAGGATCCCGACAGCGTCGGAGCCAGCACATTCTCGCGCTCCGCCATCGGCCACGCCGGTATCGCCGAGGTGCTGCAGCGTCTCGGAATCCCGGTCGTCAAGAGCAAGTACAATTCATTGGAGAAGCTGTCGGCGGGAAGCGTGGCGGTCATAGCCGAGCCCCGCATGAGCGGCCAATCGGAAGAAACGATTCGGGGCCTGCTCAAGGCGAACACGATCCTGCTCGTGTTGCCGAAGTGGATCGGCGTCCCAAGCGAGCAGACGGCAGGGTGGATCAAGGATGTCATTCAACGTCCTCCTGCCGAAGCGGAATGGGCGCTGAAGCTGGTCGCCCCGCGCGGGACCCTCAATCGCGAGAGTGCCGCCGTAAATTGGACGACGAACGCGCTTGGACTTCCGCCAAATCTGGCGGTGCCGATTCAGCTCATCCGCGGCGATCGCCTGCGCCCGATCATTGCCGGCGAACCGGGCATGCTGATAGGCGAGATCACCGATCGTGATCGCAGGATTTGGGTGCTTTCGGACCCGGATATCATCTCCAATCACGGACTTGCGCGCGAAGGCAACGCAGCGCTGGCTGTCGCGATGATCAAACGCCTGCGCGGCGAAGGTCCCGTTGTATTCGACGAAACGATTCACGGTTATACGTTCAAGCCGGCGAACCCGTTCCTGCTGATGTTCCGTTTCCCGTTCGTGGTGGCAACCGTGCAAGGGGCGCTCGCCATCGCGCTGCTGCTATGGGCCACTCTTGCCCGCTTCGGTGCCCCGCAGTCGGCGCCGCCGCCATTGCGGGCCGGCCGCGAGGGACTGCTGCAAAACGTTGCCAAGCTGATCGAGTTCACCGGCCATCAGCAGGTGATGGTCCGCCGCTATGTCCAGGAAACGATCCGCGACGTGGCGCGACAGCTGCATGCGCCGCGCGGTCTTTCCGGCGAGGCGCTGCTCACCTGGCTGCGGCGGGTCGGCACGGCGCGCAGCGTCGACGTCGACTGCGGCGCGGTGGTTCGTCGGGCCGGAGAACTCGGCGAGGCCCGCCGGCGCGATCCGTCGTCGCTGGTCCGGATCGCGCGCGATATTCATCGCTGGAAGCGGGAGATCATTGATGGACGTCCAGGACATCCGGGCAATCACTGAAGGAGTGCGCGGCGAGGTCCGCAAGGCCGTCGTCGGCCAGGACGGCGTCATCGAACTCATGCTCACAAGCCTCCTGGTCGGCGGTCACATCCTGCTCGAGGGCGTGCCGGGCACCGCGAAGACCTTGATCACGCGCGCATTCGCGGCGGGCCTGGCGTTGCAGTTCGGACGCATCCAGTTCACGCCCGACCTGATGCCAGGGGACGTGCTCGGCACCAACCTTTTCAACTTCCAGACCAACACCTTTGTGCTCACCAAAGGGCCGATTTTTACGCAGCTGCTGCTCGCCGACGAGATCAACCGCACGCCGCCCAAGACCCAGGCCGCGTTGCTGCAGGCGATGAACGAGCGCGCGATCACCATTGACGGCAAGGATTATCCGCTTGGCGACGATTTCATGGTGGTCGCAACCCAAAACCCAATCGAGCAGCAGGGCACTTATCCGCTGCCCGAGGCGCAGCTCGACCGGTTTTTGTTCAAGATCCTCATCGATTACCCGAACCGGGACGAGGAGCGGGAGATCGTGCGACGGCATGGCCACCGTTCCGCCATGCCGCGGTTGGAGGATTTCGGATTGCGGCCGGTGACCGACGCCAAAATGTTGGCGCAAGTACGCGAGGCCGTAACCCAGATCCGCCTGTCCGACGCCTTGGTCGACTATATCGTCGACGTCATCCGGGCCACCCGCGAGCATTCCTCGCTCGAGGTCGGCGGGTCGACGCGCGCCGCAAACATGCTGGCTGCGGCCGCGCGCGCCTTCGCGACGTTGCAGGGCCGCGACTTTGTGATCCCGGACGACGTGAAGGCCTTGGCGCTCCCGGTGCTGCGGCACCGGCTCACCATGTCGCCGAGCGCGGAGATCGAGGGGCTGACGACCGACCGCATCCTGCGTGAGATTCTGGACCAGACACCGGCGCCACGATGATTCGACCGACGGGCCGAGCGGTTTTGATCTTTGTCGGCGGCATTCCGCTCTCCCTTCTTGTCGCAATCTACGAGCCCAGCCTCTGGTTCCTGTCGTTCAATTACGCGTTTCTGGTCCTGGTCGCGGTGGGCACGGACGCGGCTCTGGCACTGCCGTCGCGATTGCTCGACGTCCGGATATCGACGCCGGACCGTCTGTATATCGGCGAGCGCGGCACGATGACCGTGACGATGGCGGCGCCCCGATATCGCCGCAGGGTCCATGTCGAGCTGATCGCTGACTATCGCGGTCCGACCGAGCCGGCCGAGATCGTCGTGGCGGACCTTGCTGGCCGGCAGGAGGCGCGCGCCGTGCTTCCGATCGTTCCGCTGCGCCGGGGCCGCGTGGATATCGATCGCCTCTGGATACGGTGGCGCGGGCCACTCGGCCTGGTCGAATTCATTCGGCAAATCCCGATTGCCCGTGCCGTCGATGTATTGCCCAACGTGCGCGCCGTGCACAGCGCGACGTTGCAGTTCTTCGCTCAGGAAGCGATCTACGGCATCAAGGCCCAGCAACAGAAAGGGGAGGGAGCCGAATTCGAGGCGCTGCGCGAATATGCTCCCGGCCTCGACAGCCGCTTCATCGACTGGAAGCATTCGGCCCGCCATCGCAAGCTCCTGTGCAAGGAGTTCCGCACCGAGCGCAACCATCACGTCATCATGGCTTTCGATACCGGCTATCTCATGCTGGAGCCGGTCGACGGCCTCACCCGCCTCGATCACGCCATCAACGCCGGCCTGCTGTTGGCCTGGGTCTCGTTGCAGGGCGGCGATCTCGTCGGCACTTACGGTTTCGATGCGGCGGTGCGGCAATATCTGGGGCCGATCCGGGGCACCTCGGGCTTCAGCCGCATCCAGCGCGCCACCGCAGAGCTCGATTACCATCACCAGGAGACCAACTTCACCCTTGGGCTGGCGGAGCTGAGCGCGCGGCTCAAACGGCGCGCGCTGGTCATCCTGTTCACCGATTTTGTCGATACCATCACTGCCGAGCTCCTCATCGAAGGCATGCAGCGCGTGGCGAATAAACACGTCGTCGTTTTTGTCACCCAGCGCGGCTCCGTTCTGCAGCGCGCCGTGGATTCGGCACCCCGCCAGTTCGCCGACGTGGCGCAGGCGGTGATAGCGCACGACTTCCTGCGCGAGCGCAGCATCGTGTTCGAGCGGCTGGAGCGGCTCGGCGTGCATTGCCTCGACGTGCCAAGCCGCGGCTTGTCGATCGCCCTGATCAACCGCTATCTCATGATCAAGCAACGGGGCCTCATATGACCCTCGCCGACACGACCGCGCCAATCCTGTCGCCGGAGGCGATCAAGACGTTGGCGAGGCCGGAACTCGTCCTCAAAAGCAGCGAATTTCGCAAAGGCCGGGAAGAGGGCTGGCGGGAGCTCGAAGGTCTCGTCGCCCGGGTCGAGCGGCGCGGCATACGCTCGCTTTCGCTCGACGAATTGCAGCGACTGCCGATCCTCTATCGCGCCGTGTTGTCGTCGCTTTCGGTGGCACGGACCATCGCGCTCGACCGCAATCTGCTGCTTTACCTCGAAAGTCTTGCGCTTCGTGCATTCCTTGCGGTCTACGGCCCGCGGACGAACGCGCTCGAGGGATTGCGCGCGTTCTTTGGACGCGAGCTGCCGGCCGCCGTGCGCTCCGCGCGCTGGCACATCCTCATCGCGGCGCTGACACTGCTGGTCGGCCTGATGGTCGGGTTCCTGCTCACCGTGCAGGACGAGAGCTGGTATTCGTCCTTCGTGCCATCCGGCCTTGCCGGAGGACGGGGCCCGTCGAGCACGCGGGCCGATCTCGAGAAGATAA
>Ga0114129_10010830_pt1 | contig 12994 bp, 13 predicted proteins | sample RhiMetdeltSRZDD1_FD_80071 | JGI IMG/M metagenome (GOLD analysis project Ga0114129, IMG submission 80071) | Populus rhizosphere microbial communities from Tennessee, USA - Rhizosphere MetaG P. deltoides SRZDD1 (version 2) (version 2) | ecosystem: Host-associated > Plants > Roots > Rhizosphere >...
AGCGAAGCTCAAGGACCGCGTGGCCTCGCCAGGTGGGACAACGATCGCAGGGCTTCATCAGCTTGAACGAGGCGGGTTCCGTGCTACACTGATGGGTGCTGTCGAAGCGGCGACGAAACGTTCGCAGGAGCTGGGACGCTGATGTTTGTGGTCGAGAATTTTTTCACTGCCTTAGGCTCGGTGGTCTATTACGCACTGGAACTGTACATGTATATCGTTATTGCTCGCGCGCTTGTTTCATGGGTCAATCCGGACCCGTGGAATCCAATCGTGCAATTTCTTGAAAAAGTGACCGAGCCAGCGTTGGCTCCGATACGGAGGTTGATCGGTTGGCGATTAGGCATCGATGTGTCGCCCATTGTCCTCATTCTCATACTCATCTTTCTACAGCGATTCATTGTGCCAACGCTATTTCAGGCGGCAACGGTCATCGGATAAGATCTGCACTGGAGGGAGCCCCATGAAGATTACACCGCTCGATATTCAACAAATGGTCTTCAAGATCGGCTTTCGCGGGTACGACAAGGAAGAAGTCAATCGCTTCCTGGAGGAGATCGCGGAAACCGTCGAAGAGCTGACTCGTGAAAATGCGGTGCAACGGGAGAAAATCGCTTTCCTCGAACAGCAACTGACGGAACTGAAACGGACTGAGGCGACACTATCCAATACGCTCGTCTCGGCGCAGTCGTTGGCGGAGGATGTCAAGCGGAGCGCCCAGCGTGAATCCGAACTGGTCATCAAGGAGGCCGAACTCAAAGCGGGGGAAATGATGCGCCAGGCAAGAGTGGAGTTGGCGAACACCCAGCGTGATCTGTCATCCCTACAAAAGCAGCGGCTGTTGATGGTCGAACGCCTTCGCGCCACCTTGCGTACCTTTGAGCGGATGCTGGAAGTGGAGGAACAAGAGGCCTTTCACGATGGCGCGACGAACCAGGAGCACAAACTCGAAGGAGAGTCGAGCCCCGCGTTGTAAGCGTTGCTAGGCGCGACGCGCATGTTGGCGGTCGATGCCGGCGTTCCAGCATTCATTTCGTTGTCTCCCCTATGACAGTACCGGACGTTATTCAGGCGGCGATGGATCAGGCCGTTCGAGACGGGGTGTTTCCCGGTGCTGTCCTGGTTGTACGCCTGTCCGGAAACATACGCTTTCTTGCTGTGTGCGGCCGCCTTTCGGCCGAACCTACCAGCAGTCCAGTACAAGCCTCCACCATTTATGATCTCGCTTCGCTGACCAAGCCGCTGGTGACGGTGACGTTAGTGCTTGTCCTGATTCAAAAAGGACGGCTCCAGCTCGATGTACCCATCAAGAGTCTGCTCGTGGAACTCGACCGCGTACCGATCGGGTCAGCCAGTCTGCGCGACTTACTGACGCATAGTACGGGACTTCCCGGATGGCGACCTTTCCACGAACGGCTCGAAGCGAAAGGGATCGTCCCAGGCGGGACTGATTCTGATGTGCGACAGGCTGTGCTCGAATGTATTCGTGAAGAGCCGCTTATCTATGAAAGAGGGGAGAAGTCTCTCTACAGCGATCTGGGATTCATGTTGCTAGGATTCATCGTTGAACGGGTGCACGGTTCACACCTGGATCGATCCTTCGAAGAAATCGTGGCAAGGCCGCTACAGGCGAAGCCGCTGCTGTTTACGCCGACCGTGGCCGCTTCATCTCGAGTGGACGCGCCACACATTGATCGTTCGATGATAGCACCGACTGAGTGGGAGGCTCGGAGAGGACGGTTTCTACGCGGCGAAGTTCATGACGAAAATGCGGCAGCAATGGGAGGTGTGGCAGGCCACGCCGGATTGTTTGGCACCGCGGAAGCGATACTCGCCGTCTCCGGGGCCTGGCTCAATGCGCATCATGGAAGATCCTCGATTCTCGATCATAAGCTAGTTCGTGAATTTACCAGACGCCAGATGCAGGTGCCTGCATCGAGCTGGGCGTTGGGTTGGGATACACCGAGTGCACCTTCCTCGTCTGGCCGCTATCTTTCTCCAGAGTCCTTCGGACACTTGGGTTACACGGGGACGTCTCTGTGGATTGATCCGAAGCGAGAACTGGAGGTGGTCTTACTCACGAACCGTGTGCATCTCAGTCGAAACAACGATGCCATCCGGGCTTTCCGACCGATGATCCACGATCTCGTGTTTCAGGAATGTGTTCGGCTCAGCGGAGAGTCTTAAGTCCGATCCTGGTAGTCGACCCAGGTTTCTTTTTCGGCGAGATATTTGGTGCCCTTGAAATTCGCTCTGGTTCTCAGCCGGCTAAAGCCCAGCGCCTGGAGCTTCTCAACAAGCTCTTTGACCGCCGCTGGTATCGTGGGGTGGGATTGGCCTTCAACGGTCAAGGCTTCATACATGACCTTGGCGGCGTAGCCGGAGGGTGTGCGATTGACGAGAACGGCTCGGTTGAAGTATCGATCGCTGGGATCGACACCTTCCAGTTGATGCTTCTCGACCAACCCCTCTTTCTTGAACAATGAAGCAAGCGAACTCATTAAGACCTCCGTATGACATGGAGCAGAATGCAGAGTCGGGGGAAGTATAGGGGAGGTGTCAGCCTGACTGCAAGCCGTTGACTTCATTGGAGCGGCCCTCCTATGATTTCGGGCTGAAATCGACGCAGTTGATTCCCATTCCGCATGAATATCCCGAACAGTCTGACCATTTTTCGCATCCTTCTGATTCCCGTCTATATCGGATTGCTAGTCTACGAACGATTTGATGACGCGTTGATCGTGTTACTGGTAGCTGGCATCACGGACGCGCTGGATGGCACCATTGCGAGGGCTGCAAACCAACGAACCCGCTTGGGTGCGTTCCTGGATCCTTTGGCTGACAAACTGCTGTTGACTTCGGGATTCGTTACCCTGTCGAGCATCCATCTCATACCATCCTGGGTCACGATTGTGGTTGTCAGCCGCGATGCCATGCTCCTGTTAGGCACAGCCGTGGCGCAGTTCACAGAGTCACCGATCGACATTACCCCCACGTTTCTCGGAAAAGGGACGACGTTCCTACAGCTCACCTACGTTCTGCTCGTCATCTTCTTGAGCTCCCGTCACATGGAACTCGACATGCTGAGCCCGCTCCTGTTCGGGATGGTTGCTTTTACAATTTGCTCAGGCTGTCACTATCTCTATCGCGGGTATTGCCGAGCCGGATCATCCCTTACCTGATTCCCTGCCAGTCGATCAGTCCAGGGCTTCGCATAGATTGTGCATTTGTTTGACAGGTTTTCGGGTCACCAGTAGACTCGCCAAGTAGATATTTCTCTCGTTAACACCGGCCCCTCGGCGGCCCTTATAGGTGAGACTGGACCATGGCGACATTTGCTTATGTCGGACGCACCAGATCCGGAGGCGTAAAAAAAGGCGAGTTGAGCGCCAAGAGCAAGGATGAGGCGGTCGACCAACTCCGCAAGCAGAGTGTCGTCGTCACCAGTCTAGAGGAGAAGACTGGAAAGGGCGGCTTTAATCTCAACTTCGGATCCGGATTAAAAGACAAGGATCTGGTGGTGTTCACCAGACAGTTCGGGACCATGATCAACGCCGGTCTCCCACTCGTGCAGTGCCTGGAAATCTTGTCCACACAGTCTGAAAACAAGGTGTTGCGTGAAACCGTTGCGGAAGTAAAGGGACAGGTGGAAGGCGGGTCAACCTTTTCAGACGCCCTGCGCCGGCATCCCAAAGTCTTCGACGATTTATACGTGAACATGGTTCATGCTGGAGAGGTTGGAGGATTGCTCGACACGATTCTCACTCGTCTGGCGAAACACATCGAAAAGGCGATGAAGCTCAAAGCACAGATCAAGTCCGCCATGATCTATCCATCCGCCATCGTCGGCGTTGCGGGCATTGTGATCACGGTGTTGATGATCTGGGTCATCCCGATCTTTGAAAAGATGTTCAAAGAGATGTCTGGCGGAAAAATGGGGCTGCCCGGCCCGACCCAGCTCGTCATCGACGTCAGCAATGCGTTTCAATCCTATTGGTATATCTTGATCGGAATAGTCGTCGGAATTGTGGTCGCCGTGAAAAAATACTATGCGACACCAAACGGGAGAATGACCATCGACAAACTCCTCCTGAAGGCTCCCATTTTCGGCGACCTCATCAGAAAGGCTTCAGTCGCAAAGTTTACACGCACCTTGGGGACGCTCCTCTCGAGTGGTGTTCCGCTTCTTGACGGCTTGACGATCTGTGCCAAGACTTCTGGCAACAAAGTGATCGAAGAGGCGCTCGTCAATGCGCGTGTCAGCATCAGTGGCGGTAAGACGATCGCTGATCCACTGACTCAAAGTCAGGTGTTCCCGAAGATGGTGACTCACATGATCGCCGTTGGAGAATCTACCGGTGCACTTGACGCGATGTTGGGAAAGATCGCCGATTTCTACGAAGATGAGGTCGACCAGGCAGTGGCCTCTCTGACCTCGCTGTTGGAACCGGTCATGATGGTATTTTTAGGGGTCATCATCGGATTTATCGTCATTGCCATGTACTTGCCGATATTCCAAATGGCGTCGGCGATTCAATAAGCGCGATTGTCAGTGGGTTCAGCAGGATGATGCCCTCGAGTGCTTGCCCCGACATCAAGCGGTACTCCGCGCATCCCCCGTCGTCCACGCATTGCGGTAGAAGCATACACGTCTCACATGAATGAGTTGCGCGCGCGGCTTCATTGGTTGATGGGGCTCAGGGTGACGTTCGTCACCCTGATTTTTGGCCTGTCGCTGATCTTCGAAGCCACGAAAGGCGCACGAGTCGAAACCTTCTACGCCCTCATCATTCTCACCTATACACTGACCATTCCTTCAGCGCTCCTGCTTCGTGTCCTCAGTACGGCCTCTGCTCTGACTGTTTTTTTCTGGACTCAAGTCAGCATCGATTTTTTGCTGGAGACAATCCTGGTAGCACGGACGGGCGGGATCGAGAGTCCCTTCGCCGTTCTCTACGTCATTACAGTCGCGGTCGCTAGCTTGATACCCCAGCGTCGAGTCGGACTGTTTGCCGCGTGTGCCTGCATTATCTTGTTTGGGGTAGTGACCAATGTGCAGTTCTATGGATTAGCTGAGAACTGGGGGTGGCTGCCAAGTATACATTTGACCGCGGCGGCGACGTTTCAAACATTCGGCGCCTACGCCCTAGCCATTCTGGTTGTCGGCCTGCTCAGCGGGACCTTGGCGGATCAGCTCTATCAAGTCGATCAATCGCTGCGTGAGAAAGAACAGGGGCTCAATCGGCTCCAGGCCTTTCACGAAAACATCGTCCGAAGTATTAGCAGCGGAGTGTTCACCGCCGATGCAAAAGGTGCCATCACGTCGTTCAATCCCGCTGCCCAAGAAGTGACGGGATATTCGGTCGGTCAAGTTCTTGGTCGGTCATGGCGCGAGATCTTCAACTGGCACCCCAATCAGCCTTCCGAGCAGCAGTCGAGTGTGTTGCCGGCCATGACCAGATTCGAGGTGGAGTGCAAGAGCGCGAAGGGGAGTCGGCTCGTACTGGGAATGACGGTTTCTCCTCTGCATGAACAGGGAGAACAGGACGGGTTGGTCGGCGTCTTCAAGGATTTGACGCAGATCAGAGACATGGAACAAGAAATGCGTCGCAAGGAGTGGTTGGCAAATCTCGGCGAGATGTCAGCGGGCATGGCGCATGAGATCAGGAATCCGTTGGGAGCCTTGGCCGGAGCCATGCAGATGCTGCGGAAAGAAGCGGCTGCCGACGAGACCGATCGCCGGCTGATGGATATTGCGATCAGGGAAGCGACGAGGTTGGACACGATCATCACCGAGTTTTTGCAGTATGCCAGGCCACCGGCGCTCGATCTGGCGGAGCACGATATAAACAAAATTCTTGCCGAGACACTGCATCTAGTACAACATGAAGCTCGGACGCGAAAAAAGATTGCGATTGTCACGTCGTTGGCCGGCGGGTCTCTTTTGGCGCAACTGGACCAGGACCAGATGCGGCAGGTCTTTTGGAATCTCGCCACGAATGCCTTCGATGCGATGCCGGATGGTGGTCAATTGAACATTACCACCGGATGTCGCCACGTCGATGCCGGCGGGCGAAAAGGGGACGTGATTGAAATCGCGTTTGAAGACACGGGAGAAGGCATTGCAAAAGACAACTTGGATAAAATCTTTCTTCCATTTTTCACGACCAAAAAAGAAGGATCGGGACTGGGGCTTGCGGCTGTGCACCGTATCGTCGACCTGCACGGAGGCTGGATCAAGGTAGAAAGCCGTCCCCATCAGGGGACTCGCTTTGTGGTGTGTCTGCCGCGTTCTGGTGATGATGCAGTGCGGTTATGGCATGAGGGGCGAACACCGTGGAAAAGATCCTAGTTGTTGACGACGAGAAGAGTCTTCGAGAAGTCATGAGCATCATGCTCAAGCGCGCAGGGTACGACGTCACCGAAGCGTCCGACGGCGAGCAAGCGATCGGCCAGGTCAGCAAGGAGATTTACGATCTCGTCATCACCGACCTCCGCATGCCAAAAGCCGATGGAATGGACGTCCTCAAGGCCGTGAAGTCGACTTCTCCTGAGACCGTTGTATTGGTGGTCACCGCCTTCGGAACCGCCGATTCTGCCGTTGAGGCGATGAAACAGGGCGCGTACGATTACCTCACGAAGCCGTTTCAAGTGGACGAGGTCCAGCTCATCATTCGCAATGCGCTGGAGAAGAGGCGTCTTTCGACCGAGAACATGCTGCTCAAACGGGAGATGGCGAGTCAATCGTCGTTTGCGCAGATCGTCGGTCAAAGCGAAGCGATGCAAAAAGTGTTCGACGTGGTGCGCAAGGTTGCTGATTCCAAGAGCAATGTGTTGATCTGCGGTGAAAGCGGAACAGGGAAGGAACTGGTCGCCCGAGCTATTCACTACAACAGCGCCCGCAGCACCATGCCATTCGTTGCGGTCAACTGTAGCGCTGTACCGGAAACCTTACTGGAGAGTGAGCTATTCGGGCACATGAAAGGATCCTTCACGGGAGCCGTGGCAAACAAAGCCGGCTTGTTTGAAATCGCCAATGGCGGCACGATCTTCCTGGATGAGATCGGCGACACGACGCCGACTATCCAAGTCAAGCTTCTCCGCGTCATCCAAGAGCGCGAGTTCCGGCGTGTCGGCGGGAACCAGGACATCAAAGTCGATGTGCGGGTGATCGCCGCTACCAACCGCGATCTCGAAAAAGCCGTGGCGGACGGCTCGTTCCGGGAAGACCTCTACTACCGGCTCGATGTGATTCCTATCCGCCTTCCGCCATTGCGCCTTCGCGCCGGTGACATTCCGTTACTGGTCACCCATTTTCTCGCAAAGTTCGCACAGGAAAGCGGCAAGACGCCGCCAACGCTGACGCCGGAGGGCATGCAAGTCCTCTTCGGTCATGAATGGCGCGGGAACGTGCGCGAGTTGGAAAACCTCATCGAAAGAGTCGTGGCCTTCTCGACCGGTGCTCCCGTGACGGACGCCGACGTCCGAGGATGGCTGCATCATGCGGTGGCTCCGCAACAGTCACAGGGAGTGCCGACGGATCTGCCGGATGACGGGCTTGACTTGGAAGGACTCATCAATGGTATCGAAAAAGATTTGCTGATGAAGGCCTTGGAACGGTCGAAGTGGGTGAAGAAAAAAGCAGCCCGACTGCTGAAGCTCAACACACGCTCGTTCCGCTACCGCTTGGAAAAGTATGCTATAAAAGGAGGCCGTGACTAAGAGCCAGGTAGGATCGCCGCAAGAGAGACCATCAGCCGTTACCATCCGTGCTCCCGCAAAAATCAATCTGATTCTTCGCATCCTCGATCGTCGTTCCGACGGCTATCACAATCTCTGGTCCATCATGCAGACGGTCGGGCTTGAGGACGAGCTGTTCATTAGGCTGGCTCCTCCTACCGGCGGGATCCGGCTGACCTGCAACGCAGAGACTCTGGCGGTTGACCAGAGTAATCTTGTCTATAAAGCGGCTTCGGCTGTTCTTGATCGAATGCAGCAATCAGTTGGCCTCGACATCGAGCTGCGCAAACGGATTCCCATGGGCGCGGGTCTCGGTGGCGGGAGCAGCGATGCGGCTGCCACGATTCTTGGTCTGAATCACCTCCTTCAGGTGGGTTGGTCGAGGGATCAGATGGCCGAGGTCGGTCAACCTCTCGGGAGCGACGTTCCTTTTTTTCTGTTTTCCCCATCAGCAGTGGTAGCCGGCCGGGGAGAGGCGGTCAAGCCGATGACGATTGAAGGCAGGCGTTGGGTGCTATTGATCAAACCCGGGTTCGGTGTTGAAACCAAATGGGCGTACCAAGAACTCGCTGCGATGAGAGAAGCCGTGCGTCCACTATCCGCTGGGCATGCTGAACTCGATCAGCGGAAGGTAATACGTTGGCCACAGCTTGCGACTTTGGCGGAGAATGATTTTGAAGCACCGGTGTTTGCGCGGCATGGGATCCTTCGTGAGATCAAACAGACCTTACGCGCTCAGGGGGCAGAGTTCGCGCTGCTTTCCGGGAGTGGCGCGACAGTATTCGGGCTCTTTCATGAGGAAGCAGCCGCGCGCCGGGCGCAGACCCAGTTTGAGCGTGACAAGCAACTGCAGGTGTTTGTGGTTTCAACCTGTTCCGGGCCGCTCGCCGTCTCTCTTGGAGCAACTGTCTGATCGGACAGTTGGTTGACAAGCTTCCCCATATTCCGTTACAGTTCAACCCCTTAGTTGGCTTCCTCAACAGCGTGCAGCAAGCGAGGTAGGCGGGTTCGAGAGTACGCCCACCGTCGAGACGAACCACGTACGATTCAGGACTTCCGGTAGACGTATCCGAAGACCGAGGGGGATCGATGAGCAGAGAATTGATGATTTTCTCTGGCAATGCGAATCTGGCCCTCGCCCATGAGATTTGCGCCTATCTCGGCGTGAAGCTCGGCGAGGCGACGGTGTCGTCGTTTAGCGACGGAGAAAGCCGCATCAAAATCGAAGAAAACGTGCGGGGCGCGGATGTCTTTGTCGTCCAGTCCACCTGCAGTCCCGTCAACGACTCCATCATGGAGCTGCTCATCATCATCGATGCGCTCAAACGCTCTTCGGCAAACCGCATTACCGCAGTGATTCCGTATTTTGGCTATGCCAGGCAAGATCGCAAAGACCAGCCGCGCGTGCCGATCACAGCAAAATTGATCGCCGATTTGATTACCACCGCCGGTGCCGACCGGGTCGTGACCATGGATCTCCATGCTGGTCAGATCCAGGGATTTTTCAACGTACCGGTCGACCATTTGTATGCGCTACCAGTGATATTGGACTACGTTACGAAGAAAAAGATCAGCGATCTGGTGATCGTATCGCCCGACGCCGGCGGTGTGGAACGGGCCAGAGCCTTTGCCAAGCGGCTTCAAGCCAGCCTCGCGATCATCGACAAGCGGCGCGAAGGGCCCAACCAGACGCAGATCATGAACATTATCGGTGACATCAAAGGAAAGAGCACACTCTTGCTCGACGATATGATCGACACGGCTGGTACGATTGTTCAGGGTGCGCAAGCCTGCGCCGATAAGGGCGCACGGGAGGTGTGGACCGCCTGCACACACGCCGTCCTGTCCGGTTCTGCGCTCGAGCGGCTTCAGCAGTCTTGCCTTACCCAAGTAATCGTCACGAATACCATTCCATCGAAGGGCAAGGAGCAGGTTTGTCCAAAGATCCATCAATTGTCGGTGGCGCCTCTATTGGGTGAGGCGATCCGGCGTATTCACGCGGATGAGTCGGTGAGCTCGCTGTTCGCGTGACGTAGAACCGACGACGTTTCGAAGAAAAGTAAGGGGACGGAGGAGCATCATGAAATTCGATTTGGCAGTGACCGTGAGAGATAAGTCCGGAAAGGGTGCAGCGCGTCAACTTCGACGCAGCGGGAAGGTTCCCGGTGTGTTATACGGGCAAGGCGAGTGCCTTCTGTTGACGATCGAGCCGGAACCGTTGATCAAGATTTTGAAGTCACACACCGGTAGCACCGCCTTGATTTCGCTCAGCATCACGGGGGCCAAATCTAACCCCAAACGGACCGCGTTGCTCCGCGATTTCCAAGTCGATCCGGTCGAAGGACAGGTGCTGCATGCCGACCTCTTCGAAATTTCCATGGATAAGCCGATTCGCGTCAAAGTGCCGGTGCACGTCATCGGTGGAACTCCGGCCGGTGTCAAGGAAGGTGGAATCCTTCACTATAATACGCGCGAATTGCTTGTAGAATGTTTGCCCGGGGTGCTACCGGACCATTTCGAAGTCGATGCCTCCTCACTCGCCATCGGGCAGGGTATTCACCTCAAAGAGATCGTCAAGAAAGAGGGTGTCCGCTATCTCGATGATCCAGAACAAATGGTTGTGAGTGTGGCGGTGCCAATGTCCGAGGCCAAACTCGAAGCGCTGCTGACCAGTCAAGCGGTTGGGCCGGAAGGGGCGAAAGAGCCTGAAGTCGAGGTGAAAGGTAAGGCGGCGGCTGAAGGTGTGGAAGGCGCTGCCGCCGCGGCAGCGCCCGGTGCGCCTGCACCGGCAGCCGGCGCAGAAGCGAAACCCGGAGAAAAGAAGGAAGGCGCTGCTGCCGCCGCTGCTCCTCCGAAGGCTGAGAAGAAAGAAGCCGAGAAGAAGAAGTAACGTTGCGTCTCATCGTTGGACTGGGCAATCCCGGCGCTTCCTATGCCCAGACCCGTCACAACGTCGGGGTGTGGGTTATCGAGCGGGCCGCGGCTCGGTGGTCGATTCGTCTTGCCAGGCGCGGCGTCGCTCATCGAGGGTCCGGGCGATTAGGTTCTCAACTGATCGAACTTGCCGGCACTCTCGACTTCATGAACGTCACTGGCCCGCCGCTTAAAGGTCTTCTGCGCGAGTTACAGCTCACCGCCGACGATCTGATTCTCATTCACGATGATTTGGATTTGGAACCGGGCCGCCTTCGCATCAAGCAGGCCGGCGGTCATGGAGGCCACAACGGTATCAAGTCCATCGTCGAAACTCTGGGGACCCCTCAGTTTGTGCGACTGAAAATCGGCATCGGCCGTCCAGCGCCTCGGCAAGACTCCGCCGATTATGTGCTGGAAACGGTTAGCAAGGACGAAATGGAGATCATCGAGCCTTGTCTCGAGCGAGCGGTCGATGCGCTGGAATGTCTGGTTCATCGTGGGACCGAAGTCGCGATGAATCAGTTTAATGTGCGGGAAAAGCCTGATGAAGCAGAGGAAGAACCGGGCTGACTGCTGCTCCTCAGCCAATCGCTCCCTTAACAAATTGTTCTCTGTAAGAGAAAGGTAGAAAGAAGTGGGACTCTGTTGCGGCATGATCGGGCTGCCGAACGTCGGGAAGACGACGGTCTTCAACGCGCTGGTTGGCGCCGGGGCAGTAGTCGCTAATTACCCCTTCTCGACCGTCGAGACGAACGTTGGGATTGCTCAAGTACCAGACCCGCGGGTTGATCGCCTCGTCGAGATCTTCAAATCCAAGAAGAAAACGCCCAGCACATTGGAAGTGCGTGACATCGCGGGCCTGGTAGAGGGAGCCAGCACCGGCGAAGGACTGGGCAATCAATTTCTTGGACAGATTCGCGAGGTCGATGCTCTGATGCATGTCGTGCGCTGTTTCCAAGGCGGGGATGTCGTCCATGTGGGAGGCAGCGTGAACCCAGTTCGGGACATCAGCACCATCGAAACGGAATTGATGCTCGCGGATCTGGAGGCGCTGGATCGTCGCAAGCAGCGAGTGGAGAAGAAGGTGAGGGCCGGTGATAAGAAGGCGGCCTTTGAGATGACGTTTCTCCAGCGGTTGATGGAATTGTTGGACAAGAGTCAGTGGCTGGGAAATCTGGCTTACACCACGGAAGAGCGGGTGATCTTGGACGAGTGCCAATTACTCTCAGCCAAGCCGGTCTTATTCGTTGCCAATGTCTCGGAAGGCCCGAACGCCGACGAGGAGATGGTGAAGACTGTGCGCGAATTCGCTGAGCAACGGCAAGCGCGGGTGGTGACGATTTGCGGCCAGCTCGAAGCAGAACTGTCGTCGTTGCCTGAGACGGATCGGGCGGACTATTTGAAAGAGATGGGGTTGACTGAATCGGGTCTGGTTCGCCTCACGCGGGAGGCCTACGCCCTCTTGAACCTGATCACCTTTTTCACGGCGGGGGAGACAGAATCACGGGCCTGGCCGTTACGGAAAGGACTGACCGCTCCCCAGGCGGCGGGCAAGATCCACTCCGATATGGAGCGTGGGTTCATCCGTGCCGAGGTCTATCATTACGATGATTTAGTGGCTTGTGGATCGGAGGCGAAGGTGAAGGAAAAGGGGCTGTTCCGTTTGGAGGGAAAGGATTATATCATCAAGGAAGCGGACGTCGTGTACTTCCGTTTCAACGTGTGATCAAAGGTCTTTTTCGCATACTCATCACATCCCATCTCTCTTAGATGCGACTCGGCATCACGGCAAATTCGGTCCTGCTCGCATGCTTTTTGACTGCCATGGCTGCCTCAATATGTACTGCCGGAGATCTCAGGCTCGAATCATTTGCGTTACGAGGCGGCTTTAGCGGCAGCTCTCCAATTGGAGAACACGAACAGCAAGTTTACTTTCAGCAAGCCGATGTGGCGCTCACTGTTCGACTTCCTTGGGAGTGGGAGATTGCATCCGGCTGGGTCTTTAGAACCCGATTGCTGACCTCAGCCGGAGTGCTCCGTGGAGGAGGAGAGAACAACGCCGTCTTCACGTTTGTGCCGCTTGACGTGACCTTCGGGCGGAAAGATGAACTGATCGCTATCGATATGGGCGTCGGCGGGGCGCTATTGAGCGATTACAAGTTCGGCCCGCAAAACTTCGGCGGGCCATTTCAATTCGTGTGGACGTTCGGTGTAACCAGCCGGTTCATCGGGCCTTTCGGTGCAGGCTATCATTTTCAACATTACTCCGACGCGACAATCTACGGATCTGATAGCCGCGGGATCGATCTCCATCTCTTTGAAATCATCTATTGGTTCGGGA
>Ga0114129_10010831_pt1 | contig 12994 bp, 5 predicted proteins | sample RhiMetdeltSRZDD1_FD_80071 | JGI IMG/M metagenome (GOLD analysis project Ga0114129, IMG submission 80071) | Populus rhizosphere microbial communities from Tennessee, USA - Rhizosphere MetaG P. deltoides SRZDD1 (version 2) (version 2) | ecosystem: Host-associated > Plants > Roots > Rhizosphere >...
ACCGATAGTAGGCTTCGAAATTGTTGCTGTCTCGAGCAATGGCCTGTTTCAGAATGGGTATGGCTTGAGCGTAGTTTCCTGCGTGGCAATGGATACTACCCATCTCAACCATGGCGCGCGTGTCGTCCGGGTGACTCTGAAGTTGAAGCTTGAGTTCGGCCTGGGCTTCCTCCCAACGTCCCAGCAGACCTAGCAGAGATCCCATCAGCAAGTGGATGTCGGGCCAGTGCGAATCCTTTTCGAGAGCCTTTTGATATTCAGCCAACGCCTCGGCGGTCAAGTTACGAGCAGCCAGCACGTCGCCTTTGAACACATGCAGCAGCGCAGAATTAGGTTGCCGCTCTTCGACCCAGCGCAAGGTTTCGTCGGCTCGAGCGGCATAGTCAGCCGGGACTTTGGGCTTTTGGTCCTTGCGGTAAGCCAGAAGGGCACAGGCTTGGCCCAGCAGCCAGACACAGCGAGTGTTGTTCGGATCCAACGTCGCGCAACGTTCCAACGGAGGCATGGCTGCATTGGCATCGTTGTGGATCATCGCCAAGCTGCCCAAAGCCCAAAAGAGCAACGGGTCATTGTCTTTAATTTGTGTTGCCTCTTGCAGCAGCTTGTGGGCCCGGTCGTACTCTCCCAGTTCAATGTAGGAAAGTCCTGAGAACAGCAAGGCACTGTATTCCCGCGGGTTAACACGTAATGCTTTCTGGAGTTCGGTGACTGCCTCGCGACTCTTGTGTTGCCAATAGCAAGCGAGGCCGAGGTTGACCCGCGCAGCCAGCTCGCCAGGATCGGCAGCCAGGACCTGCCTGTAGAGCCTTTCGGCACGAGCATAGTCGTTCTCGCGAGAAGCTTTCTGAGCTTGGCGGAAGAGCTCTTCAAGGGAGGAATTTTGGGCGTAAGCGCCGGATGTTGTGAAGAGAGAAACGGCCAGTACCCACAGGTAGACAGACAATCTCGTCCTGTGACCCATGGTGGAGTGCGGAATGGCCGCTGAAGAAGGGTTCCTCAAAGATAAGGATTACGAGTGATAGCCATGTTGAACGCGCTCTTCAACGTGAGTGTTGCTGTGCGATCGGACAATCCGCGACGAATTGAAAAGCCAATTCGTCGCGGCAGCCAAATCCTAGCTTACCAAAGCAGCTTCAACGAGAGCTGTAACTGCCGATTGTCTGCGGCCGTGTGCCCGATTGTGCCAAAGACAGCGCCCAAGGCTTCAACAGGCTGCGGAGAAGGGATGGGTCGACGAGTCACAGGATCAAAGTCTGGATAGGAATCTAAGACGGGAGTCGGGACCCCCAACACGGGATGATTGAAGAGGTTGAAAGCTTCCACGCGAATCTGGGCTTTCAGTCTTTCCGTAATGTTTGTCGTTTTGGCGGCGTTAAAATCAAAGGTCACAAATCTCGGTCCTCTTAGCGTGCTTCTGCCGGCGTTTCCGAAAACTGCCTCGTCGGTTGGCCGCGAAAAAGCAGTGATGTCCCACCATTGATTCAGTAAATGTGGACCTGCGTTGCCGTTAGTTCCGGCAACGGCATCACAGTAATCCACTTCAAAACTGGCGTTGCTGACCGCGGCATCGCTCGCATCGATGCAGGACGCCGGAAGACCGGTTCGAACCACACTGATACCACCGATCTGCCAGCCTCCAAGGATCTTATCCGCAGGTGTGGACCAGTTGGCGCCCCATTTTCTGCCGTGGCCGAAAGGAAGCTCGTAAATTGCACTATTCACGAAGTTGTGCTTGACGTCAAACGCTGAGGCGCCATAATCGAGCCGATAATTGAAAATGTGCGGAGTGGCTATCGACAACCAACCGTCTGGGCCGCCGTCACGGGTCGCAGAGGCCGTATCCAAAGATTTGGACCATGTATAGGACGTCAGCCAAGACAGACCATGAGAGAATCGTTTCTCCAATTTGACCTGCAGAGAATTGTAGTTGGCTGAGGTGGCGTTCTCGATCAGGTTTTGACCAACCCCCAAATTGGCATAAGGCTCAGGCAAGTACTCGACAGGCTGGGCTACCTGCGATCCACTGCTAAACCTGGGTAGATTGAAGTTAATATCGATCAAGTGCGGCAAATGCGAGGAAGCCGAGCCCACGTAGGCCACGTCCAGCAGTAAGTTAGACGCAAGCTCTTGCTGGATCCCAAAACTCCACTGTTGGATACGGGGAGTCTTGAGGTACGGATAGATCGGAAAGATGGAAGGCTTGTGAATCACTCCTACGTCGGTACCAGCGAAAATTTGGTCTACTACGGAAAGGTCAGGCTTTCGGACCAGCTTCGACGCCCGTGGAGCATTACGAGCAAAGTCGAACCAGGGATTGGCGTTGGTCGGAGAATAAAAGATTCCGCCGCCACCTCTGATGACGGTTTTACCGTGTCCCCAACCGGGAGACCAGGCAAAGCCAAACCGGGGTGCAAAGTTCCTCTTGTCCGTAAACACCAAAGCTGAGCCGAACCGATTATCTCGAACGAACGGAAGGTAAGTTGGGGAATTGGGGTCGTTATCCAAACTCACGCCTGCCGGGAAGCCTTCGTACGGATCGCCGGTGCCTGGTCGTACGACGGTCGGAACAGAAGCGCCAAAGTCAACGTTCACGATGGCGTCTCGAATGTCGTGCCAGTAAGGCGCCACTTCATAGCGGAGGCCCATGTTGAGCGTGAGGCTCCGCGTCACTTTGAAGTCATCCTGAAAGTAGTAGGACTGAGCCCAGCGGCGCAAGTGAACGTAAGAGTCCCCGACAGCCACTTCGGAATCACGACTCAGTCCCATCACAAAGGAGGCCAATGAAAGGCCTCCGCTTCCATCCAGGGCTCCGGTCGCATCAGGGAAAAAGCTGAACTGCCCTCGAGCAATGTTGTGAGCGAATATGTTGACCTGCTCGCGCCTGAAATTTACTCCAGCTTTCAAGAGATGACGCCCCTTATTGAGAGACCAGTCGTCTCCATATTCGAAGATATTGTCGATGTTTTGCAGCGGGTGCCCAAAGGCGTCTTCTCCAAGGTTCGTGTAAGAATCTCCCGAGCCGCTAAAATAGGGCGTTCCCCAGTCCAGCGGATACGTCGAAGTGCCGGGAATTCCTATGTCGGCGGCAACGTTCTCCTTGCCGGCCAACTCGCCCAACCGTCCGGCGTTGAAACGAAGAAAATTAACCTTTGCCTCGTTCACCATTCGAGCCGAGATTGTCCAGGCATGATGCAGCGTAACCGTCGTCGTGGTGACTTTCTCGGCGGTACTGGATCCTGGCAATACTGAAAGCGCGTCAACCTTCTCCTTACCATAAGAATAACGTCCCCACAGGTTCATGTTCGACTTCAACGCGTAGTCGAGACGCCCAGCGACTTGGTCATAGGTAGTGGGTCCAGGGATGACCTTGACCAGGTTGTTCGTTAGCCCAGGACTATTGGGAGAAGGTGCGTACTGTGTACCGAGGAAGTTAGCGATCGCCGGGCTGAAGCACTGACTCGGAATTCGGTTGTTGGGCCACTGTACATCCGTGTTGGGGTTGGGATTGAAACAGCCTGCCGGAAGAGTATTATTGGGAAATAAGAGCGAATTGCCATCCGCATCGGTGATGTGAGGCATGTAGATGGGCACACCGTATTCCGAGAAGTCTCCTTGCTTGGCCAGATCTGTAGGCACAGTGTTCGTGGCCGTGGAACTGCGGCGCTCGCGCAGCCCTTCGTAGCTTCCGAAGAAAAAGAGCTTGTCGCGGAAAATTTTTCCTCCGGAAGTTGCCCCAAATTGGTTGCGGCGGAGAGGGGGCTTCTGGCCTCCCGGGTTATAAATTCCATCGAACAGATTCCTGGCATCCAACACGTCGTTGCGGAGAAAATCATAGGCTGTGCCATGGAGGGTGTTTGTTCCAGATTTTGTGGTTGCGTTAATCTGAGCAGCCCCACGACCAAACTCCGCAGTGTAGGAATTGGTTTGCACCTTGAATTCCTGAATCTCATCGATGGAGGGAACAGCCGCAAACGTGTTGAAGTCGGGCTCTACGTTAGTAGCGCCATTTAGCAAGAAGTTAGTGTCCTGGGCTCGAGCGCCGCCCACGGAGTACTGGTAATCGACGCGTCGGCCAACTTCCCGGACTTCCTGAAACGATTCGGAGCTACTTTTTGTGAAGGTTACTCCGGGAGCCAGCGTTGCCAAGTCCAGAAACAGGCGGCCGTTCAGAGGTAGATCCACTACACGACGGTTTTCGATCACCTGGCCCACGCTGCTCGATTCGCTCTCTAGCAGCGGTGCTGCAGACTCCACCGAAATGGTTTCCGACACCTCGCCGATCTGTAAGGTTGCGTCGACTCGCGCCTTCTGGTCAACTTGAAGTTCGAAGGCGGCAAATGTCGACGTGCGGAACCCGCCCTTCTTCACCGTCACAGCATATCGTCCCGGTAGAAGGCCAGTAACGGAATAGTCACCACTAGTCGTCGTCGTCGTGACGCGAGAAACATTTGTGCCTGCATTCGTCACGGTAACCTCGGCTTCTGGAATAACGGCCCCGGTTGAATCGGTTACGATCCCCGTTATGCTACCGGTGCCGATCTGCGCCAAATGCAAAGAGGGATTCAGGACCAGCATTGCTGCCATCAAGCCAAGACAAAGCACCAGTTGAAAGGAAAGAATACCCTGCACCTTAGTCGTGCGAGCCATGTCGGTTCTCCTTAGACTTTTAAGCTTTCTGTGATGGAACTCTTTCTCGCCGTGGATTGGCAACCGACCCCTGAGCAAAAGTCATTCCACAGTGCCATTCTTTTGCTAACTGCCATCTCTCTTTTTCTTGTTAGACTTAACAACCTGAGAAGGACGGCACAATGATCTCAATTTGGTGAGTGGGTGCGAAAAATCGTAGAACTATATGAAATCTCGGAGCGGCGAATCCGCCAGCTACCCCGGGAGAACGCGTCGCCGACAAACGTCGAGAGCGTTCCCTCGTCCTAGCCGTTCTTCCAGCCAGCGTTGGATGCTCAAGGGGTCCGACGCTCGTTCCCGTTGTGTAAAGACGAGTAACCCGAGAGGAACTCTGAAAGTACCGATGGGGCCACGCGCCATGCCTGCAGGACTGCCTTTTGAGACTCACTTCAATGCGGCCGGCGAGATTGAAAGGACGCGACCTGCCGAGCATGCTCCCGACAATCCCGCCGAAACTCCTTCCACTAGGTAACAATTGGATGTTCCAGGATCGCCTCGTTCTTCGGATCCCAGTAAAGCTTCTTGCCTTCACGATATGATCGAGCCGCCATGATGCAGGCAACTGAGTGAGCATAACCGTTCAGAACTGTGGCGTTGGGTGTTTTCCGGTTGCGCACGCACTCCAGCCAATTGGTCATATGAGACAGGTCTTCATCACCAATATAGGTGGGTGGAATTTTGTCGTCTCCGGGCAAAGTGACATTTCTCTCCTCGCGCTTCACGAAAGGATTCAACTCATGGTTTCCCTTCTCTTCAACCCACTTCCATCGGGGACTGCCTTCCCCACCAATGTTGATCAATGTCCCGTTCTTTCCCATGATCCGGCTAAAACTATCACTGTCGTTACCAAAGCTGGTTGAGAAGCTCACCATGAAGCCTTTGGGGTACTCCAAGAGGGCCTGGAATGTATCCGGATTCTCCCGACCGTCATGCCAAGCGAAGACGCCGCCATGGGCAACCACTGAAACTGGAAAATGATCGTCCAGGAAATAGTGGACGAGATCAATCCCATGGCTCAACCATTGATCAGCGATCCCACTGGAAAAATCCTTGTAGAGCCGAAACTCGAAGTAGGCCTGGGGATCAAAGGGCCGGTAGGGCTTCGACAGCAACCATTTTCGCCAGTCCGTATCCTCCTCACGGATCTGCTTCACCTCGGGCCGGCCTCTCCAGCGAGGGCCATGGTAGTTCCAGACGATTTCTACCTTGCTGACGTCACCGAGGGCCCCGGTCTTGATGAGGTCGCGTACCGCAATCTGGTAGGGCTCACTTCGATGTTGTGTTCCAATTTGAACAACAAGATTCCTGCCGAGCACCGCCTCACGCACGGCCTTGGCTTCATCCAGATCATTTGCCATGGGCTTTTCGCAGTAGGCATCTTTCCCGGCTTCAGCAACCAGCTTCAATATCGGAGCGTGCTGGAAGTCACCAGTGGCAATCAGGACTGCATCGACGTCCCTTTGGGTCAGCAACTCTTCCATGTATTGAAAGGATCGAGGAGCTCTGCCATAGACTTTCTCAGTGGCAGCCACTGCCATTTCTCGATTCACCTTCCACAAGTCGCAGACCGCCGTCAGCTCCACATTAAACTTGTCCTTCAGTTTTGACATCATCTGATCATGCTCTCTGCCGCGGTTACCGATTCCAATGTGGCCCAGGGAAATCCGGTCGTTTGAGCCCAGGATGCGGCCATAAGAAAAAGCCGATGTGCTAAAAGCTGCAGCCCCAGCCATAATCGAAGCACCTTGATTCAAAAAAGTCCGGCGACTAATCCGCTTCCGCGTCAATTGGGGATGATCTTTCTTTGAGTTCACAACGCACCTCACCGCACTTGGCAGAATAACTACGTTTGCAAGGCTGATTCAATTTCTTAGCTGGAATGTATTTTAAGCCGCGACGGGAGTCAATGAAAAACGATACGGCAGACGAATACTTCTACGGCCGCAAAGGGAACGTTCCTTTCTACCGACCTTCCAACAAAAAGTAGTTGCGATCTGAGATTCTCTCAGGCTATGTTCCCTGCTTTGCAAAAGGCTCCATGGCAAAGTTCTTCTCGAAGGAAAGCATCATGGCGCCGCCGGGTTTCAACCGGTGGCGGGTTCCGCCTGCATCGATAGCCATTCACCTGTGCATCGGCTCCGTCTATGCGTGGAGCATCTTCAATCCCGCGTTGACTCGCATTCATGGTGTCGTTGTCGGCGGACCTGGCGATTGGACTTTGAAGCAGGTTGTCTGGATTTTCACCGTCGCAATAGTATTTCTGGGACTCTCGGCTTCCTTCGCAGGGAAATGGCTGGAGAAAGTAGGCCCGCGAACGGTGGGCATCGTTGCAGCCTTTTGCTGGGGAGGAGGCTTTCTTCTCGGCGGTCTTGGTATCCATTTGCACCAGCTTTGGCTGCTCTATCTGGGGTATGGTGTCATAGGGGGTTGCGGATTGGGCCTGGGATACGTGTCGCCGGTCAGCACTCTCATCCGCTGGTTCCCAGACCGTCGGGGAATGGCGGCTGGAATGGCCATCATGGGATTCGGGGGTGGTGCGATCATTGGAGCCCCTCTCAAAGAATTCCTCCTGCATCACTTCTATCAGGCTCCCCTGTACTTGGGACGCGTGGGACAGATTGCCCTCACGACCGTGGCAGGAAAAAGATTTGCCATACTGGACGGTCAGCTGCGTGAGGTTGTAATCGTCGGTTCTAACGATGTGCCGCAGATGCTCGTGCCTGCACCCGAGGGGATCTACGTCTTAGATACCGGCCGAGCGGGCGTGGCGGAGACTTTTGTCGTGCTAGGACTGCTGTACTTAGGCGTTATGCTGCTTGCCGCCTTTTCGTATCGGATCCCGGCCCAGGGCTGGCTTCCACGAGGCTGGAATCCCTTGGAGAGTCATCGTGCGGCACGCAAGATGATCAGCCTTTACAACGTCCACATCGACGAGGCCCTCAAGACGCCGCAGTTTTATCTTCTCTGGATCGTTCTCTGCTTCAACGTTACAGCCGGCATCGGCGTGCTTGGAGTAGCCAAGACAATGATGAGCGAGATCTTCGGCACCACGTTACCGACGACGGTCGATGCAGGATACGCCACTACTTACGTGTTGATGATAAGCCTATTCAACATGGTTGGGCGCTTCTTCTGGGCAAGCGTCTCAGACTACATAGGCCGAAAGACTACCTACACGATATTTTTTGTTCTTGGGATCGCTCTGTATCTGTCCATTCCTTATACTGCGCGACAGGTGAGCGTGTCGCCGTCAACCACTTGGCTCGTTTATTTCTACGCCGCAACGATGATCATCTTCACAATGTACGGAGGAGGTTTCGCAACGATCCCTGCCTACCTGGCAGATCTCTTTGGCGCACGTTTTGTAGGCGGGATTCATGGACGACTCTTGACTGCCTGGAGCACCGCCGGAGTTTTGGGCCCCCTGGCCATTACCTCGCTGCGAGAGAATTCACTCCAACGAGCGATCGAGCAGTTGGCTAGGCAGACCAATCCTTCGGTGTTCTCTGCAAAGTTCGGCGCCTCAACAGATCAACTCCAAATGCTTGTGGCCCAGAAGACTGTGACACTACCTAAGCTTATGGAAATTGCTCCGGCTGGCACCGTCAACCCGGCCAGTACGCTCTACAACTCCACGATGGTTTTCATGGCTTGTTTGCTTGCGATCGCTCTGATCGCCAACTTGCTAGTACGCCCGGTTGATCCGAAACACCACTTGCCGGAATGAATTGACAAGCGTCTTAAAACTGGAAAGAAAGCTTTGCGACTGCGGTCCGTCCCAGGCCCAAACCAGTCCCGGAAAGCAGACCTTCGAAATTGATGAGGTAGAATCGGTTGGTTAGGTTGAGAAGGTCGAGTTGGAGTGTAGCCAGACGTTTTTCCGCATTCCAAAATCGGAAGCCACCAGAGGCGTCCCAAACGTCGTGCGGCCGAATCCGGTTTCGGGAAAAGTTCACTTGATCCAGAATCACCTGAGGGAAAGACGATCGCAACTCCTCAGGGGTTGTGCCCTCTTCCAGCTCTACAGGCAAGCCGCTTTCGTAACGCATACCTCCGGCCACCCACCAGCGAGATCCGTCGGGCTGGTAGTGAACCCGAAACTGCAGAGTATTGCGCTGGTCCTGCGAAATCGGAAATCGCAAGCCAGGCTGCAGCAAGACAGCAATGTCTTCACCCAGGAACAAGCCTCCGGTCACGGGTGTGTAAGCTACTCCCAAAAGATTGGAGTAACTTGTGAATCCGGTCAGCCCGTGCCACTTTGAAAGTTCAGCCCGCAATTCTGCTCCCTGAACACGCGCCTTGCTCATTGTGATCGGGAAACTGATGCCCGTATTGAAAAAAACATCGTCGTCTTCAGAGTTTCTGAAATCCCGTTGAAAGAAGTGCGCGTCGATGCGGAGCTTTTTGCCGACTTCCTGGCTGAACCCTGCCTCGTAAAAATGCGCCCGACCTGCGGGAACTGGAGTCCCCCCCTCCTGCCCCTGCGCCCGTACCGGGCTCAGAGCCTGAGCTTCTGCAGAGGAGGTCAACAGCAGATTCTCAATCGTGGGAGTTTGAAAGGCCCGGTCGTACGAAAAATGAACGTTAGTCTGCGTCTTGGAGATAAAATAGGCCACACCGAGCCGCGGACTCCAAGCCTGATCGTGGATCAGGAAACGGTATCCATCGTAGCGCAGGCCCAGATTGAAAGTGAGGTTCTTTAGACGCCACTGATCTTGGGCAAAGAAGGAATAGTCCAGGCTGTTGCGCCGCTTCGAAAAAAGGAATGGATTGTCAGGGGTAAAATCCAGTATGGACCTGGCGTCAAGCTGTGCCGGATCGCTTCCGTCCTCGAAGAAGGCTGGATCGGTAACAGCGATTCTGAAAAACTCCTTAACCGGCGACAAGATTGCATCCCCACCTAACTTGAGTTCATGCGCACCGAAACCCCTGCTGAAGGAGATATTTGCTCCGTGGGCGTCAAACTCACGGTCTTGTTCAGTAAGTAACGGCGTAGAACGTGCATTGCTATGCAAATCGGCAGACAGATGCCGCGTATACAAGGCAACAGTGCTGGCGGCCTGCGACGAGTAGTAGTGCTCCCAGCTCAGAGTCAAATCCTGATCTCGGTTCAGTCGAGTTTGCTGTTGCCCAGCTTGCTGCTGAAAGACTTCGTTTGGTACCTGCAAGTGGGTGTAGTTGGCCCAGGCAAAAAGCCGAAACACATCCTCCTTGTCCGGAGCGAAATCCAACCTGATGAAGCCAGAGGCTAGATTGGCCTGGTTGTAAAAGTTCTCGATGGCTGGCGGATCAAGATATCGATTGGTGTGAGAAGCACTGGCAGCGACCGAGTATCCCAACTTTCCTGTGTTTCCGCCCAATTGGAGGGCTCCTCCCACGAGGGCCTGGTTGCCTGCATAAACCTGGATCAGTCCTCGACCCTCGTCGGCAGCTCGCGAAGCGACATTTACCACTCCACCGAGTTTTCGACCAAATTCAGCCGGGATTCCCGCCGTCATTACCTCGAATGATTCTGCGGCGTCCGCCAGCGGCGCGGAAGAAAAGCCGGGCGAACGGTTATCGAAAATTGGAACTCCATCAAACACATACTGTGTCTGATATTCGGATCCGCGTGGGTGCAACACCCCATTCGATTCCAGTATCCAGCCTGGCAGGGATGCTACCATTTCCACCAAGTCGCGATTCGGCAAGCTTGCCAAGCGTTGCGAAATTTGCTTTTCGCCCTGATACATGCTGCTATTGGTTTTTCGCGGGTCAACTAAAGGCGAAACACCGGAGACGGTCATTTGACTTGCAGGCCCTCTGACTCTCAACTCAATCGAGAGGGATTGAGAGACCTCGCTCGTGACGATCAGAGTTCGGATGTCCGGTTCGAACCGCTTATCCTCGATAAGCAGCTGATAGGTTCCGAACGGCAAAGCTCGGAAGATGGCTTCGCCGGAAGTCCCAGTGATCAGTCTTGCGGAGAAATGAGTCTGATTGCTGGCCAGCTGGACCTCCACTCCAGGCAGGGCAGCTTTGCTTTCGTCCTGTACTTGCAGAATGATTCTGCCGAGACGGGTCTGACTATAAGCGGGCGACAGCACACAGACCAGCAACAGTACCGATTTAAGGCCAGCTGACAAGTCTCCTCCTTACTTGCCGCAAGTCTACCATGATTCTCCAGAGGCACCGGAGTAACCCGCAAACAGGAAGGTGGCGCGGGCTCTGCCTATAGCCTGGCCGGATAGCGCGGAATGTCCTATGATATAAGCTGCGTGGATTGCCCACGATAGAACCAACAACCCATGACAATCATACGGACCGGAGAGATCAAAGAATCAGAAGGGAGACATCCAAGCCAGATTGTTCTGCGACAGGTAAAACCGGGGACGTTCGCGACGCACATCAAGGTGCTTCCGCACGATTCAGAACCTTATTTCATCCTGGGCCACTACTTCTTCAAACGGGAGGAGGCCGAGAAGGATTTCCAGCAGCGACTCGCAGAACTGGATGGCCCGCAAGCCCGACCGGAGTCATGAGCCCAGCGGAAACTCACCCATTCCTGTCTTCCCTGCCTGTTCTCGTCCTATTCCCTCACAGTCGCTGTGACTGCCGATGTCTAATGTGTGACATATGGAAAGACAAAGAAGCTCGCGAGATCAGCCGGGAAGAGTTGGCCCGTCATGTGACAACTATCCGAGATCTGCAGGTTCGCTGGGTAGTTTTCTCGGGAGGGGAACCGCTTCTCCACTCAGATCTCTTTAGGCTGTCGGACCTGCTTCGAGAGCTTGGGATTCGCGTCACACTGCTTTCAACTGGGTTGCTTCTAAAAGACAACGCGCGTAACGTGGCGGAACGAACCGATGATGCGATTCTCTCACTGGATGGTCCCGAAGAAATTCACGATCGAATCCGTCGCGTCCAAGGAGCCTTTGCGCATTTGACACAAGGCATGGTTGCAGTGCGGCGGCATCGCCCCGCCTTCTCTTTTGGCTGCAGGACGACGGTGCAGCGGGCCAATTTTCGCTTTCTGCGACAGACTGTCGCAGCCGCTCGGGAAACAGGTTTTGATTCCATCTCATTTCTGGCCGCAGACGTGACGTCAACCGCTTTCAACCGCCCGGGGGGTTGGAACGAAATTCGCCAGAACCAGATCGCCTTGAGCGTGGAGGAAATCCCTGCGCTTGAAGAAGAAATAGAGAGCCTCATCCGCGAATGGGAAACAGAGATTACGACGGGGTTCATTCACGAAGGCGCTGAAAAGCTGAGGCGGATCGTCCTTCATTTCCGCGCCCATTTGGGAGGTGCAGACGCCGTTTCTCCTAAGTGCAATGCGCCTTGGGTTTCCGCAGTAATTGAGTCCGACGGGTCGGTTCGTCCCTGCTTTTTTCACAAGATTTTGGGAAATATTCGCGATAAGACATTAATCGAGGTTCTCAACAGCGAGGACGCAGTCGCGTTCCGCCGAGGATTGGACATCCCTACGAACCCGATTTGCCGTCACTGTGTCTGCTCCTTACACTTGCCTGAAGAAGTGGTGGCGTGAAATAATACCTGGTCTACTCAGCAGGACCGACTCACGATCCTTCGAGAGGAATTTGAAGATGATGAATCTTGAACGTTTCAAACGTATTCAAACTCGACGCCACTTCTTTCAGGAATGCGTAGGAGGGTTAGGTGCGGCAGCGCTTTGGAATCTGTTGAAGCTTGAGGGCCGGGCCGGAACAGTGGACGGACTCACCAAAGTGAATCCGCTGGCGCCCAAGGCCTCGCATTTCGCTCCGAAGGCCAAGAACGTGATCTTCCTTTATATGGAAGGAGCCCCAAGCCACATCGATCTCTTCGATCCGAAACCTGGAATGCAGAAGTGGGATGGGCAACCGCTGCCTGAGTCGATGACCAAAGATCTCAAGCTTGCATTTATCAAGCCCAATGCCAAAGTGTGGGCCAGTCCTCGGCAGTTTCAGCGCTATGGCCAATGCGGCATGGAATTTTCAGATTTTCTGCCCAACCTCGCTGGCTGCGCGGATGATATTTGCATGATTCGGTCCATGTTCACAGAGCAGTTCAACCATCACCCCGGCCAGTTGATGTTCAATTGCGGGTCTCCTCTGGTCGGTCGTCCATCGATGGGTGCCTGGGTCACTTACGGCCTGGGCAGTGAATCACAGAACTTACCTGGGTTTGTAGTACTCAGCTCTGGGAGCGGCACCAGCGCGGGCAGCGGCAACTGGTCGAGCGGCTTTTTGCCATCGATCTATCAAGGGGTGACATTTAGAAACTCAGGCGATCCTGTGCTGTACCTGTCGAGTCCCCCGGGAATCAG
>Ga0114129_10010833_pt1 | contig 12994 bp, 10 predicted proteins | sample RhiMetdeltSRZDD1_FD_80071 | JGI IMG/M metagenome (GOLD analysis project Ga0114129, IMG submission 80071) | Populus rhizosphere microbial communities from Tennessee, USA - Rhizosphere MetaG P. deltoides SRZDD1 (version 2) (version 2) | ecosystem: Host-associated > Plants > Roots > Rhizosphere >...
GCCCTACGCCACCTATGGGACGGAGGAACTGTCCGACCTTGCCATGAAAGCGCTGGAGGGGCGGACATGCTGCCTGTTGCGCAATCACGGCGTGATCGCAACCGGATCGGACGTGCGGCGCGCGCTCTGGCTGGCGGTGGAGATCGAGACCCTGGCGCGGCAATACTACCTGTCGCTGGCGCTGGACAATGCGCAAGTTCTGCCCGACGCGGAGATCACGCGGGTGATCGAGAAGTTCAAGAACTACGGCCCGCGCCAGAAACCGGCCAAGGCACGCGCCGCGGCATTAGCGCGCTGAAGCATTCTCGCGCAGGAACCTGGACAGCGCGGCGCCCACGGCGGGGATGGAGAAATGCTCCTCCACGCGCCGTCGCGCCGCGCGGCCCAGGCGCGAGCGAAGGTCAGGCTCGACAGCCAGCCGCTCCAGCGCGGCCGCGATGGCTTGCACATCCTCGCGCGCCGTGACGATGCCGCCATGCTCTTCGCCGGCGGCAAAAATGTCCGGCAGCCCGTGGGCGTCGCTTGACACAACGGGAAGCCCGCAGGCCATCGCCTCCAGGGGCGCGACCGGCATGCCCTCGGCTCGAGAAGTGATGAGATAGGCGTCGGCGGCCGAGAGCCACTGGCGCACGTGCGGGCGATCGGTGACATAGCTCGAGATCCAGGTCAGCCGTTCCGGCGCTTTGTCCCGGAGCAGCTGCGCAAAGGCTGCGTGATCCTGGCCAGAGCCGATGAGATAGGCGTGCGCATCTGGTCGCTTCGCCACAAACTGCTTCCATGCATCCACCAAGACATCCAAGCCTTTTCGCCCAATGTCGGTGCGCCCGTGATTGACGACGAGGAAGGCATCCGCGGGCAGTCCGAGCTCGGCGCGCGCTTGGGCGCGATCGGTTGCGCGCCACTCATCGCAATCCAGCGGATTGGGAATATCCACGACCGGCGCCTTTAGGCGCGCGTAGGTGCCGGCAATGCGCGCCCGCTCGCGGGCCGAAGCCACGATCAGGCCGCTGCACAGACCGAGCGATCGGGCGCGCACCACGCGTTCGATGGCCGAGAGCGTGGCGTCGGCACCCTGGAAGGTCGCGTAGACTGGAATGCGCTGGCGCTTTCCAAGCCGGGCGAGAGCGTCGAACCGGAAATACTCATACTCCTGGGCGATAATCGCGACGCATCGTTCCTCCGAGAGCACGGTGGCGAAATCCCGCTTTGGGCTCCTCAACCACTGTTCGACACAGTGCAACGACTCACCGCGTAGCCGATTGGAACGTCGAGCGGGCATGGCCCAGACCGGCGCCCCGGTCCCCGTATGGATGAGGCGCGTCGGCGCACCGACTCGTTCCGAGGGACACACAATAATAGGGCGCCAACCTTGGCGTTGTAGGGCCAGGACATAGCCAAACAGCCAGCCGCCGGTCATCTTGCAGGTGAAGTCGTTGAGGTCCAGCCCAAGAGAGTCGAGGAATTGCTCGATTACCTCGCCCCAGGGAAAGATGGCGACCGTTGGAGCGGCGCCGTCTGCTACCGCCGCCATGCGAACGCCGTCTCGCTGCCGGCCGTGCTCGGCCGATGTGCCAGGTAGCCGATTGTGACAATTGGCGCGGCGACGGCATAAAGCGGCTCGCGCACCCGCCGCGGCAGCCGGGAGAACGCCAGGTCGTGGTAGAACGAGGTCACGGGATTGATGAATGTCGCGGATCGCTCCGGGGATGCGCCGAACAGCGCGGTCAGCTCTGCTGCAGTGTATCCACGGCGCACGTGCCCCCAGCTCGCCATCAATTCGGCCTCGGCCGGGCAGAGCGGCTTCATGAAGCGATAAAATGGATAGTGCCAGTTGATGTTGGGCGTCGACACCAGCACCACGCCGCCTGGCCGCGTAACCCGCAGAGCTTCGTGCGCCGCCGCGTCGTCGTCGGGGATATGCTCCAACACGTCGAACAAGGTGACGGCATCGAAGGCACCGTCGGCGAACGGCAGCCGGCGGGCGTCGCCGCAGACAAATGTCGCAGATCCGCCAATTCGCAGAGCGACGTCGAGGTCGAGCGTCACGGCTTCGGCGTCGGGATAGAGCAGGCGGGCAAGACCGCTGCGGCCGCCGCCGATTTCGAGGATTCTGGCGTGCGCGCCTTCGACCCCGATGATTTCGGGGGCGATGCGATGGATGGCGCGCATCTTCTCGCGGTAGAACAGGCCGTCGGTCCATCCGTTCGGAAACGGATTGCGGGCCAGGAACGCGCCGAGCGTTGCCTTTTTCATAGCGAGGATTGACGCGCCGATTGAGCGAGGTTCGGGGATGCGGGCATTTCGACCGGTCGCGCGCGCCAGCGCGGCCGGAACGCATATTGCAGGCCGCACAACCATCCGACGATCTCGTCCCACAGGATCTGGAACCGCCGAGCACCGCCGCCGTCGCGCAGCGCCAAGAACGCCGAGCGCGCGAAATAGCCGGGCAGCTGCCTGAAGATCCTGCGGATATTTCCGCCATGGCGGTGCCGCGCCGCCTGCACGAACAGGGCGGAGACGTGGCCCTTCATGTAGGCCCGAACCTGCCGGCGCAGCTCGGGCCATTGCTCGCGATGATGATGTACGACGAACGCGCGTGGCTCGAACAGGCAGGCGCCGCCGTCGGCGATCAGCCGGTACCACAGCTCGGAATCCTCGGAACATCCTGAGGCTCCCGCGCCGAGCCGCTCATCGAACAGCCCCACGCGCTGGAACACCGATCGCCGGAAGGCCATGTTGGCGCCGGCGCCAATGCGCCAGACCTGGGCGCCGGTTGCCTTGGTCTCGTCGAGAAAGCGGCGGTCAAATATCAGTGGCACGCACTCGCTACCGAAGCCGCCCATCTTGAACTGGAAATAGCATTGCGCCGGCGTGTCGAGCCGTGCCGGCAGGACCAGCCCTGTCATCGCGTCCACCCCCGCGCTGGAGAATGCACGCACGACCTCCATGGTCCAAGTCGGGCTGGGCTCGACATCGTCATCGGTGAAGGCGATCAGCGCACCCTTGCTGGCCCGGACTCCGGCATTGCGCGCCACGCTGAGGCCGGGCCGAGGTTCGTGCAGATAGTCTATATCGGGGAACCGCGCACTTACCGCCTCGGCGGAGCGATGAGTCGAATTGTCGACCACGACGATCTGGTCGGCGCGACTGGTCTGCATCATCAGGGCCGTCAGGCAGTGCTCCAGCGCCTCCGGCCGATCACGGGTGCAAATGACGACGCTCAGCGGGGCAGCCGAGATTGGAGAGGTCTCGGCGAAATCGTCCAACTGCTTCAGCAGATCGCCGCCCTCCTGGAGCGTATCGGCTGGCACCAACAGCAGTGGCTTCCCGTCGTACGTCGCGCGCGCCGGACCGCAGAACCGCGGCGACCGCGCCGCCAGCTGCGCCGAGGCGAGCTCGGCGGTCAAGGCCCCGAGCTCGCTGCGGCGGAGGGGAAGCTGCTCCGGCAGGTAGATCCTGACCCCCAGCGGCAGCACGCCCCACCAGAACACCACGAAAAGCGGACGCGGGTTCGCCGCGACCGCGGGCTGCCGGTCGCTGAGATCGACATGGCGGATGTCCCATGAAGCGGAGCTCATGAGGACTGCTCGCGGATCTTCTGCACCCGCTGGAGCGAGCGGTCATACTCGCCGGCCATGCCGACGAGGCCACCCCACAGCTCGGCCGACAGGAAGCGCAGTTCATCGATGCGCAGGCGGCACGCGGCAACACCCAGGTCTGCCAGCTTGTCGAGCAGCCACCAGCGCAGGATGGCGCTCTGCTTGCGCTTGAGGGCGGGATCGCTGCGCCGCGACTTGGCCAGGAACGCCATGAAGCCGAGGCCCCAGGTCCAATACTGGCGCCGCAGTTGCGGCAGCGTTTCGCGATGCTCGTGGTAGACGGCGTAGCGCGGTTCATAGACCATCGCCCGGCCACTGCGCAGCACGCGGTAGAAGATGTCGAGGTCGCCGCCGCCGGGCAGCGGCGCACCGGTATCGAGCGCCTCGTCGAAGCCGCCAAGGGAGAGCAGCAGCGACCGGTCGAACGCCATGTTGCAGCCAGCGCCGATCACGCCGGAGCCGACCGGATGCAACGGATTGTCGGCGCTGGCGGCATGGAACGTCTTCGGCTCGAATCCGCGGCCGAATCCGCCGCGCAGCTCGAACTGAACCTGCGCCTCGGTGTCGAGCCGGTAGGGGAGGACGAGCCCGGTGAATCCGCCGGCGTCAGGGCAGCCCCGCCAAGCATTAAACAGGCCATCCAGCCAATCGCGATCCACCACCACATCGTCGTCGAGAAACGCCAGGAGATTGCCGGTGGCGTGGCGCACCGCGGCGTTGCGCGCGAAATCGAGGCCCGCGCATGGCTCGAACACGTAGCGCAACCCGGAAAATCCAGCCACGACATCGCGCGTCGCGGAATCGACTGAGGCATTGTCGACCACCAGCACCTCTGTGACGCGAAAGCGGCTGGCGCCGATCACAGGCATAAGTGAATTGAGCAGGCGCGCCAGTCGCTGTGCACGATCCTTGGTGCAGATTGCGATGCATAGGGATGGGACAGGTGCATCGGCATCGGTCGCCCAGCGCTGCGCAAGCGCGGCCTCTACTTCGAGGGCGATGAGGCGGCGCCCGAAGCGCTTGGCGCACAGCGCCTGGATCTCATCGGTTGAAAAGATGTATCCAGGGGCCGCGCTCGCCATATGGAATCCGGCGAGGCGGCCCTTCCAGCGAGCCAGGATGGCAAGGCCAGCCTGCTCGGGAGTCAGTGCGATTGGCGTGAGCGGTTCGGTCAGCTCGATCTCGGCAATCCGATACGCCATGGCCTAGCCCCGCATCGCCATCTTGCCGAACTGCAGGCCATGCAGGCGCGCGAACTGCCCCTCGCTGCGCAGAAGCGCTGCGGGCGGGCCGCATTCCACCACGCGGCCACCCTCCAGCACGACGATCTGGTCGGCATCGGCGACTGTTGCGAGACGATGCGCGATGACGACGACGGTGCGGCCGCGCGCGTAGGTGTCGAGAGCGTCCTGGATCGCGCTTTCGGACTCGCTGTCGAGGGCGTTGGTCGCCTCGTCCAGCAGCAGAATGTCCGGATCGCGTAGGATGGCGCGGGCGAGGGCGATGCGCTGCCGTTGGCCGCCCGACAAGCGCATGCCGTGATCGCCGATCTCGGTCGCATAGCCGTCCGGGAGCTCGCGGATGAATTCATCCGCACCGGCGACCGCAGCCGCCTTGCGAATGGCCTCCGGTTTTGCGTCGAGGTCGCCGTAGGCGATGTTGGATTCGACTGTCTCGTTGAACAGCCGCACTTCCTGCGACATCAAGGACAGGCGTTTCCGCCAATCCCGAACATCCAGTTCGCGCAGCGGCGTGTTATCGACCAGGATCTCTCCCCCAGTCGGATCCTCGAACCGGTAGAGCAGGGTCATCAGCGTGGATTTTCCGGCCCCCGAGCGCCCGACGATCGCAGTTGTGCCGCCCATCGGAATGGTGAAGGAAACATGGTCAAGTGCCAATGGCTCATTCGGCGCGTAGCGGAACGAGACGTCGCGGAACTCGATCGCTGTTTCGAACGCGGCAATTCGCTTGGTGCCGTTCTTGATGTAGGGAGTCTTGGTCGCTTCCAGGTATTCCGCAACATCGGCGACGGATGCCCCGAGGGTATCGAGGGCAACCTTCGACGACATGATCTCGCGCACCGGTCCCTGCATGCGCCACAGGACCGCCAGAAACGTCGCCAGGACCGCAAAGCCTGTGCCCAGCATGCTGCCGGTTAGGATCAGCAGGCCGATCAGCACCGTGGCGAATATCTCGGACAGCGGCCCCGGCACGGCCCACAGCATGTCCATTTTCAGGACTCGCCAGTGCACGTTCTCGGACAGGGCCGTGAAACGCGCCAGCTCATAGTCCTCGCGCGAGAAGCTGCGGATCAGCGGCAGCGCATTGATGCTCTCCCACATGCGCAGGCCGAAGCGCTTGTTCTCGGTGACGACGCTCTTGCCCGCGCTTGCCGCGCGGCGCGTCGCCAGGTGGATCATCCCCGTGCTGATGCCGAGGAAGAGCAGCGCAATTGCGGTAAGCGGCACGGAAATCGACAGCAGCAGGAGCAGGAAAACGACGCAGGTGCAGGCACAGACGACCAGGCGATAGACCAGGATGAGGCCGCTGCTCACCTTCCAGGTTTCGGTGGTCAGGGTGTTGACGATGTCGGTCTTCTTGTTCTGGACACGGTAATCGATACACGAAGAGATGGTCTGATCGAATACGCGGAGCCTGAGTTGGTGGGCGACATGGCCGCCGGTCAGGCGCGTCACGTAGGTATTGAGGAAGCTCACGGCGTTCTTGAGAACGACCATGGCGAACACGGCCGCGACCAGGAGCGGCACGCGACTCTCGGGCGGGATCGGCGCCAGGAGGTTGTTGAACAGATGACCGATCTGGTCACCTGCGGCGCTGCCGGCGCCGAGGCTCTGCATCAGCGGGATAAAAAGTGAAAGCGTCGCGGCCTCTAGGAACGCAGCCAGCAGGCCGAGAGCGACGATGGTCGGTGACGACCAACGCCGGGGATCCGCCACTTTCAGCAGACCGATCGCACGCTCGAGGAAGGTCGGGAGCAAGCTCATGAGGGCACCCGCGCTCGACTCTCGTGCATTGATAGCAGGATCCGGGCCAGACTAGAAGCTAGCCATTCGAGACGGCCCGTTGCTTGCGCCGCATCTGCTCGGCGAACCAGTTGATGGTCATTTTGACCCCTTGTTCATAGGGGATGTGGCAGCTCCAACCGGGCAACACCTGCCGCGCCAGCGTCAGATCGGGACAACGATTGGTCGGGTCCTGCGGAGCTGGATCGACATGCACGATCCGGCTGCCGGGGATCAGCTTGCAGACGTAGCGTGCGACCTCGATGACCGAGATCTCCCGATCGTTGCCGATGTTGAGCGGCCCTCGATAGTCGAAGGTGTCGCGCCAGAAGAAGCGCTCGAAGCCCTCGACGATGTCGTCGATATAGCCCCAGCTGCGCGACTGCGTGCCATCACCATAGACGGTGATGGGGCGGCCGGTAAGCGCCTGCATCGCGAAGTTGGAGACGGCACGTCCGTCGTCGGCGCGGGTACGGGGACCATAGATGTTGAACGGCCGCGCGATCCGGACGTCGAGATTGCGCACCCTCTGGCTCTCGAACAGGAAGGCCTCGGTGCAGCGCTTGCTCTCGTCATAGGACGATCGGGGTCCGGTGCAATCAACCTGGCCATGATAGGATTCGGGCTGCGGCGACATGATCGGGTCGCCATAGACTTCGGAGGACGAGGTATAGCAGAACCGGCCGCCCTCCTTCAGCAGCTCGCGCAGGCGCATCGCGCCAAGCACGTTGGCGGAGATGGTCCGTTCCGGCTGCTGCATATACCAGGGCGGCGAAGCAGGAGAGGCGAGGTGGTAGATCTCATCGAACAGATGCGGGGATTGCACCGCCTCGACGTCGCACGGTTCGAAGTGGAAGCGTGGGTCGCGAATGTGCGACAGGTTCTCGGTCAGCCCGGTCCACAGATTATCGACTACGACCAGGCGGTCGATATCCGATCGCCTGAGCAGCCGATCCACCAGATGAGACCCGACAAAGCCGGCGCCCCCGGCGACAAGCACGGATTTCATCGTCAACCTTTTTGATAGGTGCAAGAACAGGTCAAGTCCGGCGGATCGAACACATCCAAGGCATCGTCGGTTCCCGCGCGGGCTCGCGACCCAGTCGACCGCGGACGATAGGCATGATCGAGCTTGGCAAGTCGGCGTAGCGCCCGCGATGTAGTAGTATCGTGATGGAGGTCAATGCCGTCTATGGGATCAAAGTCATAGAAATGCGGCAGTGGGCTGTTGCCTCGCAGAGTTCGGGCGACGAAGCGGTTGACCCTGCCAACCAGCGCCAATATTTCCGTCCATAGCGCTTCGGCGACAAAGTCTCGGCTCGTCGTTACCTGTCGGGCGAACGACCACAGGCTTTCGCGCAGGTGACCATCGCGGATGCGCGCCCGCAGACGCTGCCACTCGTACCGCTTCAGCATGGCATCGGCTGACAAGCCGGGGATGTGCCGGCACTCGGACAGGGCCTTGTTTACGGCAAGCATGCCGGAACGGGTCATCTGATCTGTGTTCGACGACATGTTGTCGGGCAGCCGGCGGTAGCCGACCAGATACTCAGAGACCTCGCCGAACCGGTAGCGCGTGGCGATCCGCAACTGGAGCAGGAGGTCTTCGCAGCCTTCGGCACCTTGCTGCAGCAGCCAGGTGTCGAAGCCGCCGAACTCCTCCAGCACGCTTCGGCGAAGCAGAAGGGCGCTGCCGTTGCCGACTAGGTTGCTGTAAAAGTGCCGGTGAATCACCCAGCCGTTCACGCCGTATTTGTGCGGGGACGCCAGCACCCGTCCATCGCCATCGATCAGGCGGAACGGCGCGTAGACCAGCGCCATCTCGGGGCCGCCGGCCAGCAGCACCGCGAGCTGCTTGGCGATCTTGGTGGGATGCCAAAGATCGTCGGCATCGATGAAGGCGACGAACTCGCCTTTGCTCTCACGAATGCCCGCATTGCGCGCGGACGCAACCCCGCCGTTGGTCTTGGCGACGACGCGCAGGCGCGGATCGCCGTGGCGCCGCGCGATGTCTGCGGTCTCATCGGTCGAGCCGTCATCGACAACAATGATCTCGAGCGCAGGATAGGTTTGCCGCGAGATTGAATGCAGCGTCTCGGCAATCGTATTGGCCGCATTGAATGCAGGCACGACCACAGAGACGAGAGGAGTACCGTCGATCATCGACCATGCTTCATGGGTTCAGCGGAAGCCTGACTCCATATCAGAGTGCCTGATGCTGTGAATCTCAAATGTCGTGAGCTCACATCGTGTACGCTTGTTGTCACTGGATTCTCATGGCTCTTCGGGAGCGCATGTCACGAAGATGCGACGCAAGATGAACGACAGATGAATGGAGCTAGGCACAGTGTCGGATCGTTCGAGCTGCGCTGATCCGCGCAGCTTGGATCAGCTGTTGGAACAAATGCGTGCACAAGCCGTTGCTGATCTGCGCTGACGACTCTCCCCGGCGGCCATCCCCCAAGGTCGCCGGGATTTTTGCCAGAGGGCACGACGATGGCGGAAGGGGCAGATGCGACGGCGCTGCCGCCGCTTGCCATAGAAATCGTGATCTGCACCCACAATCGCGCGTCGTATCTCGACGCCGTGCTGGCACGCCTCGCAATTCAAAGTTTCAACGATTCCGGGCGATGGGGCGTGCTGGTGGTCGACAACGCCAGCACCGACACCACGGCCGACGTTGTCGCGGCCCATCGTGCCGCGGGACACCTGCCGGGGCTGCGCTATGTGTTAGAGCCGACGCTGGGCTTGACCGCTGCGCGTCTGCGTGGTGCGCAGGAGACGACGGCGCCATGGATCGCGTTCGTCGACGATGACAATTTTCTGGAGCCAAGCTGGCTGGACGCGATCGTCCGCGCCATCGGCCGTCATGGCGATGCCGGCGGGGTGGGCGGCAAGGTGATTTTGGACTGGGAGCTGCCGCCGCCCGCTTATCTCAGGGAGTTCGGTTTCTGCTACGCCATGCAGGACCATGGCGTCGAAGACTGTATCGTCGACAGCCTGGCCGGTGCCGGCATGGTGCTCAGCCGGCGTGCGCTCCGGGATTCCGGCTGGCTCGACCAGCCGCTGGTAGCGGATCGCGTCGGATCAAAGCTGACGTCGGGCGGTGACGTCGAGATGGCGCAGCGCGTGCGCGCCGCGGGGTACGATCTGTGGTTCACGCCCGAGGCCCTGCTTCGCCACCGCATTCCGGCACGGCGCATGACGCGGCGCTACCTGTTCCGCGTTGTCCACGAGCTGGGGAAAAGTTCAGCCGTGATCGGCCTCCTGACCTGGCCGAGGGACTGGGCATCGTGGCGGCAGATGGCGCGAGACCGCCGGAGTCACTGGTATGGCCTCGCAATTCGGGGCATCAAGCACGCGGTGCGTCGCCACGCAGGCCTTACGCCGGCGATTGCTTGGGCGTGCTTTGCCCTGGGATATGCGCGCGGGGTCGGCCAGTGCGAAGACCTTGCGCGGTCGCGGCGCGGCGAACTGCTGGGTCTCGCCGCTCCCTCAAATCGCGAAGCGCAGCGGCGCAGCGGCGCGCCCTGCCTACCGACGTAGACCCGCGGCAACCTCCTCGATCGCATCCCGCGTAGCCATGACGACGATGTCCGCTTCCTGCCGTGTTAGGCAGAGCGGGGGCGCGAAGCCGAGGATGTCGCCCTGCGGCATCGCGCGCGCGATTACGCCGCGCTTCAGCAACGCGGCCGCGGCTTGCGGCCCGACTTTCTTCGCGGGATCGAACAGGCGGCGCGTATCGCGGTCATCGACCAGCTCGATCGCGCACAGCAGGCCTTCGCCGCGCACCTCGCCGACGATCGGCTGACGGGCAAGGGCCTCGCGCATGGTCGAGAGGAAATAGGCGCCGACATCCCGTGCGTTGCTGACCAGCCCGAGCTCGTCGATCAGCTTCAGGTTGGCGACACCGGCTGCCGCGCCGATCGGGTGGGCGGAGTAGGTCCAGCCATGGCCGATGGCGCCGAACTCGTCGGTGCCGCGTTCCAGCACCTTCCACACCTTGTCCGAGATGATCGAGCCGGACAGCGGCGCATAGGCGGAAGTGAGGCCCTTGGCGATGGTGATGATGTCGGGTTCGATGCCGTAATGATCCGAGCCGAACATGCTGCCCAACCGCCCGAAGCCGGTGACCACTTCATCGGCGATCAGCAGGATGTCATATTTCTTCAGCACGGGCTGGATCGCGGCCCAATAGCCTTTCGGCGGCGGGACGATGCCGCCGGTGCCCAGCACCGGCTCGCCAATGAAGGCAGCGACGGTATCCGGCTCTTCCTGCAGGATCAGCTCTTCGAGCTTGGCGGCACAGTAAGCGGAGAACTGTTCCTCCGACATCCCGGCATCGGGGCGGCGGAAATAGTACGGCGCCTCGGTGTGGGTCACCTGGTCCAGCGGCAGGTCGAACTTCTTGTGGAACAGCTCAAGCCCGGTCAGCGATCCGGTCATCAGGCCAGAGCCATGATAGCCGCGCCAGCGCGAGATTATGGTCTTCTTGCCCGGACGGCCCAGGATGTTGTTGTAGTACCAGACCAGCTTGATGTTGGTCTCGTTGGCATCGGAGCCGCTGAGGCCGAAATAGACCTTGGACATGTTCTTGGGCGCGCGCTCCAGCACCATGCGCGCCAGCGTGATCGAGGCCTCGGTGCCGTGCCCGACATAGGCGTGATAGTAGGCGAGCTCGCGCGCCTGGTTGGCGATCGCGTCGGCGATTTCCGACCGGCCATAGCCGACATTGACGCAATAGAGCCCAGCGAAGGCGTCGAGCAACCTGGTTCCGTCGCGGTCGTTGATGTAGACGCCCTGACCGCCGGCGATGATCCGGTTCGGCATCTCGCCGCGCGCGAACTGGCCGAGGTGGGTCGAGGGATGGAAGAAATGGTCGCGATCCCACTGGTCGAGCTGGTCGTTACGGATCATGAATGACTCCTATCTGACGATCGGGCCGGTGGGCGTGCGGGTCAAAACCTCCGGACCCTGTGCGCCCAGTAGCACCGCATTGGAAATGAAGTAGTCGCCGCGCCCGGTTCCCATCAGCCAGGACAGGACATGGAAGGACATGCCCTCCCGGATCTCCATCTCGGAATCATGGCGCAGGCCGACCACCTTGTTGCCGCCGGTCCAGGATGGCGACAGGCCGATCCCGACGCAATAGCCGCAATGATGGCGGCGATAGTGCTGCAGGCCCGCATCGTCGGCCACCTGCTGCCAAGCGGCGTAGACCTGCCAGGCCTTGGCGCCGGGCCGCAGCGCGCCGAGCACCGCATCGAACGCGTCCTTGGTGGTCTCTGCCATCTTTGCATCATTGTCCGGGATCGATCTGATATGCACCAACCGCCCGAGCGGTGCGTGATAGCGCGACACGCAGCCGGAAAGCTCGAGGAACACCGGCTCGCCCGCCTTGTAGCTGCCATTGCCCCAGGTCGCGTGTTCCTCGCCCAGGCGATTGCCGGGCCGTATGAACGGGCCGAAGGCTGGCGGCGAACCGCCGGCACGGGTCATCGCCGCGACGCAGGCGGCCACCACCTCGCGCTCCGGCACTTTGTCACCGATCGCCTCGATCGCCGCGTTCGCGCCAACGTCGGTCACCGCCGCCGCCTTGCGCATGAGCGCCTGTTCCTCTGCGCTTTTCACCAGCCGCAGGCTGTCGATCAGGTCCGAGATGTCGGTCCAGTCGGCCTCTGCTTGCGCTTTCAGCGAGAGCGCCAGGCCGTGGCTGAGGCCGGAGGTCCAGTATTCCAGGCCGATGCGCCGGTCAGCGAGCTTGAGATCGCGCAGGATCCGCGCGGCCATGTCGGCGGCTGTCTCGCTGTCGCTGTGGCCGCGGAATTCTGCGACGCGCACCTGCTTCTCGACCGACACACGCTCCATGGCGCGCGTCACCAGCACCGGCGTTCCCTGCGACGGCACGATCAGCAGGTGTGGCGCGAAGTAACCCCAGTGATCGAGGCCGGTCAGGTAGAAGACATTCTCCGGCGCGGCAACGACCGCCCCGTCGAGCTTCCGAGCACTCAGCTCCGTGCGAAACGCGCTGAGACGGCGTTCGATCTCGGCGTCGGAGAATGGGTTGTCATGCATCATGGCTCACGCTGCATCCTGGCAGACGTATTTGACATCCATGAACGCCTCCATGCCAAGCCGCGATCCTTCGCGCCCCAGGCCGGATTGCTTGACGCCGCCGAACGGAATGGGCGCACCGGTGATCTTGGTGCGATTGACGGCGACCATGCCGTATTCCAGCGCGCCCGTCATGCGCGCGATGCGGCCGATATCGCGTGTGTGGAGATAGGCGACCAGGCCGTATACGGTCTGGTTGGCGCGGATCAGGGCTTCCTCCTCGCTGTCGAATGCGGCGAAGGCGGCGATCGGTCCAAA
>Ga0114129_10010834_pt1 | contig 12993 bp, 9 predicted proteins | sample RhiMetdeltSRZDD1_FD_80071 | JGI IMG/M metagenome (GOLD analysis project Ga0114129, IMG submission 80071) | Populus rhizosphere microbial communities from Tennessee, USA - Rhizosphere MetaG P. deltoides SRZDD1 (version 2) (version 2) | ecosystem: Host-associated > Plants > Roots > Rhizosphere >...
AGAGTGGAAGGTTGACAGGCCGAGCAGGAATCAGGTCTGGAAGGTTCACAGGTCAGGAAGGGTGGTTTACCCCCGCCGTCCAAAACCAATGGATTCAAAAGAGCGGGGGTAAACCGCCCTTCCTGACCTTGAACCTTCCAGATCTGTGATTCTTTTTTTGCCGTTTCCTGCGGCGACCGTCTTCCTGTTCGAACCAGTTAAAACTTGAATCACCGCGCTGGCCATCTTATATTAACTCGCGTGCTGCTTCCCCCGGCTACTGCGGACGCGATACGAGTCTGACTCTTAACAGAACCTGCCCCCGAGACTTTCAGTTTTTCGAACCAAGCACAATGACACGAACTCTCATCGCCATCCTGGCCATCGCAATCGTCGCCGGCGCGCGCCCGCAGAAGGCCCTATCACCTGCCGAGACTGTGATCTCCTTCTATCGCGCGCTTAAGGAGAAACGTTACGTCGAAGGCTTTCACAACTCGGTTTATCGAAACGCCGTTGACGGTTTGACACAAGCGGAGCTTCAGGATCTCGAACCCGACTTCGCGCGCACGTTCACGGCAATCCCCGACAAGATTGAGCCGCGCGGCGAACAGGTAACCGGACAGACGGCGACGGTCTCCCTGAAATTCGGCGCGTCGGAAGAAGTCCAACAAGTTGGGCTCGTCAAAGTTGGAAGCGAATGGCTGGTCGGTGATCAGGAAACCCTCGCGCTGGTGAACTCACAGGGGCGGGCATTCTTTTTCAACACTCGAATGTTGGTGAACGAAGGCGAAGCGTTCGAGATGCTTCAGCGGGTGATCGGCGCCGAGATTATCTACTCGCGAAAGTTTGAGGGGCGTAACGCATCGCTTCAGGAACTGATTCGACTCGGCGGCGTGCCCAAGGACGTCGAAGACGGCGAAGCGAGCGGCTACAGGTTTACGTTGACGGTGAGCGCTGATGAGAAGTCGTTCTTTGCGAACGCATCGCCTGTGACGTACGGCAAAACGGGCCGGGTATCTTTCTACGCGGACATCAACGGAATTCACGGAGAAGACTTAAAAGGCCAGCCGGCGACTGCACGTTCTCCGATCTACCAGCCGAAGTGAGCTGAACTATTTCCTTAGCTCTACGATGGTCGCGCCCGCGCCGCCTTCGTTTGAAGGCGCCGCGTTGAAGCGCTCGACATGAGCGTGACCCGTCAGAAGCTCCGCAATCGCGCGCCGCAAAGCACCTTTGCCGTGGCCGTGAACTATGCGCACGGTTTCGGCGCCAGCCATAAACGCTTCGTCCAGAAACTTATCCACTCGATCGGTGGCTTCGTCGACGGTTGCTCCAATCACGTTGATCTCCGGTGTGAAATTCGAATCGACGCTTATATCTGCGCTGACTCCTCGAGGCAGAGCGGCGGCGTGCTTCGATGCCGGAGCAGCGGCAGCTTTCATGAGTTGAAGCTCATCACGCTTGAGACGGAATCGAAGCGAGCCTACGAGGACCGTGTACTCGCCGTCGTTGACCGATTCAACCGTGCCCTCCCGGTCCAGCGATCTGATCTTCACCAGGTCGCGCTCGTGAATCTCGCCGGCGTCGATTGCGATTTCATTCACCGCTGATACTGAAGGACTGAGTGCGACGGAAGCGGCCGGAATGGGGGCGCTCGACGCTTGCTTGCGCAGTCGCACCGCCGCGGATCGACGCAGCTCCGAAGCGCGAGCTTCTGCTTCCTTTTTCAAGCGGGCGGCGACCGCTCGGTCATTGATCGTATTGAGCACGCGCTCGCTCTCGGCGGTGAACTCGCGGATCACTTGCCCAAGCTCGCTCTCAAACGATTTCTGCCGGTCCGCCTCGCGCCGGGCGAATTCCAGGTCGAGGCTCGCGTATTTGTCCGCTGTTGCCTGACGCTCTTCTTCAAGCGCCGCGCGCAAACTCTCTTGATCATCGACCAGCCTCTTGAGCTGCATCAAGTAATCACTCGCTTCAGTGTGAGCAGGATCAAGCCGCGCAGCAGCATCGTCAATGATTTCGCCCGGAAGATTCATGCGGCGTGCGATCTCGAGACCCGATGACGCGCCAGCTACTCCGACTATCAGCCGGTAAGTCGGTCTGAGCGTCGCCTCGTCAAACTCGACGGAAGCATTGAGAACTCCTTCGGCTTGCGACGCCCAGGTCTTCAGCGGGTTGTAATGCGTCGTGGCGACGGTCGTGGCTTCCGCGCGGTGAAAGAAGTCCACGATTGCAACGCCGAGTGCCGCGCCTTCGTCGGGATCGGTCCCGGTGCCAACTTCATCGAGCAAAATAAGCGCGGGCGGAGAGACGCTTTCGGCCATCTCGGCGATGTTGCGCATGTGAGCCGTGAAGGTCGACAGGTTCGCGGCGATCGATTGTTGATCGCCGATATCCGCGAGCACCTGCGCGAAGACCGGGAGCGCGGCGCGAGCTGCAGGAACGTGCAATCCCATCTGCGCCATCAGCGCTATCAATCCGACGGTTTTCACGACAACCGTCTTGCCGCCGGCGTTCGGCCCGCTGATGACTACGGTCTGGTGATCCTCGTCCATCTCGAGCGAGATCGGAACGGCCTTTCCGCTTGATTGCTTGAGCGTGTGTTCGAGCAGCGGATGACGCGTATCTTCGAGCAGCAGCCCCCGGCCCTCGATCATCGTAGGCCGTACGCAATTGAATTCAGTAGACAGTCTCGCTTTCGCGTGCGTGAAGTCGATCTCGGCGATGGCATCCGCAACCGCGGCTATGCCGGCGAGGTTAACCCTGAACGCATCGGTGATCTCTAGAAGAATGCGCGCGATCTCGATTTCTTCTTCCTCACGCAGCCGAACCAGCTCGTTGTTCTGATCGATGATCGTGAGCGGCTCGACGAACGTCGTCTGACCGCTCGAGGAGAGCCCGTGCATGACGCCCGGCACCTGGCCTCGCGAGTCGGTTCGCACTGGTATCACGAATCGTCCATTTCGAATCGTTACGATGTCTTCTTGAATCGCCGAGGGCGCGCGATCGTGCATCAGCGATTCGAGGCTGCGATAGATTCGCGTACGGCGTTCGTTGATCTCGCGTCGAATGCGGCGCAGCGCAGGGCTCGCGCTGTCGTCGATCTCACCCGTCGGCAAGATCTTTCCTCGTATCGATGCAAGCATCCGGCGAAGATCTGGAATTCTTGCCGCGATGGCTGACAGTTGCGGATAGCGACCCCTGATTTCGTTATCGGAAAACTGTTCGCGCACATCCATCCCGGCGCCAACCAGGCGCTGGAGCGCGAGTATCTGCTGAGGCTCCAAACTCGTTCCGTGAACTTGAAGCTCGGCAAGCGAGTCCTCAGGATCTACGACATCACCAAGCCCGAACGCCCCGCCGGTTGCAAGATACCCGGCGCATTCGGTCGTTCGATCGAGCTCGAGATTGATGTGATCGCGATCAGTCGAAGGCACAAGCGCCAACACGCGCCTTCGTCCGAGCGGAGTCTGAACATGCCGCGCCAGCAGATTCACAAGCGCTTCGAGCTCGAGAGTTTTGAAAGTGCGCTCATCCATGACAACTTTTCCGTGAATTCGCGAAAAGGAAATGTTAGCCGCCGACTGCAAAGGCGGTCAATGAAACTCGACAGCGGGGTGGGTCGATTTCAGATTTCGGCAGGGCGTCGCTGCTGATTCGGATCAATGAATGCTTGTGATCGGTAAGCATGCTTGTGGTCTGGAAGGGTGGTTTACCCCCGCTTGCTTTTGGTTTTGTAGTCGGGCAAGTCAGCGGGGGTAAACCTCCCTTCCTGACCACAAGCATTTCAACTGGGTTCAGGTTCTCGGTGTTCGGTCGGTGCTCGAAGGGCTGGCGGCGCCCGCTATCGCTCCTTCATTGTTTGGAAGCGCTGATTTACCTATAATCCGCTGTCAGTCGATAATCGACAGCGACACGAGAACGTGCAAACGAAGGCACATCGTCAAACTATGAACTCCCCATCGATGGCGGCTGCAATACGCATTCGTGCTGCGCGCTCTGCTCGCGACAAGCGAGAGTTTCTTGACTTGCCCTACAGACTCTATCGCGGCGACGAACATTGGATCGCGCCGCTCAGGATCGCTCAGAAAGACATACTCAACATCGAACGACATCCGTTCTACAAAACCGCAGACGCCGAAATGTTCCTCGCCACGCGCGACGGCCGCGTTGTTGGGCGCATCATGGCTATTCTCAATCACGCGCATAACGACTTCCATAACGAGCGCGCCGGCTTCTTCGGGTTTTTCGAGGTCGAGAATGATAAGCAAGCAGCCTCAGCGCTTCTGAATGCCGCGCGAGAGTGGGTGCGGACGCGCGGCGCCGAGGTGTTTCGCGGACCGGTGAATCCCTCGACCAACTATGAATGCGCATTGCTTGTTGAAGGCTTCGATCAAGATCCTTCGGTTATGATGACCTACAACCCGCCGCACTACGCCGAGCTTCTGGAAGCTTATGGCATGAAGAAAGCAATGGACCTTTATGCTTATGACATCGCAGAGGAGTACTTCATCCACTCGAACAAGCTGCAGCGAGTCGCCGAGCGGCTGCGGAAGAAAAGCAACATAAGAGTTCGAACGGTCAACATGAAAGACTTCAAGAATGAAGTGGAAATCGTCCGTCGAATTTATAACGATGCGTGGAGCGTCAACTGGGGGTTCGTGCCGGTCAGCGAAGCAGAGTTCGAACACCTCGCCAAAGACCTGAAGCAGATCGTCGACCCCAGAATCGCGATGATCGCCGAACAGCAAGATCAAGACGGCGCCAACCCGGTTGCGTTTTTTCTGGCCGTGCCCGACATCAATACCGCTTTGAAGAAGCTCAACGGGCGATTGCTTCCCTTTGGCTTGATTAAGCTGCTTTGGTACTCGCGGAAAATAAGCTCGATTCGGGTGATCACCATGGGCGTGGTGCGCGAGCTTCAGAGCATCGGAATCGGCGGCGTGTTCCTGGATGAGATTTATCGACGCGGTCCAGCAGCCGGATACTTTACCGGAGAAATGAGTTGGGTGCTCGAGAACAACGTGATGATGAACCGCTCGGCCGAGCTTATAGGGGGCCGGCTTTCCAAGACGTATCGGATCTATGAGATGCCGGCCTGACCGAACTGAATGGGTCGAAAGATTTTCTGCGTGCTACTATTCACTCGAGTCTGAAGCGCGGAGGTCTAACGAATGCGCAAGATCGTCGCTGTCGTGATTCTGATCATTCTCGCGGGTGCCGGCTACTACGTCTACAATCACGGTTTCAAAAAGCCGGAACGTTTGAGCGCGCTTTTTTCATCGTCCGGCGACCCCGCGACCACCAGAAAGGTGAAGACGGCGCTCGGGCTCTCGAAGCGTTTGGCCGGTTTTGACATTGGGGTCAACACCAGCGATGGAATCGTGACGCTTACGGGGCAGGTACCGTCTGAAGACATCAAGTCCCTGGCAGGCGAAATCGCGCGCGATACCGCTGGTGTTACAGAGGTGAGGAATGAGATTGCTGTAGATCCATCGGCGCAGCCATCGAGTGAGAGCGTGCACGTCGAAGACCTCGAGATTCGGGTCGCGATCCTGGAAGCTCTCGCGCACAGCCGCGAGCTTGCAGGCCGGAACATCGATGTAAAGGTCGAGAACCGATCAGTCACGCTGTCGGGATCGGTCGAGACTCCTGCGCAACGCAACGGAGCCGAGCAACTCGCGCGCGCGGTCGATGGCGTTGCCGGAGTGACGAACAACATTACTGTGACAAATCCGCAATCCGCGACGGAACCGCCTGCTGCTAATTTGCCGCCCGCTGATACTAACGCCGACCTGGCGAAGCGGGTTGAGTTTGATCTGTACCGCACGAATGCATTCAACACTCTGACTATGCAGATTAGAGCTGAGGACGGGGCGGTCACGCTTTCGGGCACTGTAAGATCGCGCGCTGAACAGTTGCTCGCGGAACGAGTCGCGCAGGGTGTCCCTGGAGTGAAGAAAGTAATAAATGAATTGAAGGTGGCGGCTTCAAGCGTTCGCCAGTAGTTTGGAAGTCGACTTTAGGAGATAAGAATAGGAGATAAGAAGATGACGAACCAATTCGAGTCGGGTGCAAGTGACCCTATGCTGATGACGGAGATAGTTGATGCAGTTCGAAATGCCGCGTCAGGTGTAGGCGTCACTCTTTCCGATGACCCGCTTCAATTTGTGCAGTTGGCGGCACAGAACCCGGCCTTCAAGACAAACCTGCAGGATCAACTTTCGCGGATCGCGGCCGCTCATGGATTAGCGTTTGAGCCAGAAGCGTCTGTGTCGGCAAGTAGCGCGGCAGCTCAGCTCGCGGCGATTGAGAAAGTCCACAAGGATAACCCCACACAGATACCTGTTGGCATGCCAATCGCACTACTGTTCGTCGCCGCTGCTTTGGTGTTTATGCCGAGCGTTTTCAAATCCACTGGCGGCACCTTGTTTGGCGATCTCGACAAGATTGCCGGTGTCGACGGTATCGAGCCCTTTGGCGGTTAAGGTCGTGCGCTGAGATCGTAACTGCGTCGCGGTTCGCTCGGCCCTCCATTCAAGCAAAATTGTGACACATTTCTGATGGCCAGTTGAGAAATGGCCTTCCACTCGGGCTTTGATGTATCATCGCGTTTACGAGCCGGCGGCAGGGAATTCGAGTCATCGTTAACTGTCCAACTAAGGCGAAGGTGGAACAAGCAGAGCTGATAAGAAAATGGCACCGCGTTGAGCTTGGGGCCACCCGCATCTTCCAGAGGATACGCCTCCCCGCCAATCAAAAGTACTTTGTACTCACGGTGACGATCGCTATCGCGTGCGGGCTTGTTGCGGTCAGCTATCACCTTCTGATCAAGCTGATCTCCGCGAACCTGATCGAACGCGCAATGACGATTCAAGGGCCGAGCCGGGTCGCTTGGATGCTGATCATTCCGACAGCCGGAGGGCTGGCCGCCGGACTGCTGATTTATTACTTCGCGCCTGAAGCTCGCGGGAGCGGCATACCGCAGGTGAAAATCGCGTACACGATGAACTACGGCCGCGTCCCGATGCGAGTCGCCGCAGGTAAAGCGGTAATCTCGGCGCTGTGTGTAGGCGCCGGCGCGAGCCTTGGACGCGAAGGTCCGACTGTGCAGATTTGCGCCGCGCTGTCGCATGCGATAGCGCGGATGTTTTCGATTCCACGGCGCAAGCAGATGAACCAGCTTCCGGTGGGCGCCGCCGCTGCAATCGCCGCCGCGTTCAATACGCCCATCGCGGCAGTCACCTTCGCGCTGGAAGAAATCATCGGCGACTTGAATCAAAAGCTGGCAGCTTCGATAGTGATCGCCGCCGTCATCTCGGCTACTATCGAGCGCGCGTTGCTTGGCAAGAACCCCCTGTTCACCGGAGCGAACATCTACGCTTTAAACGCTGCGACCGAGTTGCTCGCTTACGCCGCGCTGGGCATAACCGCTGGAGTTGTTGGCGTGGTGTTCTCGAAGCTGATTCTCTGGCTGCGCTTTGTTTTTCGCGATCGCGTTCACGTGCCGAGTTGGTCAAAGCCCGCTGTGGGCGGTGTGATTATAGGCGTAATCGGTTTGTGGCAGCCTCACGCGCTTGGCATCGGCTACGACTTCCTCGGGACCGTGCTCAGAGGAGAAGATCAACTTGTGCTGAAAGCGGTGGTCGCGCTGATGCTGGCGAAAATACTCGCTTCGGCATTCAGCTACGGGTCGGGCATGTCGGGCGGCGTTTTGGGGCCTTCTTTGTTCGTCGGCTGCATGCTCGGCGTCGGCGTGTGGCACGCGCTGATGTATGTAGAACCCGACGCGGTGATCGCTCGTGGAGCGTTTGCGCTGGTTGGGATGGGAGCAGTTTTTGCGGCGGTGGTTCGAGTCCCGATAACGTCGATCCTGTTGATATTCGAGATGACTTACAACTACGAGATCATCCTGCCCTTGATGATCGCCAATGCGATTGCTTACGCCGTCGCGTCGCGGATGTCGCCGCTGTCCATCTACGAAGCTTTCATGTTTCAGGACGGGATACATCTTGGTCAGGCGCCGAAGACCGATGCGTTGTCGCGAATCACCGCGGCGTCGGTGATGACTCAAGACGTAGTTACGCTTCCGCACGACATAACGGTGAGAGAGGGGCTTGACGTTGTTGGCATGCTCGAGTTCAACGGGTATCCTGTGCTCCGCGATGGCCGAATGGCTGGTTTGATAACCACGGGAGACCTGAGGAGACTGGAAGCCGAAGGCCGCGAGAATGAGGTTATCGAAGACGTGATGACTAAGAAAATCGTGCACGCGCATCCGGATCAAACGCTCGACACGGTGGTGTTAAAGCTGGCGCAGCGCGAGTTGTCACAGCTTCCGGTAGTCTCGCGAGTTGATGACACACGGCTTCTCGGGATCATCACTCTGCGAGACGTCGCGCGAGCGCAGGCGAGGCTGGCGTCGATGCAGTACTCACTGGGTCCCGACGATACAATCCGCCCGGTTAATGTTTCAAAGGTATCGGACCGCTCGATGTTCTAGCATTCAGCCCGAAGCACAGGGCGGGCAAATCCCACGCACGACAGTTAATCTGTAAAAAATCCGTTGAATCCCACCAACGAAGAACGAAGAGAGAAGGTGTTGAAAAGACTTCTTAATGACGAATCTATTCGGCGTGCTGACTTTTGCGTCTTTGCGGATCTTGGCGTCTTTGCGCGAAACCTGAGTCTAAATGCTCGGACAACTTAAGGTCAGGTTTCGCGCAAAGACGCCAAGATCCGCAAAGACGCAGAGCGCGCTACACCAATTTAGTGCCGCACATTCCGCAGTAGTCAAATGACGGCGGGATTTCAAGCGCGCCGCATGAGTAGCAAGAACGGTTTGTTGTGTCGCGTTTCAACTCGGCAAGTTTCGCGACGCCTTCTTCAGTAGCCGGCTCCGCTTTCGCGATTATCTCAGTACGAAACCGTCGATAATCAACATCGCGTTTCTCGGCCAGGGCGCGCATTCCTTCCTTCGACTCCTCTCCCGCGAAGTGCGCCGTTAGCCAGTCGCTTGCTTCCTTTAGTGCCGAGTCCCACGACAGGTCCTTCCAGAAGCTCAATTGTTCTCTTGTGTATCGCGTGCTCTCGGGGAATCGATCGATCAGTTTCTGACACAATGCATCGACTGCCTTGTCGAGTTGTTTGTACGGGACGACGTCGTTGACCAGTCCCCAGAGCAGAGCTTTGTTGGCTGAGATGGGTTCGCCTGTTAAGAACAACTCGCGTGCGCGGCGCTCGCCAATCACGAGCGGCAACCAGTGCGCGGTTCCAGCAGCCGCGACCAGTCCGACCTTCGACTCTATCTGCACGAACTTCACGTGATCGGCGGCTATCGCCAAATCGCAAGCAAGGTTCCATTCATTTCCGCCTCCGGCCACCATTCCATTGATTCGCGCAATCGCAGGCTTACCCAATTGCCGCAGCGCAGTGTGAGCGTCAATCAGCGCGCTCATCCATTCGCGAAACGCGGAGGGGTTGCCGACGTGTTCCTCGCTGTGTTGCTGAACATCGCCGCCGGACGAGAAGGCTCGATCGCCCGCGCCGGTCAAAACAAGAACTGCGACGCTTTTGTCGTCAGCCGCGTTGCGAAACGCGGCCGCCAGCTCGCGCAGCGTGTGGTCGGTGTAAGCGTTGTAAGCGGACGGCCGATTGATGGTGACTCGCGCAACCCAATTCCGCTTCTCATAAAGAATGTCCGTGAAGTTTAAAATAATGGACCTCAATCACGATGGAGCCAGGTTCTGAGGACAGAAGAGGAGCGCAGCCGTTTTACCGCTCGCATCATAGCATCGGGGGCTCACTTCTTGAATAGATTATCGAACGCCGAGCGCGGATCAGACGTGGCGCCTTGAGCTGCGCCTGCTCTGAGTCTGTTTGGGATGAAGAAATCGCAGAAGTTTGCCCTCTCGCGATCGGTGACCCATTCAGCCTGGGGCTCGCGGCACTTGTTATGAGCGTGCGGATCGTAGTTTTCACAGTTCAGACAACAGTGAACATCGGACGCGCAACGTGGGCATTCATCGGTCCGCGAGATGTACGCTTCGATCTTCAGTTCTCCGCGACAGTGATGACAAATCATAACGTCATTAATAAGCATATAAGGACTGCGGCTACGCGGGCAACCGTTCCCGGACCAGCGGCGTCTGGATCAGCGGATAGCGATAAGCTAAGCTTGTTACCCAAGGATCACCGTGACTTCACCGGCGCCAGCTCGACAATTGAATCGACGCATCGGTCCGTTATGGACTTCGCGCAGTCGCACCTCGGAGATGCCTCCTCGGACGTCGATCGAGCTGTCCGATTGTTCTACGCTGTCCGAGATATCATTCGATATGACCCGTACCGAATCGATCTAACGACAACTGGAATGAAAGCGAGCACGACTCTGGAGACCGGCCGAGGCTGGTGCGTGTCGAAGGCTATTCTGTTAGCCGCGTGCTGTAGATCGATTGAGATTCCAGCCCGGCTCGGGTTCGCCGATGTGCGGAATCATCTTTCAACCGAGCGGCTCCGGCAAAGAATGCGCACCGACATATTCTACTGGCACGGATACACCGAGGTGTTTCTGGACGGCAAGTGGGTGAAAGCTACACCGGCGTTCAACATAGAGCTGTGCGAGAAGTTCCGGCTTCTGCCTCTCGAGTTCGACGGAAAGAACGATTCGCTTTATCACCCGTTTGACATCGAAGGCAATCGGCACATGGAGTATGTCAACCAGCGCGGCACGTACTCGGATCTCCCGCTCGATGAGATCATCCGGACATTTCGCCAAGAGTACGACTTTGCCGGTGCGGCCTCGGAACTTAACGAGGCGAGCTTCGATGAGGACGCAGCGAGCGAGGGCAGGTGATGTCCGGTTGAGTTACCGTACAGATACTGTCCATTGAATACGGACGCGCTCAGTTGGTTTAGACGTTTTCCCAATTGGTTTAGACGTTTTCCCAATTGGTTTTGTCCTCTTTACAATTGCTTTCGTCGTTTCCGCAATTGCTTTTGTCGTTTTTCGAATTGGTTTTGTTGTTTTTCCAATTGGTTTGGTCGTTTTCCCAACAGGTTCAATCGTTTCTCCAGATAGTTTAGTCCTGTTCCCAGTGAGTTTAGTCGTTTTACCAATTCGTTTTTTGGGTGGTTTTTTGGTTAATCAGAGTCAGCGTGATGCGGCGGCTAGCGTTCGGACACGATCAGTTTTCTCCGAAGCCTTTCTCCACAATCCTGCAATCAGTTTTTCTGCGGACAATCTGTTCCCAGCGGCTGCTTGTGCTCGCAGGTCCGGGTACAGCGCAAGCGTATCGCTCACTACAGGCGAGTCCGTCTCCGCTATAGTGCCGTCGCTCGAACGCCCGAATTTCAAGGTCCAAATAGTCCGCGCCCAAGTGTAGTCGATCAGCGCTCCCGCCATCAGCGACACGACTCGCGCTTCATTCGCATTCTCCGAAGAGCTGTACTTGGCGGCGAATCGGTCGGCTGCTCGGCGTAACTCAGTCAACTGGCGTCCATATTCCGTGTAATCGACTCCGGGTTTCAGGTTCGATGCAAGCGTTTGAAAAAGGCCAAGCGCTGCCTCGGCATCTCTTGCGAAATCGGCTCGCACCGGCCCGGCCGGTTGATCTGTTCGTCCGGCCGGCGGCGCCCCGCTGAATGAAACCGAGGCGAGTGTATCAAGCGCGAGTGTAGACTCGAGGTTGTTAGCTCTTATGCGAATGCTGTAGGCCGTCAGATCCAAGACCTCGCCCGTGATGCGATCACCGTTCTTAGTCATGATGACAACGGTTGAGCCGATGATGCGTGGCTTGCTGGCCATCGCCGCGGACGGCTGACTTTTAGCGGGCCGCGAGCGCGAGGCCGGCTTACGCTTTTGCGCTTGCACAGTCGAGCTAGCGAAAAGAGAAACGATCAGGAGGGCGATGATAATTCTCATAGTCAAACCTTAATTCGGGTTTCGATTCGGCACCCGACTCAACCGGCACAAGCAACGCACCCGTTGCTCGAATATCACAAGAGAGCGTTTACCGCGAGCGTTTCATCGAGAGCAGTCTGGCTCACGGCGTACACGCCTTCAGCGGCTGATTCACCTTTAGGAATGTTAGCGCCGGCGCTTTCGAGAGCGTCGCTTGCGGCCTGCTCGACTTCATCGATCACGCGTCGTTCCACGCGACCGAGCGCCTCCGCATTACTAGAGCGAAGCGTATCGGAGGGTTTCGCTGTGCGCGCGTTTTCAAGGTCGAGCGAGCCTTCAATCAAGTAGGTCTCAAAAACGCCGATCGGGTCTCGCTTGCCCCAGTGGGAGAACAGCGTCGCATCAAAAGTTGCCCGCGCTTCACGTTCGTCGTGTGTGGCATGCCCACCCATTCGGAACGTGTCGGCGATCAGCAACACCGGCCCGCGCCCCGCGCGACACGCATCGGCTGCCAGCTTCGTAGCTGCATAAGCGTCCAGCACGTTGTTGCCGTCGAACGCACTGCCCTCGACTCCATAAGCCGCAGGCCAGTCGAGGAACGAGCCACGGTGGTGCTGGTCCAATCGTGTGCCAAGCGCAACTTTGTTGTCCTGAATGATGACGATCATCGGAAGCCGCTGGACCGCCGCGAAATTCAGGCTCTCATGAAAGACGCCGGACTTCGTTGAGCCGTCGCCAATCCAGGTGAGCGCGACACGAGGCTCTCGCTTTAGCGTGAAGCTCAGCGCGACGCCCGTTGCTACGGCCATTATGTCACCGACATGACTGATTGGTGCGAGCACACCGTGAACGAAGTCGCCTATGTGCAGGTCGCGCCCGCGAGTCGGCGAATCGGCGGTGCCCAGATAACCGCGAAACATGTCCGCCAGCGGCATTCCCATCTCGTGACAACCGCCGGCGTTTCGAATCATCGGGGCAATAAAGTCGAATGATAGTCCGTCGCCGGCGACCGAACGATCGAGAGCGTGAACCGGCCCAATCGTCGCGGCTTCTTCGCCGGTCCCGAGCCACGCCTTTGATATCACGCCTTGCTTGACCCATCGTTTCAAAGC
>Ga0114129_10010835_pt1 | contig 12991 bp, 6 predicted proteins | sample RhiMetdeltSRZDD1_FD_80071 | JGI IMG/M metagenome (GOLD analysis project Ga0114129, IMG submission 80071) | Populus rhizosphere microbial communities from Tennessee, USA - Rhizosphere MetaG P. deltoides SRZDD1 (version 2) (version 2) | ecosystem: Host-associated > Plants > Roots > Rhizosphere >...
AACCGACGTTCCATTGCTGCGTCAGTGGGTTCTGATAGTCCGGATCCATGATGCGTCCAGTTGAGTTGTTGGGTAACTGGGTTGGCGGCGGTGGAATCGTCGGCAATGGATCGATTCCAAAACGCCAGTTCGAGAGCTGGATCCCTGTGCCCGGCACGATGTCGCCGCTCGCGATACTAAAGACACTGACGAAGATCGTTGGATTGATCTGCTGGATCATGAACAGAGGAATGTTCAGGAACGTCTGGCCGTAATAGAGGCCATAGCCGCCGCGCACGATGTGTTTTCCTGTTGAGCCGATGTCCCACGCAAATCCGACACGTGGGCTAAAGTCTTTGCTGTCGTCTTTTGGTAAAGACGCGGCCGCCGGATGATTGATCGCTTTGAGCGCCAGGTAGGTCCTGCTCTTTTCCTGCGCCTGCGTTCCGATCAAGTTGAAGTCTTTGTCCCACCGCAGTCCGAGATTGAATGTCAGGTTCGGTCGGACTCTCCAATCATCCTGAAAATACAGACCCAGCATTTTGGCTCCGCCAGGCAAATTGAAATAAGGATCGCCTGCGGTTGCAGTCATGCCGCCGACTATTCCCGGAGTTGAGAAAGTCTGGGGCAGTTTCAAGATGTCGCTCGGCAACGAAACGAAATCGATCTCGAGCGTTGGATTGAACTCAAAAAAACCACCAAGCTTCGGTTCCCACAGGTAATCGATACCGGTTTTGAACGTGTGATTTCCTCTGTTGATTGAGAGGTCGTCTTTGAACTGATATTTGATCTGGTACGACTGTTGGGGCACGTTCACATTGGTGCCAAACTGAATACCCGATGGAAAAGTGACCGTGGTGGTTTTTTCTTCACTGTCTATCAGGTTATTCCAGTATTGATAGCCGGCCGTGAAAGCATTGACGACATTGCTCGTCAACGCGGAATTCAGTGAAAAATTTGAGAGTATCAGTCGATTTTGGGTGAAGTTGCCTTGTGAGAGATCGACACGTTGAGTCGCCTGATCGTTAAGACCATTGTTGGATTGGTCGTTATACGTCAGGAACATGTTGTGTTTGGTGTTGAACGTGTGATCGATTCTCGCATTGATACGCCAATCCTTATAAGGCGTTGGCAGCACTGGCGAAGGTCGTGCACCCAAAGACTGCACTAACTGCAACTCCTTGAATGCGTCGGAAGCAACAGGGATGGAAGTGGCTTCATTCTGGCGCTCGAGTGCGAAGAAGAAGAAAGTGTTATTGCCGGTATCGTAGTAGCTTGACCCGCCTTCTCCAAAACGCGGCAGATGTAACGGTCCGCCGATCGAACCGCCCCATTGTTTTCGGTTGAACGGCGGTTTCGATTCGATCGATGTATCAGCTGGTGAGACTTCAGCGGCATTCAGTTTCTTGTCTCGCAGGAAATAGAAGACTGAACCGTGATACTCACTGCCACCCGACTTCGTCACAACGTTGACCGCGGCGCCTTCGCTTCGGCCATTCACTGCCGAGAAACGCGCGGTACTAATCACAAACTCCTGGATCGACTCGAGTGGAAATTGCATCACTGGTCCACCCACCGTGTTGTCCTTGTTATCAATCCCATTCACAGTCACGTTCACGTTGCGACCGCTGGAACCGTTGATTCCAAAGACCGAGATTCGACGCTTGGTCGGATCGTAGGAGTCAACAGGCTTGGCCCCAGGCGCAAGGTAGGCGAGGTTGCCCAGATCGCGACCGTTAAGAGGCAAATCTTGAACGTCGCGCGGTGTGATATTCAGACTGATATCTGTCTTCTCTCTACTAACCAGTTCGCCTTCACCTGCGGTCACGGTAACGCTGGCTGTTTGCTGGCCCGGTTCCATCGTGAAGTCGAAATTGTTTGTCTTTCCGACAAGCAATTCGGCATTTTCAACCGTTACGTCGCCGAATCCACTCGCGGTGACCTTGATGTCATAGCGCCCGGCGGGCAGCAAGTCGACGCGGTATTCCCCGCCCTCGTTGGTGGTGGCGGTGCGGCTTAGTCGGGTTGCTTTATTGGTGATGGTTACGCTGGCATTGGCAATTGCAGCCTCGTTTTTGTCTTTTACCGTACCGCTCATTGCGCCGCTCGCAGTGATCTGGCCCAGCGCGTTTCCGCATAAAGCCAGAGTCAGGCAAGCAGTAAATAGGGCGGTCCATGCGTATGTTGAAAGACGATAGGGGCAATGGGATTTCATAGAGACCTCCTCCAAGAGGGAAATGCGTTGCAGTTCAGCGCAGCTGACCGCAACAGTTTGAAGATTCGATTTTGAAACTAAGGCTGGCGCGAGACGCGCTGTGATACACGCAGATTAATGCGCCTAAGTCGAAGAAAAGTCAACGAAATTCTGAAATTAATGCAGAAAATTGCACTGACCCTATCGTCCGAAGAGAAACAGCGTGGGTGGAACAAAGAGTGGTCACTGACGTCTAATCGACATGAGTCTTCAGTATCTGCTGTTTCAGCGATTTCGCGAGATCGGATCGCTTGGGCGTTTCGTGCTGGCTACATCCGTCGCGGCGGTAGCAGGTTTTGTCGATATCTTTGTGCAAAACATGCAAGCTGCCCGCTATGCCGGGACTCACGTCGTCGGCGAATTTACAATTACAGCTTGTCGCCTTGGACCACCCCCTTCCTTTTACCCGAAGTTTTTGATTGCTTGTTCTTCAGTGATTGCAGGCATCGGCGTCTTTCGACGGTCCTTTCCGCGTAGCCCATTCGCGATTATCGGATTGATAGGAGCACTAACCACTTACATCGTTTGGTGGATCGATTCGTATCGAGTGTTCCGCAACTTTGCGGATCTGGACATACCTTTCATGAAAGAGATCAAACAGACGGCGTACTTGTATTACGGAACATGGCTGGACGTCGGCATCGCCACGTCCGTCGCAGTCTGTTTGGTCTTGCTACTCGATAGATTTTTCCGCCGCCAGATTGGAGGATGAAATGAGACACATCAATTGGAAAACCCTCCTCACGATCGGATTAGTGGCTGGATTGATTCAAGTAGCATCCGGCGTCGCAATGTATCTGGGTGGCGTCTACTTTGTGCCTTGGGGCATCTTCGTCGCCATGGCTGTGCTTCTTCTTTGTATCGTGTTCGGCACACGATGGTACAGAGCTTCTGGGCCTGGAGGCGAAATCAGCTACGGGCAGGCGCTGATAGTCGGGATCGTGATCAGCGTTTCGACGGGCATTGTGTACGCGGTTTACAACATCATCTCCATATCATTTTTCTATCCAAACTTTTTGGAGCAGATGATCAATGCGACGCTATCCACAGTGCCGGCAAGTCAGCGAACTCCGGAAATCATCGCTGCAATGCATCAAACCGTAACCATGAAGACGATCGCGTTGGCCAACTTGATCCGCCTGTCGCTGCTTGGCACTGTTCTCTCCGTTTTTGTCGCGTTTCTTCTTAAGAACAAGCAGCCGCGAATGAACGCAGACATGCGCAGATCGGAAATCTAATCCGCGTAAAATCCGCGTCTAAAATATTTTCGTTGGTGTTACTTCGGTGACTCACTCTCGAAACGGATGAAGTCTTCTTCCAGCTTCCATTGGAGGCGTGCCTTCTCGCTTGAGGCGAGGAATTGTTTGCAAGCGTTGGATATTGAGGTGCGTCCGGGATGGTCGTTTGCGCATGCGGCTATGGTGACGAATTTTCTCGCGTCGGCCCACATGCTTTGGCCTGGCAGAAATGCGAATTGAACACTATTGCGCGCCATTGTTTTGAGCTGCGCGTATCCCAGCCCATGGTCCTCAGCGGCTTTCAAATACTCGCGCGAAATTTCCGAACGTGAAACTCCTTCGTCATCGGTCGCCAACGCCACCGGCACGCCATACTGCAAATACGTCGCGAGGGGATGCTGCTCTTTTCTGATCCCGAGGATCGCGTCGTTGCTCGTCAGGCAAATCTCGACCATCACATTCCGTCGCGCCATCTCCCTCAACAGATCGTACGGATTGTCCTCGTTCATCACGCTGACACCATGCCCGATCCGCTCGGCGTGGCCTTTCATGATCGAGTCGCGAATATGAAACGTCAGGCCGTCCGGCGGAACCATCCCCGGCGCAAACTCGCCGGCGTGGAGAGTGATATGCGCCTTCGGGTACCGCGGGCGAAGAAAATCCAGCATCTGCATTTGCAAGGTGAAGTTCTGCATCGAGAGCAGCCCGTCTTCAGCTTGCACGAGGTTCAACGCTACTACTTTCGAATTCGGATCATTAGCGAGCGCAAACCCGGTCACCATCTGAGCGAACACCGGACCAAGCGCGGCGCCTCGAGACACTTGCGAAATGTAACGAATCGTCACAGTACAGCCTGCATCGGCTTGCGGCGTGCCGCACTTCAGCAGCCGGTTCTTTTCCTGCTCGGCATCTTGCAACGCGTTCACGGCGGCACTGGCCGCCCCATCAATTCCGTTGCTCTTTAGCTTATTGAGCGTGCTGTTGAAGTCGCCGTCCCAACCCACCTGCTGCCCAATCTGACTCGACGCACCGCCATCCGGAGTCAACATCAACTCGAGATAAAGCACATGCCCCCTCGCCGCGCGCGAAGCGACCTCAGCCAACATCGGGCCCGTTTGACCGTAAGTCGCCACGCCGAATTTGCCGAAGGCAGCAAAAAACTGATCGTGACCGCTGTTGACGGTGTAGTTCCAGAAACGCATGGACCACGAGTCAATCAGTTTCCCGTACAGAGTCGGATTCGTGAGAGCCTGGCTTACAGGAATCTGCCCCGACGCTTGATCGCATGGAGGCTGTGACAGAATAGTCGTGGTTTGATTCACACACGCTCCCTTGTCAGCAGCCCACTGAATGTACGACTCCGCGTAAACCGCACCCGACAAGTGACTGTGCAGGTCGGCGCCCTTTGGCATTTTCCTGAAGAACGCCAGCATCTGCGGAGGATACTTGCGGATCGATTCGAAATAGCGTGCTGTCGCTGATTCTGAACTCTCGCGCGCGGGTTGCGCATGCACCGCGTTGACGACGAGCAGCAGCGTTAAAGTCACACCAATACTTATGAGGGTCGATTTAGAGGGATTGTTTTTGTGCATTTGATTTTAGTTAGCGATCTTCTCTGCGGTTCTCTGCGTATCTCTGCGTCTCTGCGTTGAAAGGCCATTAACCGCAGAGAACGCAGAGATACGCAGAGAACCGCAGAGAAAATGAATCGGATCTTAGATCTTTGGTACGGTGATCCAGTCCATGGCACTGCCGATGCGGCTGCTCTTCAAATCACGAATGCCGATTCTGACCTGGTAGAGACCGCCGGGCACGAGTGTGCTGAACCTGTAGATCAATCGCTTCTCATGAGTCGCGGAACCCTCGCCAGTCTGAGTCTTCGGAAAGATACGCAGACGCCCGACAATGCTATTGATCGGTTTGCCTTTGTCGTCGTAAAGAATGCCACCAATGTCCACGTCAGCCGCGAGCTTTCCGTCAACAAGATCAAACGTCAACGTCGATTCGTCTATCGAGATGGTGGCGAACACGTAAGTGCCGAAACCCGGCATTTGACTGAAGCGCAAATCTACTTCGGTCGGTATCTCGCGTTGTGAAACAGGCGCATCGATCACCAGCCTCATATCATCGTCGCGCGCCTTGGCGGGATCCTTTTCCTTCTTTCTCTTTGTCGTGAGCAACGGCAGCGCGGCGGATTTGAAGTAGCTGCTGCGCACGCGAACCTTGAGATCGGGCCGGCCCACGATGCTGACCTCGATGTTTTTGAACTTACCTCGCTTCTGCTCGTCGTTGTCAGGTTTCCATGCAAGCAAATAGTAACTGGACGTTTCGTCCATTACTTTCTCGACCCACCGGTTCATCGGCAGGTTTGTATTAAGAAATGCCTGGCCGCCAGTGTCGGCGGCGAGCGCAGTGAGGCCGTCCTGCGTAGCCGAGATTTCTCCGATCGAAGAGTTGGTCAATAAACCGCCGGATTGTATTGGCCTATTGTTAGTGATATCTAAGTCGCTAACAATGCCGCGTGCATCGAGCGTGTAAATGACAACGCCTGCGCGGCCGGCTGCGTCAGTTACTCTCTTGATCCTATCGATCGCGCCGGTCTTGCGATCGCTCAAATAGAAACCGTCAGAAATAAAAAACACCAGTTTACGTCCGGGCATCTGTGCGGCGGTGCGCATCAATCCTTCCAGCAAACGTAGCGTGTCGTCGGTTGCGGGCGCAGACTGCACCACGAGCTGTTGCGCGCGCAACCTGATTAATTGTTTGGCCGAATCAGGCGACACTGAGCAGATCGGCTCTTTCCCCGCAAAGAAACAGTTTTGCTTCATCACCTCCTGGAGGTAGTAGTCCATCGCCTGTTGATCGCCCTCGCGGATCTTCAACGCGATGTACTCGGACATGGGAGGTTTTTCCATGTCGAATTTCGTGTTGGTGCGGTAGTTCAAACGCGCAACGGCTGCACGCAATGCGTCTTTGTCCGCAGTGAACTGTTGCAGGAATCCGATCTGTCCGCTGGGTGAAGTGATGGCGACTAAATCTTTTTCGGCAACGCGGTGATCGATAAATTGCAGCAACGCTTTTCGTGTCCGTTCCAGGCTATCCGGAGCGAGATGCAGGTCGTCAACAAAAAAGATGACGGCTCGACGCTGTGCATCGGCTTTGAGTGCGTTGACTGAGTTTGGCTGTGAAGCGTTCGCTTCCAGAGGTTGCCCAGGCGCGCCGGACCTAATGGCTTCGAAGAAGGATATTTCCCGCGGGTTGTTGTTGATCTTTAATTGAAACTGTTCCGGTCGTAAGCCTTCGACGAAGCGTCCCTTCTTATCGAAGACCATGACGTCCGTTTGGACCAGCGACGTCTCAAACTTGATAACATCCTGTGCTTCGCCGCCAGGGTCGGGTTTCGTCTGGCTCAAGACTGTGGCGGGAAAAAGGACAACGAATATCGCGGTAGATAGTAAGAAGAGTTTAGCGCTGGACATGGCCATATAGTACGTCTGACGGACAGTTGCGACAAAGATCTTTTGTAGGGGCGGCCATCCGTGGCCGCGCGTCTCCCAAACAAGGTCCGTTTCGGCCGATCGGCGTTCAAGGACCGACTGTGGCGGGACTGAGATTTTTACATGAGGCAACAGGGGTTTGCTGGTAGAATGACTCCAGTTATCCACTGATGCTTTTGCGCTTCCAACCTTGCAAATTTGGAAGCGCGTTAAACTCAACGTGAGACATCATGCGCCTCTCCTTCCCGACAGGTTTAAGCATTCGCTGCGTTAGCGCTTTCCTTCCGATCTTTCTGCTCTTCTCGATCGGATCGACTAACACCCGCGCGCAAACCGCCGACGAGCAGCTTTGCCTCCAAAGTATGAATCGCACTTGGATCGGGTCAGTACAGGAAGCGGTAGCGACCTGGTCCAACCATCAGAGTCCAAAATTCTTCGCGAATATTGCATGCCGATCACTGACCAGGTCGCTACCGCTCCCTGTACTGACCCGATCCAACAAGGATTTCCGACTTTTCAGGCAAACTGTCGACGAGCAGGAAGGGCAGCTACTTGATTCCAGCCAGCCGATCAAACGAAAGATAGGCTGCGGTGAACAGCACTACTATCGAATCATGCTCATCGCCGATCAGTTTGTGCGGTTAGACGTCGATCAGCGTGGCGTCGATGTGACCGTGAAGCTTTATCAACCGGACGGCAAGCTAGTCGCTGAATCGAACCGATTGATCGGCACGTACGGACCGGAGACGATTACCTGGGTTGCTGCCAGTCCCGGCTCTTACAAACTCGAAGTGCGTTCGGCTGCAGTAAACCAGACCGCCGCGTACTACGAAATAAAGATCCTCGAAGAGCGCACCGCCACCTTTCAGGATAAAAATCGTATTCCCGCTCAGAACGTCTTCATGCAGGCCGAGCAACTGCGTGAACAAAAACAGCCAGGCTCGCTGGATCAAGCTCTCGCGAAATACGAAGAAGCGTTGCAAATGTGGAAAGACGTGGGCGATCGCGCCGGAGAGGCAGAGACGCTGAACGTGATGGGTTTGGTCTATCACTTGTTGAAGCGTGACGCGGTAAACGCACGGGCGCGATACGAGAAGGCGCTCGAAATCCGGCGTTCTTTAGGCGAGCGTCGCGGGGAAGCTGAGACGCTGACTAACCTCGCACGCGTTTACGAATCTTCAGGCGAGAGACAGACCGCACTCGACTACTACAATCGTTCGCTCCAGCCGTGGCTGGACGCGCGCGATCGCTACGGAGAAGCGTGGACGTTCTTCAACATCGGCCGGGTTCATTACTTTCTGAAGCAAGCGCCGGAAGCTCTCGATCACTTCAATCGCACGCTGAAGCTCTGGCGCGAGTTGGGCGACCTCTCGCGTGAAGCCGCTACGCTAAACAGCATGGGCGACTGCTATTCCTTATTAAGCGACTACAAGAATGCGCTCAGTTCGTACGAGCAAGCGCGCGGGCAATGGCAGGCCGCCGGCGACCTCAATGGTGAAGTTTCTTCGCTCTTCTCGATCAGTAAGACCTACGCCGTGTTACAGGATAAGAAGAGGGAAGGTGAATACAAAGAACTTGCGGAGCAGCTCAAGCTGAAGGCGCTGCAAGTTTGTACGCAAGCTCCGGATGTGCAGGCAAAGTCAGATAAGGTCAGGCTGGCCGAGCGGGCACAAGAAGAAGCGCGCGCGCTGCTGCTCGAGAGTAGCGAAGCTTCGCGACGAAAAGCAGCCGAGAAGAACGAATTAGCAGTTCAACTCTTCGACAGCGCCGGTGATTATGATCGAGAGGTCTTCACGCTCTTCGACATCAGTTCCATCTACAGAATGCTCGGCGAAAAGGACAACGAGCGTAAAACGCTCGAACAATCTTTGTCGCTCGCTCAGCGCGCCGGCAAACCATCCTTACGGGCCGAAGCGCTGCAACGGCTTGGCAGTTTTCATTCTGTCTTCGGCGATCAATTAAGAGCTGTGGATTACTACGACCGCGCAATCGAGATCTGGAGACGCCTGGGCGATCGTCGCTCGGAAGCGTACCTGCTCGGAGTTGCCGCAAAGGTTTACGACAACCTCAACGAGAAGGAGAAGGCGGTTGGTTATCTCGAGCGGGCGCTGAAGTTGTATCAGGATCTGGGGGATCGCTTTCGAGAGGCGTACACGCTCAACGATCTCGCCGCGATCCACCATTTCCCGGAAGAGAAGCAAAAGGCGCTCGACTACCTCAAACGCACGCTGGATCTACGGCGAGAGAAAGGCGATCGTGCAGGAGAAGCCGAAACGCTGAAAGAGATCGTCGCCCTCTATCTTTCGATCGGCGAGAAGCGGCAGGCACTCGACTACTACCACCAGACACTCGGGTTGTACCGGCAGGCGAGAGATGGAATGGGCGAGGCTGAAGTTCTCAGCGATCTGATGGCTTATTGGAAGGAACTGAATCAGCCGCGTTTGGCTATCCTCTATGGCAAGCAGGCAATCAATACTTATCAGGGAATTCGACGCAACATTCAAACGTTAGAGCGAGAGACGCAGACGAGCTTTATTAGATCTAAAGAGGACGTTTATCGCGAACTTGCCGATCTGCTTATCTCCGAAGGCCGCTTGCCCGAAGCGCAACAAGTTCTCGACATGTTGAAGGAGGAAGAGTTCAACAACTTCATCCGCGGCACGCGAAAGAAGCAGCCCGCAATCAACGAGAGTGCGGATATGACGCCGCGAGAAAGCGAGTTAGACAGCAAATACAAAGACTTAACAGAACGTGCGACAACCCTGGGTACTGAATACGATCAACTCCTCGCGAAGCCCGGCCGCACTGCCGATGAAAACAACCGGTTGAAGGAACTCACCGCACAAATCCAGACTGCGAACGAGGCCTTTCGGAGTTATCTGAACGACCTGTCGAAAGCGTTGGTGGGGCCGGATGACATCAAGGACCGTGTGAAGATTATCCAGGGTCACGAAGGTCTCAGAGTTACGCTCAGAGAACTGGGTCCGGGAACAGTTGCGTTGTACACGCTCGTTGTTAAAGACAAATACAGAGTCATCCTCTTTACGCCCAGCGTGCGAGTTGCGCGACAGTATTCGATCAAGGCTGCTGACCTCAATCGCAAGATCATGGCGCTGCGTCTGGCCTTGCAGGATCCAAAGAGTGATCCATTGCCAGCGGCGAAAGAGCTGTATCAAATCATCGTTGGGCCAATCGCGAAAGATTTGGAAGGCGCCAATGCGAAGACGCTGATGTGGTCTCTCGATGGTGCTTTGCGATACGTTCCCATCGCAGCTTTGCACGACGGTACTAAGTATCTGTTGGAAGGCTACCGCAACGAGATTTTTACTTTGTCGAGTCTCACGCGACTCGGAATACCTCCTGGTCCATCGTGGCGCGGATTGGGTTTTGGCGTTTCCACTTTTTCGGGAGACCTCGATCCGCTTCCCGCCGTAGTGGACGAGTTGACGGGCATCATCAGGGATGAAGACTACCCGAAGGCAGCCAAAGGAACGCTTCCAGGGAAGATCCTGCTCGATGAGAAGTTCAATAAAGATGGTATGATTTCGATCCTTCAATCGGGGCAATACCGGCTGGTCCACGTCGCGAGCCATTTCAAGCTTCAACCCGGTGATGGAATGGCTTCTTATCTGGTGCTCGGCAAGGGAGATAAATTGACGGTGGCTGAGATGGACGCTCTGCCAAACATTTTTACGGGAGTGGATCTCTTGACGCTCTCGGCCTGTAACACGGCGGTCGGCGTCGGAAGTGGAAACGGAGAGGAAGTAGACGGCTTCGGTGAGTTGGCCCAACGGCAGGGAGCGAAAGCAGTGATAGCCAGCCTGTGGTCAGTTTCTGATGCAAGCACGGGACTGTTGATGAAGGAGTTTTATCAATACCGCATGCGCAACTCGGAGCCGGCAACCAAGGCGGAATCGCTTCAGGAAGCGCAGTTGGCGTTTTTGCACAAACAGATCACGGCCGCAGACCCGAGCCAAAAGGACTACAGCCATCCTTACTTCTGGGCACCATTCATCCTGATAGGGAACTGGCAATGAGCAGAGGAGCGATGCCGCCCGACGTACGAACCAAAAAGAAGACGGCCACTCACCCGAATGGATCGGGATTGTGGGCGCGTCCGTTGCGACGATGGCAATGGCTTTGGAGCGACACTGACGCTGCGGAAACGAGCGTCGTCTTCGCGCCCGCAGACATCAAGTCGACCGACGGTGAATCCATCAAAGGCGAAGCGCCACGAAGTTTCACTGATTTACTGCCATTCAAAATCATCGCATGGCTTGGGGCATCCGCGGGCGGGTTGACGATTCTGTTAGTTGGTCTTGGTTTTCTCGCCGTGAGCGCCCATGACGTGATGCTTGGAATTCCACGCTCGTTTCAAAACAATCCGGAGTACGTTGCGGTGGGCGGATTGTTCTTCGGTCGATCGATCATATTCCTCGTTGCGAGTTTCATCTTCGGAAAGAGCTGGGTGGTTCTCGGCATTCTGTTGTTGGGCGTAGTTATTTTTCTCAAGATTCCGCGGCACCGCAGTCGAGGGAGATCGCTTGCCATCGTTCTGTTTAGCGTCGCGTTACTCGCCGGGGAAGTTTATGGATTAGCGCGGCTGATCATGCCGCTACAGATTTCAAACCTCTTATTGAATTTTTCTACGGGCGCCAACACACCTGCGAGGCACGTGGTCGATGCACTGCTCGTAAAGGACACGACGTGGTTGAGTGCGGAATACGGGTTTCTGGTTTTGCTGGTGCTGGCGTTCTCGACGGCTTTCCTTCTTCTCGAACAAACAGGCGGCAGCCGTTTCTGGAAAGTGGTTCGGATACCTGCATTCATCTTGCTCATCATCTGCATGTTTCTGTTGCCGCGCGCGTATGGGGTTTTGACGATCTCGAATGATTATCCGACGGTGGTTCTCGAGAGTTCGACTCCCGCCGGCGTTAACACTGCGAACGAAACACGTTTGCTGCTTCGTGAAGACGACAAAGTTTTTGTGTTGTACGATCCAACTTCTCAATCAATCGTCACCGTCAAGCGTGACTCAGTCGGGCAACACAAAGTCTACGCGCCGCAGCATATCTTCACGGCGTCAGTTGGGAAGAAGTAACAGCATGTCTAATCTCAATTCTCGACAATTAATGCCTCTCCTCATCTGTCTAGCCTTGATTAGTCTCGCGGCACAGGTGCGAGCTCAGTCTGTCGTAATCAAACCGGACCGACTCAGAGAAGGCGACGGAAAAACCCGGAACGTAACACTCGAGGCAAACGTCGCAACGGGAGCGCACTTAAGCGTCTCAGTAAGCTACAGTTCCGATCCGAATTCCGGCGGCACTGGTTTCATTCCAAAGTTCAGTGTTCAGGACAACTCAGGCGAAGACAGGGATCCGCAGGAGGGAAAGATTCGCCTCGTGTTGCCGAAAGCGTTCGATAAGACGGGCGTGTACCTGATTGAAGTCGATGAACCAAGATCGACGTTGAGACTTGTGCATGAACCCAACAACACCTCGTATCTCCGGCAATTTGTCGACTGGTTGGTGACGGCTGCGGGCGGGGGCCAACGCGGCGCGGGACGAAAATCGGCGTTGGAGAGAATCGAAGAGATAACGAAGAACCAAAGTCAGGACAAAGTCGCAGTCTGGACGGCGCCGTTGCCGCCAGTCGGTCAGGAGATCGACCCGGCGTCGCGGAGCGTGAAGATAACAACAGCCGTCATGCCCTCATGGTCCAGGAAAGCGAACCAAATCGCGTGCAGTGCTTGGAGAAATGGAAAGTGGATTATTACGGCGTTCGCGATCAATCGAACCGGCGTCGCAACCCAACTGTGGCAATGGAACCCGCAGGTCGAGCGGATCAGTGATTTCTCTCCGGAGTGGTCTCCTAATGGCGACGCTATTGCATTCGTTCGTCTTACTCCGGATCGGAAGAGCGATGTATGGATTGTTCAACTCGATAAGAACTTCCGTCCCAGCAAGGAAGTGAAGTTTACGAATATTGGCAACGTACACGCGGTGTTGGGGTGGGACAAAGAT
>Ga0114129_10010836_pt1 | contig 12990 bp, 11 predicted proteins | sample RhiMetdeltSRZDD1_FD_80071 | JGI IMG/M metagenome (GOLD analysis project Ga0114129, IMG submission 80071) | Populus rhizosphere microbial communities from Tennessee, USA - Rhizosphere MetaG P. deltoides SRZDD1 (version 2) (version 2) | ecosystem: Host-associated > Plants > Roots > Rhizosphere >...
GCGAGGTCGGGGTCGTCGTAGCCCGACCACGGATCGGGACGCTGGTCGGGCGGGAAGAGGGCCGCCGGCTCCCACGTGAAGATCACGGAGCCGTCCGGCGTGCCGTCCGGGGCCGCGCCGGCGAGGACACGGTCGAGGACCGCGGGGTCGACCCCCACGACGTGGTCGACCCGTCGGAGCAACCACCGGTTGATCGCGTGGAGCGCGCGGGAGAGCGGCCCGCCGGGTCGGATCGTCCCGTAGGCCTCGACCGCGTCGGGGTAGACGTCGTGGGACCAGAGGATCACGCGGGCGCGAGGATGCAGGATCCGATGGGCGACCGCCGCCGCGACGATGAACGGCGGGGTCGTGAGCGCGACGATCACGTCCTGCCGCGGCAGGACGAGGAGTCGCGCGACCGCCTGGAGGAAGAACGCGAGGTAGTCCCCGAGCCGCTTCGTCGCGTTCGCCTTGCCCAGGGCGGGCGTCCAGAGCCTGATCACGTCCGGGCCGGAAGCTCGCCGCGGATCCCGCTCGTTCGTGGCCCCGCCCAGGTACGTGCCCCTGCCGCTCACGATCGTCACGCGGTCGCCGAGCGCCGCGCGGTGCTCGGCGAGCGAGGCGGCGAGGTGCGCGGACGGCGCGAGGTCGGGCGGGTAGAACAGATTGACGAGCGTGAGCCGCACGGGACCTCCGGGCCGTTCGTGGGAGGGATCCGGTCAACGCGGAGCCCGGGCTTGTTAGCGTACCAAGCCATGTCCGCGGCCCCGCCGATCGAAGCGTCGTCCCGCGCAGCTCATCCCGGATGCGCGTCGCCGTAACGGTCGAACAGTCGTGGCACCTCGTCCCGGGCGGGATCGCGAGGTCGACCGTGGAGCTCCTGCGCGCACTGGTCGCGCGGGGCGACGTCGAGCTCGTCGGGGTCGCCGCCGCGCACCGATCCCCGCCGTCCGACGCATTCGTTCCGCCGGTGCCCGTTCGCTCGTTGCCGCTCCCACGGCGGCTCCTCTACGAGTCGTGGCAGTGGCTCCGCCGTCCGCGCGTCGAGCGCGCCACCGGACCGGTCGACCTCGTCCATGACGCCGGCTACGTCGTGCCGCCGTCGGCCGCGCCGCTCGTCGCCACGGTGCACGACCTGTTCTTCCTCGAGTACCCGGAGCACTACACGTGGCACTCCCGGGAGGTGCTCCGGCGCGGGCTCGCGCTCGCGCGCCGGGACGCCCGCCTCGTGATCTGTCCGTCGCGCGCGACGATCGAGGCGTGCCGCGCCGCCGGCTTCGACGACGAGCGCCTGCGGCTGGTCCCCTGGGGGGTGCGGGCCCGCGAGGTCGGAGCGCCGGAGACCGAGGAGGTGCTCCGCCGGTACGGGCTCGAGCGTCCCTACGTCCTGTTCTGCGGCACCGTGGAACCGAGGAAGAACCTGCCGCGCGTGCTCGAAGCGTTCCGCCGGCTGGATCGATCCGACCTGGAGCTCGTGCTCGCCGGCCCGAGAGGGTGGCGGGAGGACATCGCCGACGGGACGGCGGCGCTGGCCGGACGGGCGCGGTCCCTGGGGTTCGTGCCGCCCGGCGACCTCGACGCGCTGTACCGGGGGGCGGCGACCCTCGTCGCTCCGAGCCTCGGGGAGGGGTTCGGGCTCCCGGTGCTCGAGGCGATGGCCCAGGGCGTGCCCGTCGTGACGTCGCGGGGGACGGCGACGGAGGAGGTGGGCGGCGAGGCCGCGGTCCTCGTCGATCCGCTCGACGTGGACGCGATCGCCGACGGGATCGAGCGGGTCCTGGGCGACGCGGCCCTCGCCGCCGCGCTGGGCGCGGCGGCGAGGGACCGCGCCGCCGGGTTCACCTGGGAGCGCGCGGCCGAGCTCGTCGTCGAGGTCTACGCGGAGGCCGCGGGGTCCTCGTCGTGACGAGGCCCCGCGTCGGGATCAACCTCCTGTGGTTGCTCCCGGAGGAGGCGGGCGGCGCCGAGGAGTACGCGGTCCGCCTCCTCCACGCGCTCGACGACGTCGCGGGCGACGTCATCGACCTCACGCTCCTCTGCAACCGACGCTTCCCGAACGCGCGTCCGGAGCTCGCGGAGCGGTTCCGCGTCGCGGTCGCGCCGGTCGGTGGGGGTTCCCGCGCCGCCCGGATCGCGGCGGAATCCGCGTGGATCTCCATCGCCGCGTCGAGGGCGCGGTTGCATCTCGTCCACCACCTGAACAACGTGATCCCGTGGATCCGCAACCGGCCGAGCGTCGTGACGATCCACGATCTGCGGCCGATCGCGCTGCCGGAGACGCTCGGCCGGACCCACGGCGCCTACCTCCGCGCGCGCCTCCGCCCGTCGGCCAGGAACGCGTCCGTGATCACCACGCCGTCGGAGTACGTCCGCGGCACCGTCGTGGACCTCCTCGGGGCCGATCCGGATCGCGTCCACGTCGTGAGCGCGCCGATCCTGCCGATCACGGTGCCGGTCGAGCCGGCGACGATCGCTCCGCCCGGGGCGTCGGTGTTCCTGTACCCGGCGATCACGAACCGGCACAAGAACCACGCGACGCTCCTGGAGGCGTTCGCGCGGGTCGTGGCCCACGAACCGGACGCTTTCCTCGTCCTCACCGGCGCCGCCGGTGAGGCCGAGGACGACGTCCGGCGAGCGATCGCGGCGCCGGCGCTCGCGGGCCGCGTTCATCGAGCCGGGCGCGTGACGGCGTCGGAGCTCGCCTGGTGGTTCGGCGCCGCGACGGCGCTCGTGTACCCGTCGACCTACGAGGGGTTCGGGCTGCCGCTCGCGGAGGCGATGTCGGCCGGCTGTCCCGTGATCGCGTCCGACCGGACGGCGCTGCCCGAGGTCGTGGGCGATGCGGGGATCCTCGTGGACGCGTTCGACGTCGAGGGGTGGGTCGACGCGATGACGCGCCTGGCGGCCGACGAGCAGCTCCGAAGGCGGTACGCGAAGGCCGGCCGCGAGCGTGCCGCGATCTGGTCGCCGGCCGCGTCCGCCCGCCGGCAGATCGACGCGTACCGCGCGGCGCTCGGAGGCTGAGCGCGAACCGGGTCGCGGGTCCTCGTATTGCGTTCCTGTGTGGATCCGGGAGCGCCGTAACCGCGACGTGCTCGGGCGCAGGCGCCACCGGCGGGAGCACGACGGGGGGCGGATCTGGCCGGTGTAGCCTGGTCCGCCGATGGACCACGATCCCTCCCCTCCGCAACCGGGCTCCGCCGCGTGGGACGGGACCACGCGTGAGCTCGCGAGCGCCCTTCGGAGCCTCGTCGATCGGCTCCGCGCGGATCAGCACGGACCGCTGCCGGTCGACGATCCCGACGCCCCGGGATCACCGGCCCGCCGACGCGTCAAGACCCTGATCCGCCGGTCGGCGCGGCCGGCCACCCGACGCTACGACCGCCTCGCGGCGGACCTCGCGACGATCGCCGCCGACCTCGCCTCGCGGCTGGCGGACGCGGAGGAGGAAACGAGGAAGGCGCGCGGCGACTACGAGCGTCTCGAGCTCGAGCTGCGGGCGCTGACGTCGCCCGCCACGCCTTCGAGCGCCAGTGCCGTCTGGGAAGAGATCCCCGACGGCTACTACTGGGCGTTCGAGCAGCGGATGCGGGGTTCGTCCGACTCGGTCGAGCATCGCCTCCGGGGGTACGAGGACCTCGTCGTCCCGCTCCGCGAGGGGATGCGGGGCGACGGCGACATGGCTCCCCGGTGGATCGATCTCGGCTGCGGCCAGGGCGAGTTCTGCGACCTGCTGCGCGACTGGGGGTGGGACGCGGAGGGGGTCGACGGATCGCCCGCGGCGGTCGAGGCATGCAGGGCGCGCGGCATCGACGCGACGCTCGCGGACGTCCTCGCCTACCTCGAGAGCCGTTCGGACGATCCGGTCGGTGGGATCAGCGCGATCCAACTGATCGAGCATCTCCCCCGGCGAGCGTGGGTGCACCTGTTCGAGGAGATCCATCGGGCGCTCCTGCCCGGCGGGGCGCTCCTCCTCGAGACGATCAACGGGCAGAACCCGGAGGCGATCGCGGACTACTTCGTCGCGGACGTGACCCACACGTGGCCCGGCCACCCCGAGACGCTCCGGCTGATGGCCGAGCACGCGGGATTCGCCGACGTGCAACTCCGATTCCTCCACGAGGACCACCGAGGCCGCGCGCAGGACGTCGCGATCTGGGCCCGCAGGGCGGCGACGTGACCGCGTCGGGAGAGCCGGCGCCGCCGATCGGCGAACCGGCGGGTTCGCCGGACGATCCCACGCCGGACGGGACCGGAGCGCAGCTCGCCCGCGACGTGTACTGGGCCTCGGAAGGCGTCCCCCGGAGCGACGCCGACGCCCGCTCGCTGCGCGGCCGCCTGGACGCGTTCTCGGAGCAGCTCCACCGGGAGCACCGACAGGTGATCCCGTACGGCGACCCGGCGCTCGGCTCACCCACCGGCTGGAGGCGCGCCGCCAAGGTCGGGATCTGGCGGCTCACCCGGTTCTCCACGAGGCGGTACGACCGCCTTCTCGCCGATCTGGCCGACCTGACCGCCGAGCTCGCCGCCCGGCTCCAGGCGTCGGAGGACGAGCTCGCGCGCCTGCGCGAGGAGCGCGCCGGGCGGGGAGGGAACGAGGGATGAGGGTCGCGGTCCTCCATCCACAGACCGCGTTCATCCGCGGTGGCGCCGAGCTGCACACCGAGTCGCTCGTGCGAGCGTTGCGCGAGGCCGGGCACGAAGCCGAGCAGGTGACGATCGCGGGCAAGTGGTACCCGGCGACGGAGCTCGCCCACCAGATGGCCGTGTGGCGGAGCTTCGACATCTCGGAATCGAACGGGCTGAAGATCGACGCGGCGATCGCATTGAAGTTCCCCGCCTACCTCGCGCCGCACGAGCGCAAGATCGTCTGGTTGATCCACCAACATCGAACCGCGTACGAGCTGTGGGACCATCCCGACTTCGCGGATCTGTCGATCCAGGACGAGGGGCCGGCGGTGCGCGATCTCGTCTGGACCGCGGATCGCCTCGGGCTCGGCGAAGCCAAGCGCGTCTTCACGAACTCGAAGAACGTCCGCGACCGCCTGTCGACCTCCCTGGGGCTCGCGGGTGAGGTGCTGTACCACCGCTCGCCGGCGACGGACGCCCTGCTCGCCGCCGAGCCGCGCGCGCTCGGCGACTACGTGTTCTACCCGAGCCGCCTCGAGCGGCTGAAGCGCCAGTCGCTGGCGATCGACGCGTTGCGGTTCGTGGAGACGCCGGTGAAGCTGGTGCTGGTCGGGCGAGGGCCGGACGAGCGATCGCTGCGCGCGCGCGTTCGGTCGCACGGGCTCGGGGACCGCGTGCGCATCGAGGTCGGCGTGTCCGAAGACCGCCTGCACGAGCTCTACCTCGGCGCGCTCGGCGTGTTCTTCGGGCCGTACGACGAGGACTACGGCTACATCACGATCGAGGGGTTCGCCGCCGAGCGGCCCGTCGTCACCCTCTCCGACAGCGGTGGACCGTTGGAGTTCGTGACGAACGAGCGGACGGGTCTCGTCGCCGACCCCGATCCGAAGGCGATCGCCGGCGCGTTCGACCGGCTGTGGGCGGACCGGGAGGCGGCCGAACGGTGGGGCGCCGCCGGGCATCGGCTCGTGCAGGAGACGGTGCCCGAGTGGTCCGACGTGGTCGCCCGCCTGCTCGGATGAGGTCGTTCCTCCAGCGCCTCACCGGTGCGGTCAAACGGAGCCGGCTGTTCACGCGGATGGATCCGCGGCTGCGACACGCGGCCGGAACGTTGGCGCACCGGGTCGGGCTGTGGCCGCTCGGCAGCGACCGGGCTCGCCGCTCGAACGGACGGCTGGCGTTCGTCGGTCCGATCCCCCCCGCGTCGACCGGTGTCGCCTCCTATGACCAGGCGGTGCTCGACGGCCTGCGGCGGATCGGGTTCCTCGACCGCCATCGCACCGACGTCCTGTGGCCGCTCGATCCGCGCCGGCGCCGGCGCGTGTCACGGTACGAGCTGGCGGTCTACCAGCTGGGGAACAACGCGCGGTTCCATCAGCGCGTGTACGACCTCGCGTGGGAGGTGCCGGGGCTCGTCGTCCTCCACGACCTGGCGCTCGACGATCTCGTCCAAGGGCTCGAGGTGGCGGGCGACCCGTACGCCCACGACACCGTCCGCGAGGCGGTCTCGCCGGAGGTGCGCCCCGCGGACCCGGACGCCCTGCTCCACGAGCCGTTGCGCGTCCCCTGGTGCGCCGCGATCGCGCGACGGTCCCGCGGCATCGTCGTGCACTCCGAGTTCGGTCGTCGGTACCTGCGATCGATCGGCTGCCGCACCCCCGTGTTCGTCGTTCCCCATCCCGTCACGGAGGACGCGGACGCGATGCGCCGCGCGGCGCCGCGCGCGCGCGAGCTCCGCGCGCCGCTCGAGGCGCGCGGCGCGCGCACGGTCGTCGTGGCGCCCGGCGACGTGAACGAGGCGAAGTGCCTGCCGGCGCTCGTCGAGGCGATCGCCCAGCTCCCGTCGGACGTGCACGCGGTGATCGTCGGCCGGCGGATCCCCGGGTACGAGCTCGCGCCGGCGATCGCCGCGCACGGCGTCGGCGATCGCGTGACGGTGTCGCACGACGTCACGGACGAGGACTTCCGGGCATGGCTCGTCGCTGCCGACGTCGGCGTCGATCTGCGGTTCCCGCATCGCGGCGAGGTCAGCGGCTCCCTCGCGATGGCGATGGTGGCCGGGCTGCCCACGATCGTCTCGGCGACCGGCACGTACCTCGACCTCCCCGAAGGGTCGGTCGGGCACGTGCCGGCCGGCCCCGTCGACGCCGCCGAGCTCGCCGCGCGGATCGCGGAGCTCCGATCCGATCGCGCGCTGCGCGATCGGATCGGTGACGCCGCCCGCGCCCACATGGCGTCGCTCCGCGCGTCGGAGGCGACCGCGCGCGGCTACGAGGAGGCGATCCTCGCCACGAGGCAGCTCGTCCTGGACCCGACGCGTCCGATGCGCGAGCGGTGGGCCCGCAGCCTGGTCGAGATCGGCGTCGACGAGGCGATGGCGGAGGAGGGCTACGGCGTGTCGTACGTGCGCGCGCTGGAAAGCTTCGAACGATCGCCATGATCGCTTCCGGGTGCGGCGCAAGGCCGTTGCTACACTCGCGAAGCGCGCTCTGACCTGCGCGTTCCCATCGAAAGGAGCCCCTCGATCACGTCGGTCCCGGCCGTCGAGCGAACCTCCGAGCCGCCGCGCCTCCGGATCGGCGAGCGGTCGCGCGAGCTCCTCTCGCATCGCGAGGTGTTGCTGAACCTCGTTCGCAAGGAGCTCAAGGTCAAGTACACCGCCTCCGTCCTGGGGGCGATCTGGTCGCTGCTGAACCCGGTGGTGTTCCTCGCGGTCTTCTCGTTCGTCGTCCGCGTCCTGGGCAACCTCGTGCCCGACTACCCGGTGTTCCTGCTGTCGGGTCTGCTCGCGTGGAACTTCCTCTCCAGCTCGCTCACGTCGGGCTCGCGGTCGGTGATCGACAACGCGAACCTCGTGAAGAAGATCGCCTTCCCGCGCGAGATCCTGCCGCTCGCGTCGATCGGCGTCGCGTTGTTCGACTTCGTGCTCCAATCCTCGGTGCTCCTCGCGTTCATCGCGCTCTCCGGCCACGGGTTCCAGCTCCCCGAGCTGTTGCTGTATCCACTCGCGATCGCGACGTTGCTCGTGTTCACGACCGCGGTCACGCTGTGGGTGTCGGCGTTGAACGTGCGATACCGCGACGTCGGTCACCTCCTGAACCTCGGCCTCCTGGTGTGGTTCTGGCTGACCCCGATCGTCTACCAGGGCTACCTCGTCCAGGAGAAGCTCCGATCGGTCTCGGTCCTCTGGTTCGACGCGTGGACGCTCTACCTCCTCAACCCGGCGACGGTGATCGTCCTCGGGTTCCAGCACGCCCTCTACGGCGTGAGCCCGCCCGCGCCCGGCCAGGAGCCGGTGCTCCCCGTGATGAGCCTCGGCGCGATGACCGGGCTGCTCCTCGCGGTGCTCGGCGTCGCGTGCGTGCTCCTGCTCCTCGCGTGGCGGTCGTTCTTCGATCGGTCGGGTGACTTCGCGGAGGAGCTGTGACGACCGCGATCGAGATCGCCGGCATCGCCAAGATGTTCCGGCTGCACCGGGAGCGCCCGACGTCGGTGAAGCAACGACTGCTGGTGTCGCGGAGCCGCTCCGAGGAGTTCTGGGCCCTGCGCGACGTCTCGTTCGACATCGCGGAGGGATCGTCGCTCGGGCTGATCGGGCACAACGGGTCCGGCAAGACGACGTTGCTGAAGTGCATCGCGGGGATCCTCCGCCCCACGGCGGGCACGATCCGGTACCGCGGTCGGCTCGCCGCCCTCCTCGAGCTCGGCGCCGGCTTCCACCCCGACCTCACCGGACGGGAGAACGTCTACCTGAACGCGTCGTTCCTCGGCCTCTCGCGGCGTGCCATCGATCGGGTCTACGACCAGATCGTGGCGTTCGCGGAGCTCGAGGACTTCATGGACAACCAGGTGAAGTTCTACTCGTCGGGGATGCTCGTGCGGCTCGGGTTCGCCGTCGCGGTCCACGTCGATCCAGAGGTGCTCCTGGTCGACGAGGTCCTCGCCGTCGGCGACGAGTCGTTCCAGCGCCGGTGCCTCGATCGCGTCCGGCGGTTCCAGGAGGAGGGACGCACGATCGTGCTGGTGACCCACGCGCTCGACACCGTGCGGGAGGTCTGCGACCGGGCCGTGATGCTCGACCACGGACGCGTCCATGCGACCGGGACGCCCGACGACGTCGTGCGCGTCCTCCGGCATCGGCTGCTGAGCGCCGATCCCTCGTTCGTCGCCGAGGAGGGGAGCCGGGAGGTCGAGATCGACGGCGTGGCGATCGAGTCCGACGGCGGCCTGCGCGACGTCGTCCATCCCGGCGAAGGATTGACGATCACCGTCGACCTGCGCACGGAGGTCGTCGTTCCGGACGCGGCGGTATCGTTCGCGGTCGTGTCCGCCTCGACGAACCATCCCGTGCTCGAGGTGAAGACGAGCGACCTGGGCGTGGACCTCGGGCCGATCGACGGGAAGAAGCGCGTCCGGTTCCGGATCCCGCCGGCGCCGTGGAGCGGCGGCTCCTACTTCGTGACGGTCGGACTGGATTCGGCCGACGGCCGCCTCTTCCACGTGCAGACCCAGCACTACGCGCTCACGGTGCCGGCGGTCACGCCGGTCGAGCCGAGGCTCACGGTTCTCCCCGCCGTCGAGGTCGAGGATCTGTGAGCGCCGATGGAACGGAGGAGGCGGATGAGGCTCCGCGCGCGCCGGCGGGCAGAACGAGGCCAGCGGTGCTGATCGCGCTGATCCTCCTGTCCGTCGGCCTGGCGGCGGTCGCCCAGCTGACGTTGAAGCACGGCATGGACCAGGTCGTCGAGCGCTCGGGCGCGTTCCGGATCGAGGGCGAGTCCCTGAAGACGGTCGTCAGCACGCCCGCGGTCTGGGGCGGGCTCCTGTTGTTCGGCCTGTCCGCGGTCGTGTGGCTCGCGGTTCTGTCCCGGACCTCGCTGTCGCTGGCCTACCCGTTCGCGGGGCTCACGTACGTGCTGATCCTCCTGGCCGACCGCTTCATCCTCGAACAGGAGGTCCCCGCGATCCGCTGGGTGGGGGTCGGCTTCATCATCGTCGGGATCGTGCTGGTCGCGCAGACGCGGCACTCGTGAGTCGGCCCGTGTCGGCGGAGCGTCCCTGATGCGCGCCGTGGTGCTCGTCGGGGGCGAGGGGACCCGGCTCCGACCGCTCACCGAGACGGTGCCCAAGCCGTTGCTCCCGTTGGTCGACCGTCCGATCCTCGACCATGTGCTCGATCACCTCGTCCGGCACGGCGTGGACGAGGTGGTCATGTCCTCGCCGTACCTCGAGGAGACGTTCGATCCGTTCATCGCGTCGAGGGGAGGCGTCCCGACGATCACGTGGGTGACCGAGCGCGAGCCGCTCGGGACCGGCGGCGCGATCGTGAGCGTCCTGGATCGGCTGGGCGACGATCCCTTCTTCGCGCTGAACGGCGACATCCTCACCGACCTGGATCTCGGCGCGATGCGCGAGACCCACCGCGCGCGCTCGGCCGGCGGCACGATCGCGCTCCATCACGTCGAGGACGCGCGGCCGTTCGGATTGATCGAGACGACCCAGGACGGGAGGATCACGGCGTTCCGGGAGAAGCCCCGCGATCCGATCCCCGGCGACGTCAACGCCGGCACGTACCTCCTCGACCCGGCCGCGCTGCGCACCTGGGAGCCCGGAACGACGATCTCGATCGAGACGGAGATCTTCCCTACCTTGATCCGCCGGGGCGTCGCGATGTTCGGGTTCGCCGCCGAGGCGTACTGGCTGGACCTGGGGACGCCCGAGCAGTACCTGCGCGCCCACGTCGACCTCCTGTCCGGCCGGTTGGCCGGATCCTCGTACGCCTCGCCGTGGGTGGGGCCCGGCGCCTCGGTGGACGGCTCGGCCGAGGTCGGCCCGACGGTCGCCGTCGGCCCGGGCGCGTCGATCGGCCCCGGCGCCGTGATCGACCGGTCGGTCGTGCTGGGCGGCGCGGCGGTCGAGGTGGGGGCCCGCGTCGCGGGCTCGATCCTCGGACCCGGCAGCGTCGTCGGGTCCGAGGCGCACGTCAGGGATTCGGTCGTCGGTCCGGGCGCCCGGATCCCTTCGGGCGCACGGCTCGACGGCGACCGCGTCTCCGCGCGCTGAGACGGACCTCCGATCGCCCCGGCTCAACCGCCGGGGGGTCGAGGACGATTGTGTAGGGTGTCCGACTCCAACCAGGGGCCCCTGATGCTTCGGCGCGCGTCCTCGCTCGTCGTGGCGGCGCTCGTCGTCGCCGCACTCTCAACGGGCTCTGCCGCGCTGGCTGCCGACAGCTTCCGGTTCCACGGGTCGGGCTACGGCCACGGCATCGGGATGTCCCAGTGGGGCGCCTACGGGATGGCGAAGGACGGCTGGGGGTACCGGCGGATCCTCACCCACTTCTACGCCGGCACGAACGTGGTGCGCGCGGCCGTGCCCGAGAGCCTGCGGGTCGGGCTGACGCGCGGGCGCTCGACGATCCATCTCGGCGCGCGGAACGGGCCGGTGGAGCTCTGGCTCGACGCGCCCGGTGCGACGTTCGTGGCGAAGATCCCCGGCGGTCGGACCTGGACCGTGGCGGCCGCGCCCGCGCTCCGGAAGTACGCGATCCGGAACGAGGCCGGCGCGCTCGTTACGGGGGCTCGCGTCGGCGGACCGACGCGGCCCCTGTTCGCGACCTACGGCGGGGGGACCCGCGCGTTCGTCCCCGAGGCCGACGACGTCTGGCACGAGGGGTACGCCTACCAGTACGGCCATCTCGAGTTCGATCTGTACGGTTGCGCAGACCGGTGCGTCGAGCGCCTGACGATCTCGCTGCCCCTCGAGAAGTACCTGCGGGGGCTGGGGGAGATGCCCAGCAGCTGGCCCGGCGCGGCGCTGCGCGCGCAAGCGGTCGCGGCGAGGACGTTCGTCACGTACAAGATCCGGCGGTACGGCGTGCGGACCGACTGCGACTGCCACGTCGAGGACGGCTCCGGCGACCAGGTCTACGTGGGATGGAACAAGGAGGGTGGTACCGACGGCGATCGGTGGGTCGCGGCGGTCACGGACACGGCCGGCGAGGTCGTGACGTACGGGGGGTCGGTGATCCAGGCCTTCTACGCCGCGTCGGACGGGGGCTACTCGGAGGACGTCGAGGACGTCTGGCACGGGGGGAACCCGGCCTACGCGATCCCGTACCTCCGCGGTGTCTGCGATCCGGGGGAGTACACGGCAGCCAACCCGTGGACCGATTGGACGAGAGCGTTCACGGCGGCGAGCGTGTCGGCGCGGCTCGCACCGTACACCGGCAACATCGGGACCGTCTCCTCGTTCGCGAACGTGCGTCGAGGCGTCTCGGGTCGGATCGTCAGCGCGACGGCGCGCGGCACGGGCGGGTCCGCGTTCGTCGCCGGGAGCGAGCTCCGGGCAGCGCTCGGGCTCCCCGACGGCCGCGTGTGGATCAACATGAACCGGAACATCACCGGCGCGGTCCGCGCGAAGTACGACGACGTGATGTGCCGTCCCGGGGTGCCGCGTTCCGCCGTCCTGGCCCTGCCGAGCGGATCGCGGCAGCTGTTCGCGCGCGGCGGGATCTATCGCAACGCGTCGGTCGACCTCACGCTGTGGCTCCGGGGAGGGATCCACACCGAGTACCTGGGCGTGGGCGGCGCCCAGGGACGGCTCGGGCTCCCCGTGTCGACCCCCGTCAGCCCGGGGCTGGCGCGGGCCTCGGCCGCCTGCTCGGGCTGCCGACGGCTCGTGCTGCAGTCGGGTCGGATCTACCTGAAGCCGGGGATCGGTGCCCACGCGCTGTGGGGAGCGGTGTTGAACGCGTACCTCGCGCGCGGCGGCGCGGGCGGCTCGCTCGGCTACCCGGTCACGCGGGTCCGCGTTGTCGACGGCGTCGCCCGGGCGTCGTTCGAGCACGGCTCGATCGCGTGCGCCGGGGGCGACTGCAGCGCGGAGGTCGTCTGATCAGCAGGGCGACGCGCCGTTCTCCGGCGCGTTGCCCGTGCACTCGAACGCGGTCACGAACCCGTTCACGATCGTCGCCGCCGTGGCCGGCGTGAGGTCGGCGCCGGTCGGGCACGACTGGCGCCGGTTCCACGCGGTGAGGGTGAGCGCCGTCTCCGGCGTGAGCGTCGGGTACGGCGCCAGGAACGTCGCGTCGCTCTCCTCCGCGATCTGCGCGAGTCGGTCGACGACGTCCTGCGGGAGCCCGCCGTTCGCTTCGGGCAGGTAGTACACGAAGACCGCTCCGTGCTCGAGCGAGTGCACCGCTCGCGTCTCCGGCGGCTGCTCCTCGTAGACCTTCGGGTCGTCGGGGAGCGGGCTCGGGTCGTGCAGGCCCGAGGTCGCGGGCGTGTCCGTGTACGTGTACTGCTGACCGGGCTGGAGGTGCTGGCCCGACGGCGCGCTGGCCGCCGGCTGGTCCACCTCGGTGCAGCCGGCGTCCCGCGC
>Ga0114129_10010838_pt1 | contig 12990 bp, 11 predicted proteins | sample RhiMetdeltSRZDD1_FD_80071 | JGI IMG/M metagenome (GOLD analysis project Ga0114129, IMG submission 80071) | Populus rhizosphere microbial communities from Tennessee, USA - Rhizosphere MetaG P. deltoides SRZDD1 (version 2) (version 2) | ecosystem: Host-associated > Plants > Roots > Rhizosphere >...
AAGGCCATGACAACGGTCCTGGCCTCGATGGTGCCGGCCCCGCTCTCCAGCACGAATGTGCCGGCTTCGCGTCGCAGGCCGAGCGCCGGAATCCCGCTGAGCAAGGCCGGGGCAGGTAGACGGGCCACCAGCGCGTCGACGAGATCGCCAAGGCCGCCGATGAGCGAGACGAACCCGGCAGGGCCCCCCTCGCCCTGCGACCTCCGAGCGGCGCGCATCCCGCGCACCAGGCTCCGCCCGGCCCCCGCCTCCCTGAGCCTTGGGAAGGTGGCCCGGATCGACAGCCGAGCCGCGTCCCCGGCGTGTATCCCGGCGAGGAGCGGCTCCCCGACCGCCGCCAGCGCGTCCCAGCCCAGGCGCGCGCCGTAGAAAGCCGCGATCGATTCGTCCGCGGCGGACGGAGGGGCGCGCCGCCACGGCTCCAGGGCCATGCGCACCTTGGCCCTCCAGCCAAACAGGCCGCTCCGGAGCATCGGGAGGAGGCGCGTGGGCACGCCCAGGACCATGCCGCCGGGCATCCGGTGCAGGCGGCCGCGCCGGAGCACGAAGACCGAGGACCGCGCCGGATCGGTGGGGACGATGCGGTCCCCCAGGCCGAGGGCGCGGCACAGCTCCACCGCGTCCGGCTTGGAAGAGAGCACCGTGTCGGGGCCGCCTTCGAGCAGGAAGCCCGCCTCGCGCTCCGTGCGGATGGCACCGCCCCAGCGCGGCGTCGACTCCAGCACGACCAGGTCGAGGCCGCGCTCGTGCAGGATGCGCGCCGCCGCGAGGCCCGCTATCCCGCCGCCGACCACCGCGACGTCGACGCGCCGGCTATCCACCCGCTGCGCGCACGACGTCGGCCAGGGCCCGGATGAAGGTGGGCGAAGTGTTCAGGGACGCGGTGCGGGACAGGGCGATTCCGCGCCGGTGCGCCGCGTCCCTGGCCGCCATGTCGATGTCGTACAGGACCTCGGTGTGGTCGGAGACGAACCCGATGGGGGCCGCGACGACCTCCGCCACGCCCTCGCGCGCCAGCTCGTCCAGCGACTCCTCGATGGCGGGACCGATCCAGGGCTCGGGCGTCCGCCCGGCGCTCTGGTAGGCAAGGCGGAAGCGCGCGAGGCCGGCTCGCGCCGCCACGGCCGCCGCGGTCGCGGCCACCTGCAGCGGATAGGGATCGCCCTCGCGCACCGCGCGCAGGGGAAGGCTGTGGGCGGTGAACACGAAGGCGGCCTCGGGCCGGAGCGCGCGAGCCTCGCGCACTTTCTCGGCGAAGGCGGCGACGAGGCCCGGGTGGTCGTGCCAGGACGCGACGAAGCGGACCTTCACGCCCGCCGGCCGCGCCTCCTCCACCGCGTGCCGGTACTTCCCGACCGACAGGGTCGAGTATTGCGGGGCCAGCGGCAGCGCCACCAGCTCGGTGCAGCCCTCCGCGGAGGCCGCGGCCAGCACGTCCGCGATGAAGGGCCTCCAGTTGCGCATGGCGAAGTACACCCGTCGCCCGTCTCCCAGCTCCCGAGCCAGGGCCTCCGCCTGCGCGCGCGTGACGTCCGTGAGCGGGGAGCGCCCGCCGATGGCCGCGTAGTTCCGGCGCATCTCCTCCACGAGCTCGGGCGCGGGCGGGCGGCCGCCGCGCACCCGGGTCAGGTACTCGGGCATCTCGTCGAGCGAATCGGGCGTGCCGTGAGCCAGGAGGAGGACGGCGGTCATGCCCCGGCGGTCCGGTCGTGCACCCGCTCCACGACCGCGCGGACGTTCTCCACGGGCGTGGCGGGCAGCACCCCATGGCCCAGGTTGAAGACGTGGCCGGCGCGCCCCCCGGCGCGGCGCAGCACGTCGTCCACGCGGTCGAGGAGGCGCTCCCGCGGCCCGAGAAGGAGCGTGGGGTCCAGGTTCCCCTGGACGGCCACGTCCTCCCCGGCGCGACTCCAGCCCTCGTCGAGCGGAAGGCGCCAGTCCAACCCGATGACGTCGCCGCCGGCCTCGCGCTGCGCCGCCAGCAGGTGGCCGGTCCCGGTGCCGAAGTGGATCACGGGCACGCCGGTCCCGGCGAGGGCCGCGAAGATCGAGCGCACGTGGGGCAGCGCGAACTCGCGGTAGTCCCGCTCGTCCAGGGCGCCGACCCAGGAATCGAAGAGCTGGAGGGCCTGGGCCCCGGCTTCCACCTGGGCGCGCAGGTAGTCGCCCACGACGTCGGCCAGCAGCCCGGCCAGCCGGTGCCACGCGGCGGGATCGCCATACATGAGGGCCTTGGTCAGCGCGAACGCCGTGGAGTGCCCGCCCTCGATGGCGTAGGAGGCCAGCGTGAACGGCGCCCCCGCGAATCCGATCAGCGGCACGCCTCCCTCGAGCTCCCGCCGCAGCAGGCGGATGGCCTGGAGCACGGGCCTGAGCTCCTCGCGAGGCTCGAAACGGCGCAGGGCGGCCACGTCCGCCGCCGCGCGGACCGGCTTCAGGATCACCGGCCCTTCGCCCGCCTGGAACTCGAAGGGGATCCCCAGCGGCTCGAGCGGCAGCAGCAGGTCGCTGAAGAGGATGGCCGCATCCACGCCGAGCCGGCGCACCGGCTGGAGCGTGGCCTCGACCGCGAGCTCCGGCGTGCGGCACAGGGTCAAGAGCGTGTGCTGGCTGCGCAGGGCGCGGTACTCGGGCAGGTAGCGGCCGGCCTGCCGCATGAACCACACCGGCGTCCGGTCGACGGCCTCGCGCCGGCAGGCCCGCAGGAACCGGTCCTTCACGGGCGACGCGGCACAGCCGGGTCGAGCGCCGGCTCCCGCAGCGTGACCCCCGCGCGCTCCGTCGCGGCGGGCGCCAGCCCTGCCCGCGACAGGGGCAGGCGGACCTCGAACTCGCTCCCCAGCCCCCGTCCGCCGCTGCGGGCCTCGACGCGTCCGCCGTGCAGCTCCACCAGGCGGCGCACCAGGGTGAGCCCGATGCCGAGGCCCTGCGGGACCTCGCCGGGAACCCGGTCCGCCTGGGCGAACAGCTCGAAGACGCGCGGGACCATCTCCTGCGTGATGCCGATGCCGTTGTCGCGGACGCGGATGACGGCGTCGCTGCCGTCGCGCTCGACCGTCAGGTCGATCCGCCCTCCCCGTGGCGTGAAGCGCGCGGCGTTGGCCAGCAGGTTGGTGAGCACCTGCTCCACGCGCACGGGGTCCGCGTCGAGGACCACCGGGGACTCGGGCAGCGCGATGGAAAGGCTGTGGGCGCTCTGCTCGAAGACGCTCTGCAGGCCCTCCGCCGCCGCCGCCACCAGCGCCGCGACGTCGGTCGTCTCCTTCTTCAGCTCGATGCGGCCGCGGGTGATCCGCGAGACGTCCAGGAGATCGTCGACCAGGCGGGCCAGGTGCTTCACCTGCCGCTCCATGATCGCGTGCATGCGGGCCGTCTGCGGATCGGCGAGGCCGCGCAGGCGCAGCACCTCGAGGGCATTGCGCAGCGGGGCCAGCGGGTTGCGCAGCTCGTGGCCGAGCACGGCCAGGAACTCGTCCTTCGCCTGGCCCGCCCGCCGCAGGTCCTCGCTCAGGGCCTCGGCCCACTGGCGCGCATCCGCCTCGCTCTCCAGGAGGCGGGCGCGCGCCTCCGCCGATCGCTGGCGGTCCATGAACTGGCCCACCTGACCGCCGATCGTGCCGAACATCTGGACGAGGTCGGCGTCCGGCCGGCGGATCTCGCGGCTGAAGAACTCGATCACGCCCACCACCTCCTCGCGGAGCATGACCGGGAACCCCACCCCTCCGTGCAGCCCCGCCTCGAGCGCGGCGGGCGCTCGTGGGAAGTTCGCGTCCAGGACCAGGTCCTCGATCCAGGCGGGCCTCGCCCCGGACCACACCCGTCCCGGCAGGCCGAGGCCCGCGACGAAGACACTCGTACGGCTCGCCTCTTCGAACCGGGGCACCTCGACCGAGGGCACGTGCCAGAACTCCACCAGACGCAGCCGCCGGGCGTCGGGGTCCACGGTCCACAGGAGCCCGACATCCCACCCCAGGTTCTCGCAGATGGCCCGCAGGATCCCCGGCGCGGCCTCCGTCAGCGTGCCGGCTCCCGCCAGGACCTGGGTCACGGCGTAGTCGGCCGCGCGCCGCCGCTCGCGGGTGGCGCGCTCCGCCATCGCCGCGCCGAGCAGGAGCGCGGTCGTCCCCATCACGCCGTTGAAGACCTGGAGGAGCACCAGGCTCTCGTGGAGCGAGCCGCCCGCGAAGGGGCCGAAGCCCGACACCGTGCCCGAGATCGCCAGCGTCGAAGCCGCAAGGATCGAGACCGCCGTCCCCGGCTGGCCGAAGCGCAGCGCGACCCAGGTGAGCACCGGGAAGATCGTGTACTCCAGCGGATGATGGGCGGCCATCGCGACCCGGCCGCCGAAGACGCCCGCGGTGACGAGGACCAGGCAGGCGAGGGCGGCGGCGGCTTCCACCCTCCGCCGGGCGGGCCAGCGGATGCGCCGCCACCCGGGCCAGGTCAAAAGCGCGGGCGCCACGAGCAGATCGCCCAGCGCGTCGCCCAGCCACCACTCGAGCCACAGCAGGCGGAAGGCGGACCACGGCTGCAGTCCCGCCGCGCAGAGGCTCGTGACGCCGATGGTCGCGCTCAGCGTGGTGCTGGCCGCCGCCGCCAGGCCCACCAGGCCGAGCACGTCCCGGATGCGCTCCAGGGACCGGTCGAATCCCCCCACCCGCCGCAGCAGCCACGCGCCGGCCAGGGCCTCCAGGGTGTTCCCCAGGGCGATGGCCACGGCCACCGGCACCGGCTCGTTCGCCATCAGGTTGGCGAGCAGCGCGCCGGCCAGGATCCCGGGCCACACGCCGTATCCGCAGATGACCACGGCGGCCAAAGCAATCCCGGCGGGCGGCCAGACCGGCGTCACCTGCTCCGCCACGAAGGCGAGCGTGAAGCCCAGCCGGGCAGCGAGGAAGTAGAGGGCCGCGATGGCGGCGATACGCAGCGCGCGGGAGGACGCCCGGTCGCTCGTGCCGTTCACCGTCCTAGTATGCCCCTCCACGGCGGCAAAAGCGGTTGACACCGTCGCGCCCTTGCTGCCAGACTCCTCGCAGCCGTCAGGGTGCCCCTCGCGGTGAGGGGCTAAGAGGGAAGCAGGTCGAAAGCCTGCGCGGTCCCGCCACTGTAGCCGGCGAGCCCGCCTCCGTCGCGTGCGCCAGGGAACAAGGCACGCGCCACTCGGGACGTCCCCGGGGAAGGTCGGAGGCGAGGCGATGACCCGGAAGCCAGGAAACCTGCCCTGACTCACCGGTCCTCAAGGCTTCTCGCGAGAAGGAGCTGCGGATGAAACTGTTCACGTCGTTCCTCCTGCTGGCCTCCGTGTCGTCCGCGGAGGAGACGGGCTCGCTCTCCGGGTCCGTGCGGACCCGCGACGGCGCGCCCCTGCCCCACGTCGTCCTGCTCGTGTCCGGCCCGTCCGGCCCCCGCACCGTCGTCACGGGCCCCGAGGGCCGCTATCGCGCCCCGGCCCTGGTCCCCGGCGGATACACCGTCACCGTCGAGCAGCCCGGGTTCGTGCTGGATCCCGCGGCCGCAACCACCGTGGCCCAGGGCGAGACGTCCCTCGACCTCACGGTCGCCCACGTACCGGTCCGCGAGCACGTCGTCGTCTCCGCCACGCGCAGCGAAGCGCCGCTGTCGACGCTGGGGATCGCGGTGGGCGTCCTGGACCGCGAGCGCATCGAGGAGCGCCAGGCCGGAGCACTCCTCCCCATGCTGCAGGAGGTGCCGGGGCTGGCCGCCGCGCGCACGGGCCCGCAGGGCGCGCAGGGCTCGGCGTTCGTCCGCGGCGGGAACAGCAACGCCGCGCGCGTCCTGGTGGATGGCGTGCCGGTGAACGAGCCGGGCGGCGCGTTCAACTTCGGGACCGCGCTGCCCCTCGAGCTGGACCGGATCGAGGTGGTGCGCGGCGCGGCGAGCAGCCTGTACGGCACCGACGCGCTGGCCGGCGTCATCCACGTGGTGACGCGCCAGGCCGGGGTCGGGGAGGCGCCCGGCGTGCACGCCGAAGCCGAGGGCGGCAGCTTCGCGTGGCGGCGCGCCGCTGGAGGGACCTCGGGACGGGCCGGCTCGTTCGACTGGAACGCGGGGCTGGCCCGCGTGGAAACGGACAACGAGGCGCCGAACAGCACCTTCGACCAGACCGCGGGGGCCCTCTCGGCGGGCACGCAGTGGGGGGCGGCGACATCGCTGCGCCTGACCTTCCGCGGCGAGACCAGCGACGCGGGGACGCCGGGCCAGACCGCCTTCGGCCGCCCGGACGAGGACGCGTCCGTCGCGCGCGACGCCTGGGTGGCGGGCGCGCGCCTGCGGCACGCCGGGGACCGCGCGGCCCACGCCCTCAGTCTCGGGTACGCGAGCACCTCGGAGCTGTCGCTGAACCCGCTCGACTCGGGGCCGTACACGCCGAGCTACGGCGGAATCACCGGCGCCTTCGAGCTGTTCGACTTCCCCAACCCGGCGGGCTTCCAGAACGACACGCGGCGCCTCTCCGCCGGTTATCAGCTCGAGGCCCAGGCCGGACGGCGCCACCTCCTGACCGCGGGGATCGAGCTGGAGCGCGAGACGGGCGAGCTGGGCTCGCGCGCGGACCCGCTCCTCTCCCCCGAGCGCACCAACGCGGGTCTCTACCTGCAGGACCAGGTCGTCCTCGGGGACAGCGTCTTCCTCACCGCGGGCGGCCGCCTGGAGAGAAACGACAGCTTCGGGACCCGGGCCGTCCCCCGCGCCGCCGTGGCCTGGCGGGCGCGGGGCGGCGACGACGCCCTGACCATCCGCGCCAGCGCGGGCGCGGGGATCAAGGAGCCGAGCTTCTTCGAGTCCTTCGGGGTCTCGTTCTTCGCCCAGGGCAACCCCGACCTGAAGCCGGAGCGGAGCCGCACCTTCGACCTCGGCGCCGAGCAGCGGCTGCTGCGCAACCGCCTGCGGCTCGAGGCCACGTACTACCACCACGACTACCGCGATCAGATCGCCTTCACCGTGCTGGACTTCGCCACCTTCCAGGGCAGCTTCGTGAACGTGGGCCGGACGCGCGCCCGCGGGGTGGAGGTGGCGGTGGACGCCATCCCCGCGCCCCGCCTGCGCTTCCATGCGGCGTACACCTACCTGGACGGGCGCGTCCTCGTGAGCACGAGCGACTTCGATCCCGTGTTCGCCGTGGGCCAGCCGCTGCTACGCCGGCCCAAGCACCAGCTCGCCTTCTCGGGGACTGCGGGCACGGAGCGTTTCGACGTGGGCGCCACCGTCGTCGCGGTCGGCCAGCGGGCCGACAGCGACTTCGCGGGGCTGGGCCTCACGGAGAACGAGGGCTACCTGCGCGTGGACGCCCGCGCGCGGCTGCGCCTCGGCCACGGCCTCGAGGCCTTCGTCGTCGGGGAGAACGTCTTCGACGAGGAGTACCAGGAGGCGCTGGGCTATCCCGCGCTCGGGCGGTCCGTCCGCGGCGGGCTCCGGTTCCGCAGCGGGGGCCCGCGGCCGTGACCCGGGACCGCGTGCTCCTCGCCTGGAGCAGCGGAAAGGACAGCGCCTTCGCCCTCCACGTCCTTCGGGAAAGCGAGGACGTGGAGGTCGTCGGGCTCCTCACCACCGTCAACGAGACCCACGACCGCGTCGCGATGCACGCCGTGCGGCGCACGCTGCTGGAGGCCCAGGCCGCGGCCGCCGGCCTTCCCCTCACGGTCGTGCGGATTCCCCATCCCTGCCCCGACGTCGCCTACGAGGCCGCCATGGGACGGGCGCTCGAGGAGGCGCGAGCGCGCGGGATCGTCGGCGTGGCGTTCGGCGATCTCTTCCTGGAGGACATCCGCCGGTACCGCGAGCAACAGATGGCGGGGACGGGCATGCGCCTCGTCTTTCCACTCTGGGGGCGGCCCACCGCCGCCCTGGCCCGCGAGATGATCGAGGCCGGCCTGAAGGCGCGGATCACCTGCGTCGACCCTCGCGTCCTCGCCGGCTCCTTCGCCGGCAGGGAATTCGACCGGCGGTTGCTGGAGGATCTCCCGCCGGGCGTCGATCCCTGCGGGGAAAACGGCGAGTTCCACACCTTCGCCTGGGACGGGCCGATGTTCGGCCGCCCCGTGCCCGTTCGCGGCGGTGAGGTCGTCACGCGCGAGGGGTTCGTCTTCGCGGACCTGCTCCCGGGCGGGGATGGCGGACCCGCGGAGGCGGGGAGGCGGGCGGCCCCGTGAGACGGCGCAGCTTCGTCCTGCGGGCTGCGCTCCTTGCCCTGCTCGTCCCCCCGGCGCATGGCGCGGACACGGCGCCACGGCGTGTCGCGTCGATCAACCTCTCGGCCGACGAGATCCTGGCCGAGATCCTGCCCCACGGGCGCCTCGTCGGCGTCACCCGCTTCGTGGACGAGCGGGGGACGTCCAACATCCTGGGCCGGGTGCCGGCTTCCGTGTTCCGGTTCCAGAAGGCCGACATGGAGCGGCTGGTGGCACTGGCCCCCGACCTCGTCGTGGTCTCCGAATACACGGACGCCGACTTCCTGAAGCTCGTCGAGCGCTCCGGCATGCGGTGGCACCGCATACAGGGGCTCAACTCCATCGCGGGCGTGCGCCAGGCCATCCTCGATCTGGGACGGGTCGTCGGCGCGGAGGAGGCCGCGCGTGGTTTGGTGCAGCGGTACGACGCCACGCTGGCCGAGGTGGCGCGGCGCCTCGCGGGAGCCCGCCCGCCGCGGGCCCTCTACTGGTCCGGGGAGATGACGGCCGGGGCCGACACCGCCATCGGCGCCCTCATCGAGTGCGCAGGGGCGAAGAACGTGGGGCGGGAGATCGGCGTGCAGGGCATCACCCCGCCGGGAGCCGAGCGGGCCTTCATGGCCGACCCTGACGTGATCCTCGTCAGCTCGTGGCCGGGGATGCTCGAAGCGGTGAGGGCGCATCCGCTCCTCTCGCAGCTTCGCGCGGTGCGGGACGGACGCGTCGTGATCCTTCCGAACGAGCGGCTCGTCGCCCTCTCCCAATACACGGCCGATGCCTGCTGGGACCTGGCGTCCCTGCTGCACCCGGACCGAGTGCCGGCAAAGAGACCATGACGGAGGCGGCGCGGCGCCGTCTCGTGCTGCTGCTGCTGCTGGCCGCGCTGCCCGTGACCTTGGCGGCGGGCGTGGCGCTGGGCAGCGTCCACCTCCCCATCGGTGCCGTCGCCGCGTCGCTGGCCAGGGCGGCCGGCCTGCCGTCATGGGGCGCGCCGCTCGACGGGCCGAGCGCAGCCATCCTCTGGTCGGTGCGCCTCCCGCGGGTCCTGCTGGCCGCGCTCGTCGGCGGCGGGCTGGCCGTGGTGGGGACGACGTTGCAGTCCGTCTTCCGCAACCCGATGGCCGACTCGGGCCTGCTGGGCGTGGGGGCCGGCGCCGCCCTGGGCGCGGTCCTCGCGGTCCGCATGGGATGGGCGGCGCAGGTCTTCCTGGCCCTTCCCCTCGCCGCGTTCGCGGGCGCGATGGCGGCCATCGTCGTCGTCTACGTCCTGGCCCATGCCGGCGGGCGGCCCTCGCTGCAGGGCCTCCTGCTCACCGGGATCGCGGTGTCCGCGCTGGCCAGCGCGGGGACGTCGGTGCTCCTGGTCGCCACCGAGGAGTTCCGCGTGAAGACGGTCCTCTTCTGGCTGGCGGGCGGCCTCGAGGAACGCAGCTGGGCCCACGTCCAGCTGGCGGCCGCCTTCATCCTCGCCGGTGTCGCGCTGCTGGCCCTGCTCTCGCGCCCGCTCGACGTCCTGTCGCTGGGCCAGGACGAGGCGGCGTCGCTCGGGCTCCCGGTCCACGCCACGCGCCTCACGGTCTTCGCGCTCGCCGCCCTCGTGGCCGGCGCGGCCACGGCGGTGGCGGGATCCGTCCCCTTCGTGGGCCTCATGGCCCCCCATGCCCTGCGCCCGCGCGTGGGCCCCCTCGCCCGCCACCTGATCCCCGCGTCGTTCCTGGGCGGCGCGGCCCTCGTGGTCCTGGCCGACCTCGCCGCACGCACGATCAGCGACCGCCTCGACCTTCCCCTCGGGTCCTTCACCGCGTTCGTGGGCGCGCCCTACTTCCTGCTCGCGCTGCGCGCGAGCGAGGGCCGGACGTGACGGCGGTGCTCGAGGCGCGCGACGTCCACGTCTCGCGCGGCCGCGCGGCCGTCGTGCACGGGGTCAGCCTGTCGCTGGCGCCGGGAGAGGCCCTGGCCCTGATCGGCCCGAACGCCGCCGGGAAGTCCACGCTCCTCCGCGCCCTCGCCGGTCTCTTGCGCGCGGCGCAAGGTCAGGTCCTCGTCGACGCGCGGCCGCTCTCGGCCTGGCCGCGCGGCGCGCTGGCGCGGGCGCTGGCGCTGGTGACGTCCGAGGACGAGGGTCCGGGCACGCTGGCCGTGGAGGACCGCGTGGCGCTCGGCCGCTACCCGCATCGCGGGCCGTTCGGCCCGCTCCTGGAGGAGGACCGCGCCGCCATCCGGCGCGCCCTCGAGCGGACGGGGATCGCGCCCCTGGCCCGCCGACGGCTGGGCACGCTCTCGGCCGGCGAGCGGCAGCTGGCCACGCTGGCCCGAGGCCTGGCGCAGGAGCCGCGCGTGCTGCTGCTGGACGAGCCCGCCGCCCACCTCGACATCGGCCACCAGCTGCGGCTGTTCCGGGTGCTCGACGAGGCCCGGGCCCGCGGGGTCGCGGTGCTGGCCGTGGTCCACGACCTCCCTCGGGCGGCGGCATGGGCCGACCGCATCGTCCTCCTCGCCGGCGGCCGCATCGCGGCCGAGGGCGCGCCGGACGCGGTCCTGGCCAGCGAAGAGTGCGCCCGCGCCTTCGACGTCGCGATACGGGGGCACGCCGTGCCCGGCTCTCCTCACCCCCTGTACCGCTTCGAGGAGCGCCCGTGAAGATCGTGTCCCTCCTGCCCGCGGCCACGGAGATCGTCTGCGCGCTGGGCCTGCGCGAGAGCCTGGTGGGCCGTTCCCACGAGTGCGATTTCCCGGAAGACGTGGCGGCCCTCCCGGCGCTCACCCGGGCGCGGGTCGATTCCTCGCTCCCCAGCGCGGACCTGGACCGCGAGGTGCGCCGGATCATGGCCGCCCGTCTGCCGATCTACATGCTGGACGAGGGACGCCTGGCGGCCCTCGCGCCCGACGTCGTCGTCACCCAGGCGGCGTGCGAGGTCTGCGCGATCTCCTACGACCAGGTCACGACCTCGCTCCGACGGACGGCTCCCGGGGCCAGGGTGGTGTCGCTGCAGCCGTCCCGTCTGGCCGACATACTGCGAGACGTCGAGACCGTGGCCGATGCGTGCGGCGTCGGCGCGCACGGCCGCGTGGTGGCCGGCTCCCTGCGCGACAGGCTGGATCGCGCTGCCGGCGCGGGGACGGCGGTCCGGCCCCGGGTGGCCGTCGTGGAATGGCTGGCGCCGCCCATGCTGGCCGCGCACTGGGTGCCGGACGCGATCAGGGCCGCGGGCGCCGTGGCGGTCGGTCCCGAGGCGGGGGCCCCGTCGCCCTACGCGACGTGGGAGGAGATCCGCGCCCTCGCCACCGACGCCGTCGTGGTGGCGCCCTGCGGCTTCGACCTGGAGCGCACGGTCACGGAGGCCGCGCCCCTGCCGGAGACGCTCCGCGGCCTGGCCCCGCGCGTCCTGCTCATGGACGGCAACGCCTACCTGAACCGGCCGGGGCCGCGGATCGTGGAGGCTGTCGAGACCATCGCGGCCTGGCTGCGCGGCGAGACGGTGCCCGAGGGCAGGGCCGTCCCGTTGGAGCGGGCGGTCAGCTCACCGGCGTCCAGGGCTTGAGGCGCGGAATCCACCGGCGCACCGCGCGCCGATAGTTCTCGTACTCGGCCCCGAATCGCCGGCTCAGCGAGGGCTCCTCGTGCAGGAGCACGAAGAGGTGGAACCCCAGGGCCACGGCCAGCGCGTAGCGCAGGACGGGCCCGTTTCCGAACAGCAGGCCCTGGCCGACGATCACGGAGAGGACCGCGATGTACATCGGGTTGCGCACGTGGCGGTAGAGGCCGCTCACCACCAGGTGCCGAGCCGGCAGGACCGGCGTGGGGACGCCCCGGCCCTGGCGCACGAAGCGCACGATAGCGGCGAGGAGCACGGGCAGTCCCGCGGTGATGAGGACGGCGCCCACCGCCCGGAAGCCCGACCATCCCCAGAACGGGGGCTGCATGCGCCAGCGCGACAGGAGCCACGGGACCGTGCCCGCGATCTGAAGGGGCAGCAGCAGGAAGAAGACCGTCGTTCCCGCCACCAGCAGGGCCGGGGAACGCTCGGCCCGGGTCACGTCTTCAAGGCCTCCTTGATCGCGTCGGCGAGGGTCTTGACCACCTTCACACGCGCGTACAGCTTGTCGTTGGCCTCCACCACCGTCCACGGCGCGTGGGGCGTGGACGTCCGCTCCAGCATCTCCTCGACGGCCTCCACGTAGGCTTCCCAGCGCGCGCGGTTGCGCCAGTCCTCGGGCCCGATCTTGTGGGACCGGAACGGGTCCTGCTCCCGGTCGCGGAAACGGCGGAGCTGCTCCTCCCTGGAAATGTGGAGCCAGAACTTCCGGATGACCATGCCGAAGGAGGCCTGGTGCGCCTCGAACTCGTTGATCTCGCGGTAGGCCCGGCGCCACTCGTCGGGCGCGCAGAAGCCCTCCACGCGCTCCACGAGCACGCGCCCGTAGTACGAGCGGTCGAAGATGCCCAGGTGGCCCGCGCGCGGGAGCACGCGCCAGAAGCGCCACATGTAGTGGTGCGACTTCTCCTCGCCACGCGGCGCGGAGAAGGAGGAGACGGTGTAGCCGCGCGGCTCCAGCGTCTCGGTGACCCGCTTGATGGCCCCGCCCTTCCCCGCCGCGTCCCATCCCTCGAAGAGGGCCAGGACGGGGACCTGCTGCTCGTACATCTCGAACTGCAGCTCGCGCAGGCGCAGCTGCTGGGCGGCGATGCGGCGGTCGTACAGCTTCTGGGGCAGGCCGGCCTCGAGGTCGAGGGCCTGCAGCACGCTCACTCCGCCTCCAGGGGAAGGCCCGCGGCGGCGGCGACCGAGCGGACGAGGGCCTC
>Ga0114129_10010839_pt1 | contig 12989 bp, 10 predicted proteins | sample RhiMetdeltSRZDD1_FD_80071 | JGI IMG/M metagenome (GOLD analysis project Ga0114129, IMG submission 80071) | Populus rhizosphere microbial communities from Tennessee, USA - Rhizosphere MetaG P. deltoides SRZDD1 (version 2) (version 2) | ecosystem: Host-associated > Plants > Roots > Rhizosphere >...
CCGCGGAGGCGCTGCTCGTGGCCGCCCCGGCCGCGGTCCTGGGTGCCCCGCTCGCCGCCGTGCTGCTGCGACTGTCGGACCGCTGGCTGCGTACCCACGGAATGACGCTGGCCGCCGGCGGCGTGCTCGGCTCTCCAACGGCCTGGCTGATCTCGGTGGTCGCGGCTCTCGGCTGCTCGGTGGCGCTCGTCCTGCCGGCGGCCCGCCGCAGCCGCACGTGGGTCGCCGAGCAGCAGGAGCGGTCGCGGCCGGGCCGGTGGAGCGTGGTGCAGCGGGCCGGGGTGGACATCGCGCTGGTCGTGGTCGCACTGCTGTCGTGGAGCCAGTTGCGCCAGTACGCCGGCCCGCTGACCCGCGGCGGTTCCGGGCTCGACATCGACCCGCTGCTCGTGGTCGCCCCGGCCGTCGGGGTGCTCGCCGCCGCCATGGTCTCGCTGCGGGCGCTGCCCGGCGCCACGCGCCTCGGCGTCGGGGTGGCGCAACGGCGGCGCTCGTTCGCCCGGTTGCTCGGCATGTGGCACGCCGACCGCCGGCCGCACGCCGGCCCGGTGCTGCTGCTCGTCCTCGCCGTCTCGGTGGCCGGGCTCGCGAGCTGCGTCGCGGCCAGCTGGCAGCGGTCCCAGCGGGACCAGGCCAGCCACACCGTCGGTGCCGACCTGCGGCTGGACGCCGTCGGGGGCGGGCTGGCGCCGCTGCCGACGGGTACGTTCGCGCTGCCCGGGGTACGCGACGCCGTCGCCGCGAGCCACCGGGCGCAGAACGCCGGCGACGTGTCCGCGGAGCTGCTCGCGCTGGACACGACGAACGCGGCCGGGGTCGTACGCCTCCGCGACGACCTCACGGCCCCGGGCGCGCTGGACTCGCTCGCCGCGAAGCGGCTGACCGTACCCTCCACCGCGCTCCCGGCCGGCGCCCGGCGCCTTCGCGGCGAGGTACAGTTCAGCACCGCCGACCGTACGAACGGCGACCTGTTCTCCGGCCCGCTCTCCGTGGTGTTCGACGACGGCACCGGCACGCTGTCGGAGGTGTCCCTCGGCTCGTTCGCGGCCGACGGCCGGCTGGCGTTCGACGTCGCCGTCCCGTACCCGTTCCACAGTGGACTGTCGAGCCGGCTCGTCGGGCTGCGGCTGTCGGCCGGCAACCTGCGCAACGACAGCTTCGACGAGGCACGCGTCTCCGGTACGGTCCGCTGGCAGTTCAGCGACCTGACGACCCGGGACGCCGCCGGCACGCCGACCCCGGTGCCGCCGCTGCCCGAGTGGACGTTCCGCACCAGGTCGGCCAATGCCGCCGGGCCGCCGGGCACCGACCCGCCCCGGGTCACCACGGTCTCGGGTACGGGCACCTTCACGCTCACGGCCGGCATCCCGCCGATGTTCCCGGGCAGCAGCTGGGATCTCTTCGCCAGCGGCCTGCCCGACCGCCAACCGGGGTTCCTCCCCGGCCTCGTGACACCCCAGCTGCTCGCCGCCACCGGCACCGCGGTCGGGGGCGTGATCCGGCTGGGTACCAGCCTGTCGGCCGGCCTGCAGATCGACGTGGTCGGCACGATCGACGCCGTACCGTCCGTGACGTCCGCGAACGCCGTCGTCGTGGACCTGCCGAGCCTGGACGCGTACCGGTTGCTCCAGGGCGACCCGCTGGACCCGGGGAACGGGTGGTGGCTCTCGGTCGACCCCGCGGCGCACGACCAGGTACGCGCCGCGCTGGCCGGCCTCGCCGGGTTCACGATCTCCGATCGGGCCCAGCTGACCGACCGGCTGCTCGCCGACCCGCTCGGCTGGGGTGTGCTGTTCGCGCTCTACGTGGCCGTACTCGGGGCCACCGTGCTGGCCGCCTTCGGGCTCGCCGTCGATGCGCGGGCCACCTCGCTGCGCAGCGCCGGGGAGCTGGCCGTACTGCACACGCTCGGTACGCCCCCGCGCACGCTCGCCCGGGCGCTGGTCGTCGAGCAGTCGGTCCTCGCCGGGCTGGGTGTCGTCGCCGGGCTGATCGCCGGCGTGGCGGTCGCCGCCGCGATGGCCCCCTCGCTGATCCTGACCGAGCGCGGGGCTCGTCCCGTACCCCCGGTGCTGTTGGTCATGCCGCCGGTCCAGCTGGTCGTGCCGGCGGTGGTCCTGTTCGGCGTGGCTCTGGGGTTGGGCGCGGCGACGGCCCGCCGCGCCCGCCGCGACGTCGCCGTTGGCCTGCTGCGGATCGGAGCCGACCAGTGACAATCGTCCGACGGATAGGCGCGTACGCCGGCTTGTGGCTGCTCGTCGCCGGGCTGGGGCTGGCGATGGTGTTCGTCGCGGCCGCGACCCCGCGCACGGTCAACGAGATACAGGACACCGCGCTGCGCCGGATGATCGCCGAGGCGCCCTACTCGACCCGCGACATCACGTACGTCTCCGACGTCGTGACGTTCCCCGGAGGCGCGCCGTGGCCGTCGGCGATCACCATGCGGCGGGACCTGCGGAACAACCTGCCCGGCGCGATCGACGACGTGCTCGGCCGAGGCTGGAGCGGTGTGCGCAGCCGGTACAGCATCCTGACGGGTACCGGTGTCAGCCGCGCCCCGGACGGGCTCACGCCGTTGGTCCGGGTCTTCCAGCAGACCGACATGGACACCGCGGTACGGATGGTCAAAGGCCGCTTTCCGGCCTCGCCCCGCGGCGCCCGCGGCGTGGAGCCGATCGGCGACGAGGTCGTCGAGATCATGGCGACGCAGCAGATCGCCGAGGCGCTCGGGCTCACCCTCGACCAGGACTACCGGATCGCCTCGGAGCAGGGCGGCCAGGTGACGGCTCGGATGGTCGGCATCTTCACCCCGGCCGACCCGGCCGATCCCACCTGGGAGCCCGATCCGGAGCTGCGGACGAACGGGCTGCAACCGGTGCCCGGCGTGCCCGGCGACCGGCTGAGCCGGCGGTCGGCCACTGTGGTCACCGACGAGCTCGGCATCGAGATGCTCAAGCTGGCCCCGAGCCGGTGGGGACTGCAGAACGTCACGCGGTTCCGGCTGGACGAGAACCGGCTCGACGCCGACCAGATGCCCGCGCTGCGCAACCAGGTCGCCCGGCTGGACTCGGTCGACCAGCTCTACAACGCGCGGGTGCAGACCCGGCTGGACCAGCTGAGCGACGAGTTCGGCCGGCAGGCGGCCGCCGTACGCGCGCTCGTCGCGGTCATCGCCGCCGGCATCCTCGGTGCCGCGCTCGGCCTGCTCGCCCTGGCCGCCCGGCTCGCCGCCGACCGGCGGGCCACCGAGCTGCGCCTGCTGCGTGCCCGGGGCGCCGCCGTGCACCGGGTCGCGGCCCGGCTCGCGGCCGAGTCCGTGGCCGTGGTGGTACCCGCCGCCGCCGCCGGATGGGCCCTGCACCTGCTGCTCCCGGGCCGGCCTCCGGTCGCCGCGTTCGGCACCGGGTGGGGTCCGGTGTTCGCCGGGCTGGCCGCCGTGGTGGCCGTACCCGTCGTCGTCGCGCTCGCCCACCGCCGCGTGGGTACCGCGCCGCCGCGCCGCGACCTGATCCGCCTGCGGCCGGGCGTCCAGCGGCTCACGTTCGAGGCGACCGTCCTGCTGCTCGCGGTCGTCGGCGTGTACCTGCTGCACCGGCGCGGGCTGTCCCTGGCCGGGATCGACCCGTACCTGTCGGCGGTGCCCGTACTGGCCGGCGCGGCCGTCGGGCTGGTCGCGCTGCGCGTCTACCCGTGGCCCGTACGCGGCCTCGATCGCGTGGCCCGGCGGCTGCGCGGCGGCGTGGCGTTCCTCGGCCTCGCCCGCGCCGGCCGGGCGCCCGCCGGTGCCGCGCTGCCACTCGTCGTCCTCGTGCTCGCGGTCGGCGTGGGCGGGTTCGCGGCGACCGTACGCGGTGGCATCGCGCAGGCCCGCGACACCGCGGCCGCCCGCGAGGTCGGGGCGGACGTACGCCTCACCGCCGACGCGTTCCTGCCGGGGGCGGTCGGTGCCGTGGCGGCCGTACCCGGCGTGACGACCGTCGCCATCGTCAACGAGATACCCGCCGGCGCCCTGCGGAGCAGGGACAGTGCGGTCGACAGCCTCGTGAAGCTGTTCATCGTGGACGTACCCGCGTACCGCCGGATCCTCGACGGCATCGGACTGTCGGGCGTCACCCTGCCGCCCGAACTGCTCGACCCGCAGCCGGACGGTAACGGGCGGCTCCCCGTACTCGCCTCGACGGTCGCGAGCCGCGTGTCAGGGCTCAGCGTGCGCCTCGGACCGACGTTCTACGACCTGCGGGTCGTCGGCGTCGCGGACCGACCGCTCCCCGGGCTGCTGCCGGAGCAGTTCGTCATCGTCCCGCGCGCTGCGGTGTCCACTGTGGACTATCCGGTGACCGAGCTGCTCGTGGGCGGTACGCGCGCCGACCCCACGGCCGTCCACCAGGCCGCCCTCGCGGGCAGGCCAGCCGAGACCCAGCCCCCGATCACCGCCGTCGACCGCGTCGCCCGGCGGCAGGACCTCGAGCGCTCGGCGTTCAACGACGGCATCTCACTCGCGTTCACGACGGGTACGGCGGCCGCCCTCGTCGCCGGCCTGCTCGCCATCGGCCTGACGCTGATGGTCGACGCGGCGGCGCGCGGGCGGGCCCTGTCACTCCTGCGGACGATGGGTCTGGCACCGCGGCAGGCCCGGCGGCTGCTGCTCGTGGAACTGCTGCCGCTCATGGCCACCGCCCTGCTCGCCGGAGCCGCTCTCGGCATCGCCCTACCACGGCTGCTGGCGCCCGCTCTGGGGCTCTCGGCTTTCACGTCCGGCACGCCCGTACCGACCACTGTGGATGTCGCCGCAGCGGGCCTCCTGGCGGCCTTCTTCGCCGTACTGATGGTGGCGGGCATCGTCACCGAAGCGGCCGCCAACCGTCGCCTGGGCCTGGGTCAGGTCCTGCGGGTGTGACGCGCGGCGCAGGCCCCGCCCGTGATGAGGGATGGAGCGCTCCCGATGGGAGATAACGGCGGCGAGGACGCGGCGCACCACGTCCTCGCTCACGCCCGAACCGACCGGGGTCGGCCTCTCCTATTCGCCTTGGCGCTGCTGGGGAATCTGCCCCTGCAGCAGGGCTCGTACTTCCGACTCCCGGTAACGACGGTGCCCGCCGAGCGTGCGGATCGCGCTGAGCTTGCCCGCCTTCGCCCACCGGGTGACGGTCTTCGGGTCGACACGGAACATCGACGCAACCTCGGCCGGGGTGAGCAGCGGCTCTGGTTCGTGCGTACGCGATGCCATCGGTCACTCCTCCACAGATACCTACAAACGACGGCCGGGGTCCCGCCGGCCGACGCCTAACCATGGTCCGGCTAGTCCCCGATGTCCGACATGGCCCGAACGGCTGAAGGTACCTGTCTGCCCGGATGATGTATTCCTGTTTTACCGTGACAGACCGCATCAAATGCGGACGCATCGTAACTCCTCGTGGCCGCCTAACTACCAGGAAAGTTACCTGTTATCCGGGCGAATCATCCCACGGGAGTACCCAGAGTCTAGTTGCATCGCTCCAGCAACTGAATAGCCCGCCAGCGAGATACGAGGGTCTCGTACGCCTCCGTCGCGCCGTCCGGATCGCCCCCCGCGAGACCCGCGAGGCCGGCCGCGACCAGCCCCGGCGAGTCGTCCGTGGTCAATGTCTCGTCGCCGAGCAGGTCCACGAGCCCGCCGTAGTCCAGCTCGACGATCGAGCGCGGGTGGAAGTCCTCGAGCCAGCGCGCGCCGTCCTCGACCGCGGTCGTGATGGCGACCTCGCCCACCGCCCGGCGCAGGGTCGAGACGGCACGGTGGGCCCGACGGCGCGCCCGCGAGATCTCGGTGCGGTAGCGCAGCACCCGCCGGCCCGGTCGCATCGACAGCTCGCGCTCGTCCAGGTCGACGAACACGAACCAGCGCAGGGGTACGCCCCACGTGGCCACCTGCTCGTGCACGCGCGGCATGCCCCGCTCGAGTACGGCCGGCCCGCTGCGCCAGTCGTCGACGATCGCCTTCGCCAGGCCGGCGAGGATCGGTGGCACGAGTGCGTCCGCGATGATCGACGGCACCCCGTCGCGGGCCGAGAGCGCGGCCTCGGCGATGCGGAAACGCAGGTTCCACGGGCAGATAAGCAGCGTGTCGTCGGTCTCCAGGACGTACGCCTCGTCCGGCAGGTCGGGGAGCCTCGTCCAGCCCGCCCCGAGCGCTTCCAGGACGGCCGTACGCTGCCGGCCCGGCCCGTCCGACGGGGCGACCGCGCGGCCCTCCTTGACGTACCGCCGCCAGTAGAGCTGCTGTTCGCGGTCGAACGCGGTCAGCGGTTCGTACACCCGCAGGTAGGAGGCAAACAGCGACGACACGTCGCGATCCTCGCATGGGTTCGCACTACGCTCGCGTTAGTACCGGCCTCACCCCGCCGGATTCGGGCGCCCGCTCACAAGGACGGGTGGCCGCCACACTGACACGGGAGCGGACATGGGCGTCTTCTCTTCCAACGGCGTACCGGACCACGGGCACGAGCAGGTGGTCTTCTGCCAGGACAAGCAGACCGGCCTGCGGGCCATCATCGGCATCTACTCGACCGCGCTCGGGCCGGCCCTCGGCGGGACCCGGTTCTACCCCTACCCGAGCGAGGACGACGCGATCCACGACGTGCTCGAGCTGTCCCGCGGCATGGCGTACAAGAACGCGCTCGCCCAGCTCGATCTCGGGGGCGGCAAGGCGGTCATCTGGGGCGACCCCGAGAAGGTCAAGAACGAACCGCTGCTGCGCGCGTACGGGCGTTTCGTCGAGTCGCTCCGCGGTCGTTACTACACCGCCTGCGACGTGGGTACGTTCGTGACCGACATGGACGTGATCGCCCGCGAGACGCAGTACGTGGTCGGCCGCTCCGAGGAGCACGGCGGCGCCGGTGACTCGTCCGTCCTCACCGCCTGGGGCGTCTACCAGGGCATGCGTGCCGCCGTCGAGCGGGTATGGGGCGACCCGTCCGTCCGCGGCCGGCGGGTCGGCATCGCGGGCCTCGGTAAGGTCGGTCGTTACCTCGTACCCCTCCTCCTCGGCGACGGCGCGAGCGTCGTCGCCACCGACGTGAGCCCGAGGGCGTTCGCCTGGGCGCGGGAGAACCACCCCGAGGTCGATCTCCTCCCGGACACCACCGAGCTCATCACGTCCGATATCGACGTGTACGCGCCGTGTGCACTTGGTGGCGCCCTCGACGACGACACGGTGCCGGCCCTGCGCGCGAAGGTCGTGGCCGGCTGCGCGAACAACCAGCTGGCCCATCCCGGCATCGAGAAGGTGCTCGCCGAACGCGGCATTTTGTACGCCCCGGACTACGTTGTCAACGCTGGCGGTGTGATCCAGGTCGCAGACGAGATCGAGGGCTTCAACTTCGAGCGGGCCAAGCTGCGCGCCACGAGGATCTACGACACGACGAAGCAGATCCTGGCGCTCGCCGACGCCGAGGGCGTACCCCCCGCGGTGGCGGCCGATCGGCTGGCCGAACGCCGGATCGCCGAGGTCGGACGCCTGTGCACGATCCGCCTCTGACCCGGCCCCACCGACCCACCCGACTCCGACGCGACGCGCGAAACCGGTAAGGACCCTAGGTGCCGAACCTGGGTTGCCCCATGTACCGTAAGAGCCACGAGAGATGCCTGACGTCATCGGGGCCCGCCCGGGGGCAGCCCCGTAATTCTGTGCGAGGGGGTCGAGCCATGGGGCGCGGCCGAGCTAAGGCCAAGCAGACGAAGGTGGCGCGGGAGCTGAAGTACCACTCCCCTAACACCGACCTCGCCGCTCTGCAGCGCGAGCTCGCTGGCAACGGTGCCAAGTCGAACGACAGCTTCGACGAACCTGAGGAGTACGGCGGCTACGCCGACGACGAGGACGAGCCCGACGACTGGGCGCCTGATCGGCGCTGACGACACAGACACAGACGAGCACGCGGGTGACCCCGCGTGCTCCTGCGTGTGCGGGTGTCAGCGGGGCGGACGGTTCGTGAACTGGTAGAACGTCGGGAACGCATCCTCGAACGGGCGCCACGCCGGTGCCGCCGAGGCACCGTCGGCGCCCGCGGCCCGGGTCCGCCAGACGGCCTCGGCCTCCGCGAGCAGCGGCCCGAGGCCGGCGGTGCCGCGCAGGCGCTCGGTCAGCGGGTCAGTGGGCTCCGGCATGATCCAGCACTCCCTCCAGTAGACGGATCTTGCTGTTCCGGCAGTGGTCGGTCTCGGTGCCGTCGAACCGGCCGTGCTCGAAGTACCGGTTCGCGGCGTGCGCGCCACCGCAGAAGCCGAAGTACGGGCAGCTGGTCCGGCATGCCTCCACGCCGGCCAGGTACTCGGCGATCCAGCCCGCCGGCCCGGCCGCGGCCCGCGCCACGATCTCGTCGAGCGGGGCGTCCCGTACGTTGCCCGACGAGAAGTCGCCGTACGTCGGGTCGGTGAACCCGGCCAGCTCCGGCGACAACAGCACCACGGTGCCGTCGTACGCCACCGTCGGGATCGGGTCGTGCTGGCGCGGCAGCAGCTCGTCGGCCGCGCCGGCCAGGGTCGCGCCGGCATACCGCAGGGCCCACTCGATCTCCCGCAGCTCGATCCGTGGCTCGGCCCGCCAGGCGCCCGCCAGCTCCGCCCAGAAAGCCCTGACCCCCTCTTCCGGGTACGTGGTGGAGCGCGTGTTGACGCCCTCCCGCTCCTCGACGTTGATGCCCAACGCGTAGCAGCCCAGGTCGAGGAAGTACTCGTAGAGCCGCGTCGCCAGCCCCGGCCTCGGGTCGGTCACCACGCACAGCGCCGCGAACGGGATCCGGTGCGCCCGCAGCGCTCCGATCCCCCGCATGATCTGGTCGTACGCGGGCCGCCCGCCACGAGCCACCCGTTGCCCGGTCAGCTCCTGCGGCCCGTCCACGCTCACGCCGACGCGTACCTCGTGCTCCGCGAAGAAGCCGCACCAGGCGTCGTCGACAAGCGTCGCGTTGGTCTGTACGTGGTGCTCGACACCGACGAACGGGGTCATCAGCTCGGCCAATGCGGCACGCCCGACCGAGAGCGGCTCGCCACCGTGCCAGACGACCGAGAACCGGGGGGCGTACGCGGCCCAGCGGTTGACCGTACCCGCGACCAGGGCGGCAACTTCGGCGGACATCCGCCGATCGGCGGCCCGGTGGGGGAGATAGCAGTAGGCGCAATCGAGGTTGCAGAGCGTCGTCGGTTGGAGGATCACATACGACGGGACGGCCGATAGCCCACGCATGCCGGTCCATAACTCCCGAGACGACACCGATTGCTCCTCCCGCCCGAATGTGTCGCTTCAGGCTAGGCTGGACTGTCCACTCGGGTGAAGGGCCAATCGCCGATTGGATGAATTAGCCACGCGTATGTGAGCCGAGCATTTTCACGTCGCCCGACCCCTCGATGATGTCGCCGATCTGCCAGGCGTCGACGCCGCGGCCGCGCAGGAACGCGAGGGCCCGGTCGCGGTCCGGGGCGGCGACGATCGCGAGCATGCCGACGCCCATGTTGAAGGTCGACTCCATTTCCATGTCGTCGATCCGGCCCTTGCGCTGGACCAGCTCGAAGACCGGGCCCGGGCGCCAGGTCGACCGGTTGACGATCGCGTCGACGTGCTCGGGCAGCACCCGGACGAGGTTGCCGGGGACCCCTCCGCCGGTGACGTGGGCGTACGCCCGCACGTCGCATTCCTTCACGAGGTCGAGGCAGTCCTTCGCGTAGATCCGGGTGGGCGTGAGCAGCTCCTCGCCGAGCGTGCGCTGCTGGCCGAGGTCGTCGATCACCGAGCCGAGCCGCATCCGGCCGGCGCCGAGCAGGACGTGGCGGACGAGGGAGTACCCGTTCGAGTGCAGGCCCGACGAGCGCATGGCGATGACCACGTCGCCGACCTCGACGCGCTCGCGGGACAGGATCGCGTCCTCCTCGACCACGCCGACACCGGTCGCGGACAGGTCGTACTCGTGCGAGCGCAGCACCCCGGGGTGCTCGGCCGTCTCGCCACCGATCAGCGCGCACCCGGCCGTACGGCAGCCGTCCGCGATCCCGGCCCCGATCTCGGCAACCTTCTCCGGGATCACCTCGCCGCAGGCGATGTAGTCCTGCAGGAACAGTGGCTCGGCCCCGCACGCGACGATGTCGTCGACGACCATCGCGACGAGGTCGATGCCGACCGTGTCGTGGATGTCCATCTGCTGGGCGATCACCAGCTTGGTACCCACCCCGTCGGTCGACGACGCGAGGATCGGATTGCGGTACCTGCGCATGTCGAGCCGGAACAGCCCGGCGAAGCCGCCGAGGTCGCCCAGCACCTCGGGCCGCAGCGTGCGGTGCACCTTGGTCTTGAGCAGCTCCACCGCCTTCTCGCCCGCGTGGATGGACACGCCGGCGTCGGCGTACGTCACGGTCCGTTTCCGGGCGCCCCGGCCGCCGTTGTCGCCTTTCCACGGCTGGTGGTGTTCGCTGCTGGCGCGCTCGGTCACATGCGTCACGTTCTCTCCCCTAACTCACCGAGGTTGTGTCTCGAATGGACAGCCGGCCACAGTCACGGGCGCCGCAGTGCGCCCGCTCCGCCCGCGCTGGCGGCCACCGGCGCTGGCGCCACCGGCGGGTCGCCGCCGTCCTGACGGTGCTCGACACGCCGGCCGACGCCTTCGAGCACGTGTTTACCGATGAGGTTGCCGGCCGGCAGCTCGATCGGGTACTCGCCGTCGAAGCACGCCCGGCACAGGCGGCTCTTCGGCTGCTCGGTGGCCGCGATCAGGCCGGCGAGCGACACGTACCCGAGCGTGTCCGCGCCGATCGAGCGGCGGACGCCGTCGTTGTCCAACCCGTTGGCGATGAGTTCGGCCCGGGTGGCGAAGTCGATGCCGTAGAAGCACGGCCAACTCACCGGCGGCGACGAGATCCGTACGTGCACCTCGAGCGCGCCCGCCTCGCGCAGCATGCGGACGATCGCGCGCTGGGTGTTGCCCCGGACGATCGAGTCGTCGACGACCACGACGCGCTTGCCGCGTACGTTGTCGCGCAGCGGGTTCAGCTTCAGCCGGATACCGAGCTGGCGGATCGTCTGGGACGGCTGGATGAACGTGCGGCCGACATAAGCGTTCTTCACCAGGCCCGCGCCGTAGGGGATGCCCGAGCCGTGGGCGTAGCCGATCGCGGCGGGCGTGCCGGACTCGGGCACCGGGATCACCAGATCGGCCTCGACGGGGTGCTCCTCCGCCAGCCGCCGGCCGATGGCCACCCGCGCGGCGTACAGGTTGCGACCCGCGATCGTCGTGTCGGGTCGCGCCAGGTACACGTACTCGAAAAGACAGCCCTTGGGATCTGGGCTCGCGAACCGGGCGGACCGCAACCCGTGCTCGTCGATGGCGAGCAGCTCGCCGGGCTCGACCTCACGGACCACGCTGGCACCGACGATGTCCAGCGCCGCGGTCTCGCTCGCCACCACCCAGCCGCGCTCCAACCGACCCAACACCAGTGGGCGTACGCCGTGGGCGTCCCGGGCCGCGTAGAGCGTGGTCTCGTCCATGAAGATGAAGCTGAACGCACCCCGCAGGAGCGGCAGCGTCTGCAGCGCGGCGGCCTCGACCGACAGGTCGGGGCGGGTGGCGAGCAGTGCGGTGACGAGCGCGGTGTCGGACGTCGCCCCGTCGTCGGGGAGCCCGCGGACCTGCGCCTCGTGCGCCAGCTCGCTGGTGTTGACGAGGTTGCCGTTGTGCGCGAGCGCGATGGTCGCGCCGGCCGAGGTCGCCCGGATGGTGGGCTGCGCGTTCTCCCAGTTGCTCGCGCCGGTGGTCGAGTACCGCGTGTGCCCGATCGCGACGTGCCCGCGCAGGCTCGCGAGCGTCGGCTCGTCGAAGACCTGCGCGACGAGGCCGAGGTCCTTGTACACGACGACACCCGAGCCGTCGCTGACCGCGATGCCGGCGGCCTCCTGCCCACGGTGCTGGAGGGCGTAGAGCCCGAAGTAGGTGAGTTTCGCGACCTCTTCGCCTGGCGCCCAGACACCGAACACACCGCACTCGTCCTGCGGACCGGGCCGCTGAGGGTCGAGGTCGTGGGTCAACCGCCCGTCACCTCGGGGCACTACCTGCTCCTAGTGGTTGCCGGGGGACTGCAGTACACGCGACAGTGTACGCGAGACGCAGTTCCTGACCGAGAGCCATCTTCCATGTGCGTATGGTTACCGCAGGGGGAATCTTAAGGTATGAAGGGCGATCGGGTCGAGATCGTCGTGGACACGGGTGGCAATAGCGCTCCTTTGCGCTACCAGATAGTGGCCACCCGGGCGGGTCGCCGCGTGGAAGTGGCCATCGCCCGGGGCGTCGTCGAGGTGTCGGAGATCACCCGCGGGGGGACGGCCGTACGCACCGCGCGGTTCATGGCCAGCCGCGTGCTCGCCCTCGTCGAGCACCCCGCCGACCGGAGCGCCCGGCCCGACGACGAGTCGCCGCCGCCCATACCCGAGCCGTCAGGGCCAGACCGGCAGCTGTTCTGACAGGTCGGCCCGGACCCCGCTCGCGCTCACCAGGCCGGCCGCTACCGCATCGGCCCAGGAAGTCCGGCCGGTCGCCAGCCGTACGAAGGTCAACGGATCGGTCTCCACGACGTTCGGAGGAGTACCCCGGGTGTGTCGCGGGCCTGCCACGCACTGGACAGCGCCGTATGGTGGAACCCGCACCTCGACCGAACGGCCCGGTGCGCGCCTCGCCAGCTCGGTGAGCAGCGCTCGGACCGCATCACGCAGCATCGACGGATCGGTTGGTTCCTCGCCGTCGATCGATGCGAGCACGGCTACGACCGCCGGGGACTTACTGTGCGCAGGGGACACGTCGGGACGATACGACCCGTCACGTCGCGAGTTCGGCTCGCCCCCGCCTTTCGCCTAGCGGGTCGGACAAGGCATAGTTGCCCACGGTGTATGTCCGCGGGGGGAGTACGGAAGGACGGTGGGCGTTGACGACACACCGACGAGCATGGCTGCTTCGGACCGGTGTGGTGGTGGCCCTCGC
>Ga0114129_10010840_pt1 | contig 12987 bp, 9 predicted proteins | sample RhiMetdeltSRZDD1_FD_80071 | JGI IMG/M metagenome (GOLD analysis project Ga0114129, IMG submission 80071) | Populus rhizosphere microbial communities from Tennessee, USA - Rhizosphere MetaG P. deltoides SRZDD1 (version 2) (version 2) | ecosystem: Host-associated > Plants > Roots > Rhizosphere >...
CGCAACTACTTGACGGGGCCGGGCTACTGGCGGGTCGACGCGTCGCTGTTCAAGAGGGTCACGCTCTCGAAGAAGGCGGCGCTGGAGCTGCGCGTGGAGGCCGTCAACCTCTTCAACCACGTGAACCTCGGCCTTCCCGACAGCGAGGTCGGCGTGCCCGATAGCGACAATCCCAACGCGGGCCGCATCAGCTCAACCGCGAACTTCAACCGGGATCCCCAGAGGAACCTGCAGTTCGGGGTGCGGCTCGTTTTTTGAGCGAGGCGCGCCGCCCTCACTTCAGTCCTTCGACCAGGTAGAGCGTGCAGAAGATACGGTTCAAGTTGTATGCATAGGTCTGCCGGTCAGGCGTGAGAGTAACGTTGCCGAATCCGCCGAACGCCGCGGGGTCCCGGGGCATGATCTCCTTCCACAGCTCGCGCCGGCCGCTCACCAGGTCGATCCGATGGATTCGGCCCGGCAGTTCCACCGGGGATCCGAACACGTAGAGGAATCGCTGGTCTTCACTCCAGCCCACCGGGGCCTCGAAACGCTCGACCCCGGGGACCGGGCGCGGCTCACCTCCCTCGATGGGGAAGAGCATGAGCTTCTGACCGGGACCCGCGACCGCCACCGCCTTTCCGTCGGGCGAGACCGTGGTCCCGTACCAAAAGAGGTGGAACCCGTCCGGGAGGGCGCGTCGGCCGCGTCCGTCCAGGTCCTGTAGGAAGACGCGCGTCCCCTGGCCGGGCGCGCTACCCCAGATCAGGACTCCGTTCCCGTCCGGAAGGAAGTCGGCACGCCAGCCGTTGATCTCGCCGAGCGCAATCGGCCTCGGCTCGCCAGGTCCCAAAGGTAGGAGCGCGAGCTTCGGGGGCGAGCTACGAACGAGGGAGAGGGCCCATTTTCCATCGGGCGAGAGCGCCTGGGCCGTGCCTTCCCCGAGCCGAACTGCCGGAGATCCGTCGGTTCGGCGCAGGTAGGAGGCGGTGTTGCCGAGATCCTGCGGCGAACCCGCTCCGCCACGATCCGTGAACAGCAGCGCTCCTCCATCCCGGGACAGGGCCGCCGGCTGTGATCCGTCGAACCAGGAGAGGTCTCGCTCCTCGGTCTCGCCGGGCGTCTGAACCAGGAGTGAGGCGTGCCACTGGTAGAGCGTCAGGATGACACGTCCATCACGAGAGATGTCGTTGAGCGTGACCCCTCCGGGGAAGCGTGCGACCAGCCGGCGCTGGCCGGTGAGGCTGACCGCCCAGAGCGCCCCCCACTCCGCGAACCAGACTTCATCTCCTTTCGGAGACCATGCGAGTCCCCGTGGTTCCTGGTTGCTCAAGAGCGTCGTCTTTCGACCCGTGAGATCCACCAGCTCGAGCGAGCTGCGATCCGGCCGCTCCTCGACGAACGCGACCTGGCTCCCATTTGGGGAGACGCGCGGCAACCAGATCCCGGAAGAGGCGCTCTCGTAGAGCACCTTCCCGATCGGAAACTCGAGCCGTTGTCGCCTCCTGACCCATTGGTCCGTCGTCGCCTCGGCGGCGGCGTCGGCCCCCCCGTATTCAATCCGGACCACCGCGAGACTGCGCCCGTCAGGAGCCCAGTCGGCCCCGAGCACATGCTCGGCGACCTCGCGGGGTGCACCTCCGGCCAGGGGCGAGCGGACCAAGGTACGCGGGGGCATTCCCGTCAAGTACATGCGGCCGGTCATGATCGCCAGCTCCCCCGAAGGCGAGATGGACGCGACGTTGCCCTCGGGCAGGCCCAGCGAACTCGATTCGGGGCCTTCCAGACGCGCGGAAAACACCTGGCTTGGTTTCCCATCCCACGCGGCGCCATAGACGACCGTGTGGCCGTCCGGGGCGAAGCGCGCCGTGTGGACGACACCGCGCCGGAACGTGAGCTGCTTGAACAACGGGAGCGTCGGCGGCGGGTGCTTTAGGACCGAGTAATAACCCAACCCCAGCGCACCCGCGACGACGACTCCTGCTCCCGTCCAAAGGACGCGCCGTCTTCTCACCTCCGCACTGCGGGCTCCCGCAGCAAGAGCCGCGGATGAGGCCCCCGAGACGGCCTCCAGGGCGAAGCCGATGTCCCGCGAAGACTGGAAGCGCTCTTCGGGTCGCTTTTCGATGCAGCGTCTCACCACCTGCTCGAGGCCTGGAGAAACGTCCGCCTTCGTCAGCTCCGCTGGGTCCTCTTTGAGAATCGCCGTCATTACCTCGGCGGCGGTCTCGCCCGAAAACGGCCGCCGGCCCGACAGCATCTCGTAGAGCACCGAGCCGAAGGCGAAGATGTCGGAGCGATGGTCGGCAGGATCTCCCCTGACCTGCTCGGGCGACATATAGCCGACGGTGCCGAGGACCACGCCCGCCCCGGTCGCAGTGGAGTCGCTGCCGCCCTCGGTGCGAGGAGCGTCCGGGTCGAGCGTCGGCCGGAGCTTGGCCAGGCCGAAGTCCAGGATCTTGACACGGCCGTCCTTGGTCACGAACAGGTTCTCGGGCTTCAGGTCGCGGTGGACGATCCCCTTCTCGTGAGCCGCCGCCAGGCCCTGTGCGATCTGGACCGCGAAGTCCACGGCCTTGCGAACGGGAAGCGCGCCTGGCCCCAGCCGCTGGCGCAACGTCACGCCGTCGAGCAGCTCGAACACGACGTAGGGGTTGCCTTCGTGCTGGCCCGTATCGAAGACGGCGAGAAGGTTGGGATGGTTGAGGGCGCCGGCGGCTCTCGCCTCCTGCTCGAAGCGGCGGAGCCGATCGGGATCGGTCGACGACGCCACGGGCAGAACCTTGACCGCCACCTCCCGCCCCAGCCGCTTGTCGCGCGCGCGATAGACCTCCCCCATCCCGCCCGCGCCCACGGGAGCCATAACCTCGTAAGGACCAAGACGCGTACCCGCGGCGAGACGCAGCTCCTGGTCGCTGCGGCCGGCGGCGGTCAACCGCCGGCCTCGGCCGCCGCCGTCACTTCAACCCCTCGACCAGGTAGAGCGTGCAGAAGATACGGTTCAAGTTGTACGCATAGGTCTTCCGGTCAGGCGTAAGGGTGATGTTGCCGAAACCGCCGAACGCCGCGGGATCGCTGGGCATGATCTCCTTCCACAGCTCCCGCCGACCACTCGCCAGATCGATCCGATGGATCTTGCCCGGGAGCTCGGCCGGGGGCCCGAACACGTAGAGGAACCGTTGGTCCAGGCTCCAGCCGACCGGCGCCTCGAAACGCTCCACCCCCGGCACCGGGCGCGGCTCACCTCCGTCGATGGAGATCAGCATGAGCTCCTGGCCGCCACCCGCGACCGCCACCACCTTCCCGTCGGGCGAGACCGTGCTCCCGTGCCAGAAGAGGTGGAACCCCTCCGGGAGGGCACGGCGGTCGCGTCCGTCCAGGTCCTGTACGAAGACGCGCGGCCTCTGGCCGGGCGCGGTACCCCAGACCAGGACTCTGTTCCCGTCCGGGTGGAGGTCGGCCCGCATGGCGTTGATCTCGCCCAGCGGGATCGGCCTCGGCTCCCCCGGTCCCACCGGGAGGAGCACGAGCTTCGGGGGCGACCCATGAACAAGGGAGAGGGCCCACTTCCCGTCGGGCGAGAGCGCCTGGGCGCTGCCTTCCCCGAGCCGGACCGCGGGCGATCCGTCGGTTCGCCGCAGGTAGGAGGCGGCGTTGCCGAGATCCTGCGGCGAACCCGCTCCGCCACGATCCGTGAACAGCAGCGTTCCTCCATCCCGAGACAGCGCCGCCGGCTGTGAGGCGTCGAACCAGGAGAGGTCTCGCTCCCCGGTCTCGCCGGGAGTCTGAACCAGGAGCGAGGAGTGCCACAGGGCGAGCGTCAGGAGGACGCGTCCATCACGGGAGATGTCGTTGAGCGTGACCGCTCCGGGGAAGCGTGCCACCAGCCGGCGCTTGCCGGTGAGGCTGACCGCCCAGAGCGCCCCCCACTCCGCGAACCAGACTTCATCTCCTTTCGGAGACCATGCGAGTCCCCGTGGTTCCTGGTTGCTCGAGAGCGTCGTCTTTCGACCCGTGAGGTCCACCAGCTCGATCGAGCTGCGATCCGCCTCCACGATAAACGCGACCTGGTCCCCCTTGGGCGAGACGCGCGGCACCCAGAGCGGACCTTCGTAGAGCACCTTCCCGATCGGGAACTCGAGCCGCCATCTCCTTCTAGCGAACGCGTTCATCGCCGACTCGCCGGGGGCGGCCACCCCATAATCAATCCGGTTCACCGCGAGACTGCGCCCGTCAGGAGACCAGTCGGCCCCGAGGACGTTCTCGGCGACCTCGCGGGGCGCACCTCCGGCCAGGGGGACACGGACCAGCGTGCGCGGGGGCAGTCCCGTCAAGTACATGCGGCCGGTCACCATCGCCAGCTCCCCCGAAGGCGAGATGGACGCGACGTTGCCCTCGGGCAGGCCCAGCGAACTCGATTCCGGGCTTTCCAGGCGCGTGGAATACACCTGGCTTGGATTCCCTTCCCACCCGGCGCCATAGACGATCGTGTGGCCGTCCGGGGCGAAACGCGCCGTGTGGATCACGCCGCGCCGGAACGTGAGCTGCTTGAACGACGGGGGCGGCGGCGGGGTCCTGTGGTCGAGGACCCAGCGGTAACCCAGCCCGAGCGCGGCGGCGACCACAACCGTTGCCCCCGCCCAAAGCACTTTCCGCCTTCTCTTCTCCGCTCCACGGGCGCCAGCAACCAGCGCCGCGGATGACGCCCCCGAGACGGCCTCCAGGGCGAAGCCAATGTCCCGCGAAGACTGGAACCGCTCTTCGGGTCGCTTTTCGATGCAGCGTCTCACCACCTGCTCGAGGCCTGGAGAAACGTCCGCCTTCGTCAGCTCCGCTGGGTCCTCTTTGAGAACCGCCGTCATCACCTCGGCGGCGGTCTCGCCCAAGAACGGACGCCGGCCCGACAGCATCTCGTAGAGCACCGAGCCGAAGGCGAAGATGTCGGAGCGATGGTCGACCGGATCCCCCCTGACCTGTTCGGGCGACATGTAGCTGACGGTGCCGAGGACGACGCCAGCCTCGGTGGCGGTGGCAAGCGTCGCGCCCTCGGGGCGGACGAGATCCGGATCGAGGGCCGGCCGCAGCTTGGCCAGGCCGAAGTCCAGGATCTTGACCCGCCCGTCCTTGGTGACGAAGAGGTTCTCGGGCTTGAGGTCCCGGTGCACGATCCCCTTCTCGTGGGCCGTGGCCAGGCCCTGCGCGATCTGGACCGCGTAGTCCACGGCCTTGCGCGGGGGCAAGGCGGCGTGGCCCATCAACTGCCGCAGCGTCATGCCCTCCAGAAGCTCGAACACGACGTAGGGGTTGCCTTCGTGCTGGCCCGTATCGAAGACCGCGACGAGGTTGGGATGGTTGAGGGCGCCGGCGGCTCTTGCCTCCTGCTCGAAGCGGCGGAGCCGATCGGGATCGGTCGACGACGCCACGGGCAGAACCTTGACCGCCACCTCCCGCCCGAGCCGCTCGTCGCGCGCGCGGTAGACCTCGCCCATCCCACCTGAACCCAACGGAGCTTGCACCTCGTAGGGGCCGAGACGCTCGCCGGGAGCGAGGGCTATCCCTTTGGTCGTGGGGCCGGAGGCCGTCACCGGCCGACCTCGGTCTGCGTCGAGACCGGGATGTGCGCCTTGAACAGCGCCCGGGGGCGGTTCTTCAGGAGCAGTTCGAGAAGCTCGTGGGCATTCGGGCCGACGGCGACGGCTACCGCCCCACGCCAGAGCTGGCGGCTGCCGAAATCGATCGCGCAGTCACCGAATTGGATGGCCACGTCCCCTCCCATCGTGCGGAACAGTCCGGGAAGTTGCCGAGGACTTCCCGATCTTAGGCACCGACCTTGACTGAGGCAAGACGCGAGTTGCGTTGACCAGGGGCTCTCGGGAAGCTGCGGTGGACACCGTGGCTCGCGGCCCGCGGCCTTATGCTAGGCCACGCGCATGGATCGGCGACGCCTTCGCATACTCTTTCTCGCGCCCCAGCCCTTCTTCGAAGTCCGCGGCACGCCACTCGCCGTGCTGCACCTGACGCGGGCGCTCGCCTCGCTCGGGCACCAGATCGTCCTTCTGACCTTCCCGCAAGGCGATGCGGCACCGACAGACGGCGTGCGCCACATCCGCAGCCTGCCGCTGCCGGTCGGGCGCGTGAAGGCAGGGCCGTCGCTCGCCAAGATCCTGCTCGACGTGCCGTTCATGGCCGAGGCGATCGGGCGCCTGGCCTTCGGCGGTTACGACGTCGTCCACGCCGTCGAGGAGTCGGCTCATCTCGTCGCCCCGTTCGCACGGCTGCTGCGGATCCCGCTCGTGATGGACGTGGACTCGTCGATCCCGGATCAGCTCCGGTACTCCGGCTTCGCCACGCGCGGGCCGCTCGTCTGGCTCGCCGATGCGCTCGAGACGAGCGCGTTGCGCCACGCCGCCGCGGCGGTCACGGTCTGCACCAGCCTGACCGACGGGGTGAAGCGGCGGGCACCCGGCACCGCCGTGTTTCAGGTGGAAGACCCGCCGCTCGTCGACCAGCGCACGCCGCCCGCCGCTGCGGCCGTCGAGGCGTTGCGACGCGAGCTGGGCCTGGGCGCCGGCCCTGTCGTCCTCTATTCGGGCAACTTCGAGCCGTACCAGGGTGTGGAGCTGCTGCTCGAGGCCACACCAGACGTTTCCGCAGCCCGATTCCTGTTCATGGGAGGTCGCCCGGCCGAGATCGAGCGTCTCAGATCGCGCGCGAGCGAGATCGGCACGGGCTCACGCGTGTTCTTCTCGGGCACGCGGCCGCCCTCGGAGCTACCCGTGTTCCTCGCCCTTGCAGACGTGTTGTGCTCGCCGCGGGTCAAGGGCGAGAACACGCCCTTCAAGATCTACAGCTACCTCGCGTCGGGCAAGCCGATCGTCGCTACCCGCATCCCAACGCACACGCAGCTGCTGGACGACTCGCTCGCGTTCCTGGTCGAGCCCACTCCGGCCGGGATCGCGTCCGGTCTGCGCCAGGCGCTGGAGCAGAAAGGCGAGTCTCGCGCCCGCGCCGAGCGCGCGCTCGCTCTCGTCGAGCGCGAGTACAGCGTCGAGCGCTACCGGGAGAAGCTGGCTCGCGCCTACTCCGAGATCCAAAGGTCCGTTCTTGACAGGGGCAGGCATTCGTGACTACTTTGTCAATATGAGGTTCTGCGCACGCGAGGCTCGATTCCGCTGTCCGCCGTGGGGCCCCGTGCGCGCCGGAGCCGATTAGCTCCGAACGGCGCGCCCCAGAGGCCCATCACGCAGGTGATGGGCCTTTTTTATTTTGAGTGGGAAGGAGGAAGCAGAGAGGTTGCACGCTCCGCTCGACGCACCTTCGCAAGAGGCCACGGCGAGGGCCGCCCTGCTCGCGCACCCGCTCTTCGCGCGGATCGGCCGGACGCCGCTCGTCGAGCTGCGGCGGGTCACGGCAGGGAGCAGGCTACGCGTCTTCGCGAAGCTCGAAGCCTGTAACCCCGGCGGTAGCGTCAAGGACCGCGCGGCGAGCGCGATCGTCGCGGCGGCGATCGCTGCGGGCGCCTTGCCCGAGAGGCGCCTGCTCGATGCGACGAGCGGGAACACCGGGATCGCCTACGCCATGCTCGGCGCCGCGCTCGGCTTCGGCGTCAGCTTGTGCGTGCCGGGCTCGGCCAGTCCCGAGCGCCTCAAGATTCTGCGCGCATACGGCGCGGAGCTCGTCGAGACCGATCCGCTCGAGGGCTCGGACGGCGCGATCCGGCGCGCGCACGAGCTGGTCGCCGAACGGCCGAACGATTTCTTCTACGCCGACCAGTACTCGAACCCGGAGAACCCGCGCGCCCACGAGCGTACGACCGGCCCCGAGATCCTGCAGGCCCTCGCGGAGGTGCCGCTCGACGTGTTCGTGGCGGGACTGGGGACAAGCGGCACCTTCGTCGGCACGGCGCGCTTCCTGCGGCGCGCGAGCCCGCGCACGCGCCTCATCTCGGTCGAGCCCGACTCGGCCTTCCACGGCCTCGAGGGCATGAAGCACATGGCGAGCGCGATCGTCCCGGCGATCTACGATCCCACCCTGGCCGACAAGCGCAGCTCGGTGAAGACCGAGCAGGCCCAAGAGATGACGCGGCGGCTCGCCCGCGAGGAAGGCCTGCTCGTGGGGCCCTCGAGCGGGGCGGCAGTCGTCGCGGCGCTCGCGGCCGGCGGCGAGGCCGGCGCCGGCACGGTCGCGGCCGTGCTGCCGGACGGCGGCGACCGCTACCTGTCGGAGCGTTTCTGGGAGAACGTGTGAGCGAGCGGGAAACCCCGGCCGTGCGCCTGGTCCAGGCTGCCCACGACGCGATCCGGCGCGAGGCGGCGCGGGCCTATCCCCACGAGGGCTGTGGCGCACTGCTCGGCCGCGCAGGCCAGATCAACGAGACCCTGGCGCTCGCGAATCAGGAGCAGGGCAGCCCGCGCACCCGCTTCACGGTCTCGCCCGCGGATTACCTCGCGACCGAGACGGCTGCCGACGCGCGCGGCCTCAGCCTGCTTGGCTTCTGGCACAGCCACCCCGACCACCCGGCGCGACCGTCCGAGACCGACCGCGCCTACGCCTGGCCTGGCTTGCTGACCTTGGTGATCGCGGTGGAGCGCGGCGCGCCGGGCGAGCTCACTGCCTGGGACGTGCCGGCGTCCGATGCGCCGTTCCGACGGCTCGATCTCACGATCGCGCCCGACTGAGGGAGAGGACCCAATGCCCGTCCGAATCAGGATCCCGACGCCGCTGCGGCCCCACACAGGGGGCCGCGCCCAGGTGACCGCCAGCGGCGAGACCGTCGCGGAGGTGCTCGGCGCTCTCGTCGCCGAGTCGCCCGCACTCGGCGCACAGCTTCTAGGCGACGACGGGCGGCCGCGCAGCTTCGTCAACCTGTACCTCAACGGCGAGGACGTGCGATCGCGCGCCGGCCTGGACACGAAGCTCGTAGACGGCGACGAGCTCGCGATCGTGCCCGCGATCGCGGGCGGCGGCCGCTAGCCCGAGCCTCGCCGCAACGGTCGGCCTCCCGCGGCGCCGGGGTGCTAGCATCGCCTCGACCGAATCCCTGGGGGAGCTGCATGAAGCGAGTCGCGATCTATCTGCTGGCGGCCGTGGGGCTCTTCCCGGCCCGCCTGCACGGCCAGTCGGCGCCTCCGAGCCCGACGTCCGACCCCGCCGACGAGCCGAAGGGCGGCTTCACCTTGCGCATCTCGGGCGAGCTGAAGCTCAACGGCCGCTGGTCCGAGGACGACCGCTTCCCGCTCGCGTTCCCATTCCCGAGCGACTTCGTTCCAGTCGGCCAGCCGAACGTCGCGCTCCGGACGGTCGCGCCCGGCAGCTCGCTGGAGGTGAGCCGCGGGCTCGTCAACCTGGACGTCGAGATGCCGCGCGGGATCGCCGGCCACGTCCAGATCGGCTTCATCAATCTCTACGACCGCAACCCCACGAGCACCGACCACACCGTCGACGTTCGTGAGGCCTGGGTGTCGTTCGGGACCAAGCGCGGCTCGCTCGAGCCGCTGCCGGGCTCTTCGCTCTACGCGCTCGTCGGCAAGGCGCCCAAGCTCGAGCGCCAGCCGTTCCGGCGGCTCGAGAGCTACGGCCTCGTTTCGACCGCCTTCAATCGCTTCAACGACCTCCAGCTCCAGGCCGGTGGCTCGATCGGGACCCGCTTCTATTTCGCGGCACAGCTCTCGGCGGGCAACCCGACCTTCATGCGCGACCCGAACGCGCTCGCGGGCGACAACGGCACCGACATGCCGCCCGACCCGGATCCCAGGCTCAACTCCGGGTTCCCGATCCTGTACCACGCCGAGGTCGAGGAGCTCGAGCCAGACGACCGCTTCGAGTACGGCGGAGCCCTGGGGCTGCGCCTGTTGAGCGCCGACCAAAGACGCGGCATCGACCTCTTGGGCTTCTACTACAAGACCCGGCTTTCGGAGGGAGCGAAGCTGCGCGGCACATTCTATGAAGGCGACCTCGACATCCTGAACGGCGCGGGCGACCTCTCGCTGCCGATCTCGGGCGACGACCGCGAGGAGTACGGGCTCAATCTCGACACCCGCATAGGCGATTTCTCGCTCTTCGCGCAGCTCGTCAAGGAGGAGGCGGCGGGCCTGCCGCGCCTGGGGATCGAGGTCGAAGCCGGCTATCGCTTCGCCCTCGGCGACCTCGCCGACCCGGGCGACCTCTTTCCCGCAATCCAGCCGGCGCTACGCTGGAGCCGGCTCGAGAACGACTTCAGCGCGCCGCGCGGCTTCGTCGCTCCGAGCTTCGCCTGGGATTGGGACAAGCTCGATTTCGGCCTGCGCCTGACGATCGTCCGCCGGCTGGACCTGACGCTCGAGTACTCGTTCCACGACATCGGGGCCTCGCGCGCGATCAAGCACGATGAGGCCCTCGCGACGCTAAGACTGACGTTCTGAATTCCGGAGCTGAGCTGCCTCAAGCCTGCACCTGGAGCCGAATCAGCGAGGCACGCCAGGGTTTTGTGGACGAGCGTTCGGGAGGCTAAGCGCCCCCCCATCCCCCGCTAGCGTATAAACGACTCCCGACGCGAGGCTTCGCTGAGCGGGATCAGGTACTTTGCCGGATCGCGGGCGATCTTTTCGTGGGCGGCGGCGAGCGTCGACTCACCGGCGTAGCTGACCGCGGACTGCAGGTGGCCCCGGATGCGCGACAGGATTCCTACGACGCTGCCCACGTACGGCACGCGCACCGACTGGCCTTCGGCCGGAGTCCGAAGCGCCTCGGCGAGCTCGTCCTCCTCGGCCCCGTCCACGACCGCCTCGGGCGAAGTCATGCCGCGGTAGAGCTTCATCTTCTGGCGCGTGGCGGGGTCTTCCACCACCATGCCGGGCGCCTCGTCGGTGCCCGATAGCATGCTGCCGAGCATCACCGAGGATGCGCCGCAGGCGATCGCGAGAAACAGGTCCTTGTCGTCCCGCACCCCGCCATCTGCGATCACCGGTACCTGGCCGCCCGTCGCGAGGAACACCTCACGTACAGCCTGCAGCTGCGGGACGCCCGCGCCCGTCTCGAGCCGCGTGCGGCAGCCGCGTCCGGGTCCGACCCCGACCTTGATCGCGTCGACGCCGAGCTTCACCAGGAAACGCGCCGCCGCCGCGGTCGCGACGTTGCCCACCACGAGCGGCACGCGCGAGAGCCGCTTGCGCAGCTCACCAACCGCGCGCGCGACGACTCCGGAGTCGGCGTGGGCCACGTCGAGCAGCAGCACGTCGACCTCCTGCTCGACGAGCGCCGCCGCGCGCTCGAGGTAGTCGCCGGTCGCGCCCACCGCCGCCCCCACGCGCAGCCGGCCGCGGGCGTCCTTGGTCGAGTGCGGCTTCTGCTTGTAGAGCTTCAGGTCGCGCATCGTCACGAGGCCCACCAGCTGACCGTGCTCGTCGACGAGCGGCAGCTTCTCGACGCGGGCCTCGAACATCGCCTGCTCGGCCTCCTCGAGCGAGACCGACGGCGGCCGCGTCACCAGCCGCTGGCGCGGCGTCATGAAGTCGGAGACCGGGCGCGCGTCGGCGGCGGGCCCGAGCGGCATGTCACGGTGCGAGAGGATGCCGGCGAGCTTCTGGCTTCCCTTGACTTCCTCGACCAGGAAGCTCGACGCGTTGTAGCGGCGGATCGCCTGGCGCGCCTCGCCGATCGTGGCCGTACGCTCGAGCCAGAGCGGGTGCTCGATCACGTAGGAGTGGCGCGTCTTGACGTAGCGCACGCGCGCGGCCTGGTCTGCGATCCCGGCGTTCCTGTGGAGAAAGCCGAAAGCGCCCTCGAGCGCGAGCGTCTTGGCCATCTCCTCGCCGACCACCGTGTCCATGTTGGCACCCAGGATCGGAAGCGAAAGCCGCATCTCGCCGGCGAGCGGCATCGCCAGCTCGACCTGGCGCCGCGAGCTCACCGGGCTGTGCTGTGGCCGGAACAGGAAGTCGTCGAACGTCCGGCCCACGAACAGGGGCTCGATCTCAGGCATCTGGCTATTGTGCGCTCATCGAGCGCCCCGCGTGCCCCCTATGGAATCGGGCGGTGGCGGGCGGCGAGCAGCACCCGCGAATACCAGTCCTCGCGGTCCGGGTGCGGCTGCTCGACGAGCGCGCGGCGGCGCTCGTCCCACGCTGCACCGGGCGGGAGCCACTCGTCCCAGGCCTGGCGCGCGGCGTCCACGTGGATCAGCACCTCGCCGACGCGCCAGGGCTCGGGCTCGAGCGCCACGACGCGGAGCGCCATGACCGGCTTGCCGAAGAGCGGCACGGCGACGACGTCGTGATCGATGATCGCCTGCGGATGGCCGCCGAGCCAGCGCAGGTCCTGGCGTTCCTCGCGGCGGCGGCGCGTGGCAACGGTCTCGAAGTTCTGCCCGTCGCCGCTCACCAGCACGTCGACGCTGCGCGGCAGGCGCGGGCCGTCGAGGCCGGACAAGAGCGTAACGGCGGCGAGCGGGCGCGGGCTCTCGAGCCGCAGCTCCAGTGGAGCGCCGGGGGCGGGCGCCACGTAGCTGCGCAGGTCCTGGTCCCCCGCCGCGCCTGCGCCCGGCCAGGGCTCGGATTGCGGGGCGAAAGGCGGCACGAACGCGTGAAACACCACGGCCTCTCCGGCCGTGTCGCGGCGCCAGCGGCCGCCGATGCGCGCGAGCGATTGCTCGAGCTCGTCCGGAGTCGGAAGCCCCGACGGCACCGACGGAGTCAGGACCCACGCCACGTTCTTCGCGAAGCGCACCTCGTCGAGGAGCGGCAGCGGCCAGTGGCGGAAGCGATCGTTCCAGGGCGGCGAGGTCACGATCCGCTCGCCGCTCTGCCAGGTGAGGCGGAAGGCGGGAGCGTAGGAGGCGTAAGCGTGGCGCACTCCGTAGCTGTCGAGCAGGCGCTCGACCGGCTTCAGATCTACGAGCACGAACGGCGGATCGGCCCGGTCGGTGCGCCGCCACGCCTCCAGCAGCCGGGTGCCCAGGGCCAGGTGGAGCGAGGCCAGGCCGAGCACCAGCACCCACGCCCGCCGCGACGTGCCGCGCGGTGACGCGGCCCA
>Ga0114129_10010843_pt1 | contig 12984 bp, 12 predicted proteins | sample RhiMetdeltSRZDD1_FD_80071 | JGI IMG/M metagenome (GOLD analysis project Ga0114129, IMG submission 80071) | Populus rhizosphere microbial communities from Tennessee, USA - Rhizosphere MetaG P. deltoides SRZDD1 (version 2) (version 2) | ecosystem: Host-associated > Plants > Roots > Rhizosphere >...
ATCCATGACGTCGGCCCGGCCCGTGACGGCGCTGATCGGCAGGCCGCCGCCGAGCGACTTCGCGCTCGTGATGAGGTCGGGCACGACGTCCTCGTCCTCGATCGCGAACCACCGTCCGGCGCGGCCCATGCCGCTCTGGACCTCGTCGGCGATGAACAGGATCCCGTGCTCCGAGCAGAACTCGGCCAGGCCCTTCACGAATCCTGGCGCCGGCACGATGAAGCCGCCCTCGCCCTGGATCGGCTCGAGGATCACCGCCGCGACGTTCTCCTCGCCGATGTGCTTGTGGATCTCCTCACGCGCGTAGTCGAGCGCCTCCTCGGCGCAGCGCTCGGGCCCGCCGGGCCAGCGGTACGGGTAGGCGAACGGGAGCCGGTAGATCTCGGGCGCGAACGGCCCCATGCCCTGCTTGTACGGCATTACCTTCGCGGTGAGCGACATCGCGAGCAGTGTCCGCCCGTGGAACGAGTGGTCGAAGGTCACGATCGCCTGGCGCCCGGTCGCCTTGCGCGCGATCTTGACCGCGTTCTCGACGGCCTCCGCGCCGGAGTTCGCGAACATCGTCTTCTTCTCGAACTCGCCCGGCGCGATCGCGTTCATGCGCTCGGCGAGCTCGATGTACGGCTCGTTGGCCGTGACGTGGAAGCACGTGTGTGTGTCGAGCTCGAGCTGCCGCTGCGCCGCCGCCACGACCTCGGGCGAGGTGTGCCCCACGTTCAGCACGGAGATCCCGGTGGCGAAGTCGATCAGGCGGTTGCCGTCGACGTCCTCGATGATCGCGCCGGACGCCCGGGCGGTGACGATCGGGTGGGTGTTGAACACGCCCTGCGGCACGGCCTTGGCCCGGCGCTCGAACCACTCGCGCGACCTGGGGCCGGGAACCTCGGTGACGAGCTTGCGCTCCTGTGGGATGTCCACGGTCGCCTCCTCGTGACGGTGGCGCCAGTTTGCCACGCGACGCGAGGAGGGAGCGAGCCGGCCTATCGCTTGCGGGTGCCTACGTGCGCGGACTCGCCCACGACATGCGTTATCGGCAGCCCGAAGCTCGCGGCCACGCGATGCGGCAGGTCGAGCCGGAGCCACCGAGACGCGCCCGGCGGCAGGGTCGATAGGATGATCTCGGCGAACGGGCCGTGTTCGCGGACCGCGTCGTCGATCGCGAGCATCGGGTTCCCGTCGCCCACCTCGCCCTCGACCTTGACCTCCAGCCCGGACAGGCGCATCAGGGCCTCGTCGAGGCGGGCTCGGGCCGTTGCCCGGGCCTCGCCCTCGGTCCAGGGGTGGTCGCGCGGCGGGGTGGCCGGCACGATCAGGAAGAAGGCGCACGGCCCTGCGCGTGACAGCTCGCGGATCCTCGAGACGAGGGGTTCGCCGGCCAGGGTCTGGTTGGCGACGACCAGGTAACGGCGCATCGGCACCACCTCCAGAACCTCCACCGTACGACTGGATGCCCGGAAGGGGAACCCCCCGGATTCCCGCGAGGCCGAGATCGGCGCTTTTCGGCATACTTTCGTTCGAACAGCCCCCCACCCCTTCGGGGTCTCTCAGAGGAAGGTGAGGTCCGAGATGGCCGACACGTCCTACAAGATGTTCATCGGCGGCGAATGGACGGACGCCTCCGACGGCAACACGCGCGAGATCGTCAGCCCCGCGACCGGCGACGCGATCGCCGAGGTCCCCGAGGGCACCGCCGCGGACGTCGATCGCGCCGTCGCCGCCGCCAAGAAGGCGTACGACGAGACCTGGTCCGACGCGACGCCGGGCGAGCGCATGCGCGCGCTCCTGAAGATGGCCGACATCGTCGAGGAGCACGCCGACGAGATCGGCCGACTCGAGTCAGAGAACGTCGGCAAGGTCCTCGCGATCACGATGGCCGAGGAGGTCCCCGTGATCGCCGACCAGTTCCGCTTCTTCGCCTCGGGCGCTCGCGTGCTCGAGGGCCTGGCGGCGGGCGAGTACATGCGGGGCTTCACCAGCATCCTGCGGCGTGAGCCGATCGGCGTCGCCGGGTTGATCGCGCCGTGGAACTACCCCCTGTACATGGCCGCGTGGAAGCTCGGGCCGGCTCTGGCCGCGGGCAACACGATCGTGATCAAGCCGGCCGAGAACACGCCGCTTACGTTGCTCAAGTTCGCGCAGTGGATCGCGGAGGCCGAGGTCTTCCCGCCGGGTGTGTTCAATGTCGTCACCGGCGACGGCGAGCCCGTGGGCGACGCGATCGTCAGGCACAAGGACGTCGGGATCGTCTCGCTCACCGGCGAGAGCTCGACCGGCCGGCTGATCGCAAAGAATGCGGCCGACACGCTCAAGCGCGTGCACCTCGAGCTCGGCGGGAAGGCGCCGGTGATCGTGTTCGACGACGCCGACATCGCCACCGCGGCCGAGTGGATCCAGATCGCCGGCTTCTTCAACTCGGGCCAGGACTGCACGGCGGCCACCCGCGTCATCGCCGGCCCCAAGGTGTACGACGACCTTGTCTCCGAGGTCGTCTCGAAGGTCTCCGAGATGAAGGTGGGGGACATCTTCGACGACGAGGCCGCGATGGGCTCGGTGATCTCGGCCACGCAGCTCGAACGGATCAGCGGGTTCGTCGAGCGGGCCAAGGGGTACGGCGCCACGATCAGGATCGGCGGCGAGGTCATCGACCAACCCGGGTCGTGGTACTCGCCGACGGTGGTCACCGACATCGCGCAGGACTCCGAGATCGTCCAGAACGAGGTGTTCGGGCCGGTCGTAACCATGCAGCAGTTCACCGACGAGGACACCGCGCTCGCGTGGGCCAACGGCGTCGACTACGGGCTGTCCGCCTCTGTGTGGACACGCGATGTGGGCCGCGCGCTGCGGATGTCGCGCAAGCTGCAGTTCGGCACCGTGTGGATCAACACGCACATCCCGCTCACGCCCGAGATGCCCCATGGCGGGTACAAGCAGAGCGGGTACGGCAAGGACATGTCGATCTACTCGATCGAGGAGTACACCAACGTCAAGCACGTGATGGCGTCGCTCGACTAGGGCGACACGCCCGGCGAAGGGCCAGAGAAGGCGGAAGGAAGTGAGCGCACGATGACCGTACGTCCGTTCCTGGTGAACGGGGAGTGGCGGACCGGCTCCGAGAGCTTCGAGGTCCACAGCCCTTACGACGACAGCGTGGTGGCCCAGGTCGGCGTGCCGGGTCCAGACGACGTCGAGGAGGCGATCGCCACCGCGGCCGCGACCTTCCCCGAGTCCAGCCGCCTTCCGGTGCACGCGCGCGCCGATGCACTCGACCACATCTCCCGGCGCCTGAGCGAGACGATCCAGGAGAACGCCGAGCTCATCGCCAGGGAGGGCGGCAAGCCGCTCAAGTGGGCCACGATCGAGGCGACCAGAGCCGTCTCGACGTTCCGGTGGGCGAGCGAGGTGCTTCGCCGCGGCGACGACGAGCTCGTGCGCCTGGACACCGAGGCGTCGCTCGGCTCGCGGGTCGGGCTGATCCGCCGGTTCGCGTTCGGACCGGTGCTGGGGATCACGCCGTTCAACTTCCCGCTCAACCTGGTGGCGCACAAGGTGGCGCCCTCGCTCGCGGTCGGCGCGCCCATCGTCGTGAAGCCGGCATCGGCCACGCCGATCGGCTCGCTCCGGCTGGCGGAGTTCTTCGCCGAGACCGACCTGCCCAAGGGCATGTACCAGGTGCTCCCTGTCTCCTCGAAGGTCGCCGATGGCATGGCGCGGGACGACCGCTTCCGCAAGATCTCGTTCACGGGTTCGAGCGACATCGGCTGGTACCTGAAGGGCTTGGACCCCAGGAAGCGGGTCACCCTGGAGCTCGGCGGCAACGCCGGCGTGATCGTGCACGCGGACGCCGACCTGGACCTGGCGGCCCAGCGGGTGGCGTTCGGCGGGTACTACCAGGCCGGCCAGAGCTGCATCAGCGTGCAGCGAGTGCTGGTCCAGTCCGAGGTCTACGAGGACTTCGCGAACCGCCTGGTCAAGCAGGTCGAGAGCCTGAAGGTGGGCGACCCGATGGACCCGACCGTCGACGTCGGACCGGTGATCCAGACGTCGGAGGTGGGCCGGATCGACTCTTGGGTGCAGGAGGCCGTGTCCCAGGGTGCGACCCTGCTCACGGGCGGCAAGGCCGAGGAGCCGTTCTACTCGCCGACGCTGATCGCCGACGTGAAGCCCGACATGAAGGTCTGCCGAGAGGAGATCTTCGGGCCGGTGGTCACGATCAGCCCGTACCAGACGTTCGAGGAGGCGATCGCGACCGTGAACGACTCGCGGTTCGGGCTGCAGGCCGGCGTGTTCACCAACGACATCAACCGGGCGTTCCAGGCCCACCGCGACATCGAGGTCGGCGGCCTGATCGTCAACGACGTCTCGGCGTTCCGGGCGGACCAGATGCCGTACGGCGGGTCGAAGGATTCCGGGTTCGGGCGCGAGGGGCTGCGCTACGCGATGGAGGAGATGACCGAGCCGCGGATCATGGTCCTGTCGCACGTGCCGCTGTAGGCAACCTGGCGCGACGATGAGGGAGGTGCCCGCATGAGTCGTATCGCCGTGCTCGGCGCCGGCGCGATGGGGACCGCCGGGGCCGTGCTGCTCACGCGCCACGCCGACGTCGACCTGCAGGTGATCGACATCGACGCGGCGCGCGCGGCCAGGGTCGCCGAGCGCGCGGGGGCCGAGGCCCGCGTGCTCGACGCCGACGCGGGGATCGCGTCGGTGCTGAAGGACGTGTCGGCCGTGGCCGCGTGTCTGCCGTACCGGCTGAACCTCGAGGTGATGGAGGCGGCGCTCGCGGCCGACTGTCACTACGCCGATCTCGGCGGCCTGTACCACGTGACGCTCAAGCAGTGGGAGATGCACGAGCGGTTCCGCGAGGCCGGCCTGTCGGCCGTCATGGGGATCGGCTCGGCGCCGGGGATCACCAACGTTCTGGCTCGGCTGGGCGCCGACGCGCTGGACTCGGTCACGTCGATCGACATGGTGAACGGCGCGGTCGACCTGTCCGAGGGGGGCGGCGCGTTCGGCGTGCCGTATTCGGCCGAGACGATCCTGGACGAGTTCACGCTGCCGGCCGTGGTGTTCGAGGACGGCGAGCTCCGGGAGGTTGCCGCCGGCTCCGGCGTCATCGACTGGGCGTTCCCCGAACCGATCGGGACGCAGCCGGCGATGTACACGCTGCACTCGGAGCCGGCGACGCTTCCGCGGACGATCCCCGGCGTTCGGGACGTCCGGTGGCGCCTGGCCCTGCCCCGGGCGGTGCACGAGGGGTTCGTGTTCCTGGTCGAGGCCGGCCTGGCCTCGCGCGACCCGGTGTTGACCTCCGCCGGCCCGGTGGTGCCGCGGGACGTGCTGGCCGCTGTGCTGAACCAGCTGTCGGCGCCCGACGGCGAGCCCGCCGACCGCGAGGTGATCGACGTCCGGGTGGCCGGCACCAAGGAGGGGGAGGAGGCCGTGTTCCGGGGGCTCGCGCGCTTCTCGCCGAGCCCGGAGGGCCTGTCGGCCGGCGCGTTCGGCACTGCGATCCCGATCGCGACCACCGTCCGCTGGCAGGCCGAGGGGCGGGTGCCGCCGGGCGTCCACCCGCCCGAGACCGCGTTCGAAGCCGGGGCGTTCGTGAAGGACCTCGTGCGCGAGGGCGTGGAATGCACCACCGAGTTCCTCGGCTGAGCTTCACCCTCCGCCCAACGCGCCGTACCCTGATGGTATGGGGACGCTCGCGCTGATCCTGATCCCGGCGGCCCTGTTCGTCGGGACCGTCGCACTGGTCCTGGCGCTCAGGAACGGACGCGTCGTCGAACCCGGCCGCCCGTGGTGGGGGCACCCGGGCGCGTGGATCGCGGTCTCGACCGTGTTCGTGTTGCTGGGCGTCATGGCGTTCCCGCGGCTGCTCGGGTTCACGTTCGTCTTCCTGCCGCTGATCTGGATGCGCGGGTTCGGCCGCCGCCGCGAGCCGCGGGACCCGGGCCCGCACGAGAACGACCCGTGGCGCGACGAGGATGACCGCTGGCCGAGCGAGGACGATCGCTGGCCGCGTGAGGACGACCGCTAGCTCACTCGCCGGATCCGAACACCCGGTCCGCGAACGCGCCCACTGCCTCGGCCGCCTCCTGCTCCCGCCGCCATAGGAAATGGTCGGTTCCGGCCAGGATCACCACCTCTGCGTTCGGGAGCGCGCGCCCGAGGGACTCCAGGCGCGGAGGGGGGCTGTACACGTCGCGCTCGCCGGCGAGCAGGAGCATCGGCCGGCGGAACGTCCTCAGCTCGGCCGCCGGCGGGATCGGCGGCACGTCGATGTCGGCGGGGTCCAGCGGGGGAGCGATCAGGGCGAGCGCCGAGACGCGTTCGTCTCCGAGCGCCTCCCGCAGCGCGACCGCGGCGCCGAACGACCACCCGCACACGAGCGTCGGCCCGTCCGACTCCTGCCGAACGCGGCCGATCGCCCCGTCCACGTCCTTGGTCTCAAGGCGACCGCCCGCGTAGGTGCCGGCGCTGCCCATCGTGCCCCGGAAGTTGAACGAGAGCACCACGAAGCCTCGCCGGGCGAGCGCCTTGCGGATCGCCCAGAGGATCGGGTGGTCCTTGCTGCCGCCGTGCCGGGGGTGGGCGTGACAGATCACGGCCGAACCCAGCACCTCGTTCTCGGGCCGGCGGAGCTCGCCCTCGAGGGAGACGCCGTCCTCGGTGGGGAAACGCATCGCCTCCATGTTTGGGACGATGCCAGCCGTGTCGAGCGGACGACAACCGGCGGGCACGGGGTTCGCGATCCGCGACCCCCTGCCGTGGAAGGACCTGTCGGCGGTCGTGTCCATGGCCCAACAGGCCGGCTACGGGGCGCTATTCCTGCCCGAGATCCTGGGGCGCGACGCGCTGGTCACGCTCGGGATGCTGGCGGGGGAGACCCGCGGCCTGCGGCTCGGCACAGGCGTGATCCCGATGCGCTCTCGCACGCCGCGGCTCACCGCGATGGCCGCGGCCGCCGTGCACGAGCGCTCGGGCGGGCGCCTGATCCTGGGGATCGGCACCGGCGGGTCCGGCCGCGGCGCGCTGGACGCGCTTCGCGCGACGGTGAAGGAGGTCCGGACGCTGCTTGCCGGTGAGCCGGGCGAGGACGGCGACGCGCTCTCGCTCGACCCCGGCTCGCCCGTGCCGATCTGGGTCTCGGCCCTGGGGCCCAGGGCGATGCTCCTGGCCGGCGAGGTGGCGGACGGGGTCATCCTCAACTGGTGCACGCCCGAGCGGATCGCGTTCGCCCGCGCCCGGATCGCCGAGGGCGCCGAGGCGGCCGGCCGCGATCCGGCCCAGGTGGCCGTTTCGGTCTACGTGCGCTCGTGGGTGGGCGGCGACGAGACGGAGGCGGTCTCCGCGCTCAAGGAGATGGCCGGCCAATACGCCTCGTACCCGTCGTATCGGCGGCAGTTCGACGAGATGGGGCTCGGGCCGCAGGCGTCGGTGGCCGGTCAGGCGCACCGGGCCGGCCGACCCGAGGATGTCCCCGAGGTCCTGGTCCGGACCGTCTGCGCGGTCGGGGACCAGGCCCGCGAACGCGTGGAGGCGTTCCGGGACGCCGGGGCAGAGCTGCCGATCGTGTACCCGGTGGCCACGGCCGACGCGGCGGCGTCCGTCAAGGGGACCCTGCTGGCGCTCGCGCCCGCGTGAGGGGTTGCGCAAGCCCCGCCGGTTCGTACACTAGGATTTACAAGGTCGGCACCGTGGAAAAGGGGAAAAGGTCCAAAGGAGCTGAACATGACGTACACGATCTGCGAGTCCTGCATCGACGTGAAGGACAAGGCCTGCGTGGACGAGTGTCCCGTCGACTGCATCTACGAGGGGCCGCGGATGCTGTACATCCACCCCGACGAGTGTGTGGACTGCGGTGCGTGCGAGCCCGTCTGCCCGGTGACCGCGATCTTCTACGAGGACGACGTCCCGGCCGAGTGGAAGCAGTTCACGCCGATCAACGCCGAGTGGTTCAACGACGACATCAGCGGCGTCGGCTCACCGGGTGGTGCGGCACAGGTCGGGCCCGCCGCCGTCGACCATCCGGTGGTCGCGGCCTGGCCCACCGTCGGTTAGCGCGGCCCCGGTCTCGCGCTAGCCCGCCGTCCCGACCTCGGCCGAGGTTCGAGGACCGTCCCGCAGGTACACGCGGAACGACGCGCCGCCGCCCGGGCTCTCCTGGACCCACGCGCGTCCGCCCATGAGCTCGGCGAACCGAGCGACGAGCGCGAGGCCGATGCCGACGCCGGGGGTGTGGTCGGGCGCTTCGGGACCCTGCCGGAACGGCTCGAACACCCACCGCCGCATCTCCGCCGGGATGCCGGGGCCGTCGTCGTCCACATGGAGCTCGACGCCTCCCTCGGCGGCGAGCACCCGCACGACGACGCGTGTGTCCTCGGGCGTGTGCCGGAAGGCGTTGGCCAGCAGGTTCTCGAGGATCCGCTCGACCTTGGCGGCGTCCACGTTGGCTGCGACGGGCTCGGTCTCCACGATCACGCGGCCCGCCGAGTCCAGGTCCGAGTCGGCCACGACGCCCCGGACGAGCTCGGCCACGTCGGTCGGGTGCAGCTTGGGCTCGACGATGCCGCGCGAGAGCCGATCCAGGTCGAGCAGGTCGGTCACCATGCGATGAAGCTTGCGGGCGTTGGCGGCGATCCGGCGCGCGAGGTCGCGAGCCTCGTCGCCTCCGAGCGCGATCTCGCCGCGCTCGAGGGTGGCCGCCAGGCCCAGGATCGCCGCGAGCGGCGTCCGCAGGTCGTGCGAGACGGCCTGCAGGAACGTGTTCTTCATCTCGTCTACGGCCTGAAGCCGACGAACGGCGTCCCGCTCCACGGTAAGCGCGCGCTCGAGCGTGGCCTCGGCCTCCTTGCGATCGGTGATGTCGAGGAAGAAGCCCTGCCACGACCCCGTGCCGTCGGGCCGCATCATCAGCGTGGCCTCGTCGTGAATCCAGACGTACGAGCCGTCGGCCTTGCGGAACCGGTACTCGGCCACGTAGGGCTCATGGGTGCGGTTGGTTCGTTCGTCGATCGCAAGGACGCGGTCGCGGTCCTCGGGATGCAGGCGCGCGCTCCAGAAGTTCTCGCCCCAGGTCCATTCATCGGGCGAGTAGCCGAAGACCTCCCGCACGCGCGGGCTGATGTAGAAGTCCTGCGGCGTGGATCGGAGCGCCTCGCGGTAGGTCACCGCGGGCAGGTGCTCGGCAAGGGCCCGGTAACGCTCCTCGGTCTCGCGCAGGTTCGCCTCGGTGCGCTCGCGCACGATTGCGACCGCGAGCGTCCCGGCCGCCGTCCGCAACAGGTCGACCTCCACTTGCGTCCATACGCGTTCGTGCTGGCAGTCGTCGAATCCCACGTAGCCCCACCACGCCCCCTCGACGGCGACCGGGACCAGCAGGAGCGAGCGGATCGCATGGGGCTCGAGGTGCGCGCGTTCGGCCGCGGGCATCGAGGGAGTCGGGCCCGCCACGACGTCGCTCTGCGACATCAGCTCGACCCACCGTTCGAGATCGTCGTAAGCGGCCTCGGTCCCGGGCGAGAACGGACTGGTCACGTTTGGCGCGAGCCAGAGCGAGCGCAGCACGGCGGTGACCGGCGAGGGCCCCGGCGGCCGGTTCTCGAACACGTAGGCGCGCGAGGCGTCCACGGCGGTTCCCAGCCGGCAGACGACGTCGTCCAGGCACTCGGACCACGTCGGCCGCTCGAGGAAGCGCTGGGCCGCGAAGGCCAGGGCCTCCAGCATGGCGTCGCGCCGGCGCTCCGCCTTCGGTGACGCGCTCGCGGTCTCCACCGGTTCGACCTCCGCCCGGGGTCCGGCCGGCGCGAGGGTGCGCGGGGATCCGGTTTCCCCGAACTGATTATCGGCCGCGCAACCCCTCGAGGTGAGCCTTCCGCCGCTCAGGCGGCGCCGGAGGCGGGCTCCGGATCCGGGATCTCGCCCGGTCCGGCGAAGGGGGTCTCGCCCCAGCGCGACCGGGACTTGGCGGCGAGCTTGGCCATCAGCGAGATGGCCGCCTCGTCTTCGGAGCCAGGACGCCACTCGATCACCCCGTCGGCGGCCGCGCGGTCCCAGATGTCCTTGCCCTTGTCGGTGCGGATGACCGTCAGCGTCCAGCCGTCGCTCTGGCCGAGGCCGCCGAACGCGATGTCGGCGTGCTCGGCGGCGAAGTCGGGGCACCGATTGCAGCCGGGACGCGTGAACTCGTGGGCCTGCTTGAGCGAGTACGTGACCTCCTCGCCGTCCTGGGTGTAGAAGAGCAGCTTGCCCTTCACGTTCACGCGCACGAGGTCGTCCAGCTCCAGGCCGAGTCGGTTCTGCGCGATCTCGACCATCAGCCCGTCGTAGGTGAACGTCTTGGAGCACAACAGGCCGAACGTCCACGCGATCTTCTTCGCCCACTTGTTCACCCGGCGCGCGGTCATCGAGCCCGTGACGCTCGCCTGACACGACATCCCGACGAGCGCGACCTTGGACAGCCCGAGCTCCGCCGCCTTTATCAGGGCGAGCGGGTTCGCCGAGTAGGTGTAGCGCGACCCCGCGGTCGCCAGCACGCCCTCCTCGTCGGTCACGACGGTCGGCTCGGCGTCCCACGGCCGGTCCTCCGAGAGCTTCGAGGTGAGCGCGCCGTCGATCTCGCCGTTACGCAGGCCCCATATCAGCAGCGCCGAGACCACCCCGCCGTCCTGACCCTGCATGAGCGCCTCGGCCGTGGTCGCCCGCGCGAGCACGATGTCCTTGTAGTGCCCGATCACGTCCTCGGGCGACCGGGTCTGGCCGAACAGGAGCTGGTCGATCTCGGACTCCCACTCTCGGAAGCGCGGACACGCGAGCGTGCACAGCGAGCATCCACGGTCGCCGTGGACGCAGGCGTCGGGGCCGTCCTCCTGGAGCTGGACCGGGACGTCGTCCTCGTAGCCCAGGACGTGGAACGGGCACGCGACGATGCAGGCGGTGCAGCCGGTGCACAGTCCGGTCAGGACGACCTCGTCGTACAGGTCGCGCCACTGCGTACGATCGGCGCTGGTCGGCACGCCCGCAGTATAGGAGCACCCGTTCGAAAGGCGTTCGGAACTGGGGCCCGACGCTATCTGGCCACCTGGGCTAGGCTGGCCCGACGCCCGAAGACGGAGGTGGAGGATGGTGAAGGCGAGGTGGCTTCGGCTTGTCGCGGGCCTGTTCGTCCTTGCGCTGCTGGTGGCCGCGTGCAGCAGCGACGACAATGGGGGAGGCACGACGGCATCGACCGGCGGTCCGACGGCCGCGACCGGTTCGACCGCCGAGACCGGCGGCGGCGGGGGCGGCGGGACGACGATCACCATCGCCAACTTCGCGTTCGACCCGGACACGCTCACTCTGTCCGGGGCGACAGACGTGACCGTCACGAACAACGACTCCGCGACGCACACGTTCACGGCCGATGACGGCTCGTTCGACGTTACCGTGGATCCGGGGGCGACCGAGACCGTCAACGTCAGCGCGTCGACGGACTTCCACTGCTCGATCCACCCGCAGATGACGGGCTCGATCACGGTCTCGTAGGAAGGGACCAGCTCGAAGGGGGTCGGTCCGGCGGCGGCTCAGATGGCGAACGAGTCGCCACACGCGCACTCGTGCTTGGCCCGTGGGTTCTTCATGCGCAGGCCGCCACCCAGGAGCGCGTCGTTGAACTCGAGGGTCGAGCCCTCGACGATCGGCGCGCTCCTTGGGTCCACCAGCACCCGAACGCCGTCCGCGGCCGACACGACGTGGTCGTCCTCGGCGGGGGCCTCGGCGAACGAGAGCTCGTAGGAGAAGCCGGAGCACCCCCCGGCCACGACCCGGACGCGCAGGATCGGGTCGCTCAGGCCCTCCTTCGCGGCGAGCTGCCGGATCTTGCCGGCGGCCCCGTCCGTCACGGCGATCACCGCGGTGGCCTGGTCCATGCCCTCCAGGATACCCGTCGATGGGTCAGGTTTTCGTCGCCCCGAGGAAGCTGACGAACACGCGCGCGAACACTCGCGCCGCAGTGACCAGATCGGCGATCTCGACGAACTCGTCCGCCGTGTGGGCCGCGGCGAGCGAGCCGGGCCCAAGGAGCACCGTCGGGATGCTCCGCTCATTGATGTAGTACCGCGCGTCGGTGATGCCCGTGAACCCCGCGTCGATGGGCTCGGCGCCCGTCTCCGCGCGCACGGCCTCCCGGCACGCGTCCGCGATGGCGGAGTCCGCCGCCGTCTCGGCCGCCTCGAGCCAGAGCTTGAGCTCGAACGACAGGTCGACCTCGGGACGTTCGGCGCGGATGCGTTCGGCCAGCGCCTCGAACGGCGCGAGGACTGTCGCCTGGTCGCGCTCGCCGGGGATCGTACGGCGGTCGATCTCCACCGAGCACAGGTCTGGGACGACGTTGGGCGCGCTGCCGCCCTCGATCTGCGCGGCGTTCACGGTGGGGCGACCGACGAGCGGGTGCTCGAGGTCGGGCAGGACCTCCTCGAGCGCGAGCAGGAACCGCGACATCGAGGTGATCGCGTTCACGCCCTCGTGCGGACGCGAGCCGTGGGCGGCCCGGCCGCGGGCGGTGGCGGTGACCCACGCGCCTCCGCGTTCGGCCAACATGATCGTGAGCTCGCTGGCCTCGCCGACGATCGCGGCGTCCTGGTCGATGTACCCCTGCTCGAGCAGGACGTTCGTCCCGTGCAGGCCGGCCATCTCCTCGTCGGCCACCAGGTGGAGGTCGAGGCGGCCCCCGAGCTCGACGCCGGAGCGACGGATCGCGGAGACGGCCGCCAGGGCGCTCGCGATCGAGCCTTTCATATCCACGGCGCCGCGCCCGATCAGCTTGCCGTCGGCGATCTCGGCGCCGTACGGCGGGTGGCGCCACGTCGACGGGTCCCCGGTCGGCACGACGTCGAGGTGGCCGTTCCACGCCAGCGCCGGCCGGTCCGCTGTGCCGAACCGCGCCACCACGCTCGGCCGCCCCTCCTCGCCCCGGATGATCTCGGGCTGGCCGCCCAGGCCCTCGAG
>Ga0114129_10010845_pt1 | contig 12982 bp, 8 predicted proteins | sample RhiMetdeltSRZDD1_FD_80071 | JGI IMG/M metagenome (GOLD analysis project Ga0114129, IMG submission 80071) | Populus rhizosphere microbial communities from Tennessee, USA - Rhizosphere MetaG P. deltoides SRZDD1 (version 2) (version 2) | ecosystem: Host-associated > Plants > Roots > Rhizosphere >...
AGACCGACATTCCTGTAACCGGCTTTTTCGGGACCGTAATCGGGGAACAGTTCATCAGTGTCCATTCCGGTGACGGCAGGCTCTTTATCGACGGAACCGTCGTTCGTGAAAAGTCAATTCAGGGCCTCATAACTTTGCCTCAGGGTGCAAAGTACCAGTTCACGATGACGCGGTAATCGTGCGGCTTTGATCGATCGATCGATCAATTGGATCGCGTGATCGCGAATGGCGACCGATCGCCACGCGATCGATTCGATCGATCAAAAAATGATCGCAGGCGTTCCCGAGTCGAATCGGAGCCTCTCCCTTAGCCAAGGGAGACGGGCGTTTCTGGTTTTCACAGTTCTCTGGCAGATCCGTTGCAACTGGGTAATATTTGGTGCCGCTTGCTGCCGGAGTGCCACACAATCGCCAAGAACAGGAGTCTGTCGTGCGAACAACCAATCACCCCGGTTGGGGACGACCCGAAGTGGCAGTTGTCGGCTTCGTCGTTTGCCTTCTGACACTCCCCACTGCTGCGCGTGCACAACTGGACGTGCCTGGCCCGAGCGGCGTCGTCATGGGACACCTCCACCTTGCAACCAAAGATGTCGAAGCGAGCCAACGCTTCTGGGCGGCTTTAGGCGGAGTGGCCGTGCAGAACGGCCAGCTTCAACTGATCCAGTTTCCCGGAACCTTCGTCATGCTCCGCCAATCGGCGCAGACGACCGGCGGCACCGAAGGCTCGACGGTCGAGCGCGTCATGTTCCGGGTCAAGAGCTCGGAACTGGTGCCGCTCATTCAGAGGCTCGAGCAAGCGACCGGGTCGAAGCTGGGCGCTCTGTTCACTTCGCCAGAGGGCGTGACGATCGAGCTCCGCGGCGCGGCGGAGTCACAGCAACCGGCAGTCAGGATGGAGCGCCTCGACTTCAGGACAGTGACGCCAACCGAGACCCGTGATTGGTACGTGAAGACGTTTGGGGCTGCATCTGATTCGCTGGCGGTGCCTGCGGGAACCCCGCCGGTTTACATCGCGCGGCTACCAGGTCTGACGATGTATTTCAGCAAGGCGGACGCCGCGCCGGCTGGAACCAAAGGTCGCGGCCTGGACCACATTGGCTTCGAGGTGAAGAACCTGGAGGAGTTCTGCAAGAAGCTTGAAGCCGCTGGCCAAAAGTTCGATCGGCCGTACGGGCGGCTCCCGAATTCGACGATAGCGATCGCGTTTCTCACCGACCCGTGGGGCACTTATATCGAGCTGACGGAAAACCTGGCGCCATCGAAGTAAGCAAAGCCTACGAAGCTCGGGATCGATTTGTATCGACGGCCCCCGCACTCACTTGCGCGGCTGCCGTCGACCCTTACCAAAATGCTTGTCAATCACCGCCCACAGTACCAGCAAAGGCATCATCATCGCTGCCGCGTAGATTGCGACGGTCGTACGGCCGGGGCCTGTCAGCAACGCGCCGATACGGTCGCGAAACGGGTCGTCGTTGATTAGATACGTCCACGTCGATCCGGGCGCTTTGATCCCGAGTGCCTCCAGGTCGATCTGGTTGTCACGCACGCGAACTTTTGTGAGAGCGGTTTCTACGGCCTCGTCGATCCGGTCATCGATATCCGAGAATGCCTTAATCGCTTGAGTCGAGAACGACGTGAGCGGATCCTGACCGCCCAGACGGACAAGATGGATTCCCTCGCGAAGGTCCGCGCAAAGCGCGAGGTGATCCCGCCAGGCCCTGTCGATCTCAAACAGCAGGATGAGCTTTTCGGCGCGTATCATCGCCGCTTCTCCGACGGCTTCAACCAGCGGCTGACGGCGGTCCGGATGTCGCTCCCAGATATCAGCTATTTCGTGATCGTGCAGGACGGCCTGCCGCCGCTCCATCATGCGCCGGTGCTGTTCATCGACCATGGCGGTGTACTTGGAGATAGTGCGGCGTATCTCGAAATTCTGACCGTCGATGATGCGTTGGGCCCTCGAGATCTCGCGGCGTACCAACGGATTCTCGATAGGCGTGGTGGTTGCGTCCGCGAGCAAACGCTCAGGAATCAGGTTTCTCATGCCGTAGCGAACGAGGAGATCATCCTCCAGGCTGACGAAGAACCGTGATTCGCCAGGATCGCCCTGGCGGCCGGCTCGGCCGCGCAGTTGCTGATCGACACGGACGCTCTCGTGGCGATTCGTGCCGATCACATAGAGTCCGCCGAGCGCGACCACACGGTCGCGCTCGGCTTCATCACGGCCGCCGAGCCGGATGTCCGTGCCGCGGCCGGCCATGTTCGTGGAGATCGTGACCGCGCCCGGAGCGCCCGCATCGGCAACGATTTGCGCCTCGGCTTCATCGTTCTTCGCATTCAGGACCTGACAAGCGACGCCGGCAGCTCGCATGCGATCGGCAATCCGTTCCGATTCTTCGACGCTTGACGTGCCGACGAGCACCGGTCGCTGAGACTGATGGATTCGTCCAACTTCATCGACAAGTGCGCGTTCCTTCGCGTCGCGCTGAGCGAAGACGCGATCGGGGTGATCAACGCGAACCATCGGACGGTGCGTCGGGATGACGTCAACCTCGACGCCGTAGAACTGCTTGAGCTCGTCGGCCGCAGGTTGCGCCGTTCCGGTCATGCCGCTGAGACGCGGATAGAGTCCCAGAAAATGCTGCAGGGTCATTGACCCGAGAATGCGACCATGGGTCTTCGCCTCGAGCCCTTCCTTGGCTTCGAGCGCCGCTTGCAAGCCGTCGGGCCAGTGACGATCCTCCACGACGCGTCCGGTAAATTCGTCGACGATCGCGATGCGGTCATGGCGGACGATGTAGTCGACGTCGCGGCGGAGCAGCGCATGGGCATGGAGCGCGCAGTTGATCTCGGTCAGCAGCCTGTAGTTGTCGTTGCTGTGCAGGCCGCCGCATCCGAGTGTTTCCTCGATGTGCTCGATGCCTGACTCCGTCAGGTTGACGTCACGACCGTGCTCGTCCATCGCGAAGTGGACGCCGGGCGTCAGCGACCGGACGAGTCGAGCGAGCTCGGACGCCTGCGATGCACCGCGGTCGACGCTGCCGGCAATCACGAGCGGGATCCGCGCTTCGTCGATCATCAGGGAGTCCGCTTCGTCGATGACGGCCGCGTGGAAGGGCCGATGAACGAGGTCCGCCGGATCGAGGACGAGCAGATCGCGGAGGTGATCGAATCCGGCCTCTTTGGCGGTGACATACGTGACATCGGCCCGATAGCTGGCGCGCCGCTCGGCCGGCGTCATCTGGTGATCGACGTATGCAACCGACAGCCCGAGCGTGCGATAGACGGGACCCATCCACGCGGCATCGCGCCGGGCCAGGTAGTCGTTGAAGGTGAGCACATGCACGCCGCGGCCGGTCAGGGCCATGAGCGCGGCTGGCATGACGGCGGTTAGCGTTTTGCCCTCGCCGGTTTGCATCTCGACGACGGCGCCGCCGTCGAGTGCGAGGCCAGCCACGATCTGCACGTCGAAAGGGCGTTGACCGAGTGTTCGCGACGCCACTTCGCGTATCAGTGCAAAAGCCAGCGTGCGATCGTCTGCCGTCAGGTTCCTCATCGCCACGGTGTCGCGTAGCTCGCGCCACCGTTCGACGAGCGCGCGGTCCGACAGAGTGGTGAGCGAGGGCTCGAGCCGGTTGATCGCGGCCAACGTCCCCTCGAATGCGCTCAAGTCGAACTGAATGGGCGAACCTTGAATCCGTCTGATTCGCTGACGAAATCCGATCGTGTTCCGTACGCCGGCAGCCGGACGGGCAGATGCGTCCATGACACTCTCCTTCGCAAGAAAACAGGTTGGATACTGCTTACGCGAATGAGAGGGCGGGTGGTGCTCGTGAGGGAAGAAGCGCGCGACGTGCGACCGGCTGCTCGTCAGCCGGCGGTCGCGCAAGCGCGAATCCGTTGAGTGAGACGTCGGGAAGGAGTACCCACTGCGGGTCGACAATCGCGGCGTGGAGAGCGGACGCCCCGGGCAGCAGACCTGCCAGCAGGACCGCCACGATGAGCAACCGAATCAGCGGGCGCGACGGCTTCCGCATGGGCTCTGGACCATTTTACAGCGAGACTGGCAAGGGGAAGAAGTCTAGAAGAGCCCGCGCTGAGTCGTTCCCCCAGACTGCAACGGTTCACTCGATCCAGTGGCCGCTGGAGCCGGTGACCTTCCACGTGCCATCGGCTTTCGTGAGCAACTGGGTCGAACCCTGATAACCATTGCGAATCCGCGCCGCGCCCCGGGTGCGAGGGGCGTCGATGAACGTGACCTCGGTCACCATCGGGAACGTCTGCAGGATCCATCCGCCCCAGTGACCGGGGCCCATGGTGAAGAAGCGATTCCAGAACCTTTCAATGTGTTCGACGTGTGCACGCTGCTTCGTTCCGCCAAGGCTCATAAGAATGCGTTCGAGGACGGCAATCTGTTCTTCGTCCAGCAGGACCGCGCCGGTCTTCACGGACAGCCGTGAAGCGGCCTCGACCTGCACGACGGAGTCGTCGTGCAGCTTCACGCGCACCTTGGGGGTGACGATGAAGAACTGTGGTCGACTGCCAGATGAACGGAAGCGGCTGAACTCGTTCGACGGCCAGTTGACGTTTGGATTGAGCACGACATCTCGGATGTCCATGATGTCCTGTTGTAGCGCCGTGACAGAACGTTTCGCGAACAGATCGACGCCGTGTTGATGCCACTGAACCAGAGCGTCCGACATCAACTCCGACGCACGGTCCGGTGAACCGACGATCGATTGAAGCGTCGCTCGCGCGATCTGCGCCGCAAACACGCTGAAGCCATATGGTTCCCTGCCGAGTGATTCGAGCGCTGTGAGTGCGGCGCGCTTATCTTCTTCGCTGGCTTCAGGGGCAGCGCGTAGGAGCGCCATTTCGAGCTTCGCACGGGTCAGCAGTTCGTGCGCTTCGAGAGCGCTCGGAGAGTCTGGATGCAGCCGAATGAAGTCTGTGAGCGGCGCGATCGCGCTGCGCCAAATGCCCTCGGTCACCATGAACCGGCCGCGTTCGAGGAGCATTCCCGCGCGCACGCTGCGCGACCGCCTCAGTTGTGTTGTGCGGCGGTGCAGCCACTCTTTCGATACGTCGGCTTTGCTGCGCGGATCGCACCCGTTGCACGGCTCCTCGTCGAGCCGCGTGTTGAACTGGTAGGTGCCGTAGTACGGATCCGCGAAGTGCTGATCCCACGAACGTTTCGCCTGCTCATAGGCCGTGCGCGCGCGTTCGAAATCGTTGAGCGCTTCTGATGCACGCCCGGCAAACGTCTGACTCAGCACGAGCGCCGGCGGCAGTGCGCGACTCGCTGCGGTCACCGATTCGTATGCCTGCCGCGCTTCTGCCCAGTTGCCGAGGAGCTGTTTGCATTGCCCGGCGCGCAAACCGGCCACCCACGCCCACTCGCTCTCAGGAAACCGCGCCAGGTATTCCCGGTAGCGCTCCAGAGCGACGTCGCATTTCCTCTCCTTGAAGCTGATCGACGCCAGCGAGGCCAGCGCCTTTCGGTTGTTCAGGCCCGTTCCCCCGCGCGCGAGATCGAGCAGTGTGGCGTCGGCTTTCTGCCGCCACTCGTTTTGCTTCTCCACGTCTGTCGCGACGTGGGCGACCTGCCGATACCACATTCCTCGGATGTAACGCACCGCCGCTGGCTGTTCGACCGCCCTTTCGAGGTCGAGGAGAAAACGGTCGGTTTCCGTCACCGGGTCTCCTCCACCGGCGGCGAAAAGTGGCGGTAGTTTGCTGGCGATAACGAGGCCAGCTCCACTCGTGAACGGGTGCCCCGGCGCCACCTCGAAGTTCTTGACGAGGACCTCGCGAAATACGGCGACGACCCGTGGCAGATTCTCCCTGGCGTACTGCGGTTCGAAGACGAAGAATCCGAAGACGTTTTGCGGCGCGCGCCGGACCCATTCACAGTCCGGATACACGCCGCTCTGCAATTCGCGCGTGAGCGCCGCGATGTGAAGCAAGCGATCGGTGGGGTCGGAACCGTTGGGCTCACGGGCGTTGAACCCCAGGTGCATGCCGGCAGTCCACAGCGCCTGTGCCCCGATGGTTGTCCCGGGATGCCGCCGCGCGAATGCCTCCAGGGCGGCGATGCGTGCATGGATATCTCGACCGTCATCGAGAATCCTCAGCTCCGCGAGCAGAGCGGCATCGGTGCCGGCGTACTCGGTGACGAAGCCACGCAGCAGATCGCGCCACGGCGGCGGTGTTTCGCCCGGAAGAAGGACCGGAAGATTGAGTAGATACCATGCGGCTTCTGCCGCTTGTTCGCGCGGGAGTTCACGAAGCCGCTGGCGAGCTCTCGTGACGATTTCGCGAAGGACCGCCGGGTAGCCCCGTCCCTCGTCGTCGAAGCGGTGCCCCTTCGTCGATACAGCCCTGAACGCGGCACCCATTCGTTCGGGCCGACGATCGACGATGCGCCGAAGCACTGTGAGCGCGTCGCCGGTGCGGTCGACGTCGAGCAAGAGCGGGATGGCCTCCGGGCTCTCCGGGTCTTTAGCGAGCTGAACATCGGCTGCCTGACTTTTCAGACCTCTTTCGACGAACAGCCAGACGGAGTAGTCCTCGAGCGGGAAGTCCTCACCACGCTGAATCGTGCGCGGTTGCGAATAGGCGATTGTCGGGACAACTAAGGCCGCGAGCAGCGCGGCACACACCCTGGCCGGCATGGCTAATCGCATATGAGATTAGACGCCGCCGGCGGCGGATTGGCTAACTCGATCAGCTATGATCGCCTGCATGGCCGAACGCGCATATCGCGCCGGGGACTCGATCGACGACCACTGCCGTGCGTGCAAGCTCGATCGGCGGCACACGGTAATTGCCGCCGACGACGCGGGACGGCCGATTCGGGTGGCCTGCGGCTACTGTGGAAGTGAACACAATTACCGCGGCGGTCCGAGAATGGACGAACCGCGAGAAGCCGCCTCGCGCGTCCGGGCGTCGCGACCTGCGCGCGAGCCATTTCCCCTCGTCAGCGATCGTGAAAGGACGGCACCACCAGTGAGCCCCGATCAGACGGTTGGTATTGATTTCGAGTTGCTGCTGCGGCGAATCATTCGCGAGGAGACCGGACTTACCAGCGTGGCGCCGGCCGAGAAATGGCGCGGCGGCACACTCGTGCTGCGCCCGGGCACGCCGGGGTTGCAGGAGAGGAGTTGGCCGATCGAATCGTTCTTCCACAAAGTCGTCATGTTGCGAAATCGCTTGCGGACGCTCGAGCAGCAGATTAATGCGACGGATCTTCCCGAGGACGTGAAGGTCCGGCTGCAGGGTTACATCACCGGCTGCTACGGATCGCTCACCAGCTTCAACGTGCTCTTTGCAGAGAATGAAGATCAGTTCAAGGGCTCGGGCGAGGACTAGCGGCGATTCGCACCTTATTTGACGGCTATGCGGTCTTCACCGCTTCCGCCTGGCTCAGCCCCAGTTCCGTGATCGATATCTCGCGCATTCTGAACTTCTGAATCTTCCCGGTCACCGTGGTAGGGAAATCCGCCGTGAAGCGGATGTATCTCGGGATCTTGTAACTAGCAATTTGCCCCCGGCAGTAGGCGCGCAGCTCTTCCTCGGTCGCCTCCTCACCGTTGCGAAGGCGTACCCATGCGCAGACTGCTTCGCCGTACTTCACGTCCGGGACGCCGATCACCTGGACGTCGCTGATCTTTGGATGTGAGTACAAGAACTCCTCGATCTCGCGCGGATAGATGTTCTCGCCGCCGCGGATGATCATGTCTTTGATGCGGCCGGAAATATTCACATACCCGTCGTCTCGCATCACCGCGAGATCACCTGTGTGCATCCACCTCGCAGCATCAATCGAACCCGCGGTCGCGTCGGGATTGTCCCAATATCCGAGCATCACGGAGTACCCGCGTGTGCACAACTCTCCGGCCGCGCCGCGCGGCACGATCTCACCGGTTGCCGGGTCGATGATCTTGCACTCCAGATGCGGATGAATGCCACCGACCGTCGAGACGCGCACGTCAATCGCGTCATCGACGGCGGATTGAAAGGACACCGGTGATGTTTCGGTCATCCCATAGCAAATCGTGATTTCCGGGACGTGCATCCGCTCCATGACCTGCTTCATCACCTCGATTGGACACGGTGCCCCGGCCATGATCCCCGTTCGCAGTGAATCCAAACGCCTGCGGCCGAATGACGGATGCTCGAGTTGCGCGATGAACATAGTCGGCACACCGTAGATCGATGTGCACTGATGCGTTTCGATTGCCTGCAGCGTTGCTTCCGCGTCGAATGATTCCGCCGGGATCACGACCGCAGCGCCGTGAGTCACCGCCGCCAGATTGGCCATCACACACCCGAAGCAGTGGTAAAAGGGGACCGGAACGCAGATGCGATCCACTTCGGTGTATTTCAGGACTTCGCCAACGAAGAACCCGTTGTTCAGGATGTTGTGATGGGAGAGCGTTGCACCCTTCGGCGATCCGGTTGTACCCGAGGTGTACTGGATATTGATTGGATCGTCGAACTGGAGCACGCGTTCGCGCGCGGCAAGCGCCGCGTCATCGACACCGTCGCCCCGGGCGATGAACTCAACCCAGGCGAGACTGCCGGGGCTTGCTTCTGTACCCAGGTAGACGAGGTGTCGCAGTGAAGGAATGCGCGATGTCCTCATCGTGCCTCTGCGCGGCTCCCTTAATTCGGGCATGAGCGACTCGAGCATGCCCACGTAGTCGGTCTTCCGAAACTTCCGCGCGGAAATCAGGACTGTCAGACCTGACTGGTTCAGGACATATTCCAGTTCACGCAACTGGTACGATGGATTGATGTTGACGAGAATCGCGCCGACTTTGGCCGCGGCGAATTGCGAAATCATCCACTCGGCTGTGTTGGGACTCCAGATCCCCACTCGATCGCCGCGCTCCACGCCGAGGCGCAACAAGGCGCGTGCCCCACGGTTCACGTGATGGAGCAATTCGGAGTACGTGTATTTGAGGTTTTGGTGACACGAGGTCAAAGCGTCTCGTTGTCCGAATTGCGCGGCTGCGCGGTTCAACGATTCGCCGATCGTGTGGCCGAGGAGAGGCGTGAGAGCAGAACCGTGAACGTACGACAGCATCACATTTCTCGTTACCGCGGTGGCGGGTTGACTGAGTTCTCCGGCTTGGTCGTAAACGCTCGCCCCATCAACGCTCTCCCTGGTCTCGCTCCTGTGTGCTGGCCACCATCAATGACGACGGTGCCGTTCACGATGGTGTATGGGATTCCGACCGGAAAGGACTTCGGCCGCGCGAACGAGTTCGTCTCTCGCACCGTCGCCGGATCGAACATGACCAGATCGGCGGCGAAACCCTCGCGGATTTGACCCCGATCGCGCAGGCCGAGGATCTGAGCGGGGAGGCTCGTCATTTTTCGGACTGCGTCTTCGAGCGTCAGCACCTTCTGTTCGCGCACGTAGTAGCCAAGGACGCGTGGGTTGGTTGAGTAGCTGCGCGGATGCGGCACTCCGTCAGCGGCGAGATTGATCGCCGCTCCGTCGCTGGCGATTGAGACCCATGGCTGTTTCATCACGGTGCGCACGTCCTCTTCCGACATCGTGTGGAACATCCCGGTGATGGTGCCGCCTTCGTCCGACATCAACGCGATGCACGTGTCGGCGGGGTCCTCGTCGCCGCGAGCCTTGGCGATTTCGGCTATGTGCATCCCCTCGTACTTCTTGATCTCCGGCCGGCGCGCACGGCCGAGCACGATCCCGTCCCATCCTCCATGCTCCATGACCCAGGTCTGAAAATCTTTGTCGTCCTTGATCTTTCTGCGCTGCGCCGGATCGCGGAGCACAGCGGCGAACGTGTCTGGACCGCCCTCTCGTGCCCAGAGAGGAAAGAACGAAGCCCACTGGTGCTGCATCGCGGTATACGGATACTGATTGGCGGTGACGTCGAGCCCGCGTGCGCGTGCCGCCTCGATCTTGCCAACGTATCGCCCGACGGTGCCCCAGTTCGGCTTTCCTCGAATCTTCAGGTGAAAGATGTGCACCGGAATCCTTGCTTCGTCGGCGACGCGAATGGCAAAGTCGAGCTCCTTGTCCTGTTGCATACCTTCGCTGCCAATGTGTGATGTGTAGATGCCGCCGAGGGACGCCACGACTTTCGCAATCTCGATAACTTCGTCGGGATACTCGGGACCGCCGCTTTCGAATCGCGTCACCAAACCCCACGCGCCTTCTTGCATGGATCGCCGAGCCAGCTGCTTCATGCGTTCGAGTTCGGCGGGATTGGCGGCGCCTCGGTTGTACCCTTTTACGACCAGCCGTATCTGCTGATAGGACACCTCCGAGATCACGTTCATCGAGATGCCCTTCACCTTGAGCGCCTCCCAATAGCCCGTGAAGTTGGTCCACGATCCTTTCGCCTCGGGCAGGCCGTCGCGTGGTGCGACCGTCGTGCTTTCGCCGATGACATCGAGCGTCACACCTTCACGCACCTTGCTTTCCGCATTCCCGTCATCGAGAAGCGGCTGGTCTGAATGCGTATGCATGTCGATGAAGCCAGGCGCGACGACGAGTCCTCGCGCGTCGATTTCACGGCGTGCGTTCGCCGCGGTGAGTTGACCGACTGCGGCGATGCGGTCGCCGCGAATACCCACGTCGCCGGCAAACCACGGGTTACCCGTGCCGTCCACGATGTGACCGCCGCGGATGATCAGGTCGAACGCCGGCTCCTGACCATGCAGCCAGACGATTCCGGCGGCGGTGATCGCCAATGCGGTAAGTGCGAAGCGAAGATTCTTGCGCATAGACATGTCCGAAAGCATGACGGCCGAAGAAGAGCGCCGCCATTATGCGCCGTTTTTCAGCCCTCTGAGGCGATCGATCCCTTTCGCGCTGTCCCTGTGCCGAGGTGTATCATCCTCGGCCGTGAGGTCCAGATGAAGAAACACGTGATCGTCGGGCTGCTCGCGGGAATGGTCTCTGTCGCGGTCGCCGGTCCCGCCCTGGTGGCACAAGTTGCAAGCATTGCTGCCCAACCGCCTGCCGCGAAAAAGGTTCCTCATGAAACCACGATTCATGGGCGCACTCTGAAAGATGACTATTTCTGGTTGCGCGAGAAATCGAATCCGGAAGTCATCAAGCACCTCGAGGCGGAAAACGCCTACACCGAGGCGGCGATGGCCCCGACCAAGAGCCTCCAGCAGAACCTGTATGACGAAATGCTCGGGCGGATTAAACAGACCGACCTCAGTGTGCCCACACGGATTGGAGACTACGTCTACTACTCGCGCACAGAGGAGGGCAAGCAGTATCCGTATCGATGCCGTCGCAAGGGGACAATGAGCGGCGCCGAAGAAATACTGCTGGATCTCAACAAACTCGCCCAAGGGCACTCGTTCCTTAGCTTGGGTGCCTTTAGTGTCAGCGATGATGGCAACCTGCTGGCGTATTCAACGGATGTCACCGGTTATCGCCAGTTCACGCTGCACTTCAAAGATCTCAGAACCGGTGAAGTGCTGAAAGAGAACATTGAACGGGTCGGCTCGGTGGTGTGGGCGACCGACAACAAGACGCTGTTCTATACAACCGAAGATGCCGTGTCGAAGCGATCGAACAGATTCTACCGACACGTCGTCGGCGGTGAAGCGAGCGATCTCCTTTACGAGGAGAAAGACGAGCTGTTCGATGTATTTGCTGCGCGCTCGCGGGATAAAAAGATCATTTTCCTGACGTCGTTCGCCAAGACGTCACGCGAGGCGCGTTATCTTCCAGCCGACAGTCCGGCCGCTGAACTGAAAATGGTGCTGCCGCGCGAAGCCGGCCACGAATACGACGTCGATCACTACAACGGCCTCTTTTACATGACCACCAATAAGAACGCGAAGAACTTCAGGGTAGTGACCGCACCCGTCTCCAATCCAGCGGAGCGAAACTGGAAGCCGTTCATCGACCATAACCCCGCGATCAAGATCGACGGTGTGTCGTTCTTTGCCAACCACGTGGTCGTCTCGGAGCGCGAGGGCGGACTGGACTATCTGCGTGTGATTGACATGAAGAGCCGATCATCGCATCGCATCGCGACGACCGAGCCCGATTACACGCTGTCGCTTGGTGCAAACCCTGAGTTCATCACGAAGGCGATTCGCTTCATCTACCAGTCAATGGTCACGCCATCGTCGACGTATGAGTACGACTTGGACACGAAGCAGCGAACGCTGCTCAAACAGCAGGAAGTGCTTGGCGGGTACGATCCAATGCAGTACCAAGCGCAGCGCATTTGGGCCACCGCGCGCGACGGCACCAGGGTCCCGGTTTCCGTCGTCGCAAAAAAGGGCGTCAAGCTGGATGGCACCGCGCCGCTGTTGCTCTACGCGTACGGCTCGTATGGCGCTTCCATGGCGCCCACGTTCTCCTCGGGTCGCTTGAGTCTGCTGAATCGCGGCGTCATCTACGCGATCGCCTACATTCGTGGCGGCGGGGAACTTGGCGAAGACTGGCGCTTCCACCGGGGCGGATGATGAAGAAGATGAACACGTTCACCGACTTCATCGACTGCGCCGAATACCTGGTGAAGAACAAGTACACCTCGAGTGATCGGCTGGTGATTCAAGGTGGAAGCGCCGGCGGATTGCTGATGGGGGTAGTTGTGAACATGCGTCCGGACCTTTTCAAAGCGGTGGTCGCCCAGGTGCCCTTTGTCGACCTGATCAACACGATGATGGACGCATCGCTGCCATTGACGACGAGCGAGTACATCGAGTGGGGAAATCCGAACAGACGCGAGGAGTTCGAATACATGATCAAGTATTCCCCCTACGACAACGTCGCCCCGCAGAAGTATCCGGCCATGCTGGTGCAAGTGTCGCTGAACGATAGTCAGGTCCCGTACTGGGAGGGCACGAAGTTCGCCGCGAAGGTTCGCGCGATGAAGACTGACACGAATCCGTTGTTGGTGAAGGCGAATATGGGTGCGGGGCACGGGGGTTCGTCTGGACGCTACGATGCGCTGCGTGAAACGGC